>LSQX01373392.1_pt1 | contig 14269 bp, 10 predicted proteins | sample 654561 | NCBI WGS metagenome assembly LSQX01 (sample SAMN04489861, study PRJNA283612) | anaerobic digester metagenome | isolation source: 4 biogas reactors fed with cattle manure at either 37C or 55C with and... | place: Denmark: Kongens Lyngby | collected 2014
CACCAACTATAGGGACTTTATCCAAATTTTGCTTAAGTGTTTTTAGGCAGATTAGTGTTGTGTAAGGTGGTAAAAAAAGAGGTTGCTCGTAAAAGCAACCTCCTTTTTTCTTTTAGCTTAATCATGATTAAGCTTTTTAAAATATTAAATCAATATCAATTAAACACTATCTAATGTTTTTGTACAGAGGACCGTAGGTTTCGCAAGCGCGGAAGTCGGATCCTTCTTTGTCCATACCGAATGCATTCCAAGCCGCAGGACGGAAAATTTGATCTTCCGGTACATTATGCATGCTGATCGGAATGCGGAGCATTGAAGCTAAAGTGATAACATCTGCACCGACATGACCATAGCTGATTACTCCGTGGTTAGCGCCCCAATTGTTCATTACATCATATGCTGACTTAAACGGACCTTCGCCGGTAACACGAGGTGCAAACCAGGTTGAGGGCCAAGCGTAATCTGTACGTTTCCAAAGCGTATCCGATACGTCTTCCGGTAAGAGAACTGTCCAACCTTCAGCGATTTGGATACATGGACCTAAACCTTTGACTAAGTTCAAACGAATCATCGTAACTGGCATTTCAGCTCTGGTTTCAAAGCGAGAAGAGAATCCTCCGCCTCGGAAATAACCGTTATTAGCAGGATTGTAAGTGGTTGCATCAAGACAAGCCTGAATATCATCATCTGTCATTTCCCACCAAGGTTTCATGCAAGCATTTCCATCTTCATCTTTTACTTGACCGCAAGCATCGATAGTACAGGCTCCGGAGTTGATCAAGTGGAGGAAACCGCCGGCTTCTTTGGCATATCCTTCAACATCATAATCTGTGACTCGTTTGACGGATTCGGTATTCCAGCAAGTCCTGACATCGGCAAAGATCTGGGAACGATTTGTTAAGAGATTAAGCAATAACATACCGGCACCGTTTAATGTATCATTCTCGGTAGCTACGAGATATGGTTCGCGTTTGCCTGACCAATCAAATGGTGTATTGAGCATGGATTCGGCAAAGTCTCCGTTCGGATAAAAATCCGTCCATTGTCTTTGGCCTTGGAAACCTGCTGCGATAGCATTGTGACCTACAGCTTCTTCTTCATTACCTTCGCCCAGATTTTCATTTCCTACCATTAAGTCACGAATGATCATCATCATTTTTACTGAGAATTCCCATTCTTCATCTTTTACTTCTCTGGATTTTTGGAATTCTTCCGGATTGATATCAAAGCCTTCTTCGATATTTTCTTTGGTCCAAGCTAAAGCTTCTTTGAATTCTTCTTGATCATAAATGCCGAGATCCATTCTGCGAATGATTTCAACTTCATCAATTGATTCAACTCTCATGCCGAGATATTCTTCGAAGAAAGATTCATCAATCATTGAACCGGCAATTCCCATACAGGTTCCGCCAATTTGCAGATAGGATTTGCCTCTCATTGTTGCAGCGGCAACTGCAGCTTTAGCAAATCGCAACATTTTTTCTTGGACATCTTCTGGGATCTCCATATCGTCGGCATCTTTAACATCTTTACCGTAAATACCAAATGCAGGCAGGCCTTTTTGAGCATGAGCTGCCAATACAGCGGCTAAGTAAACAGCACCCGGACGCTCTGTTCCGTTGAATCCCCAAACACCTTTTATTGTCATCGGATCCATATCCATTGTTTCAGCTCCGTAGCACCAACAGGGTGTTACAGTTAAAGTGATATCGACACCTTCTTGTTTGAATTGTTCGGCACACATCGCTGCTTCGGCCACGCGTCCGATTGTAGTGTTTGAGATAACAACTTTTACAGGTTCACCATTTGAATATTTCAAATTGTTCCTGATCAATTCTGCTGCGGATTCTGCCATTTTCATTGTTTGGTCTTCCAATGATTCACGGACATTAAGTTTACCTCTACGCCCATCAATTACCGGGCGAATCCCGATTACCGGATAACCGCCAATTAGTCTACTGTTTGTCATAAAAACCTCCTAAATATTATTTGTGCAATACTTACAATAATTTTTAATAATAATTATTATGGATCACAACATTTTTGTTTTTGTTGACTATTAATTTTTATACATTATAATATCTAATGGTCAAAATGTTAAATATTATTATTTCAATTTATATAATATATATAATATTAAGAACTTTTTTAGATAAATTTAAAATTACTGCGTAATAAAGTTTGTTATTTATACCATTACAATTAACATATAAAATGTTACAATAAATGTATTATTTTTGTGCAAATGCTTAAAGGCCAATCAGTATTATAGATTATCAAAGTGTTAAAAGCAAAGGAGAAATTAATGAATAAAGTACTCGCAATTGATATGGGTGCTACATCAATTAGAGGCATTATCGGATTTGTTGAAAATGGTATTTTACAAATTGAAGAGGTTATGCGTTTATCTCATGAAATTATTGAACAAGAGGGAAGACGTTATTGGCAATGGGATAATTTGATCGAAAAAATTGTTGAAACAATCAATGAACAATCCGGGCTGACAAGTGTAGCATGTGACACTTGGGGAGTTGACTTCGGTATCTTGAATAAACAAGGTGAATTGATCGAAACTCCTGTATCTTATCGTGATTCTTTGCACACAGACGGATTTAATAAAGTAAAAGCTGAAATGGATCTTTTTGACATCTATAAATTGACCGGAAATCAAATAATGTCCATAAATTCATTATTCCAATATATGGCTCTAAAAATGTTCAGACCGGAGAAATATGAAAAGATTGAGACAATCCTGATGACTCCTGATCTGATCAATTATCTTTTGACCGGCAATAAATATAGTGAAATGACAATTGCTTCAACTTCACAAATGTTCGATTTAAAAAATAGATGTTGGCGAATTGATTTACTGGATCAACTTGATCTCAAATCCGATGTCTTTGCACCTGTAATTAACAACGGTGAATATGTAGGTTCTACTAAAGACTCTCTTTTACCTAACTTAAAAAATAAAGATTTAAAAGTATATTCAATTGCTTCACACGATACGGCAAGTGCAGTATCAGTAACCAGAGCTTTCTTTGATCCGGGCTGTTTATTCTTATCATCCGGAACCTGGTCATTAATTGGCGGACTTTCGGAAGAGCCTGTTTTAACTCGAGAAGCATTTGATAGTGATTTGACTAATGAAACCGGTTTTCAAGGTCAAAATATGTTTTTCAAAAATATTACCGGATTATATTTATTTGAGAAATTAAGAGATGAATTAGCAGCTAGGGACGGTAAACGCTTAACTCATAAAGAAGCGGATGCAATGACGATGGATGCCAAGCCGTTCAGCTACTTTATTAATGTTGCCGCCTATGACCTGGACAGCATTACTGTTCTGGATACAATCCGTGACTATGTTGCAGAAACCGGACAAGAACAACCCGAGACAGTCGGTGAATTGTTGAGAGGATTATATGAAAGTATGATCTTCGGTTATATGAAGACGGTCAAAGATCTGGAGAGAATCCTGGACCATACTTATGAACGCGTGCAAATTATCGGTGGCGGGTCAAAAATTGATTTCTTAAATCAAATGATAGCAGATGCATTGAATAAAGAGGTTGTTGCAGGACCTGACGAAGCATCGGCGATCGGCAATATTGCGGGTCAATTGCTCGCTCTGGGTGAGTGGGATTCAATTGAAGATGCATACAATACGGTTGCAGAATCTTTTGAATACAAAATATACAAACCGCAAAATCCGGAACCTTGGCAAGAACGCTATTCAAAAATTGAAGAACTATTAACTTAATATTCCATATTATAGATTAATATTATTATAGATAGGAGCTGAGCATGCTAAAAAACATTCCAAAAAATTTGTCTCCTGAACTACTGAAAGTTTTATCAGAAATGGGACATGGAGATGAATTGGTATTAGGAGATGGTAATTTCCCCGCGGAAGAAATGGGACGTAAGGTCATTCGTTGTGATGGTCTAATGGTGCCTGAACTTTTGGAATCGATTGTTCAATTGTTTCCTTTAGACACTTATGCTGATCATCAAGTATTTCTCATGGAAGTGACTCCGGGTGATGACTATCAACCTGTGATCTGGGATGAGTTCAAAGAAATCCTGGCTGATTCCGGAGAAGAGCATAACATTGCATATTTAGAACGTTTTGAGTTTTACGATCGAGCACGTAAAGCTTATGCAGTTGTTGCGACCAGTGAGGAAGCACTATATGCAAATATCATCTTGAAAAAAGGTGTAGTAAAGTAGGGTATATACTAATGATTAGGAGGATGTATAATGGCCGAACTTCTTGAAATGAAGAATGTGGATAAGGCTTTTAGCGGTGTTCAAGCACTGTCAAATGTTCAGTTCCACTTAAGACGCGGTGAAGTTCATGCATTCATGGGTGAAAACGGTGCAGGCAAATCTACTTTGATGAAGATCCTTACAGGGGTATATCAACGTGATGCAGGCGAAGTTTTACTAGATGGTAATTCAGTAGAATATTCCAATACTGCTGAAGCCATGGCTGACGGTGTTGTTATCGTTCATCAGGAATTAAATATGATGGGTGATCTGACCGTTTATGAAAATATTTTCATCGGCCGCGAAAGTATGAACGGTATTTTGATTAATGATCGGGAAAATATCAAAAGAACAAAAGAATTATTCGATACGATTGGTGTTTCAATTAATCCTCATGCTAAAGTTGATAGTTTGACTGTAGGTCAACAGCAAATGGTAGAAATTGCTAAAGCAGTTTCACATGATGCCAGAATTGTTGTTTTTGATGAACCGACCTCGGCTTTGACTCAAGCGGAAATTACTGAACTCTTTACAATTATTAAAGATTTAAGAGCTAAGGGTATTGGAATTATCTATATAACACACCGTATGGATGAAGTATTTGAGATTTCGGACCGGATTACTATTTTACGTGATGGCCAATATATTGGCACAGTCGATACAGCAAATACAGACAAAGATGAGCTGATCAGTATGATGGTCGGCCGTGAATTGACGGAAGAAGTTAAACTTGCTTCGCAAGTTGACGAAGACGCTGAAGTGGTACTTGAAGTCGAACATTTAAGTGCCGGAAGAATGGTTAAAGATGTAAGCTTTAACTTGCGTAGAGGTGAAATTCTCGGTGTATCCGGTTTAATGGGTGCAGGCAGAACTGAAATGGCAAGACTCATTTATGGAGCAGAGCAGCCTGAATCAGGCACAATCAAGCTACATGGTGAAGAAGTCCAAATAAAATCAACAGAAGATGCTGTTGCGATGGGTATCGGTTATTTATCTGAAGATCGACGTCGTTTCGGTGTTCTTGTTGATAAAACTGTTGCTGAAAATACAGTATTGGCAAACCTTGATCAATACATATCTCAAGGTTTGATCAATGACAGCAAAGCCCGTCAGGATGCTGTTGAGTATAATGAAATGGTAAATACTAAAATGACCGGTGTCGGTCAAGTTGTACGAACTTTATCAGGCGGTAACCAACAAAAAGTTGTTGTTGCCAAATGGTTGTTGCGGGATTCGGATATTTTAATTTTTGACGAGCCTACTAGAGGTATTGATGTAGGTGCAAAAGCTGAAATATACGAAATAATGCAAGACTTAGCCGACGAAGGTAAATCTATAATAATGATTTCTTCTGAAATGCAAGAGATTCTGCGAATGAGTGATCGGATTGTAGTAATGTGTGAAGGAAATGTTACTGCAACCTTACCTATCGAAGGAGCTACCCAAGAAGAAATTCTAAGCTATGCAATGATGAGGAAAGAGGTATAAAGAAATGGGCAAGAGAACAATTGAAAATCCTATTGGAAGAAAAGACAGCCGTATTGTAGAATTGGCCAAATCGCAACAGTTTATCGCTGCGATGGCAATGATCGTATTATATTTTATTTTCTGGATTGCAGCACCCACCTTTCGCGGAGTGAATGTAATTACCCAGATCCTTAACTCAGCCTATTATTTAGCTTTTCTCGGCATTGGAGTTACCTTTGTAATTGCTACAGGTGGTATTGACTTATCATTAGGTACTGTTATGGGCTGCGCCGCACTATTGGGTGGTCGCCTATTTTCTGTCAACGGTTTACCGATGTGGGTTGCTTTAATCGCAACAGTTCTGATAGCTGTTGCATTTAACGCAATTAACGGCTATTTAGTTGCCTTTATTCGTATACCGGCGTTCGTTGCAACCTTAGGTACCCAAATGATGGCTTCCGGTTTCGGGCAGATTATTAGCAACCTAGAAAAAACAAACTGGCCGGCAACTGCTACGGCAGAAGGCGGTTTATTTAAAAATGCTTTCCAAATCACGATTGCCCGTGAAGGAGCCAGCAATGTAAATGTTCCCACAGGCTTAATCGTCTTGATTCTATTTGTAGTTATCATGTCCGTTATTTTAACCAAAACAAAATTGGGTAGATATATCTTATCACTCGGATCCAATTATGAAGCAACCAGACTTTCCGGAATTAATGTCAGGAAATATCAATTTTATGCATATATCATAAATGGTATTTTTGTAGGATTGGCAGCGATTGCTTATTCCGCAATTTACACATCAATCACAGCCGGTTTCGGCGCAGGGCAAGAAACAAATGCAATTGCCGGTGCTGTTATTGGTGGTACATCATTAGCAGGTGGTATTGCATCGACCTGGGGTTCATTGTTCGGTGTAGTCATGATGTCGGTTCTCAAAGCGGGATTACCTAAAATCGGACTTCAATCACAATGGCAATTATTCCTTACGGGTATTATCATTCTGATCGCGGTTATCATTGACGTACGTCGTAACAAGACTTCAAATTAGTGCCTGAACAAACGAGGCAAAAGGCTCTTTGTTCATAAATTGTTTAAAACTTATTAATAAACTGGACATGAACAAAGAAAGAGGATATGATCAGTACTAGATCGTTTTATTCATACGATGCATAAAAGCATCTATGTTTAAAATAAAGAAAAAGTACAATAAAGTACAATTAAAAGTACGACAAAGGAGAAATGTACATGAAAAAGAAACTAAGTTTAGTCTTAGCATTACTCTTAGCCTTATCAGTATTTGCAGCCGCTTGTGGCGGTAAAAAAGCTGATGAACCGGCGAAAGATGACGCAGTTGTAGATGAACCGGCAGAAGATGCAGAAGAGCCTGCAGAAGATGCAGAAGAACCTGCAGACGTCGAGGAAGAGCCGGCAGATGATGCTGAAGAACCTGCAGATGATGCTTCAAGTGATGAAGAATTACATATTGAAGTTGTATCTAAAGGATTGCAACATGCTTTCTGGGTAAATGTTCAAAACGGTTGTCAACAAGCTGCTGATGATAGTGGCGCGACAATGAATTTTGATGGTCCTGCTTCAGAATCCGACATTCAAGATCAAGTTAATATGCTGGAAAATGCTATCACCAAAAATCCTGATGCTATCTGTTTAGCTGCTCTAGACGTTCAATCAGTAATGACTTCTTTAGAAAATGCTAAATCAGCCGGTATCCCAATTATCGGATTTGACTCCGGTGTTCCGGATGCTCCTGAAGGCACAGTTTTTGCTAACGCTTCCACAGACAACAATGCTGCAGGTGCTTTAGCTGCTGAAAACCTTTTTGAAGCTGTTAAAGATGAAGTAGAAGCTGCAAGTGCTGATGCTCAAGTTAGAATTGCTGTATTATCACAAGATGCCGCTTCAGAATCAATCATGGGCCGTACAGAAGGTTTCATCGACAAAATGAAAGAATTAGTCGGTGAAGATGATGTTGCCGTAGTTGGTTCAACTGTTTATGCTGATGGCGATGAAGCAGCTGCTTCAGTTGTCTTAGATGTTGGTATTCCTGCCAAAGTTGACAATGCCGATTCAGATGCGACAGCAACAGCTTTATTGGAAAAAGACGGTGTTATCGCTATTTACGCCTCAAATGAATTTGCAGCAGAATCTATGATTCGTGCAGGCGAAGCATTAGGTGGATTGTTAGGTAACAGAGCTGAAGATGATACCAAAATCTGGGCAGTTGGTTTTGACGCAGGTGCAGTTCAAAAAGCCGCTGTTTTAGATGGAACTCTCTTAGGTTCAATCACACAAGATCCTGTCCAAATCGGATACAAAGCCGTTGAGTTAGCTATCCAAGCTGCAAAAGGCGAATCTGTTGAAGACGTTGACACAGGCGCAAAATGGTACAATGCTGAAAACTTATCAGATCCTGATATTGATGTTTTAGTATATGAATAAGATTAATAACTAATCTTAAGTTAAGTATTATAAAACTGCCTCAGTTATGAGGCAGTTTTTTTATGTGTCAAACTTATCCTTTTAAGGTTTTAAAAAAACGTTTGATTTTTATAAATGCATCAGAAATAAAATTAAGGGGAAGGAAAAAACAAATAAAGCTGTATTGAGCGCGACACTTCTAGTTGCAAAGTCAGCTTCTTTTTCAAAGAGAGCTGCATGAATTGCAACCATTGATGCACTCGGCATAGCTAAGAGGACAATCAAAGTTTGATAAGCCAGAGAAGGAATATTAAAAAATCTAAGCAGAACAATTCCCAGGCTAGGAATAATTAGCAGTCTAACTAAAGCTACAGATAAGGACTCTCTGTCACTAAATAGAGACAATAAGGGGATTGTACTGAGTGTTGCTCCAATTAAGATCATAGAAATAGGTGTAACCATACTTCCGATATCGGTCAGGATTGTAGTGGCAATCTCCGGTAACCGAAAAGGAGATAGGTAAATAATCAAAGCAATGATTGAACTGATTGTTGCGGGATTTTTTACGATTGATGACAGATCAATCGATCTTTGATCTTTCATGATCGATATCCCGGCAGTAAAGAAGAAGATATTCCAAAAGATATTAAAGATTACTGCAATAATAATTGCCTGCTGTCCCAAAAGGCTTTCGACCAAGGGATAACCCATGAAAGCAGTATTAGCGTAAATGATCAGACTCATTATGATGTTTTGTTTATCAGTTTTTATATTATTTGGCAGATAGCGCAGAATAATAAATAAAATAACTGTGCTGAGAATAAAATAGATTGTTGTAATAATCCCGGTCGATAATAATTGTTTGAGCATGCTTCTATCCAAAGGCATACCGGAAGAGGCCAAAATAGATGCAGGTAAAAACACAGATACCAAAAGTTTAGACAATCCTTGCTGGATTTTGTCATCAATTAAGCCTTTGTGTTTGAGATAAAAACCCAAGCCGGCTAAAGAAAATATTCTGATCAGAAGCTTAACAATAGTCTGTAAATACATAACAGAGTCTCCTTTTTCAGATAAAAAGCTATCAAAAAATTGATAGCTTTTATACGTACATAATTTTATTTAAATTTAATAATATTAATTTAACATTGCTTGCCCACCAGAGACGGGTAAGGCTTGACCTGTTTCATTTTCTTGTTCGATCAAATAACAGACTGCTTTTCCTAAATCAGAAGGAACGACACCCTTGCGCATTGGGACAAGTCCCAAATAGTGATTACGAACATCTTCCACTGTTTTGGCACCTTTTACTTTTCCTGATTTTAAATATTGGACATAAAGTCCGTTAACCGGATCTGACCATAATGGTCCATCAAGATTATTTCCTGGACAAATAGCATTGACTTTAATATTAAAATCAGCTAATTCTAAAGCAAAACTCTGAGTTAGTCCGATACCGCCAAATTTAGAGCCTGCATAAGCGGAGTTATTTTTGCTGCCGATCAAGCCGGACTTAGAGTTAATTTGAATAATATCCATCCAATAATCAGGATTGATCTGATGTTGAATTTTCATGATTTTGGAAACATATTTAACAAGTAGGAAAAAAGCATTGTAATTAATAGTTGTGACCAGATTAAAGTCTTGGTAACTCAATTCATCAAGATTACCGGCACGAACAATTCCGGCATTGGAGATTAAAACATCAAGTCCGCCAAAATAGGCTACGGCAAGTTTGAATGCTCTTTGGACATCAGCTTCATCAGCAACATTAATTTGCACCGGCAATGCAGTACCTACACCATAATCCTGATCTAATTTCTCTGCGGTTTCGGTTGCACCGTCAATGTTTAGATCGGCAATAATTACATGAGCTCCTTTACTGACAATATCCTCAGAAATTCCTTGTCCTAAACCTTGCGCAGCACCTGTGACAAAACAAATTTTTTGATAAACTGAAGGAGCAAAACGCGGCAATTCTTCAGTTGACTGTTCTAAATCTCCCTCAACCTGATTAAGAGCAATTTGATAATTTTTTTGAGCATTAGCAAAAGTATCACCCAGAGAGAACAAGATCTCTTGATTGAGAACAATAAAAGCCGGCTCTTGATTTGTCTTTTTGACAAAAGCCAGATAAGCTTCTAGCGGATCTTCTTCCGGTGCCAGAATAATTGTTGCATCTTCAGCCAAATTTAAATTATCGTGATAGGGATATGCTTGAACAATTGATCGAGCAGTTTTATTTGCTCTGAGCATTCTGATTTGCGGTGCATACTCTAAAATAAGATTTTTTTGCTCTTCAGAAAACTTTTCATACTCACTGAGATAGTCCTTAAATGTTAATCTTGTCATTATATCGATCTCCTTTACATCAGAATGTGTTTCAATGTTATAATATACTGAACAAAGAATATGCAATTTTTATTCTATTCTTTCAACAAATAGTCTAGCATATAAAAAAAATGTTGTTAATTTATTATTAATAAATATTAGAACATATTGAGAGGTATCTTAAAATGGTCAAAATTCTTAATTTACTAAACCAGGATTCTGCGACAAAGCGTTTAGCAGAATTAGACAAAGTAGCAAAAACACTTGAATTTCCGGAGCGAGATCCAAGATACATCAACAATCACATTCATACTATTTATTCTTTCTCACCTTATTCACCAACAGCAGCAGTATATGCATCTGCCAAAGCAGGCTTGTGTACAGCCGGAATTATAGATCATGACAGTATTTCCGGTGCTAGAGAGTTTTTGCATGCTGCTAACATTCTGGATTTGCCTGTTACATGTGGATTTGAATTAAGGGTATCCTGGCAGGACAGTCCTTTCAGTGATCAGCGTATTAACAATCCGGATCAGAACGGTGTTGCTTACATGACAATGCAAGGAGTTGCCGCGAAATATTTTTCTGAAGTGGAGAATTTCCTAATCCCTTTACGTGAAAAACGTAATCAAAGAAATAAAGAAATGATCAATGCATTGAATCAGCGATTACCTTCTGAAATGCAGCTTGATTTTGAAAGTGATGTCTTACCTTTATCCGAAGCACATGATGGTGGAAGTGTCACGGAACGCCATCTGATGTATGCTTTTGCTAAGAAAATTACAGAAAAACTAGGCAAGGGTGAGCCGACGATCAAATTTCTTGAACAGCAAGGTGTTGAATTATCCGAAAATAATAAAGAAATGTTGCTCGACATAAATTATGATTATTATGAATACGATGTATTAGGTATTCTCAAAGCTTCTTTTGTGCCTCAGATCTATATAGATGCGACTGATGAACTGTGTTCAATTGATCAATTTGTTGAATTAGGCAAAAAGATCAATGCTGTAGCCTGTTATGCATATTTGGGCGATGTAACCGATTCTGTCACCGGAGATAAAGCGGCTCAAGCATTTGAAGATTCTTATCTTGATGAGTTATTTAATTTTTTAGATAAGAAGGATATCAATGCTGTAACCTATATGCCGGCTCGTAATACCCCGGATCAGGTTGCCAGACTGAAAAAGCTATGTGTAGAGCACAATAAATTTCAGATTTCAGGTGAAGACATTAATTCGCCCCGTCAAGATTTCATTTGCTATGCAATGGAAAATCCTGAATTTAGTAACTTGATTGACTCTACTTGGGCTTTAATAGCTCATGAGAGAGAATCTCAAAAAGACGCAGATGAAACTTTCTTTGCCGATTCGATTATCAAACGTTTTCCGAAAGTTGAAGATCGGGTTGCTTATTTCAAATCGTTAATCAGAGATTAATCAATAGATTATAGATCAAAGAAGGTTAGTTTTTCTAAAAAGGTGAGTTATGAAAAAATTTAAATGGGCAATTCGTGCCACAGGACATATTGCGAATAGTTTTGCGCAAGGAATGGCTGAAGTTGAAGATGCAGAATTGGCTGCAGTTGTTTCTCGTACGGAGGGAGCAGGCAGAGCATTTGCAGATCATTATGGTTGTAGTCAAGTTTACACAGATTTTGAGACGATGCTTAAACAAGCGGATGTAGATGTCATCTATTTAGCAACTCCAAACGATCAACATTTTCCGGAGATCATGCTTGCTTTGGATTATAAAATTCCGGTTTTAAGTGAAAAACCTATTGTGGATAATGAATTTCAATTAAAACAAATTTTGGATAAAGCTCGTGAGAATAAGGTTTTCTTTATGGAAGGTATGTGGTCCAGATTTTTTCCGGCAATGAAAAAAGTAGCAACATGGGTTAAACAAGGTCAGATCGGCGAACCACTTTACCTGTCTGCTGATTTTTCTTATGCATTAGATCCTGAAAAAGATCAGCCGTGGAAAGCCGGCTTGAGTAACCATGCAGGAGCTTTGCGAGATGTAGGGATTTACTCTTTGGCTTTCGCAGATATGGTTTTTCCACAATATCCAAAGCATATCTATAGCTCAATGGATTTTAATGGCGAAGTAGATCAGCGTATGCATTTGTTTTGTGAATACGGTGATGCAAAAGTTGCTTTTCTGAGTGCGGCATTTACCCATCATGGTAGCTCTACCGCTGAAATAGTAGGTACCACGGGCAAGATTCAGGTTGGTCCTGAGTTTTGGCGACCCTCATCTGCTAAACTGATTAGGAAACTTGATCTTGAACAAGAATTTATTTCTGAGTATCCCGCTTCAGGTTTTCAATTCGAAATTCAGGAGGTACAACGTTGTTTAACTGAAGGCTTGCAGGAATCTCCTTTCTATAATCATAGTTCTATGTTCCGCATTGCCAATCTGATTGAAAGGGTGCGTAAAGATTGGGGGATCTATTACAGTTCCGATCTCTAGGTAATCTGAAAATAAAGTAATAAAGAATCAAAAGATTAATATATCGAACAAAATAAATGAGGATCAAAGGGATGAAATATTTTGTAGCACATGACTTGGGAACATCGGGCCTGAAAAGCAGTTTGTTTTCCGCAGAAGGTGAATTGGTAAAAAGTGTAATACGGGAATATGAAGCTAATTTTAAGGGTAGAGAGGCAACCCAAAATCCAGATCTGTTATTTAGAGCTGTTCTGGAAGGTTCCCGCCAATTAGCAAAAATTGTCAAGCCGGAAGATATATTAGCCTTGTCTTTCAGTGCACAAATGAATGCTTGCTTATTAATAGATAAAGAAGGCAACCCGTTACATGATACTTTAATTTGGGCAGATACCAGGTCGGAAAAACAAGCGTCTGAATTGACAGAAAAGCTTGGCTTTGACTATATCTATGAGCTGACGGCAAATCGACCAAGTGCAAATTATAGTCTCTATAAATTAATGTGGATTAGGGATAACTGGCCTGATATTTATAATTCAGCATATAAAATGTTACAAGCAAAAGATTATGTGAGTTATAAATTGACCGGAAAAATTTTTACCGATCATTCTGATGCTTCAGGTACAGGAGCTTATGATATTAATCAGGGTAAGTGGTCGGATGAACTTATTGAATCCGCCGGTGTACGTAGAGAATTATTTCCCCAAATAATTAATTCGGTCGATCCGGTAGGGAAAATTATTCCTGAACTAGCTGAACAGATGGGACTAAGCTCGGAAACCATTGTTGTGGCAGGTGGAGGAGATGGTCCTTGTGCAACGGTCGGAGCAGGTTGTGTAGAGAATGACCAATTTTATTTAACCTATGGAACATCCGCCTGGATTGGCGGTACAACTGATCAACCTGTTTTTGATCCGGATCGTGCCCTTTTTTGTTTTGCTCACATCATTCCCAATAAATATATGCCGCTCGGTACAATGCAAGCAGCCGGAACTTCTTATCAATATATCCGCACTTTATTTGAAGATGAAAATTTGTCGGCGCGTGATTATGATCAACTGGCAGCAGAGATAAAACCTGGTTCGGAAGGCCTGATCTTTTTACCATATTTAATTGGTGAAAGAAGTCCCATCTGGGATCCTAAAGCAAGTGGAGCATTTATCGGAATGCGAACCAATCATCAAAAGCCTGCTTATATCAGAGCGGTTTTAGAAGGAATTGCTTATAATTTAGAATGGATTTTGCAATCTTTTCGTAAGACAAAACAAATTGATCAGATGGTTATTACCGGTGGAGGTGCTATTTCACC
>LSQX01007189.1_pt2 | contig 14267 bp, 14 predicted proteins | sample 654561 | NCBI WGS metagenome assembly LSQX01 (sample SAMN04489861, study PRJNA283612) | anaerobic digester metagenome | isolation source: 4 biogas reactors fed with cattle manure at either 37C or 55C with and... | place: Denmark: Kongens Lyngby | collected 2014
GCAGACGGTGGTGATGGCCTTGGTACTCCTGAGCCTGGTGGCGCTCGTCGCCCTGTCCGTCGTGGCCGGGGCGGTGGTCAACGTCCTCTACCCGGATACTCCCTACGGGTGGAGCATCCCCTGGGGGTATGCCCTGCGGCTTGCGGGGGTGGTGTTCCTGGGCTCCTGGCTGGTGACGGCGCTGCATACCTGGGTGAGCCTGCGCTGGCGGAGCTTTGTGGTGCCCTCGGCGCTCGGGATCGTGATGACCGTCGCCGGCGTGATGGTCATCAACTCGGACGTGGGGCCCTACTATCCCTGGACGCTCTCGGCGGTGGCCCTGCTGGGCTGGGTGCGCGAGGGGCTCCTCCCGATGGTGCCCCTGGTGGTGAGCATGGCCGGCGGCGCGGCGGTGGCGCTCCTCGGGGGCTGGAATATCGTCCGACGCGACGTGCTATAGCGGCCTGCCCTAGAGGGCGGACTGCGGTGGGGGCTGGGCGCGGATTTGGGCGCCCGGCCCCCGCTGCCTAGAATGGCTGGGCTGGCCCGCATGCACCCACCCCGGGAGGCGCCGTGACGATCGAAGCGAGTGCAGGGATCGGGCGCGTTCGGCGCGTGGCCGTGTGGGGCGCACCGGGTTCCGGCAAGACCACCCTGGCCCGGCGCCTGGCCGAGCGCCTGGGGGTACAGCACGTGGAGCTGGATGCACTGCACTGGGGCCCCGGCTGGACCCCCGTGGACACCCCCTCCTTTCGCGCCCAGGTCGCGGCAGCGTCGGACGCCGAGGGCTGGGTGATCGATGGGGAGTACCTGAGCAAGGCGGCGGACCTGGTCTGCGCCCGGGCCGATGTCCTGGTCTGGCTGGACTACCCGCTGCCCCTCCTCTTCTGGAGGCTGGTGCGCCGCACGGTGCAGCGCGTGTGGCGGCGGGAGGAGCTGTGGAACGGCAACCGGGAGGACCTGCGCGGGGCGTTCCTGAGCCGGGATTCCCTCGTGGTGTACCTGTTGCGCACCGAACGCGCCAAGCGTCGGCGCCGGGAAGCCCTTGCCGCCGAGTTCGCCGCAGGAAGCCTGCGGGCCGCAGGCGGTCTGCGGGTCGTGCGGCTGCGAGGCCCGCGGGAGGCCGACGCGTGGCTTGCTCATGTGGCGGTGCAGGCCTGCGCCCGTGGCCAGTAAGGGCGGCACATTGCCGGAGAAAACAACAGGGCCTCTCCCAACGGAGAGGCCCCTGTGGTGGGCGCGACAGGACTCGAACCTGTGATCTCGCGGATGTGAACCGCGCGCTCTAACCAGCTGAGCCACGCACCCGAACGCCGCAAGTATAGCACGCTCCCGGCGAATCTGCAAAACGCCGGGCACATCGGGGTGGCCGTCAGCGCTTTGGCGTGCGCGAGACATGGGGGCGCCTCCTGACCATCGCGCCGGGTAGCCTGGCAACACTCTGACGGATACCCGGCAGATCGACCGGCAGCATCCCCAACCTTTGCGTGTTGGCTTTGACCCCAGGGCTATTGGCAACGGTTCCGATGTCATGTATACTGGTGGTGCATTGTGGGAGAGAGTGGCCCATCGTGGCACTCTCGATGTCGCGTGTGGGGAACGCGCCCATCGGGGCGCCCGCCTACTGGCGAGGAAGCACTGCATCCATGTTCCTGGGCGAGTACATTCACTCACTAGACCCCAAGGGTCGCCTCACCATCCCGGCGCGCTTCCGCACGCAGCTAGCCGACGGGTTGGTGATCTCGCGCGGGCCGGACCCCTGTCTGGTCATCTATCCGCAGCGCGAGTGGGAATCCCTCGCCACCAACCTCAGCCGGTTGCCCCGTTCGCAGCGCGCCGCCCGCTCCTATAACCGCTTGCTGTTCGGCGGCGCGGCAGAGGCCAACATGGATCGCATGGGACGGGTACTGGTCCCCTCGTTTCTCCGCGAGTACGCCGCAATCACCGAGGACGCCGTGGTCGTGGGCGTCAACACGGTGATCGAGGTGTGGAACCCCGACGCCTGGCGCCTGATCCGCGAGGCCGACAGCGAAAGCATGGACGACATCCTGGGCGCGGTGGGCCAGATGGGCGTCTAGCGATGGGGGAGCCGGAGCGCTTACACGTGCCCGTGCTGCTCGACGAAGTGCTGGCCGGCCTGCGCCTGGCCCCCGGCCAGAACGTGGTGGACGGCACCGTGGGGATGGGCGGGCACGCGCGCGGGATCCTGGAACGCACTGCGCCGGACGGGCGGCTGCTGGGCATCGACCGCGACCCGAATGCCCTGGCGGTGGCCGCTGAGGAACTGGCCGAGTTCGGATTGCGGGCGGTCCTGCGCCGCGGGGAGTTTCGCCACCTGGGCGAGATCGTTGCGGAGGCCGGCTTGGGCCAGGTCGACGGGGTGCTCCTGGATCTGGGTGTTTCCTCGCTGCAACTGGACCGACCGGAGCGGGGATTCTCCTTCCAGGAGGAGGGCCCGCTGGACATGCGGATGGACCCGAGCGCGCCGCTCACGGCCGAGGAGATCGTGAACCAGTGGCCGGCGGATGAGCTGGCCGATCTGATCTACGCCTATGGCGAGGAGCGGCATTCGCGCCGCGTAGCGCGGGCCATCGTGGCGGCCCGGCCGCTGCGGACCACGGGCGAGCTAGCCCGGGCCGTGAGCAGGGCGGTCGGGGGGCGCTCCGGGGGCATCCATCCGGCCACGCGGACCTTTCAGGCGCTGCGCATTGCGGTGAACGCCGAGCTCGAGTCACTCGAAGAAGTGCTGCCCCAGGCGGTGGCGCTGTTGCGTCCCGGGGGGCGGCTGGCGGTCATCGCTTTCCACTCGTTGGAGGACCGCATCGTCAAGCAGTTCATGGCCCGCGAGGCGCGGGACTGCATCTGCCCACCGCGACTGCCGGTCTGTGTCTGTGGCCACCAGGCCACACTGCGGCCGGTGACGCGCAAGCCCCTCCGGGCGACCGAGGCGGAAGTGGCGCGGAACCCACGCAGCCGGAGTGCACGGCTGCGCATTGCCGAGCGGTTGGAAGCCCAGGAAGGCGCGCAGGAGTCCGAGAGCTAGCATGGATAGGGGCCAGACGCCACCACCGTTCTTTCACATCAGCCAGACGGCCGGCCGCACGGGCGGGACCCGGGTGGACCTGCATCGCTGGGCCTACATCGGCCTGGTCATGGCTCTCCTCGGGCTGGCAGCCTGGCTCTACCTGGAGCAGACCACCGAGGTCGCCTGGTACGGGTACGAGGTGCGTCAGCTGCAGGATCGCAAGGAGCGGCTGCGCCGCGAGCTGACCGCCCTGCGGGCGCAGGTGGCCGTGGCCGGCTCCCTGACCCGGCTGGAGGCGCTTGCCGAGGAACTGGACTATACGATGCCCGAGGCGACCGATACGTCGCGGCGGCTCGTGGTAGAGTACCGGCTGCTGGACGCCGACGCGGATGCAGCCGGCGCCTTGCCCGACGCGGCCGACACGGCCTCCGGCGCGGGAGAACCCGGGGTGGCGCGGTTCGTCCGGGGGTTGGTGGGGCAGCTGGGCGAGTGGTTTGGCGTCGTCTCAGAGGGGAGCCCGACGCCATGAGGCACGCAGCACTACGTAGATGCGAGGGAACCGATGGCGGGCTCCGGTGACGCCGAACTCCAGGGACAGCGCCGGCGCATCGCCTGGCTGGCGACGCTCTTTGCGATGGTGGGCCTCGTCATCTCGGTGCGTCTCGTGCAGTGGATGGTGCTGCCACAGCCCCTGCTCGACGAGGCGCAGTCCGCCGTGCGCAGCCTGACGAACCGCATCGTCGCCACCCGGGGTAACGTCCTGGATGCCTCCGGGCAGTACCTGGCCGTGAGCACGGTGGCCTACCGGGTGAGCGTTTCGCCGCGGCTCCTCACCCAGAGCGAGCGGGATGCTTTGGCGCCGGTGCTTGCCGGGCTCCTGGAACTGCCCGAGGAGCAGGTAGCCACCAGCCTGGCCCGCGAGGACACCGAGTACGAGGTGTTGGCCGACGGCGTTCCCTTTTGGACGGCGATGGAGATCCAGGACCTGCGCAAGAGCGCCCTGCGGCTGGAAGTGGCGTTTGGCCGCGAGTACCCGGACGGCGATCTGGCCTCGGCGGTGCTGGGCTTTCGCATGACCCGGGACAAGGGCCAGGCGCAGTACGGGCTGGAGCAGTACTGGGACGCCGAACTGAGCGGCCGCGACGGCATGTGGCGGGGCATCAGCGACCTGTGGGGCCAGCAGATCCTGGTGAACGAGTCGGGCTATGTGCCCGCCGAGGATGGAGTGGACCTCCTCCTGACGCTGGACCGCAACATCCAGCGCCGCGCCGAGGAGATCCTCCGGGAGACCATCGAGGAGTACGAGGCCGTCGACGGGTCCATCGTGGTGCTGGACCCGCGCACCGGTGGGATCCTGGCCATGGCCGAGTTCCCGGGCTACTCGCCCGCCGCGTACTGGNNGTCTCCAGCAGTGATGTGTACGTGAACGGGGCCGTCAGCACGGCGTACGAGCCGGGCTCCGTGTTCAAGCCGCTGACGATCGCCGCCGCGCTGGAGGCGCGGGTGATCCTGCCGACCGACACCTACGATGATCGTGGGGAGATCATCGTCGGCGGGCATCGCATTTTTAACTCGGACCTGCGGCCGCACGGCACGACGACGATGACCGAGCTCCTGGCGTACTCGCGGAACGTCGGGGCGGCGCACGTGGCCTCGCTTCTGGGGCCGACGCGGTTCTACGAGACGGTTCGCAAGTTTGGCTTTTCGGAGATCACCGGTGTGGACCTGTGGGGCGAGGCGGCCGGCGTGATGCGCGTGCCGGGGAACCAGTACTGGCACATGTCGGACCTGGGCGCCAACTCGTACGGGCAGGGGCTCTCGGCCACGCCCCTGCAGGTGGCGGCGGCCTTTGGGGCCCTGGCCAACCGGGGCGTGCTCATGCGGCCCTACATCGTGGCGGAGGAGCGCTACCCGGATCGCACCGAGGTGCGCCGGCCCTTCCCGGTGCGCCAGGTGGTCTCTCCGGCGGTGGCCGAGCAGGTGAGCACCATGCTGGCCGACGCCGTGGAAATGGGCATGCAAAAGGCCGCGGTGCCGGGCTACCGGCTGGCCGGCAAGTCGGGCACGGCCGGCATCGGCGAGGAGGGTTACGTTAGCGGCGACGCGATCGTTTCCTTTGTGGGCTATGGACCGTTGCCGGATCCGCGGTTCGTGATCCTGGCCAAGTTTGACAAGCCCGAGCAGGGGCGCTGGGGCGTCGAGGTGGCGGCGCCCGCCTTTCAGCAGATGGCCAAGTACCTGATCGACTATTACGGCATCCCGCCGGCAAGCAATGGCACCCTCGCCTCGGCAGGCGAGGCCCCGAGTAGGAACTGATAGCCAGGTGGCATCGTGACGACAGAGGATCGCTACACGCTACGTACATTGTTGACGGACCTCGGCCTGCGGGAACCCCTCGTGGGCGCCGAGGCCGTGGCGTTGGGTGGCGTGGCGATCGACTCCCGCGCCGTGCAGGCGGGGAACCTGTTCGTCGCCCTCCCTGGGGAGCGCACCGACGGCCACGCCTACGTGGAGGCTGCTTTTCGGGCGGGGGCGGCCGCCGCCTTGGTGAGCCGCGCCGTCGATGGGCATCCGGTCGTCGACGTCGCCTCCGGGGAGCGGCCCGACGCCTGGCGGCCGCCGATTGCCGTGCGCGTTGCGGATACCCTCTCCGCGCTGCAGCGGGCCGCCGGCGCCCGGCGCCTGGCGCGCCCCGACCTGCGCGTCGTCGGCGTCACCGGTTCGGTGGGCAAGACGACGACCAAGGAGGCGGTGTCCGCCGTCCTGGCCCAGCGCTTTGCCACCCTCCACAGCGCCGGGAACCGCAACAACGAGATTGGCCTGCCGCTGACGCTCATGGGGCTCCGGGCCGAGCACCGCGTGGCGGTGCTGGAGATGGGCATGTATGACCTGGGGGAGATCGCCACCCTGTGCGAGATCGCCCGACCCCAGGTGGGCGTGGTGACGAACGTGGGGCCGGTGCACCTCGAGCGCCTGGGCACCCTGGAGCGGATTGCGCAGGCCAAGGGCGAACTCCTCGCCGCGTTGCCGGAGGGGGGCGTGGCGGTGCTGAACGGCGACGACCCGCGGGTGGCGGCCATGCCGACGCCGGGCGGCGTGCACCGGCTGACGTACGGCCTCGGGGCGGAGAACGACGTCCGCGCCACGCGCGTGGTGGGCGAGGGGCTGGGCGGCGTGCGCTTTGCGGCCCAGGTCTCTGCCCGCCCCGAGTTGGGGGTTGCGGCGGGGAGCGCCGAGCTCCACGTGCCCACCCCAGGGGTGCACACCGTGCTGCCGGCCCTGGCGGCCGTGGCCGTGGGGCTCGTCGAGGGGCTCGGCTGGGGCGAGATCGCCCGGGGTCTCGAGGCGCAGGCCGCCGCCCTGCGTCTGGCGCCGAAGCGGGTTCGTGGTGGAGGCGTAACGCTCCTGGATGACACGTACAACGCCAGCCCCTTGTCCACCCGGGCGGCGCTGGATCTCTTGGCCCAGTTGCCGGGCCGGCGCGTCGGGGTGTTGGGCGACATGCTGGAGCTCGGCGCCTACGAGGCACAGGGACACCGCGAGGTGGGCGAGCGCGCCGGGGAGATCCTCGACGTGTTGGTCACGGTGGGCCCGCGGGCCGTGGGCATCGCGGATGCGGCCGTGCGCCGGGGCCTGCCCCCCGAGGCGGTCAGGATGGCGGAGAGCGTGGAGGAGGCCATCGGCATCGTGGCGGACCTCCTGCGGGAGGGAGACGTGCTGCTGGTCAAGGGCTCCCGAAGCGTGGGCCTGGAGGCGCTCGTGGCCGCCATCGAGGAGCGGGAGGCGTGATGGCGTCGGCAGCGATGGTGGCCGCGGCGGCGTTCCTGCTCACCGTGCCCTGGGGCGGCGTGCTGGTGGATGCTCTCCTGCGGCGCGGGATCGGCAAGAACATCCGCGCCGAGGAGCCCGACGCGCACCAGCAAAAGGCGGGCACCGCCACCATGGGCGGCTTGCTGTTCCTCGGAGGGCTGACCGCCGTTTCCATCGCGCTGGCGCTGGCCGGGTATCCCGGCGTGCTGGCGCCGCTCGCCGTGGCGCTGACCTACGGCCTCTTGGGCGCCTTTGACGACATCCAGGGCCTGCGCGACGCGGGCGGCGTCGGCTGGCTGGCGCGCAGCAAATTCCTGGTGCAGTGGGCGGTGGCGCTGGTCCTGGCCGTGGGCCTGTACCTGGTGGCTGAGCAACGGGTGTTGGTGGTGCCGCTGACGGGCACGGTGGTGGGCCTGGGGTGGTGGTTCGTGCCGATCGCGGCGCTCCTCATCGTCTGGACCTCCAACGCGGTGAACTTTACCGACGGGATGGACGGGCTGGCGGGGGGCACCTCGGCGATCGCGGCGGGCGCCTACGCGGTGGTGGCCCTCGCCGCCGGGAGGCCGGACCTCGCGCTCTTTGCCGCGGCGTTGGCCGGGGCGGTGTTGGCCTTTTTATGGTTCAACGTGCATCCGGCGCGCCTGTTCATGGGCGATATCGGCGCGCAGGCCCTGGGGGCGGGGTTGGCCGCCATCGCCGTACTCACCGGCCACTGGCTGGTGTTGCCGCTCATCGGCCTGGTGTTCATGCTCGAAGGGCTGTCGGTGATGGTGCAGGTGGGCTACTTTAAATGGTCGCGCCGGCGCTACGGAGAAGGGCGACGGGTGTTCCGCATGACTCCGCTGCACTATCACTTTGAGTTGGGCGGGATGTCGGAGACCCAGGTGACCCTGCGCCTCTGGATCCTCGCGGCGGTGGCCGCTGCGGCGGGCGTCGCGCTCGCGGTGGGGCGCATATGATCGAGAGGGAGCAGCTACGCGGTCTGCGGGTGGGGATCGTCGGCGCGGCTCGTGAGGGCCTCGCGCTGGCGCGCTATCTCCTGGCCTGTGGCGCCGGCGTGACCCTGAGCGACACCAAACCAGCGGAGGCCCTGGGCGAGGGCGTCGCCGCGCTCGCGGACCGGGGGGCGCAGTTGGTCCTCGGCGGGGCGCCGCTGGACCTCGGCGGGCTGGAAGTGTTGTTCCTCAGCCCGGGCGTGCCCCCCACGGCGCCGGTGGTGCGCGAGGCGCGGGAGCGGGGACTGCCGCTCTCCAGCGAACCACGCCTGTTCACCCAGGTGTGCCGAGCGCCGGTAGTGGGGATCACGGGCTCTGCGGGCAAGACGACGACCACCGCGCTGGTGGGCCACATGCTGGAACAGGCCGGCCTGCGCACCTGGGTCGGGGGCAACATCGGCACGCCCCTCACCGAGCGGCTGCTGGAGCCCCAGGGGCCCGACGTGGCGGTGATGGAACTCTCGTCGTTCCAGTTGGAGCTCTTTTCCCCCGCCTACCAGGGCGAGGCGGTGGAGGCTCGGCGGTCGGCGGCCTCGCGGGTGCTCTCACTGGAGGGCTGGAGCCCCCGGGTGGCGGCGGTGACCAACATCACCCCGAACCACCTGGACCGCCATCCGTCGATGGAGGACTATGCGCGGGCCAAGGCGAACATCGTCGCCTACCAGACGCCCGACGATTGGGCGGTGCTGAACGCCGACGACGCGCGCTCCCACGCGCTGGCCGGCGAGGCCCGGGGACGCGTGTTGCGCTTTAGCCTGGGCGGGGCGGTTGCCGAGGGCGGCTACCGGCGGGGCGAGGGGCTGTACCTGCGCCTTGACGGGCGGGAGCGGATGCTCTGCACGACGGAGCAGGTGCTCCTGCGCGGCGCGCACAACCTGGCCAACGTCCTCGCGGCGGCCTGTTGCGCGAGCGCCGTGGGAGTACCGCCCGAGGCGATGGGCGAGGCGATCCGCGCGTTTCGCGGGGAGCCCCACCGGCTGGAGGTGGTGCGCGAGGTGGGCGGCGTGACGTGGGTGAACGATTCGATCGCCACCTCGCCCGAGCGGGTGCTCGCCGCGCTGCGCGCGTATCGCGAGCCGCTCGTGCTGCTGGCCGGTGGCCGCGACAAGCACCTGCCCTGGGAAGAGTGGGCCGACCTGGTACTCGAGCGGGTGCGCACGGTGATCGCGTTTGGCGAGGCGGCGCCCATCATCACCGCGGCGCTGGAAGCGGCGCGCCAGCGACGGGGGTTGCAGAACGGCGAGGGCAGCGGGCTGGAGGTCGTGGCGACGCTGGAGGAGGCCGTGGGCGCCGCGGCGCGCTGCGCCCGCTCGGGAGAAGTCGTGCTCCTCTCGCCCGGCGGCACCAGTTTCGACGCCTATGCCGACTTTGAGGCCCGGGGACGGGCCTTTTGCGACCTCGTGCGGGGGCTCTAGGCGATGAGCGCCATGGTGGCTGCGTGGCGGTGGGGGCGATCGGCGCGCATTTGGCGTGCCGACCTCATCCTGGTCCTCGTGCTGGTGGCCTTTGCCATCCTGGGCCTGGTGATGGTCAAGAGCGCCTCCTACGGCTTTGCCCTGCTCGAAGGGGAGTACGAGGGGCGGCCGGACTACTTTTTCCAGCGACAGGCGATGTTCATGGGCGCCGGGGCGCTGGTTCTGGTGGTCATCAGCCGCCTGCACTACCGGCTGTGGGCGCGGTTCGCGCTGCCCATCATGGGGCTCTCCCTGTTCTCGCTGGTCTTGCTGCTCCTGATCGGGCAGGAACACCAGAGCACCATGCGCTGGCTGCTCCGGGGATCGATCCAGCCGGTGGAGTTTGCCAAGCTGGGGACGATGATCTACATCGCCGCCTGGCTGGCCTCGCGGGGCGAGCAACTGCGCGCCACGGGCCCCGGACTGCTGGCTTTTGCACTGCTGCTGGGCGTGGTGAGCGGGCTGATCCTGATGCAGCCCGATTTCTCCACGGTCGTGATCCTGGTGTTGACGGCCACCACGATGCTGTTCGCCGCCGGCGCCAGCATGCGCCAGATGCTGATCCTGCTCGGCGTGGGGCTGGTGGCCTCCTACGCCATGATCCGCGTGGCCTCTTACCGGAACGCGCGGCTCATGCTCTGGCTCGAGGGGCCTTTTAGCGACCCAAGCGGCGAGGGGATGCAGCTGGTGCAGGCCCTGTATGCGCTGGACCGTGGCGGATGGCTCGGCGTCGGGCTGGGCCACAGCCAGCAAAAGTTCACCGTCTATGCGCCGCACACCGACGGCATCTTTGCCATCCTGTGCGAGGAGATGGGCGTCATCGGGGCGCTGGCGGTGGTGGGGCTGTACGGGCTGTGGACCTGGCGCGGGCTGCGCATAGCCTGGTATGCCCGCGACGTCTACGGTCGCGTCCTCGCCGTGGGGCTAACTGCCTGGGTGGTGTTCCAGGCAGCGGTGCATGTTGGGGTGCTCACCGCCACGATCCCCTTTACGGGGACCGTGCTGCCCTTTATATCTTACGGCGGCTCATCCTTGAGCAGTAGCATCTTGTCGGCGGGCCTACTGCTCAGCATCTCGCGCGACGCCGGCGCACCGGAAGAGGAGCATGCTTCGTGAGGTTGGTGATCAGCGGGGGCGGCACGGGTGGCGGGATCTATCCCGCGCTCTCCGTGGTGGATGAGCTGCTCGACGATCCCCGTTGGGAGACGTCGCTCGAGGACATCCTGTGGGTGGGCCAGAGCGGCGGTCTCGAGGAGCGGGTGATGGAGCGGCGGGGGGTGCCCTTTGCGCCGCTGCCGACCGGGCCCCTGCGGGGGATGAGCCCGTGGCGGATGGTGACCAGCGTCGGTCGGATGGCGCAGGGCGTCGTCGGGGGCCGGAGGCTCCTGGGCGAGTTTGGCGCCGACGTGGTGATGGCCACCGGCGGATACGTATCGGCGCCGATGCTGGCGGCGGCATGGCACAAGTGCCCGTCGCTCATCTACCTGCCCGACATGGAGCCGGGTCTGGCCGTGCGCTACCTGTCGCCGCTGGCGACGCGGGTGGCGGTGTCCTTTGATTCCGTGCTGCGGTTCTTTCCGCGCGACAAGGCGTTCGTCAGCGGCTACCCCGTGCGGCGGGTGTTGCGCACGGCCGACCGGCAGGCGGCGCGGGCGCAGATGGGCTTTCCCAGCGAGTCGCCGGTGGTGCTGGTGATGGGGGGCAGCCGGGGCTCCCGGACGATCAACGCTGCGCTGGCGGGGGGGCTGTCGGACCTGCTGCGCGACGCGACGGTCATCCATGTGAGTGGCCAGGCCGACTATGACGAGCTGGCCCGGCGACGCGGCGAGCTGCCCGTGGCGCTCCGCGAGCGCTACCGGCTGTACGCGTACCTGTACGACGAGATGCCGCAGGCGTTGGTGGCCGCCGACCTGGCGGTGGCCCGGGCCGGGGCGGCGACGCTCGCCGAGTTTCCGTCGGCGGGGCTGCCCGCCGTCCTGGTGCCCTACCCGCATTCTGGGCATCACCAGCAGCCCAACGCCGACTATATGGCCTCCTGCGGCGCCGCGGTGGTGCTGGCAGAGGCTGAGCTGGAGCAACTGGTGCCCACCATTCGGGGCCTCCTGGGAGATGCCCAGCGGCGCGAGGCGATGGCCCGTGCCTCGCGGGCGCTGTCACGACCGGAGGCGGCGGAGACGCTCGCCGCCGCCCTGCGCTCGTTGGCAGGCGGCGGGTAAGGGGAGCAATGTGATGGGCGTGGGGGAGTGGTACATCGACGACGGCACCGTGGTCGTGGCCGCCCTGCTCGTGTTCCTGTACGTGGGGTACCGGCGCGGTGTGCAGCGGGAGCTCCCCACGCTGTTCGGCCTTGGCGCGGGTTGGCTGCTGGCCAGCCTCGTGGGCCCGGGCCTCGCCGAGCGGATGAACCGCCTGTACCGCTCCGCGCGCTTTCTCGTGGAGGATTCGCTGAGCCGGGAGGATCCGGCGGCCGTCTGGGAGCGGATACGGGCGCTGCCCGACGTCATCCGTACCGACACGGATGCCAAGGTCCTGGCCCTGGCGGTGTTCGTCGGGTGGGTGGGGCTGGTGTACATCGTCACCCAGTTCCGCTGCCGGGGGCCCGCCAACCGGACGGGCCAGGTGCTCGGCGCTTTGGGCGGGGCGACCAACGGCCTGCTGTTCTCGCGAGGGGTGATGCTCCTCACCCGCGGGACGGCGATGCGGTGGACGCTCCCCGCCGCCGGGCTGGTAGAGGCGGCCTTTCCCGAGGGCAGCGGCGCCTCGGTGATGGTGGTGCTCGTCGTCGCGTTGCTCATCGCGTTTGGCGTGTACAGCGCGGCTGGCGCGCATCGGCTGGACTGACCGGAGGCTCGAGGATCGCGGAGGGCTGTTGTGGCGCCCATTGAGGTCGTATTCGGCATCATACTGTTCGTGTTTGCCCTCATTGGGATGGGGCGCGGCTTTATGCGGGAACTGGGCGTCACCACGGTGGTGGTGTTGCTGCTCTTTTTCCTGAGTCGCTTTGACCCCTACCTCGACCGGGGGATGCTCAAGGGGATCGCCCTGGTGGATGCGACCGCCACGATGGCCGAGGCGCGGCAGGTGCAGTGTTGGGTGTTGATGTTCGTGATCGTCGGGGTGACGTTCCTCTCTTACCATGGGGAGACGTTGGCCTTTGCCGGGCACCTGGCGCCGGGCGCCCAGGCGGCGTTCCTGGGGCTCATGATTGGCGCCGTGAACGGCTACCTGGTGGCAGGCTCCATATGGTACTACATGGATCGCTTTGGCTATCCGCTTCGTTGGCTGGGGTTCGATCCCCAGCAGTTCTCGTCGACGGCGCGGGCGATCATCGGGTATTTGCCGCTCACGTTTCTCGGGGAGCCGATCGTGTTGGGGGAGAGCCTGCTGCTCTTCCTGAGTCTTTTCCTGGTGTTGGTGCGGGTGGTGCGCTAGTGGACGTGATGCGATGAACGCAGCGGAACGGGGAATACCCGAACGCATTCACATGGTCGGCATTGGCGGCATCGGCCTGTCGGCGATTGCCCGCATCCTGGCGGCCTGGGGGTGCCGGGTGAGCGGTTCGGACCTGCGAGCCACGCCGGTGACCCGCGGCCTGAACGCCCTGGGGATCCGGACGTTCGAGGGCCATCGCGCCGAGCAGGTGGGCGATGCAGAGTGGGTGGTGGTCTCCTCGGCGGTGCCCGAGGACAACCCCGAGATCCGCGCGGCGCGGGAGGCGGGGATCCCGGTGGTCAAGCGTCACCTGCTGCTAGGCCGCATGTTGGCGGGCGCCTATGGCATCGCCGTGGCCGGCACCCACGGCAAGACGACGACCTCGGCCATGCTGGCCGTGATGCTCGACGCCCTGGGGCTATCGCCGACGTTCATCGTGGGGGGCATGGTTCCCCAGCTGGGCGCCAACGCCCGGGCGGGGACAGGGCCCCACTTTGTCGTCGAGGCCGACGAGTATGACCGCACCTTTTACGGGTTGCGTCCCGACGTCGCCGTGGTGACGAACGTGGAGATGGACCACCCGGATTGCTACCCGGACTTGGCCAGCATGCGGGAGGCCTTTGCCACGTTCCTGGCCGGGGTGCCTGCGGGGGGGCACATCGTGGCCTGCATCGATAGCGCCGCGCTGGCCGACACGCTGCGTGCGGCGCCGGATCTGCAGGCCGCCGTGGTGACGTATGGTCGCTCGCCGGCGGCCACGTACCGCCTGGCGGGTACGGCGATCGCCGCCGACGGCCGTACCCAGGTGACGGTACGCAAGCGGGGCGGGGCCTGGGCCGAGTGCCTGCTGAGCGTGCCCGGCGAGCACAACGCGCTGAACGCCACGGCGGCGCTGGTCGTGGCGGATCTGTTGGGGCTTGACCCGGCCCGGGCGGCCGCGGGGCTGGCGACCTATCGCGGCGTCGACCGCCGCTTTCAGGTCAAGGGGGAGGCAGGGGGCGTCACGGTGGTGGACGACTATGCCCACCATCCGACGGAGATCCGGGTCACCCTCGCCGCGGCCAAGCAGCGGTTCCCGGGCCGTCGGGTGGTGGCGGTCTTTCAGCCCCACACCTACAGCCGCGTGCAGGCGCTGTACGAAGAGTTCTTGGACTGCTTTGGCGATGCGGACCTGGTGGCGGTGATGGACGTCTATGCGGCGCGCTCGCGCGAGGTGGAAACCCTGAGCGCGGCCGCGTTGGCCGGCGTGCTGCGCCATGGGGCTGCCCGCTATGTGGGCGACGCGAATGCGGCGGTCGACCACCTGGGCGACCTGCTGCAACCGGGCGACGTGCTCGTGACGCTGGGTGCCGGTGACGGCTACCTGGTGGGCGAGCGGCTCCTCGCCAGGCTGTCGGGAGATGGGGTGTCGGATGGTGTATGAGGGGTTGATTGCTGCGCTGCGCGGGGCGGGGTTCGGGGCGCGCCTGCGGGAGGGCGAGTCGATGGGCGCGCACACGTCGTTTGCCGTCGGCGGCCCCGCCGACCTGTTGGTGACGGTGGAGACGCCGGACGAGTTGGTCCAGGCCGAGA
>LSQX01180341.1_pt1 | contig 14263 bp, 7 predicted proteins | sample 654561 | NCBI WGS metagenome assembly LSQX01 (sample SAMN04489861, study PRJNA283612) | anaerobic digester metagenome | isolation source: 4 biogas reactors fed with cattle manure at either 37C or 55C with and... | place: Denmark: Kongens Lyngby | collected 2014
GGCTACCAGGAGAAGGCCGGGGAGCAGGTGGTCCTGGAGGGAGACGTCACGCACTACGTCTCAGTCTGGAACGGCGCGCCGGTGCTAGACTTCGAGCAGGTAGTCACCTACACGGCTTTCCAGGAGGGTTTCATGTGGCCGTACCTGGGCGCGCCCATGGTGAAGGCCGGGCGCCTGATCGTCCCCCTACTCAATCAAGCGTATGTGATCCCTATCCCCTCCCCGGAGGAACACCAGCAGGCGCCCTTCCAGAAGCCCTACAGCTACAACACGCCCTGCCCGGACGAGGGCTGGTATGCCTTGCAGGACCCGGCCGCGAAGTGGGGAATTGCCACCTTTCACATGACACCTGCGGAAATCCAGGAACGCGACTCATGGATGGCCTATCGCCCGCCGTGGAACCCGGTGATCTATGTGAATACCGCCCCGGGGCACATGGAGATACGTCACCGTATCGTGGATCGGGCGCTGTGGTGCCGTCCGGAGTGGCGTCGTTCCTTGCGCTATGTCTTCCTGCGCGACGAGCAGCCTGAAGACGTCCGGCTGCTCTATCGCTGCTGGGGCCAGCCCCTCGACCAGGTGGCAAGGGTCGGAGAACCACAAGAGGCACACGGCTAGCTGCCAGCGAGTGTCCAGAGAGGACAGGAGGAGTTCCCATGACTGCTGCACGATCCATGCTCTTTGCAGGTCTCATCCTGGCCGCTCTGCGGCCCGGCTTCGCGGCGACGGATCCCGCGCCGGTCGTCTTGTATGAGACTCATCTTGAAGAGGGGCAGGAGGCTCCGGCGGACTGGTCCGCGGAAGGCGGCGGCGCCTTGTGGGGGGCACCTGGGCGCAGCGGCAAGTCCCTGAAGATCACGACCACCCTGGGGGAACCCAAGGAGACCAAATGGATTGGCCCCGAGATCCCCTGTGGTCAGGAGCAGGCCCTCAGGATCACCGGGTGGCAGGCCAGCAACGTGATCTGGATGCAGGACTACCTGTACTGCGGAGTGGTCGCCGCCACCTTCTTCGACGCCCAGGGCCAGGAGATAGCACGCGGCCTGGTGGCGAATCTCTCTCCATCGCCCAAGCCCATCCGCTATGTCTACGAGTGGTTCGTGCCGGAGGGCTTGTTCTGGACGTCTTTCAGCGGAGTGGTGAAGGTCCCGGCCGGGGCCACCACGGTCCGTCCTGTCTTTGCCTTCTCGCATTACACGGAGAGCTGGCGCGATGTGCTGCTGAAGGGCGACGTCTGGGTGGATGATCTGCGCATAACCTCGGCGCCTCTTCCGGAGCCTGATCGCCCGGCCACGGAGCCCGGACCCCAGGGCATGACCCTCCTGGGCGTCAATACGCCCGCGGAGCAGAACCTGTTTCTGCCCACCGACAACCTGGAGTTCAACCTGGCCCTCCCCAACCAGGGGTTGCCGCAGAACCTCGACTGGGGCCGCATGCGCTTTCGTTACGAGGTCTATGACATTGAGCGCCTGCTTCTCCAGCGCGGGGAATTGCCGGTCACCACGACGCCGCAGCGCTATGACGAGAACCTGCAATTGGGGCAGGGCGACAGCGGCTACTGGCTGCGTGTCTTTCTCCACGAGGACCTCAAGCGTTTCCAGGGACAGTGGCTCGCGGTGCGCTTTACGCTGACTGATGGCACGTCCGCCTATGCGCAGGGAGATACCGCCTTCTCCATCATGCAACCGCGCATCCCGCCGGTAGACCAGATCGAGCAACAGCGGCTGATGCGCGGCATGGGGGCCGGTCGCTACCGCCACCTTGACCCTCCAGACTATTACTTTGGCACTCCACGCACCCCCCCGTTCGGGGATGAGGACCGTCCCTCCTGGCGTGAGATAGTCGGTTTCGGCGGGCTCGTCCCCCTCGGCGCCATCGGCGGCGATACTTGGGCCAAGACCCAGCCCACCCCGGACAGCCCCATAGATTTCTCCGCTTTCCCCCCCGGCGACCCGGCCGACGGCTTCAGCAGCCAGGTAATCCCCTTCGAAGAGCGCGTCCCCTCCTACAAATACTTCGTGCACCTGCAGGTGCCCGCCGCCTTCCCTGACTGGATGATCCCCAGGGACGAGGCCGGCAAGCCGATCACCGTGCGCAGCTCCGGATCGCTCATGACCATCTATCCCGACCTCGATGTGACGGCCTTCGCCCGCTGGGCGCTGGAGGCCGTAAAGCACAGCGCTGCCACTCACTACACCATCACCTCCATGGAGGGGCCGGGCTACCCGGAATACCCGGAACTCATCCGGGAGACGGCCCGGATGATCAAGGCCTGGGAGCCGCGCCTCAAGCTGGGTGTGTGTGGCCCCGGCGGCGTCGAGGGCGCGCGCCAGCTCAAGGAGCTCGACTTGTTGGAGAACCTCGACTTCCTCTGCAACGACATCTACTCGACCGTCGTCGAGGATCGCGAGTTCGTCACCGAGGTGCGCAAGTCCAAGCCCAGCTTCGAGTATATCCTCACCGAATACGCAGACATCACGGGGAAGGGCCACTTTGGACTGGCGCGCAACACCCTCCAGTTCATCACCTCCGCGCTGGGCAGTGGCATCAGCAAGATCACCTGGATGGCAGGCCCTATCCGCAAGAACGACTACCAGGCCGGACGCTACACATGGGGACCGGACCTGTGGTCGCCGTATGAGTCGAAGGGCGACATTGAGCTCACCACTGCCGCGCGCACCACGGGCGAAGGCCCGCGCATTGTGCCCGACAACCCCTCAGCTCTTCCGGTGGTGCCCTTACTCAATCAGATCGCCCTCCACCACCTTAATCGGCTGCTGGGTCCGTCAACCGGCGGCGAGTTCTTGCCCCAGTTTAGCGCCCCATGCCGTACCTTCGGCTTTCTCAACGACGACCGGTCGCTCTATGTATCCTGGGCCAAGCTGGGCACGCCCGACTTCACTGCCCTGCTGGAGACCGACGCCGCTTCGCTGGAGTTGACCGACATGTGCGGGCGGCGGACAACCCTTACCCCGCTCTCCGGCAAAGCCTTCCTCACGCTTTCCGAAGACCCGGTCTTTCTGCACTTCTCACAGCAGGTCAAGCTGGCCAGGGCCGACGTGGCTCCGGTCGCCCTCTCCGGTTTGGACAGCGACTTTGTGCGCGGAGAGGCGCATGAGATCAGCCTCTCGCTAAAGAGCCCCTTCCCGACCGCGGTCCGGGTACGGGTCGTCCCCACCCTAGACAGCCGCTGGGGCATCTCCCCTCCTGAGCGGGAGGTGACGCTCACCCCCGATCAGACGACAGAATGCCGCTTCACCATCACCGCCCCTCGAGAACTCGAGCCGGGGCGCTATCCGCTGTTCCTTGACTTGTTTGCCGGAGAGCGGCAGTTCGGGCGGCTGGTTCCCCACATAAACGTGGCTGACAACCTGGGCTTGGCCCTCCACACCCGTCCCCTCACCCGGGAAAGCCAGGCCGAGGTCCTTGTCTCGGTGCGGAACAACAAGGCCACCCCTGCCTCGGGAACTGTGTCCCTGCTGAACCCCCTCACCGCCGGCTGGGAGCCTGCCAGGCTGGAACAGAAATATCTGGTTCCCGCCCATTCCACCCGCGATCTGGTCTTCTCTCTAGACGGGCAGCCTTCGCTGGCCAAGCGCTACGAGCTCCTCGCCACCCTCGCTGATGAGGACGGCACCCAGCTGCGCCAGGAAGAATATGCCTTCTTCATCGGTTCGTTGCGGGCGCCCGCGCCGCTGACCATTGACGGCGACCTCACTGACTGGCGACTCGAGGAGTTGGTCCCCCACCCCTTCTACTTCTTGATCTGCTTCGATGAGCAGTGGCGGTCGCTCTGGCGTGATCGTGACGAATGCGACGCCACCATGTACACGCGCTGGGATGCCGACCATCTGTACTTCGCGTTCGTGGTGACCAAGCCGGAGGCGTATAACGACGGGGAGTTCTCCGGCGTGTGGCCCTTCGACTGCATGCATGTCTCCCTTTACCCCTGGGGGCTGAAGAAGGGAGACTCCCTGAAGGCGGTCCCCTACCGCGACCATGTTGCCCTTGACAAGCACGGGAACGCCATCGTGGATCGCGCCCAGTCGCCGTATCCGCTCCCCGCCACGCGAGGTTACTGGCCGGAGGGAACAGAAGTGGCCATCCAGCGTACGGAGACCGGATACATCTTCGAACTCGCCTACCCGCGTGAAGCGGTCAAACCCCTGGAGCTTGCTGCTGGCTCGCGGTTTCGCCTGGGGCTCGGCTTCCTGTACTCCAAGCCGCCGGCCCCTGGCTTCATCGGTGTAGGTTGGTTCTACGGCATTGGCAACGTCGATGGCGCGCCCGATCTGCATGGCGAGATCCAGCTGGTGGAGCGCTAGAACCAGACCCGGTCGTGGCCCACAGAGTCAATCAGGAGGACTAATTCGATGTCAAAGCTTACGGATGCACAGAAGAAACAGGATCGCAGACTGCAGTGGTTCCGGCGGGCCCGGTTGGGCATGTTCATCCACTGGGGGCTGTACTCCCAGTGGGGACGGGGCGAGTGGGTGCAGATGGTGGAGTGCTGGCCTCGAGACAAGTACGAGCCTCTCGCTGACACCTGGCACCCCCGCCGGGGCTGCCAGCGCGAATGGGCTCGGTTGGCTCGCGAGTCTGGGTGCCGGTACATGGTAATGACCACCAAGCACCACGAGGGCTTCTGCCTGTGGGANNCGCGAGCAGGGCCTCCGGGTGGGGCTCTACTACTCCTTCCTGGACTTCCATCACCCGGATTACGCGCGTTGCACAACGAACCGGAAGGCTCAGGAGCGTTACGTCGAGCACCTCCACGCTCAAGTCCGGGAGATCTGCAGCAATTATGGCCAGATTGATGTCCTCTGGTACGACGGCGACTGGCTCCTGGACGCGGAGCAGCTCCAGTCCCAGCGACTGAATGCCATGGTCCGCGAGCTCCAGCCGGATATCCTGATCAACAATCGGTCGAATGTGCCGGAAGACTTTTCCATCCTCGAGGGGCATTTGCTGGCCAAGGAGATAAAGGGAATGTGGGAGGTCTGCATGACCACCAATGATTCCTGGCCCTACGTTCCCACCGATCGGCAGTGGAAGCCCCCGGCCAAGCTGCTCAGCATGCTGCGGGAGGTCGCCGCGCAGGAGAAGAACTTCCTGCTGAACGTTGGCCCGGACGCGGAGGGCAATATTCCCTCAGAGGCCCGCGCGATCTTCAACGCGCTCGGAGACTGGCTGCGCAAGTATGGTAAGTCCCTCTATGAGGCCACCGATCCCGTACCCCAGGGCTGGGCCTGGGGGTATACCGGACGCTTCACGGTGCTGGGCAACACGATGTACTACCATGTGAACCGTTGGCCGGGCAAAGAGCTGGTCATTGGAGGCCTCGGGAATCGCGTGCTGGAGGTACGGTTCATGGGAGTCCAAGGACGCAAGGGACGCAAAATCAAGTTCCGTCAGGTGGGGAGGCAACTATTCCTGAGCGGGCTGCCCCAGGAACCACCCGATCCACTGGCGACCGTGATCCAGATCGAGGTGGAGGGTAAGCCGAAGGCCGCCACGGGAGGCTGGCCCTGTTGACCGTCTGTTCCGACGATCCTGAACGCTCAAGGGGGAGATGACCAGTGCCAGCTGATGATCATCTGGCCATAAAGGGCGGGGAACCGATCCGTACCGCGCCCTGGCCTGCGCGTTCCTGGCTCACCGTCGAGGAACTGGCCGATTTCTACGACCGCGCCAGTTTCATCATGCCGGGCATGCCCACTGGCGGAGAGCTTCTGGGCGGCCCGGTGCAAGACCTGGTTCTCGATCATTCCTCCTGCGTACCCAGCATGGGCAAGAGCCCCGCTAGAGGCTTCCCGTCTGCCCCTGCTAGATGGGGCCAGCGTCGGACTTCCGCAAGCTGCAGGCCCGTGTCGGTGAAACGGTACACCTGGGGCTCCGTGCGGAGCAGATAGGCCACCGTCTCCTCGGCCACCTCCCGCGCGGTCTCTCGCTCACCACGGTGGACCGCCTCGGCTACGCGCCAGGCCAGCAGCACGAACTGGTGGAAATGCAGCAGTATTTCCCACGCCTGGTGCTCGCGAGCGTTGCTTGCCGAGCGGGCCGCCTCCTCCAGTTTGTCGAGCTCCTCCCGAAGCCAGGCTACAGTCGCGCTGGCATGCTTCAGCGTCGTCCAGTCCCACCAGACCCGGGGATGCGTCTCGTCCCAACGTTCGTGTCCCCACTCGATGCGCACGCGCCGCTGATCCAGGCCGTCGAGAAACGCCTTGGCCGCCTCTCCTTCCGTGCCATAGGCCAGGCGGAAATACTCTTCCTCCTGCTCCTCTCCGGTTTCCCGGCCCGCGAGGCCGAGCGCGATGCGCAGCATGGGCAGGGCCGTAGGGTAGAAGCAACGCTGCGTGCCGCAGCACATCATGCCCCCAAGCCCCAGCTTCGCCAGATCCTCGATATCCTCAGGGATTACATGGGTGAGATCACAAACCAGGTGGTCTATCACCCAGTCCAGCCAGAAGTGGTAGTCGAAGGCGAATGAGTCCCCCGTCGTGAAGGGGCGCCATTGCTCCAGCAGGCCCACGTGGATTGCGTTCCCCCAGGGTTGTATCACCTGATTGTGGGCCGGGCGTTCCGCGGGCAGCGGTTCGCCGCAGTCCAGGGCCCCGAGGCGATGCTGGTAGCAGCGGTCAATGGGGGCGAACATGAAGACCAGGTTGTCGCACTCCGGGCTCGGTCGCACTGTCTCCGGTGGCCAGAGCGTGTTCAGATAGCATAGAAAGACCACGCGCAGGTTGGGGTTGATCTCCCGCAATCGGGGAGCCAGCTCATTGAGCAGCATCATGTACCAGTCGGAATGCGTCAGGCGGCGGCACTCCGGGCACTCGCAGGTGTTGTTGCCGGCGTCGGAGAGCCACACGTGGAGCGCATCCACCCCGGGATGCTCCTGCACATACTCCACAATCGGCCGGATGAACTGCTCCCGTGCCTCGGGCTGGGAGTAGCACAACTCCGTCCACACGCCTCGCCTCCGCCACAGCCCGCGCTTGCCCTTGACCTCGGCGGTGAGCCGGCGGCTCTCCTCCGTCAAGTCTGCTTCCTGGTCCATGCCCCCGATACTCTTGAGCCTCAGGGCCAAGTCTACCCAGCCGTGTCCTCCCCGATGATACAACAGGCCCCGAAGCTGCGTCGCGGCCAGGACCTCCCCCTCAAAAGCACGGCCCTCCTCCTCGGATAGCGTGCGCCGCTCTTGCCACGCCGGGTTGCCTCGATGCTCGTACCAGCGATTCCAGGCGGCGGCTGGCATACCCGTAATGTCCACCATGAAGGCGTTCATTTCCACCCGAGGCAACCACGCCACGTAGTCCAGTACGTGTTCGAGGGTTGACGAGGGGCCCGTTGTCACGGCCCGATGGCGAAACGGCGCCACCCAACGCACCGCAAAGCCGGTGAGGGGGATTTCCTCGAGGGCGGGCAGGTACTCGCCCTCGGGGCCCGGCCACAGCCAACGCGCCCCCAGTTCGCGCAGATAGCCATATACGCCCATCAGGACGCTGCGTGGGTTCGTGCCGGCTATCGTGAGCCCGCCGGGTCCCGACACAATGGCGTACCCGTCGTCCCAGAAGGGGTCAGATACAGAGATGGGGTCCAGTTCATCGAAATCACGGAACAGACCCAGGCGGATGACGGCCCCTTCATCGCCGTCCCCTGTAACAGTTGTCCGGCCGGTCATCGCGTCGAGAAAGTGAGCCAGCTCCTGTGCGGCGTAGACGAGCACAGGATCCTCGGTGCCCGCACAGCGGACAGCTACCTTCACGCTACTCATCGTCAGGCCTCCTGGGGTGGGAGTGGTGGTGTCTCCACTGCTGGCTCAACCTGCTCCTCAGCCAGCACTTCAGGCCAACGTTTCACTACCGAAAGCTGCAGCCCGGTATCAGCAAAGCGGTGGACCTCCGGCTCGGTTCGGAGCAGGAAGACCACCATTTCCTCAGCTATCTGACGTGCCGAGTCACGCTCACCACGATGGACCGCATCGGCAACACGCCAGGCGAACCCCGCGAACTCTCGAAAATGCTGCAGCAGCGCCCAGGCCTGGCGCTCGCGGTCGTTCTCCGCTGATTGGCCAGCCTCCTCCAGTACCGCCTTCTGCTGATCCAGCCAGGCTACGGTCGCCGCCGCATGTTCCGCGGTGGTCCACTCCCACCAGAGGCGGGGGGCCTCCCAGCGGCCCTGCTTCCATTCCGGATGGACTCGTCGCTCGTCCACACCCTGAATGAAGTCCCAGGCCCTCTCCCACTCCGCGCCCATGGCTATCCGGAAGTACTCCCGCTCCTGCTCTTCATCGCAAGGCCTCCCGGCCAGGCTCCGGGCTACGCGCAGCATCGGCAGAGACAGCGGATAGAAGCAACGTTGCGTGCCGCAGCACATCATGCCCCCCAGGCCCAGAGCAGCTGCGTCCTCCAGATCCCCCGGAAGCAGTTCGGCGAAGTCGTAGATGATATGGTCCAGGACCCAGTCCCAGCAGAAATGATAGTCAAACAGGAAGGAGTCCCCGTCTCCCGGAAGGAGCGGACGCCACCTCTGCAGGAAGGCCATATTCCCTACGTTGCCCTGCGGCATGGTGACCTGGTTCACCGGTGGGCGCTCCGGCGGCAGTGGCTGACCACAGTCCGGCGCCCCCAGGCGGTGTTGATAGCAGCGCCCGCTCGGCGCGAACATGAACACCAGATTGTCACACCCGGGGGCCAGTCGCACTTGCTCTGGTGGCCATAGCGTATTCAGATAGCACAGGAAGACTACGCGCATGTTCGGACTGATCTGCCGCAGCCGCGGAGACAGATCATTGAGTATGGTCGCATACCAATCGGAGTGTGTGAGTCGCCGGCAGTCCTCGCATTCACACGTGTTGTTGCTGCCATCGGAGAGCCAGACGTGTAGCGCGTCCACCTCGGGATGTCTCTCAGCGTACTCCAGAATCGGGCGTATGAAGCGCTCCCTCGCCTCGGGCTTCGAGTTACACAGCTCCGTGACCACGCCTCGGCCGTGCCATAGTTCGCGCTTGCCGCCGACCTGGGCGATCAGGCGGCGCGTCTCCTCCGTCAGCTCGTCCTCCTGATTAGCCCCCCCCACCGATTTCAACCCCAGGGCCGCATCCGTCCAGCCATGTCCCACGCGATGGTGGAGCAGACCCCGGAGCTTCATCGCGTCCAGCACCTGCTCGTCGAAGGCCTGGCCCTCTTCGTCCGATATGGTGCGCCGTTCCGTCCACAGGTCGTTGTACTTGTGCTCGTACCAGCGGTTCCAGAAGCCAAACCCTCGATCCCCCCACTGCACCATGTAGGCATTCATTTCGACCCGTGGTAACCACTCCAGGTAGTCCAGGATGTGCTCGAGGGAGAGCGAGCCTTCGATACATCCGGCGCGGTGGCGGAAGGGGGCCTGCCAGCGGAGGTCGAAGCCGGTCAACGGAATCTCAGCGAGGAGGGGGAGGTGCTCGCCCTCAGCCCCCGGCCACAGCCAGCGGGCCCCCAACTCGCGCAGGTAGCCATATGCGCTCATGAGGACGCTACGAGGGTTGGTGCCTGCCAGGGTCAGCCCCCCCGGTCCGGAGACAATGGTGTAGGCATCATCCCACGCCGGATCAGCGACGATGATTTGTTCCAGCTCGGGAAAGTCGGAGCAGAGCCCCAGGCGGATCACCGACTCCCCGGCGGCTTCACCAGTCGCGACCGTCTGTCCCGTCATGGCGCTCAGGCAACGGGTCAGTTCTTGCGTCGCATAGCCGATAACCGCATCGCCAGGACGCACCGAATGAACTACGACAGCAGTACTGCTCATGATTGAACCCACTCAGGAGATTGTTCTGCCTTCTCAAAGTCAGCAAGCTTCCTGCGGGTTCGCCTATCCAGGGCCGGGCACCTTCTCCCTTGTGACCTGATCCTGGCCTGCCCCAGGACTGGCCCCGGTTGTCATGTGACACTGAGGGTGTGCGCAGCCCATATTTTCCACGAATGCACCGGCGGGTGCTAATCCCGGCTGGGCGTTGCCTGGGGGATCGGCGCGCCTGTCGCGGCACAGGCCCCCTGCCACTGCTGCAGATACTGGACCAGCGCCGGGACAGCGGCTTGCCCCCCTGTGCCATTCAGATTGCGTCGGGGGGCATGCTTTGCGCATGTAGGAGGCTTGAGGAGGAAGAGGGGGAGACAAAGTACAGCCCGGGCGCCCACTTACTGCGCCCGGGCCGGAACGCAACAACCTGCTTCCCCTGCAGGCCCGTGAGCGTGCAGGGGGAAGAGTCGCGCCTGGAACCGCTGCCAGTCTACTGGTTAGCGGAAATCGCGGCAGCCCCGCCGACCACTGCGGCGATGATCCAGATCACGATGCTGATCCCGATGAGGATCAGACCCCAGATCACCCAGACCCGCTGGGTATCCTTGAACTGCTGGATGCTTTCCCAGCGGCGGTTTTGCCAGGCCCACTCGTTGCCCTTGACGCCCTGGACGATGTTGCCGATGAGGCCCAGGAGCAGGCACAGTACCAGGCCCAGCCAGGCGCTGTGGGCGATGGACCAGATCCAGCTCATCAGAAAGCCGGCCCAGCTCCAACCCTGAATCTCTGGGGGAACCGGGGTGCCCGGGCCCTGGCCCGAGTTATTGGCCATCGGGGCAGCGCTGGTGGGAGCGGCGGTTGGAGTCATTGCCGGAGGAGGTACTGCAGGCGGCGGTACGTTGGACTGTTCGGGACCCTGTCCTTGGTCGGCCATGGGGGAAACCCTCCCTGGTGCAGCTTAGGCGCTGCGAGTTGGTGTGTGCGGAGACCGCGCTTGCCACCCCGTCACCTGGCTGTCGCCCGCCGGAGCCGTGGCTCTGCCAGTATTATAGATATCCCGGGGGCTTTCGTCAACTCCGCTCTGGCGCTTGCCCGCTTGGCCTGAAGCTGGGTGGGGGGACGCGGTGCGCTCCACCGCAGCGCCTTTGTAGTGTCCGGTCCCGGCCCCCTCTGCTCCCCCTCTCCCCAGCCGCAGGCGCGGGGAGAGGGGGCCAGGGGGTGAGGCCCTCCGACACCTCCCCTCCTTGAGGGGAGGTCGGCGGCGTCTGCGCCGCCGGGTGGGGTCCTCCCTCCGTCGAAGTGGGCAAGTGTTAGAACTCTGCCGGCTTGGCGGCCACTCGGGAGCGGCGTATAATGTGTGCCTCAGCATGTCCAGCGCCCGCTGCCTTCGAGTTAGAGATGACATTCACCGAAGTTCTCAACTGGCTTCTTGAAACTGACCCTTCACGACTGGAGACCTTGTGGGCCGAGGCCGACCGCGTGCGCCGCGAATACGTGGGGGAGGCCGTCCACCTGCGCGGTCTGGTGGAGATCTCCAACCACTGTGTCCGGTTATGCGCCTACTGTGGTCTTCGCGCCGCCAATCACCTGCCGCGCTACCGGATGACCGCGGAGGAGATTCTCGCCTGCGCCCATCAGGCTCTCTCCTACGGCTACGGCACGGTCGTAATGCAGTCGGGTGAGGATTACGGGATCACCCGCGAATGGATGGCCGACGTAATCCGCCGCCTCCAGGCCGACACCCCGCTGGCTGTGACTCTCAGCCTCGGTGAGCGTCCCGACGAGGACCTGGCGGCCTGGCGCGAAGCCGGCGCGGACCGCTACCTCCTGCGCTTCGAGACCTCCGACCGCGAGTTGTACGAGCGCCTCCACCCGCCGCGTCCGGGGCAGGAGCGCTCGGATCGGATCGCTATTCTCCACCGTCTGCGCGAGCTGGGCTACGAGACGGGCAGCGGCGTGATGATCGGGATTCCGGGACAGAGCTACGAGAGCTTGGCGCGGGACCTGTGTCTGTTCGCCGAGTTGGACCTGGACATGGTCGGCGTCGGTCCCTGGATCGCGCACCCGGACACCCCCTTGGGACAGGAAATGCCTCTCGACCTGCCGCAACGCGGCAGCGAGGCCGTCCCTGTCGTTTCCGGCCACCTCCCCTATCCAGGGGAGGTGGCGGCGTCTGCGCCGCCGGTGGGGTCCTCTCAAGTTCCCCCTACCGAGGAGATGACGTACAAGGTCCTGGCCCTCACCCGTCTGCTCTGTCCCCAGGCCAATATCCCCAGCACCACGGCACTGGCCGCGCTGAACCAGGAGACTGGCCGCGAGCTCGGTTTGGCCCGCGGCGCCAACGTCATCATGCCCAACCTCACGCCGCCCCAGTGCCGCGTGCTCTACGAGATCTACCCCGATAAGGCCTGCCTCAGCGAGACCGCCGAGGTCTGCGTGTCGTCCTTGCCCGAGCGGCTACGCGCCCTGGGCCGCGTCCCCGGGCAGGGCCCTGGCGGGCGACAGCGCTAGCACTGTTGCGGTCCCACCTTGGGTGAGTTACCGCTCTCCGCCCCTTGCTAGCGCGGCGGCTGGCAAGCTCCCTCGCACGTCTCCATGGCGCTGCGGCTGCCGGCCAGTACCACCCGGTCGCCGGCCTGGATCACCTCTGCGGCCGTGGGCGCGGTGATCTGTTGCTCTCCCCGCTCGATGCCTATCACGGTCACCCCGATAGTGCGCCGCAGATTCAGCTCCGCCAGCGTTTTACTTACCCACGGGGACCCCTCCGGCACCTGCAGCTCTGAGACCGTGAACTGCTGTGACTCCTGGACGGGTTCGCTGAGCTGCCGCCGCTCCAGGTATTCGACGGCCCGCTCCAGGTTCTCCGGCTCGCCCAGCAACACCAGCCGGTCGCCCGCGTCCAGGCGGAAATCCGGCCCCGGGTCGAAGTAGCTGCGCCCGGCCCGGCTGATGGCGATGATGGAGACCCCTGTCTCTGCTCGCAGCGGGAGCTCCTCGATGGTCTGCCCGGCGAAGGCCGAGCCCGGCCGCAGCCGTACTTCCCGCGCGTCCACCGGCCACGGTGCCTCCCGGGTCAGAGTCTCCATCGCCTCGGTCAATGAATCGGCAGCCTGCTCGGCGGCGTCGGCGAAGGGACATAGCACCAGGTCTGCTCCCGCCTGCTCCAGCACTCGCGCATCGTACTGGCTGCGCGCGCTGAGCACCACCTTGGCGTCAAAGCCGCGCTCCCGCACGGCCTTCAGCAGCGTCAGGTTCGTATCCCGGCCTGGCAAAGCGCTCATCACCCAGCGCGCCCGCTGCAGCGGCAGGTAGTCGAACAGCTCCGGATCCTCGCCGTCACCGTACACCCGCGCCAGGCCCTCTTTCGGGGGCGCCGCCAGCACCTGCGGGTCAAAGTCCACGCCCACCACTTGGCGGCCGTGCTCCAGAAGGTGCTTGGCTACTGCCCCTCCGTAGGTGCCCAGGCCGAACAGGATCACATCGGCCTGAGGCAGGCTCTCCACGCTGCCGCTCCCAGCCTCCCGGTACGGTACGCGCCGCTCGAAGACGGTCAAGAGCCGCGACAGGCGTGAGTACAACTGCCCCGAATAGATGATCATGTAGGTGGACATGCCGATGCTGATCAGTGCAATGACGGTGATCAGCCCCACTATCTCGTCGCCGATGTGCCCCTGGCCCAGGGCCATCCCCACGAAGATCAGGCCGAACTCCGAAAGCGGCGTCATGGCAATGCCGGTCAAAAAGCCGGTGCGCTTGCGGTACCCCATCAGACCCACGACGGCCATCACCGTCAGCGCCTTGCCTGCCAGCAGGAACAGCGCAAACAGCAGTCCGATGCCAATCTGTCCGCCCAACAGCCTGAGATCCAGGCGCAGGCCCAGGTCTATGAAGAAGAATAGCAGCAAGAAATCGCGCAGCGGCACCATCCGCGCACTGATGGTCTCCCGGTACGGCGACCAGCCCAGGGCCAGGCCGGCGACGAACGCGCCCACTTCCTTGCTCAGTCCGATGACCTCGGCCAGTGCCGCCAGCGCCAGGGCCCAGGCGACCGCAAACAGCAGCAACAGTTCAGTCGAGCGGGCCATGTGGGGCAGCAGGCGTGGTAGTACCACCGTCATCATCACCCCCACACCGGCCAGGAACAGCACGCCCCGGCCCGCCGTCAGCAGCATCTGGGTGACGAGGTGGTTGTCAGCCCCCTTTGCGCCGGCCAGCGCCGACAGCCCGATCATGGCCAGAATCACCATCAGGTCCTGCAGCACCGATATCGCTACCGTCAGCCGCCCGTGCAGGGCGTCTATCTCTCGCTTGTCCGAGAGCAGCTTGACGATGATGATGGTGCTGGAAGACACCAGCGCGATGGCGATGACCAGCGAGGGGACGGCGGCGAAGCCAAGCAGGCGGGCCAGGAAGAACCCGGCGATGGCAATGAAGGCGATTTGTGTCACGCCCGCGCCCAGCACGACTGTTCCGAGCGTCCGCACCG
>LSQX01302954.1_pt2 | contig 14261 bp, 13 predicted proteins | sample 654561 | NCBI WGS metagenome assembly LSQX01 (sample SAMN04489861, study PRJNA283612) | anaerobic digester metagenome | isolation source: 4 biogas reactors fed with cattle manure at either 37C or 55C with and... | place: Denmark: Kongens Lyngby | collected 2014
CTGCAGGACACTAGTGCCCTGCCCTGTACCCAAATTATAGATGTGAACTCCGGGTGTTAATTTTGCTAATGCTGCTACATGACCTTCGGCCAGATCCATGACATGAATATAATCCCGGACCCCCGTACCATCTGCAGTCGGATAGTCATTGCCGAAAACACGTAATTTAGGCAGCTTACCCTTAGCCACCTGCGTTATATAAGGCATCAGGTTATTGGGAATCCCGGTGGGAGCTTCACCTATTAAGCCGCTTTCATGGGCCCCAACAGGGTTAAAGTAGCGCAGCAGCGCTACCGACCAGTCAGGGTTAGCCTGTACAACATCTGTTAATATGCGTTCACTGATAGCCTTAGTTTCACCGTAAGGGTTAGTGGTGGGCAGAAGAGGCATCGTTTCTACAAAAGGCACTTCATTTTCACCGTACACTGTGGCTGATGAACTGAAAACAAAACGCTTTACGTTGTACTTTTGGCACAATTTTACCAGCACCATCGTACTGACGGTATTATTGTAATAATACTGCAGCGGTTTCTCTACCGATTCCCCAACCGCCTTGAGTCCGGCAAAATGAATGACGCCGTCAAAGTGATGTTTAGCAAAAACAGGTTCTACCGCCGCCTCCTCGGTGACATCAACTTTATAAAAAACAACCTTTTTGCCGGAGATTTGTTCTATTTTTTCTACGGTTTCGGCTTTACTATTGCAGAGATTATCAGCAATCACTACGTCATAGCCTGCCGCCAGTAATGCTACGCAGGTGTGAGAACCGATATAGCCGGTACCGCCGGTAACAAAAATGGTCATAGGTTGCCTCCTATACAGACAGTCTAAGCATGTTAACCCCTTTATTTAGGTTATTACTTAACCTGATAATACTGTACATACCAATCAGCAAACTTTTGTAGCCCCTCAGCGATAGTAGTCTTTGGCTTAAAGCCAACAGCAGCTTGTAGTTGTTCTGTAGAAGCATACGTGGCTGGTACATCACCAGGTTTGAGCGGTTCAAAAATTTTCTTAAACACCACTTCCCTACCGGTAGCTTTACTTAAACATCGTTCTAAGGTAGTTATAAAAGTCATTAACTTTTCTGGTTTGTTGTTCCCAATATTATAGACAATATGGGGGACAGATTCAGTGGGAACCTTATCAAGAAGGTGATAAATACCCTCGATAATATCATCAATATAAGTAAAGTCACGGTAGAGATCGTTATCGAAATCACCATTATTAAATATCCTGATCGGTTCACCGGCGAAATACTTATTTGCAAAACTGAAGTAAGCCATATCCGGCCGTCCCCAAGGACCGTACACTGTAAAAAAACGCAACCCTGTGGCCGGGATATTATAAAGATGGCTGTAGGTATAAGCCATCAGTTCATTTGATTTCTTTGTTGCTGCATACAGAGAGACAGGATGATCTACAAAATCGGCTTCAGCAAAGGGCACCTTTTTGTTGGCACCGTATACTGAACTGGAAGATGCATAGATTAAATGTTCTACAGGATAACTACGGCAAGCCTCAAGTATATTAAAGAAACCTACTATGTTGCTGACAATATAAGCGTCCGGGTTTTCTATGGAGTAGCGGACACCGGCTTGTGCCGCCAAATTAACTACTAATTCCGGTTGAAACTGAGCAAAGATCCCCATGACTTGCTTTTTATCAGCCAGGTCTCCTTTGATAAAAGTGAAGTGGTTATAAGATTCTAGTATTTTAAGGCGTGCATGCTTTAATTTAACATCATAATAATCGTTAAGATTATCAAACCCTATAACCTGGCTGCCCTCTGCCAGCAATTTTTTTGCCAGGAAGAAACCGATAAATCCAGCCGCACCGGTTATTAGGTATCTCTTAGCATCAGCACTACGCAATTATCCCGCCCCCTCGTTAACCTTATACTCTGCCAATTGAGTAATACTCGACTCCGGCTTCTTTCATAGCAGCAGTGTTGTATATATTTCTGCCGTCATAAACTAAAGGCGTTCTCATTAGTTTATGATAAGTATCAGGTGATACCGCCTTAATCTGCTCCCATTCAGTAAAAATAAAACAAACATTGGCTTCAGCTAATGCATCCTCCGGCTTGTCCACATAATGGATACTGCCCGCCCCATGGCTTCCTTCCGGGTATTTGCGTTTATAATTATCTATACCAACCGGATCATAAGCATATATCTCTGCACCTTGCGCTAAGAGCAGGGGTATATTATCAAGGGATGGAGCTTCACGCAAATCATCGGTACCAGGCTTAAAGGTCAAGCCCAGCACAGCAACTTTAAGACCGTTAAAAGTAATTAGTCTTCGGCAGGCTTTCCTGTAAAGAATGGTCTTTTGATCCGTATTGACATCAATGGCCGCTTTCACTGTACGCAGCTCATAACCGTGCTGCCTGGCCAAATAGTCTAAAGCCCTGGTATCTTTGGGAAAACATGAACCGCCAAAGCCAACACCGGCATTTAAGAACTTACTGCCAATGCGCTCATCGTAAGACATGCCGAGAGCTACATCTTGAATATCTGCACCCACCAATTCACACAAATTGGCGATATCATTCATATATGAAATCTTAAGAGCCAGGAAATCATTAGCAGCATACTTAATCATCTCTGCCGTTCTCCTGCTGACAGAAACAATGGGCAAATTGAAAGGCTTATATATTTCCAGCAGCCGTTCCTCAGCCCACTTACTTTCAGTACCAATAACAATCCTGGCCGCCCGCATGGTATCACGCACGGCCGTGCCCTGAGCCAAAAATTCAGGATTAGAAGCTACTTCTACTCGCACTTCATGAACCAAAAAATCCTTAATAAACTGTTCAACCTTGTCATTGGTGCCAACGGGAACTGTAGATTTTACCACAACTAGACAGTCTTTCTCGATAGATTCGGCAATCTGTCTGGCCACTGTAGCAACATAGGTAAGATCGGCAGAACCGTCAGGCAGTTCCGGAGTACCCACACCGATAAAAATGGCATCAGCATCTTTATAAGCAGATTTATAATCGGTTGTATAGTCGATACGACCAGCGGCATAGTTTTTCTGCATTAATTCTTCTAAATCTTGTTCATAAATTGGTGAGATTCCCTGTTTCATAATTTCGATCTTTTTCTCATCAATATCTACGCAAGTAACTTGATGCCCCATTTCGGCCATACAAACTCCGGAGACTAAACCAACATAACCCGTTCCTGCAACAGCTATTTTATACATGGGTCCCTCCTTAAAATAAACTTTTACATTATTTTTACCATACTAAATGTTTTCACTTGTTTATTATTCTGATGGCAGCCTTATCCAGGAACCAAGCAGCTTGTCGTCCTCGTAATCTGCAAATGGGGAAAAACCAGAAGCGGCATAATATGTTTTCTCGCCAAAATAAACTCTGCCGTTTACTTCATAAAGATCAATTCTTACATGTAAATCATTGCGGGACAACCGTCTGGCAATATCCAGCATCTCGGTGAGGCATAGCGGTTTTTGGATTTCTTTACCCGGAGCTTTATTCCTGCGTTTAATTGTACTTCTTTCCCAATTCGCATCATAAAAATCTAAAGTATAGTTGGGTGTATTTCTGTTTTGATGAACTTGAATTAGCTTAGGTTCACCATGAAAACACATAAACTTATAGTCTGTAATATTTTCTTGCATAAATTTTTCAATGATAATCATTGGCTGCAAATGCTTGTATGGCCACTCTCTCCCATAACCATACCAGTTTCTACGCAACCATTTGCGCAGCTTCTTCTTTGCTTTTTCAACATCAAAATTATCTTTATCACGACAGATAATATTGCAACCGCAGCCGTGTGTACATTTAATAACAAACTGTTTGGGCAGCTGCTCCCATGAAATTTCCTCTATTGCTTTATATACACCAAGCAGGGGGATAAGGTACTCGGGTCCAATTTCCTTTTCAACAAGCTCTCGGGCTCTAAGCTTATCAACATATAAACACATTTCTTCTCTTTTATCATTTAGCTTGAGCCATTGTAATTTTTCATTAAAGGTAATAGGGTTCTTTAAGTTTAAACGATAACCCAAGGAACAGAAAAAAACGGCTTGAAGATAGATTTCATCAGGAATCCAATTAAATAGACCCAAACGTGCTAAAGGCCTAATAATTCTTAATAAATTCAACTTTTGTATAGTGCTTGCCAGCCTCATATATGCTAATCCCTTCGTTTACGTAATATCCTTTATTTTAAACCATTTAAGCATGCATCTTACCTGCTTTACGGGTAATTAAGCGTTTTATTAGCTGCAGCAAGGACTTCGCATCCTTGAAATAAATCACGGTATTAATAGCAAATGTCACCATTAAAGCGATTAACGTTACCTCGACCGCATATATTAACCAGCTGCCATAAGAATTAATAGTAATAACCGGTAATAAACCGGCAGCTTTAATTGTAATTGCAGAGGCAGCTATATTAACGAGACAACGCTGATAGAAAATTCCCATACTGCGTTTTAAAATCTGTTTTGAGATGTATAATGCGTACTGGATGGTACGATACAGCATAGCACAGAAAGTAGCAATGGCTACACCCTCTAATTTCAGCGGCTTAACCAATGAGACTGATAAAACAATATTAATAATTGCTTCTGCAAACGCACCATTTCTTGTTTGTTTATAATGGCCGGCAGCTAAAGTTACAGAATGATAAGGAATCCGTATACAATAAATTGCCTCTGCTGCAATCAGAGTATAAGCAAACAGGGGACGGTGGTAGTTAACATCAGTAACGCCTTTCGTATAAACTGCAACAAAGGAGAGTACTAAAACTGCTGTGCTTGTAAAAAGGCTAGTCGTAATGGCAAAAGACACGAATTCGAACAGGCGAAAATTTCTGTTTAGGGATTTTACCTCATTATTCGCAATCATATTGCCAAAAGCAGCCTCTAAGCCAGAAGAAAATGTAGCTGTAATTTTCTCAATTCCCGAAACCACCATATAGTAAACTGAATAAACAGAAACTAAGCGTGTATTTGTGAACAAAGTAAGAACAGCTACATCTGTATGACGATGCAGGAAATACGCTATGTGATGACCTAAGCCGTCCCATCTTTGGTTAATTGCGTGATTATCGGCAGGACAGGCTTGATCGAGTTCATAGGTACGTTTAACATAAAAATTTAGGGCAAGGGGCCTAATAACGTATATAGCTGCACTTCCCAGCCTTACCAGATGTATGCTTGCACCTAGCCGCACCAGGAATACCACTACAATCGTATTAGCAATGGTAGTAAATATTTGTAACAACGAAGTTATATACTTTTTTTGATCAGCCTGCAGCAGCATCTGGTAGGTAATACCGTAATAATATTGAACAAAAGTACTGAGAGAAATAATTAAGACTAACGAAGCAACAAAAACCCAATCAAAATCATGGCGAACTACATAAGGCAAGAATGCTGCAACTAACAAGGAATAAATGATATAGATGATAGCTATTTTACGGAAAAAACTTTCTGTTGCCTTAATAATCCCACTAATAGATTTTGTGTTTTTCTGTGCAAGAGGTTTATATAATGCGGCTCGCACAACACCGCCCACGCCAGATTCAAGCAAAGTTATATAACCCAGAAATTGGCTAATGGAAGTAACAACTCCGTTAACACTTGAACCAAAAGTTCCAATTAATAATCTTGGCACAATAAAGCCGCAGATCACAACTACAATTTGTAATGCTAAAGAAGATATGACGTTAAATAGTGCCTTTTTACTACGCATAAAATAACTTCCCTATCCTGGTATTTTGTCCGGACAATTTTGCCTTAGAATATCAGAACCGATTACTAATTTTCTTCACCGTTGCCAGCACACAATATCCTGGAGCAATTTTGAGTGCCTCCAGGTAGCTTCTTATTCCCTTAGAAAACTGTTTAACTTTAAAATACCGTAATGTTAACCTTATAAGACGGTTCACATAAGCTTTAGGATACTTTTGAAAGTATCCAGAGTACAATTGATTAATCTTAAGCGCACTCTGTATTTTATTTTTTGTATTGGTCGAAATGCGCTCACCGCTGTGAATATAATAATTTACGAGCGGCACATCAACAAAATCCACTTTGTACTTTAAGGCAATACGAAGCCATAATTCATAATCCTGTGAAGCCGGAAGCTCCTCATTAAAGCCACCACATTCTTCGATTACTTTTTTTCTAATCAGAACAAATGAGGTTGATCCAATGAAATTCTTCTGTAGTAATTCCTCGAACACATAACCGGAAATTTTATAGGAACGAATTTTTTCTGCTGTGACATTGTTTTCCCCTGTGATGATGGTCCTAGATGAGCAATAAACTAAGCCAACTTCCGGATCCCGCATTTTCTCCATCTGCAGTTCTAGTTTTCTTCTGTCCCACTCGTCATCGTCATCTAAAAAAGCGAGAAACTCACCCCGCGCATGCTTGATTCCAGTATTGCGTGCTCTACATGCCCCCATATTCTTATCATGTTGAATGTAATGCAGTTTGTCATCAGCTATAGCGGCAATTTTAGTTGAGATTTCTTTTCTGCAATCACTGTCGGGATGATTATCATCAACAATAATTAACTCTATTTTCTCATAAGTTTGTGTTAAAGCACTCTGAATTGCCTTAGAAAGCATATCAAAACTACGGTTGTACGTTGGTATTATTATGCTAATTAAACTATCCACTTACCTCTACTCCTTAATAGGCTGCAGTTTTTATGCTTTCTGTACATCAAATACTTCTGTGTTTGCTAATTTGCTGTTCCATCCAATGGACGATATTTTTTGCCCGGTTGTCCAAAGTTAATGTGCGAGCTTTATCCAGACTTGCTTTTGACATTTGGTCTCGCAAAGACGGATTATTTTTCAGGCACAATACAGCGTCTCTAATCTCCTGCAAACTGCGAGGATTAATTAAAATAGCGTTGTCTTTATCCAGCAAATCATCGTTGCATGGCAGATTAGAAGAGACTATTGGTAAACCACAGGCCATAGCCTCGACTATCGCATTACAACAGCCTTCATTTAAAGTTGGCAGTAAGAAGATATCTGCTGCACTTAAAAAATCAGGCATGTCACTAGGCTCAACTGTTTTACAATGAATGGTGTTAGGGCTTGTTGGCAGATAATCACCCTTACCTGCAAATGCAAGGCTGATACCATCAACGCCCCCTAATGCTTTATCAACCCTTAAGACTCCCTTGCGTTCACTAAACTGTCCTACAAAAGCAACGATAAATGCGTCTTGCGCAAAACCAAACTTCTCTCTAGCCTGCTGTTTATTGCGGGGATAGAAACGAGTGCTTTGCACAGCATTTGGGAAAACACCAATATCAGAAGCATCAAATATACCCATGCTTGCCAGAAGTCGTTTGTTTTCTGTCGAAACAGAAACAATGCCGGCTAAAGGCTGAAGACTTTTAGCTATCCTTTTTCGACCATAATTATTAATTGACCAAGGAGAGCTTTCACCAAAAGCGGCAAATGCGGGCAGCTTATATTTTGCCGCGATTTTCCCAACACAAACACCTGCAGGTGTTAAAAAATGACCATATACAGCATCGGGTTTCTGTGAAAGTGAGGCTAACTGCTTGATAACTGCTTTTGTAAAAGTCAGCGTAGTAAGATAGGCACTATTGATCCCAGCAATTCGCCTTTGCCCAAAGGAAAAATACTTTGGGAAATAAAGCTTAACAGTATTGTTCTTAGGCGTTTTTTCGATCGTTTGTGAAGGTAATTCTCTTAGCCTGCGATTTAAATTAGTCGGTAAAGGACATATAACATTACACTTAATACCCAGATCAGCTATGGCCCAAACTAATTGTTGCACGAAAACATGATGTGTAGGATTAATACTTGTCGGATAACGATAGCTAACAAAAGTTATGCTCTTTATCATCTAAAATGCTCCATATAGTTATATTCTGATCATCTAACACAACACTATTTAAAGGGAAAACAAGCAAGAAGTTCCTCCTTTTTTTTATCAACCATCTGCTTTGTTATTTTATAATTGTCAGCAATATCTTCTAAAGCAGGCACAGTCTCGTTTTTTAAGTCAATGGGTGAAACCTCTAAATCGAAACTTGAATAGTAATCTTTAAATTTGAAACCATCGCCACGCAGCTTGTCTGTCGCAATAACATGAAGATTAGGAATACCGAAACTGTCTGCGACTATCAAGCCGTGCAAACTACTGGAAATGATAACTTCACACTGAGCAATTTGCTTTATAACTTCAAGGGGGTCTTCTCTTAAGTTAATAATTACAGAATGGTTAAATTGGTTTTTTAGGGAAGAAAAATATGGGGCATCTTGTTCTCTAAAATGCGGTACAATACCGACGGCATACTTTTTATCAGGCATTTTTTTGATAAGATATGACGCAAGCAACCCTGCATCACCCGTCGGGATATCGAGTTTCTTGTCTAAAATTTTTTCTACTCGCTGCTTACTTAACTTTCCTCTTACTGCATGAAAGGTGATGTTTTTACGAAAAAAACTTCTGTCTTGTTTTTCGTAACTGATAAAACCGGTCCCCCAAATTGCCACGTTTTGTGGATTAAAACTGAAAAGTTTTTGCAGAACATATAAAAACTTCCGATCTGACCAAGTAAAATTACCTAATCCGCTGCCAATAGCACTCATTTCGGCAGTTAAAACGGTATGTCTTTTAACGTCAAATCCGAACAGTTCTTTGCATATATGGATATTTAACAGGTCTCCCATATTTTCCATATTCGCATAATACAGCTTGATAGTTTTTTTCATGCCCTAGGATTACCTCCATAAATATTGATGATGCATTAAGATATTAGCAGCATATTTAAAAAATCCACTGGTAAGGAACTGTCTGATGGTAACCCGTATAGACAAAACTATGCCACCATAAAAAGACAACAACAGCAATCAGTCCAAAGGAGATTATTTTTTTATTCTCATTCATAAACTGTCTATAAACATAAGGAATCACAATGACCTGAGTTATGAGTAAATTATAGGCCATTCTATACGCATAATCAGAGGCAAAGTATATAGTATATCTTAAAACAATCCCTAGAAGAAAAACGGAAAAATATATGCCTAGCTTTTTCCTGGTTTTTTCTTTTTCTTTTAAGATAACGTATAAACTAGTTGCTATATATGGCAGATATTTTAGAAAAGCTAGGAGCAAATTACCCTCTACTGAACCATGTTTCTGCATATAGCTCATGTAGCGGTTAATCTTAGCAGGTGGAACTAATATTTTGATAATCGGTATCAGAATTTTATTATAGTTGATGGCAGCGATAAAAACCAAAAGTATTAGAATTACCAGGTAAAATTTATTTTCCCACTGCAAAACAGAAGAAATAAAGTAGAAGGGCAGCATGACAATGGCTGTTAAATGAAATGAAGCAGCCACCAAGATGCAGAGTAAATATTTGATAAACATTTTTTGCTCAATATACTTCAGACTGTATAAAATAATTGCTATAGCTGTAATTTGCCTTACAATATTAAACGAAGGTTGGTAAAAAGTTAGCATAAAAACTAAGATTCCCAACCCAACACTTAAATGCTTACTATAATTCTTTAATGACAAATAGATAAAAACCATCATGATTAGTGATATTAAGAAGAAAACTACCTGTACATTACCACCTAACAAAGCAGTAACCTTGTTTAACAGGTAGTATCCAGGCTCCATTCTAGTGCTAATCCCAGTTTTAATTTTATTGAAGACTGCTACATAGGCTAAATAATCCGTCCCTATCTGATAGCGAAACCCGGCAAATAATGCTGGAATTAATACAGTTAGAGAAGCAGCGAGATATCTAATGTTTTTATTTCTATTCTTTATAGATAATTCAGCCAGCGCACTGGTAACAATGGCAAGCGATCCATAAAATAACACGCATTCACATCCATTCTAAATAGCGCTTACATTTTATATTGTTACTTTGTCACGGTCTTATTAATATAATCCACAATTATTTTAGTGACTAACGATGGCCTGTTATATACTTTCGAAATAGGGTTAATTTTGAATGATTCAATTGTTTCTAACAAATCATCCATATCTAAGACACGTCGCAAATAACCCTCTTTAGCCAGTACCTCCGTCACCTGCAGCTGATGATCGTCGATATGCTCACCATATTTCGCTAAGCGCGGCACAGCCAGCAGCTGCTTACCCATTTTTAATGCGCTTATTAAAGCCCCCGTACCGCCATGCGATATAATCAAGTCTGCTTTACTTTGGTATTCCTTAAACTCATCAACAGACAAAAATCTTTTATACTGATAGTTTTTTGGTAAATACGTCGACTGACCAATTTGCGCAAAGACCGTGTCTGTAATAGCACCTTTTTCCAGTAACTGATCCAACTTTTCAATCAATCTGTTAAATGGGTATTCCCTTGAGCCCACACATACAAAAATCAATAGATACTACCTCCATATATGGCATTAGGATATACCTCTTTTAAAGATTCCCACTGGATAATAAATAAATCGGCGAATTTATACATTAAGCTGCCAAATCTAGAGCGGTCATATACGCGCGCAAATGACTCAATATAAATTAGTTTTTTTCGAAACAATTTTGCCAGGATTGCCATTGGCAAAACTATCATCGTCCCCGTTGTAATAACAAAGTCGGGTCTTTCCTTGTACCAGATAAAAACTGTTTTAAAAAAGTTAATAATCATCTTTATTATAAACAACTTATCCTTTAAGCCCGTTTGCAGCAAATAATAGTCTGCCTCAGAAGCATAATCTGTCCCTTCTGTAACCCAAAAAACATTAAAGTCATCTGCCAATTTGGCCAACATCCTCAATTGCTCGTAATGCCCTCCGGATGAAGAAATAAGGCATATTTTTATGTTCTCTCTTTGTTTTGGCATACGAAGCTTCCTTTAGCTAATTAAATAGAGGTAAAAGAGGTAAAACCAGCGCATTTGTGTATGAGTATACTTATCGTTACGACTGCTCTAAATTACTTTCATTTTCACTTTGCCAACGCAGATATAGATCAACAGAATTCTGAAGATGATCTTGATCTAAAATTATATACGAGACTCCATTAATCATCTTACCTGATCCTTTAAGTGAGAACGCTTCAACTTCATCCAACTTAAGCGAAGCCGCTCTTTTGGCAAAACTTAAAGACTGGGTAATTGTCATATCTGTGCGTACAAATTCTGCAGCTTGGGACATAAGCTGAGGAAGTTTTACAATACTTTTAGCCTGCAGCACTTCATTTGCCACTGCTTTCAGAAACTGCTGCTGGCGGCGCATACGGCCAAAGTCACCCTCACTGTCTTTACGGAAACGCACAAAGGCAAGAGCCTGAGCACCATTAAGCTTCTGAACACCCGGCTCCAATGTTACTCCCTCAACATTTTTTTCAGCTTTTACCGTCATGGCCTTTTCTACGTTTACTGTGACCCCACCCAAGGTATCAACAATACTCTGGAAACCGGCAAAGTTAGTATAAACATAATGGTGCATAGGTACACCAAGCAGTTTTTCTACAGTTGCCCGCATGAGATTGATGCCGCCAAAGGCCATGGCATGGTTAATTTTGTCCAAGCCGCGGCCGGGTATCTCTACCCGGGAGTCACGGGGGATGGAAATCATGGCTACTTCATCAGTATCATTGTTGATGCTGACAATAATGATTGTGTCAGCTCTGGCCGGTTCGTTAGTCCTTTGGTCAACACCTAAGATCATAATGTTGGTGATATCTTTATCAGGTTCATCTTTAATATTTTCATCGCGTACATAGTCATCATCCTGGGGAGGGTTATCGTATATCCTGGCCCAAAACGACCATGCCCAGGCTGTCACACCTACTACACAGAGTAACAATAAAAGGGCGACAATACGTTTGCCCTTTTTCTTCTTTTTCCTTGCCATTATTATTCTCCCCTCCACTGCAAATCCATGATAGACTTTTACTTAAAAACAGAGCAGTAATTGTTAGGACATGTATCAGATTTATTTAATTCTCTTGGGTGGCTGCAACTTCTTTATAGGTGGCAGCTTTACAGGCAGCCTGCACCAGGCTTTTATCCAGTATTTCGTTCTGTAAAAGGACATTACTGGGAATGGTACAATCATAGGCGATCACCGAATCGGCTAACTCTGCCGCAGCAGAAATCGTCACATTATCCCAGAGAATACCGCGTTTAATCACTGCCTTACGACCAATGGTGGTATTGCTGCCGATCACCACCGGACCGTAAATACAAGCACCATCCTCGATCACAACGTTATCACCAATTAATGCCGGGCCCACAAGCTTAGTATGGGGACTGATGGAAACACGCTGGCCCAGCCAGATATTGCCTTCAAAACGCTTACCGGGCAGCTCCACCTGGACAACACCGGTCAGCATATCGTAATGGGCTTCCTTATAGACATTCAGGTCGCCGACATCACACCAGTAATCCTGCATGACATAACCGGCCATGGCTTCCTTTTTGGCCAGCAGCTCGGGGAAAACCTGCTTGCCAAAATCATAGAAAGTATCGGCCGGGATATGGTCAAAAATGGCCGGGTCGAAAAGATAGATGCCGGTGTTGGCAAGATTGCTGATGGCTTCTTCTTTTTTTGGTTTTTCCTGAAAACGGATAATGCGGTTACCCTCACGGATCACTACCCCGTATTGGGTCGGGTCGGCTACCCTTTTTAAGGCCAGGGTAGCAATACCTTTGTTTTCCAGATGAAAGGCAAGGAATTTGTCCAGGTTGATATCGGTTAAGGCATCACCGCTGATGATTAAAGCCGGGTCACTGCCGAAAAAACTCTGTACACGCTTAAACCCGCCGGCAGTACCGAGAAGTTCCTTCTCGTAGGAGTAGCTGATATTAACACCGAATTTACTGCCGTCACCGAAATGTGCTTTGATTAATTCCGGTTTGTAGTGCAGATTGACAATAATGTCCTTAATACCATAGCGAGCCAAAAGACGTACGGCATACTCCATACAGGGACGGCCGGCCATCTGCACCATCGGTTTGGAAACAACATTTGTTAAGGGGCGCAGTCTTGTACCAAGACCGGCTGCCAGAATCATCGCTTTAATGGAAACCACATCCTTCGTAGATCTTACTATGCATAATTCAAGAAAAATCGACGAAATCCTGCTATAAATAGGGTTCCGTCAGGCGATATTGATAATTTATTCCAGAGGGTGCCGTTTAAAAACTGCTGACACCATACATGATCAGTAAAGCACTGATACTTAAACAGACGGAGATGGCATATATGAGCAGCACAGCCTGTATCTGAGTGTAACCGCGCTTTAAGAGTCGATGATGAATATGCTTTTTATCAGGCTGAAAGATGGGCTGCTTCTCATAAAAGCGGCGTACAATGGCGTAACAGGTGTCAACAATGGGTACACCTAAAACAATGATCGGTATGATAAAAGCATACAGGGTAGTACCCTGAACAATACCGTAGGCGGAAAGCACCGCAACCATAAAGCCTAAAAATAAGGAGCCGGAATCACCAAGAAAAATCTTGGCCGGGAAGAAATTATAGCGGATAAAGCCCAGGATAGCCCCCACTAAGATGACGGAAACAAGCGCTGCGCTCTCTTGACCACCGCGGTAAGCGATGAAGGCAAAGGTAAGCAGCGCAATGGCGGAAACGCCTGAGGCTAAGCCGTCCAGGCCGTCAATTAAATTCACGGCATTGGTAACCGCCACAATCCAGAAAACGGTCAGCGGGACAGCCAGGATGCCCAGCCTGAATAAGCCGTGGAGAAAGTTACTAAGCGTGTCCATGTCAAAGCAGAAATAAACTACGACAAGGGCGGCCATAGTCTGCCAGAGCAGTTTAACCCTGGGTGAAACTCCGCGGATATCATCTATCATCCCTAAGATTAAAACAATGGTGCCGCCTACAAGCAGCCCTGTAAATATTGGCTTCTTGGTAACCAACACCAGCATGGCAGTAAAAAAACCTAGGAAAATTGCCAGTCCGCCCAACCTAGGCATAAAAGTATCATGAATTTTGCGTCCGTTAGGCCTGTCCACGGCACCGACAAAAAAAGCAAGCCGGGCAATAAACGGTGTCACCAACATGGTAATAAAGAAAGCAATAGTAAAAAGTATCAGGTATAAGTCCATAAGCAGTCTCCCATGTCATTATTAATGACAAAAAAACAACATTTATTTACAGCATCATCTTTTTTATTATACAAAACTACTCAGGAGCTGACAATAACAATAACTGGCATCACTGACATAGCATCTTACCCACACCGGTTAACACTACTAA
>LSQX01135718.1_pt3 | contig 14258 bp, 8 predicted proteins | sample 654561 | NCBI WGS metagenome assembly LSQX01 (sample SAMN04489861, study PRJNA283612) | anaerobic digester metagenome | isolation source: 4 biogas reactors fed with cattle manure at either 37C or 55C with and... | place: Denmark: Kongens Lyngby | collected 2014
TCGCCGTCGAAAGCCTTGGCCGGATTGTTGATCAGCGGCTTGACCGTGATGAATTCGATCGGACCCTGGTAGGCCTCGAGCTTGTCGGGCACGTAGGGGGCGCACTGCTCCAGGGCGCGGGCAATCTCGGACTGGTCCGGGAAAACCGCCTGGAGCGATTTCAATTCGTGCTCGGCCGACAAGTAACGGCCGCCGTCCATCAGGGTCCGGACATGGTCCATCAGGGGGGCGTACATCATCTTCTGGCAGTTTTCAGCCTGCTCCAGCAGCTGCTCCCGGGTAAAACCGCCCAAATCGCCTTGCGCCAGCAGCTGCTGCCAGGCCTCCCAGGACGCCCAGTAACGCCCGGCAGCCAGATCCGCCGCCGCCTGGGCTGCTTGCGGCCGCAGCGCCTCCATGCGGTTGAACTCGTCGCTCAGACCGCTGACGCCCTGGCGGACGTTGGCCAGGTTTTCCAGCTGTGAAAAGGCCAGATCAAGCGTTCCCCGCTCGATCTCCATCAGCAGGAAACGGCGGCCCAGGGCACGCAGAGCCGTTATCAGGCGGGACGCCGACAGTTCTTCCAAGCCTTCGGCCAGGGTTATCTCCTCGCTGCTGAGCGCGATGCCTCGGTCCAGCTTGTGCTCGATCTGGCTGAGCACCGCACCGGACTGGCGCTCCATCGCGTCGAGCGCGCTGCGGTAAAACGAATCGGGATCCGCATCGGCACCGTCGGCAAGCGCCTTTTCCCGGACCGACCGGTACACCGAGACGGCCTCGCCAAAGCGGCCGGCCTCCATGGCGGCATCGAACTGCTCCAGGGCTTGTTCGGCGCGCAGGGTACGGACATGCAGAACCAGGCCGACCGGTACGGAAACCAGCAGAGCCAGGGTCAGCAGGCCGATCAGGATCCGGCGGAACAGCGGCCGCTGAACCTCTTCTTCCTGGATGGTGTAGCCGCGTGCCATGTCAGATGCTGTCCAGCCCCAGCTGCCGGTCCTGCAAGGTCTCTTCCTTCAGGTAGGTGCCGACAGCGGGGATCTTGCGGGTGCGGTAGTACTTGTCATCCGCGATGTTCGATTCGGACAGGCGCCGGCAGCTGATCATGGTGCTGCCTTTCTTGGACAGCAGGACCTGGATGCCCTGGCTGGACCGCGTCGCTTTGGCCGGCACTTTGGCGCTGCTGAAGACCAGGACCTTGTGGATGTTGCTGACGGCGACAAAGTCGTCGTCAGCCTCAAGAAAGAAGATCCGGACCACCGGCGATGCCGTGCTGTAGGCCTTGACCAGCTTGCGCCGGTTGGTTTTGGTCTCGTAGGCGTTCAGCGGGATGCGGGCGAATTTGCCGTTGCCAAAGCCGATCAGGATCTGGCCCGCGTAATCCTCGGTGCCGTGGATAAAGACGATCCGCTCACCTTCGTCCATCTCGAGCAGGTTGGGCGTGTATTCGCCCAGGTCGGATGGCTTGTGGTCCTTGATGTCATAGCATTTGAGCTTGTAGACATTGCCGCAGTCCGAGAAAAACAGGACGTCCGACTTGTTTTTGCCTTCAATTTCCTGGACGATCTTGTCTTCTTCCTTCGTCTTCAGCTCACCGGCGCTGCGCAGGGATGTCAAAGCCAGCTTCTTGATGTAGCCGTGCTCGGTCAAGAACAAGCGCAGGTTGAAATCCTCGATCAGCTGATCCGGTTCGAACGATTCGATCTCCTTTTCCTGGACCAGCTTTGTCAGGCGCTTCTGGCCGTACTTGGCCGCGATCCGTTCCAGGCCGGCGCAGATCTGGTCGTCGACGCGCTCCCGGTTGGCCAGCATATTCTGAAGATCGGCGATCTCGTCGGACAGCGTCTGGATGTCGGCGGTGCGCTGCAGGATGTATTGGCGGTTCAGCTGGCGCAGGCGGATTTCCGCGACAAATTCAGCCTGGATGGCATCGATCCCGAAGCCGGCCATCAGGTTGGGGATGACGTCGGACTCCTTCTCGGTCCGGCGGATGATGCGCACGGCCTTGTCGATATCGAGCAGGATCTTCTCCAGGCCGCGCAGCAGGTGCAGTCGGTCCTGCTTCTTTTCCAGGTCGTAGACGATCTCCCGCCGCACGCAGACGCGCCGCCAGGCCAGCCATTCGCCCAGCAGGGCGCGCACCCCGAGCACGCGCGGGGTCCCGTTGACCAGAATGTTGAAGTTGCACGGGAAGCTCGACTGCAGCGACGTGAAACGGAACAGCTTCTGCATCAGGGCTTCCGGATCGGTGGAACGCTTCAGCTCCAGGGCGATCTTCAGGCCGCTCAGGTCGGTTTCGTCGCGGACATCGTTGATTTCCCGGATTTTGCCCTGCTTGACCAGGCCGGTGATGTCGTCGATGATCGCCTCGGCCGTCGTGGTGTAGGGGATTTCGACGATCTCGACCAGGTTGTTTTTCTTGTCGAAGCGCCAGGTGGCCCGCAGCCGGATGCTGCCGCGCCCGGTCCGGTAGATCTGTTCCATCTCAGCGCGGTTGTAGATCAGCTCGGCTCCGGTCGAAAAATCGGGTGCCGGCATGATCGCCAACAGGTCGCAGCCGGGGTCGCGGATGTAGGCGACGGCTGCCTTGCAGACTTCTGTCAGGTTGAACGAACAGATGTTGCTGGCCATGCCGACCGCGATGCCCTGGTTGCTGTTGACCAGCAGCGACGGGAACGCGGCCGGCAGGAGCAGCGGTTCCTTCGTCGTGCTGTCGTAATTGTCGATAAAATCGACGCTGTTCTTGTCCAGGCCCGCGAAAATCTCCTCGCAGAGCTTGTCCAGGCGCACCTCGGTGTAGCGGGCGGCGGCGTACTGCATGTCGCGGGAGTAGACGCGGCCGAAATTGCCCTTGGAATCGACATACGGATGCAGCAGGGCGCCATTGCCGCGGGTCAGTCGGACCATGGTCTCGTAGATGGCCTGGTCGCCGTGCGGGTTGAGCTTCATCGTCTGGCCGACGACATTGGCCGACTTCGTCCTGGCCCCGCCCAGCAGGCCCATGCGGTACATCGTGTAGAGCAGCTTGCGGTGCGACGGTTTGAATCCGTCGATCTCGGGAATCGCCCGCGAAACGATCACGCTCATCGCATAGGGCATGTAGTTTTTTTCCAGTGTCTCCGTAATCGGCTGCTGCTGCAGCCTGTTCTCTGCGGGTATAACGGTCATGTTTCCTCCCGTATTCAGTCAGCGTGCCAGACGCTCAGCCGATGTCCAGTACATCCAGATAGCGGTAGCCGTTTTCCTCGATGTGCAGCTTGCGGGCGGCCAGGTTGTCGCCCAGCAGCATGTCGAAGACATCCAGGGTCTTGTCCGTATCGTCCGCCATCACCTGGATCAGGCGCCGGGTTTCCGGATTCATCGTGGTCTGCCACATCATCTCCGGTTCGTTCTCGCCCAGGCCCTTGGAGCGCTGCAGCGTGCAGCGGTCGGCACCGAGCTGGCTGAGCAGTTCGCTCTTCTCCCGCTCCGTGTAGGCGAAATAGGTCTTCTCCTCCCGCTTCATCCGGTGGGTGATCTCGAACAGCGGCGATTCGGCGATGAAAATCTTGCCGGCCTGGATCAGGGTCGGGGTCAGCCGGTAGAGCATCGCCAGGATCAGGGTGCGAATCTGGTAGCCGTCGACATCGGCGTCGGTGCAGATGATGACCTTGTTCCAGCGCAGGCCGTCCATGTCAAAAGCCGATAAGTCCTTGTTGTGCCGGGTCTGGATCTCGATGCCGCAGCCCAGGACCTTGATCAGGTCGGTGATGATCTCGTTTTTGAATATGGTGGTGTATTCGGCCTTGAGGCAATTGAGGATCTTGCCGCGCACCGGGATGATCGCCTGGAACTCGGCGTCGCGGCCCATTTTGCAGGAGCCGAGCGCCGAGTCGCCTTCCACGATGTACAACTCGCGCCGGCTGACATCGCGGGTCCGGCAGTCGACAAACTTCTTGACCCGGTTGATCATGTCAACCGACCCCATCAGCTTCTTGCGCATGGTCAGGCGCTGCTTTTCCGCGGTCTCCCGGCTGCGCTTGTTGATCAGGATCTGCTCGATGACCCGGTCGCCTTCGGCCTTATTCTCGATAAACCAGACCTCCAGCCTGCTGCGCAGCAGGTCGGACATGAATTCGTAGATGTACTTGTTGTTGATCGCCTTCTTGGTTTGGTTCTCGTAACTGGTCTGGGTGGAAAAGGAACTGGAGACCAGGATCAGGCTGTCCTGGACATCGGTAAAGGTGATCTTGGCCTCGTTGCCCTTATACTTGTCCCTGAGCTTGACCTGGCGGTCCAGTTCGGCGACAAAGGCGATCCGAACGGCCCGGTCGGGGGTGCCGCCATACTCCAGCCAGCTGGAGTTGTGGTAGTACTCGATGCAGTTGACCGTGTTGTTGAAGGCGAACGCGATCGCGGCTTTGACCTTGTATTCCGGCTTGTCAGACCGGTCCCGGCCTTTGCCGCTGCCCTCGATCAAAACCGGCGTGCTGATTCCAGTGCCCCCGTCCAGTTCGCGCACATAGCCCAGGATGCCTTCCGGGTAATGAAAGGTGAAGGTCTCGCCGCTGGCCTCATTATTGAGGACAAAGGTGATGCCGGCGTTGACAATCGCCTGGCGCTTGAGGACGTCCTGGTAATAGTCGAGCGGGATCGCGATGTCGGTGAACACGTCGCGATCCGGCAGCCATTTTTGCACCGTCCCCGTCTTGCGGCTGCGCACCGGCTCCTTGACCAGGCCGCCGATGTTCTTGCCCTTCTCAAAATGCAGTTTGTGACGGAAACCGTCGCGCAGCACCTCGACATCGAAATAGGCCGAGGCGTACTGCGACGCGCAGGCGCCCAGCCCGTTAAGGCCCAGGCTGTATTCGTATGACTCGCCTTCGTTGTTGCGGTATTTGCCGCCGGCGTAGAGCTCGCAGTAGACCAGCTCCCAGTTGTAGCGGTTCTCCTTGGTGTTGAAATCCAGCGGAATGCCGCGGCCAAAGTCGCGCACTTCGATCGCGCCGTCGCGGTACCGGGTCACCTCGATCTGCGTGCCGTAGCCTTCGCGCGCCTCATCGATCGAGTTGGACAAGATCTCGAAAAAAGCATGCTTGCAGCCCTCCAGGTCATCCGACCCGAAAATGACGCCCGGCCGCAGCCGGACGCGGTCGGCTCCTTTTAGGGACGATATGCTTTCGTTGTCATAGGTTTGTTTGTTCGCCATGGCACGCTCCTGTCATGTAGTGGGCCCGTCTTGCCTGACAGCATTCTGAAGAAAGAAAACCGTTCTCAGTCGAACGGTTTTCTGGCGAGCCTAGGAGGACTCGAACCTCCGACCCACAGCTTAGAAGGCTGTTGCTCTATCCAACTGAGCTATAGACCCAGGATGTCCTGATCATTATACCTGATCCGGGCCCTATTGGCAATGAAAAGGCGGCTGTGACGGCCGCCTGCGGGCTTTGGAGCGGGTGATGGGAATCGAACCCACGCAATCAGCTTGGAAGGCTGATGTTCTGCCATTGAACTACACCCGCGTTTGCGTTTCGCGCAGCCCGCCTGATGATTTTACCGCAGCCCGGCTCCTTTGGCAAGCCTTGCCTGGCCTGATTTTTGTTCGTTTTTGCGGCCGCTCGCCGATGTTCAACGTAGGTTTTTGCTCCGCCGCCGTCGGTGTTACAATAACCTGATCTTCCCAAGGAGGCCTGCCATGCGACCTGCACGAGACCTGCTGAAACCGGAACTGGTCGTTGCCGACGGTGCCATGGGCACCTATTATGCCCAGTCCGGACCGGGTGACAGCAGCACCTGCGAAGAAGCGAACCTGTTGCGTCCGGATGTGATCCGGGGGATCCACCTGCGCTACCGTGAAGCCGGTGCCCGCCTTTTGCGCACCAACACGTTTGCCGCCGTGTCGCTGACCGGCCCCGGCCAGCCTGATAAACTGCGCCGTCTGGTCTCGAGCGGTTTCGAGCTGGCCGCGGACTGCGCCGGCGCCGATATGTTTGTCGCCGCGGACATCGGACCGGCCTACGCCCTGGACGACGAGCAGGCTTTGGCAGGCAACACCCTGGCCGTCGAAGCCTTCCTGTCCTGCGGCGCCGACCTGTTCCTGTTCGAAACCTTTGCCGACCCTAAGGAGTTCTTGCCGCTCTGCCGCCTGATCCGGCAAAAATCGCCAGATGCGGTCATCGCCTGCTCGTTCGCCCTGTCCCCGGATGGGCTCACGCGCAAAGGCATCCAGCTCGAACAGCTGGCCAGCCAGATGGAGCAGGAGCCGGATATCGACATCTGGGGTCTGAACTGCGGCATCGGCCCCACTCACCTGGCCCGGCAAGTGGCCAGGCTGGGCGCCCGGGGCAAGCCGCTTTCCCTGATGCCCAACAGCGGCTACCCGCGCATGGAAAACCAGCGTCTGGTCTACGGTTCCGAACCGGATTATTTCGCCCGCGAGGTTGCCGGACTCAGACAGGATCGGGTGCGCATCCTGGGCGGCTGCTGCGGCACGTCACCGCGCCATATCGCCGCACTGAGCGCAGCTTTGGCCCGCACCCAAATGCCGCCCCGCCCGTTCGCGGCCCAAGCGGCCCCGGCGCCGGCAAGACCGGCCAAGCCGTCAGCCACACCGCTGGCCGACCGCTTGGCGCGCGGCCAGTTCACCGTTGTCTGCGAACTGGACCCGCCGCGTGACAGCCGCATCGAGCCGTTGCTCGACGCCGCACGCGACCTGAAATCGTCCGGCATCGACCTGATCACGCTGGCCGACTCGCCGATGGCCCGCGTCAAGATGGATTCGGCTGCCGCGGCGATCCGGGTGTACCGCGAAACAAACCTGCCCGTTCTGCCCCACTTGTGCTGCCGCGACCGCAATGCCAACGCGCTGCGGGCCAGTCTGCTGGCGCTGCACAGCGAGGGCATCCGCCAGGTGCTGGCCGTGACGGGCGACGCCATCCCGGAATCTGACCGCGGGTTTGTCAAGCCGGTTTTCAACTTGAACAGCATCGGGCTGCTGCAGTTGATCGGGCAGATGAACCAGGACCAGTTTGCCGGCGACCCGATCCTGGCCGCGGCCGCCGTTGACCCCGGTGCGCTCAACCACGATGCGGAATATGGCCGCGCCTGCCGCAAGCAAGAGGCCGGGGCCAGCTTGTTTTTAACCCAGCCCATCTTTGAGGAGCGGTCGCTCGAGCTGATCCGGCGCATGCGCGAGGCGGGCATGAAGGTGCTGATCGGCCTGATGCCGCTGCTCAACTGGCGCAACGCCCAGTTTCTCAGTCACGAGGTCCCGGGCATCCGCATCCCCGAAGCACTTCTCAACCGCTTCGACCCCGAGCAGGACAAGGCTGAAGCCCAGGCCACGGGCCTGGCGATCGTCCTCGACCTGGCCCGGCGCTTTGGCGCCCAGGCCGACGGCTTTTACCTGATCCCGCCATTCAACCGCAGCGCGCTGATCGGCCAGTTTCTGACCCGGCTGCGCGCGGCAAATCAAACAGAACCTGAAGGAGCGCCCCATGATCTTGATCGCTGAGAACCTGAACAGCTCGATCCCTTCCGTGCAGCAGGCCCTGGCCGACTGGGACGAAAAAGCGCTGACCGCCCTGGTCGCGCGTCTGGATAAGAGTCCGGCCGACTACCTGGATGTCAACGCCGGCATGTTCCAGGACCGGGAGGCCGAGGTCCTGGCCCGGCTGGTCGCCCTGGTGCGCGCGCACAGCGCCAAACCGCTGGTGCTCGATTCGCCCGATCCGGCCGTGCTGGCCCGGGTCTGCCCCGATGCCGGTCCCGGACTGCTGCTCAATTCGATCACGCTGGAAAAACACCGCTTCGAGGCAACGATGGCCCTGGCCCTGGAGCACCAGGCCGGCCTGATCGCCCTTTTGATGCCGGAGGATCATTTCCCCCGCAGCCTGGATGAACGGCTGCAGGCGGCCGAGCAGATTTTCGAGGCAACCGCCCGGGCGGGTCTTCCGCCCGACCGGCTTTTTCTGGACCCGATGATCCAGCCGGTTTCGACCGATGACCAGGCCGGACGCAACGCGCTGCAGGCGATCCGCGCCTTACGCAGCCGCTTTCCCGAAGGGGTTCATCTCGTGGCGGGTCTAAGCAACCTGTCTTACGGCTTGCCGGCGCGGCGCTATATCAACCGCGCCTTCCTGCTCCAGGCAATGGCCTGCGGGCTGGACAGCGCACTCCTCGACACGCTGGATACGGAACTGATGGCCTTGTGCAAGGCGGGTCTCGTCATGGCCGGCCAGGATGAATATTGCCAGCTTTACCTGGAGACGTTCAGGCCGCTTTAAGGCAAGATCAGCGTTTCAGCCCTCATCCAGCGGCCCGACATAGGGATAGTAGACGTAGCCGACCAGGCCATCGTCGGTCTGAATCTGGACCCAATCATCCTGAGGTTCTGACATCTGGACGAGCTGATCACCGTTTTCAAGGGTCGCCAACAGCTGACCGCCGGTGTTCGGCTGGTCGCGCAGGTTCAATCGCCGGGCGGTCACCACCAGCATGACCGGGGGTTCGGTCGGCGTTGGGCTGGCGGTGGGCCTGACCGTCGGGGTCGGCGTGGCCGCGGCCGTCAGCGTCGGGGTCGGTTTTTCGGTTGTCCCGGTCGGATCGGTCTGGCCGGTCTCCGGCTGGCGCGAACCGGCCCAGGCCGCGATCACGATCGCCAGGGCCAGGACGAGCAGGACCGGCAGCAAAATGCGCAGGCGCCAGCGCCTGTCGGCCAGCAGCTGCCGGAAAGACGGCCGCAGCGGCTCCGGGCCTTCCGCTTCATCTTCCATGGTCTCTGAATCGGATTCGTGCTGCTCCTGCCCGGATGGGGTGCCCCGGCGCTTGTCCACCCAGCTTCTGAGCCGCGCGCCCGGCCCGGCCAGTTCCGGCCCGTGCCGCTGATCCGCTTCCTTGTGCAGGACCTCCATCGCCAGCCAGGTCTGTTCCTGCTGGTAGCCGCGCTGGCGCGCAATCTGGAAAAGCTCGCTCATCTTGGCCGGCAGCTGGCGCAGGCCGAGCAGCAAGTCGGCAATTTCCCCCACAGCGAACATCTGGGGCAGGTCCGGCGGCAGCATCAGGATGTAATCGTCCTGGCTGAGCTGCAGCGAATAATAGTGATGGTTCTCGTGGTACGGCTCGTCAAAGACCAGGTCGCGCAAATTGACTGGTTTCAAGCGGCGCAGCTCGCCGTTGCGCAGCAGGTAAAAGCCGTCCGTAACCGGGAGCCAGGCCTGCAAACGGGTTTCGTCAAAGCAGATCATCAGGTCCGGCCGGAGATTGTACTGGACCATCAGGTCATTCAGGTTGGAACTGCCCCGGTGGGCCAGAATGGGCAGAAACGCCTGCCAGCGGCTGATCTGCTGGCGCTGTTCGGAAAGGCTCGCGGCCAGATCCGGTTCGGCCGCCTGGATGCCGACCACGTACTGGAGCAGGCGGTGGCTGGTCTGGATATGGATGTTCTGCGCTGCGGCAGAAAGCAGGCCAAGATGGGTCCCGTTGATCAGGTAACTGAACTGCTGCAGGTCATCGCTGCTGAAACTGACGGTCATGGCCGTTTTGATCACATCGGTCCCTCCTTGCCCCGCACGGTTGTCCATGCCCATTGTATCGTAAAGCAAACGGTCTGACCACAGCCTGAGCGAATCTGCGGCGATCTATGTTAAAATAGCATCACATGCCCATCTGTCCGGCAAAACTCAGCCTGACGCGCCGGAAACACAAGCAGGAGGAACTGCGCTTTGGATATGCTCGAAAAACTTCAGGACATCCGCAAGAATGTCGCCCGCATCCTGGTGGGGCGCCAGGATACCATCGACCTGCTCATGATCGCCCTGCTCTGCCAGGGCCATGTTCTGATCGAAGATGTGCCCGGGGTCGGCAAAACCACGCTGGCTCAGGCTTTTGCCCGCTCGCTGGATCTGAGCTTCCGCCGCATCCAGTTCACGCCCGACGTGCTGCCCTCGGACATCACGGGCTACAACCTGTACCAGTTCGACCAGCAGGAGATGGTGTTCCGCCCGGGCGCGATCATGAGCCAGGTCATCCTGGCTGACGAGATCAACCGCTCCAGCCCCAAGACCCAGTCCAGCCTGCTGGAGGTGATGGAGGAGCGCCAGGTCACGGTTGACGGCGTCACGCGGCCCGTGCCGCAGCCGTTCATGGTTCTGGCCACCCAGAACCCAATCGAGTTCGCCGGCACGTTTCCGTTGCCGGAAGCCCAGCTGGACCGGTTCCTGATCCGGCTGCGCATCGGCTACCCCAGCCACCAGGAAGAATTGTCGATCCTGCAGCGCCACCTCGATCCGCCCCGCTGGCAGGATCTGGAACCGGTCCTCTCACCGCCTGAGCTGCTCAGCTTGCAGGAACAGTCGCTCCAGGTCAAGGTGGCCGGGCCGGTCATCGAATACATCGCCCGGATCGCGGAAAAGACACGCAGCCACGAATCGATCGCGCTCGGCATCAGCCCGCGCGGCAGCATCGCCCTGATGCGGGCCGCCAGGGCAAAGGCGGTTCTGGCCGGACGCGATTTCGTCCTGCCCGACGATGTGCAGCAGCTGGTTTTGCCGGTCTTGCTGCACCGGATCGTCTTGCGTCCCGAAGCGGCCCTGAGCAGCCAGGCGGCCGAACGGCTGCTGCAGGACATGGTGCGGGTCATGCCGGTTCCCGCGGTCACATGAAACACCGCCAGGTCGTCTTTTTCAGCCTGGCGGCGTTTTTCCTGGTCGCCGGCCTGCTGAGCGGCAGCCGCGTCTTCTACGTGCTGCTGTTTAGCCAGCTGTTTCTTGTTTTGGCTACCTTGGCCCTGAACATCTGGGCCGCCATCACGTTCACCTACACCCAGGAACTGAGCGCGCCGCGCACCTTGCGCGGCCGCCCGGTGACCTTGACGCTGACGATTCACAATGAAAAGCCGCTGCCGTTTCCCCTGATGCGGGTCCGCCTGGCGGTGGCCGCGGAGAAAAGCCAGCAGGACCTGGTGTTCAACCTGGCGCCGGACAGCCGCCTGGAGCACCGCCAGGAAATGGCCTGCCCCTACCGCGGGGCCTATTCGGTCGGCATGACCGTCATTGACTTCCTCGACCTGTTTGGCTTGCTGCGCCTGCCGTTTGACATGCGCCTCCTGCCCTATTACCGCCTTAAGCCCCTGCTGGTCTATCCGCGCCTGGTCGAACTCAGCCGGCTGAACATGCCGGCCCTGGACATCCAGCAGTTCACCCGGCACCAGAGCATGACCGACGATCACGACCAGCCGTACGCCATGGTGCGCGGCTACCAGCCCGGCGATTCGGGCAAGCACATCCACTGGAAACTGTCGATGCGCCAGCAGAAGCTGATGACCCGCGTCTACGAGCAGGCGACCGAACCGTCGGTCGAGCTGATTCTCGACCTGCACCGCGGCGGCCATGAAGGCGAATACGCCAGCCAGGCCGAGGATATCTTCTGCGAGACAGCCACGGCTCTTGTCTACTACCTGCTGCGGCAGAACTGGCATCTGCTGATCAGCGGACACGGCCAGCAGCTGCAGCATCTGAGCGGTTCCAGCCTCAAAGACTTTCAGCCGGTTTACCAGTGGCTGGCCTCGGTCCGCTTCGACAGCCGGCGCAGTTTCGTCCAGCCGCTGCGCCAGTCACTCGGTTCCAGCCGCGCCCGCGCCCGGATCATCCTGACCACCCGCATCGAACCCGAGCTGGGCAGTCTGCTCGGTCAGAACCGGCTCAGCCGCACCTCGCTCTACACCCTGATCGCCGGACCGGCCCGCAGCAACCCCAACGAAACGAAGCTGGCCGGATTGTTCCGGCAGTCCGGACTGCCGGTCTGGTTTGTCCATTACGGGGACGACGTGGCCCGCGTCCTGCAAGGTGAATGGTGAAAAACGCGCGTCTGACAGCTCCGGTTGCCGAGTGGACGGTGGACGCCCTGATCACCGTGTTGTTGTCGCTGGGCCTGACCCAGCCGCTGTTTTTCGTGCGCGGCATGGAACTGTCCTGGGCCGGGGCGATCGGGATGGCGCTCGGCGGTGCCGCGCTGGCGGCTTTGCTCAGCAGGCGTTGGTGGCTCGTACCGGCCCTGGCCGCGCTGATTGTGCTGCCGGGATTCTGGATCCTTGACCGGCTGAAGCTGCTGCGCCGCTGGCTGGGCGCGCTGGCTGACTACTTGGACTGGGCCGGACAGCGGCTGCTTTTGGGTGGCCCGGAACCGGACCTGGCCTTCTGGCTTCCCCTGCTGAATTTTCTTATCGTGCTGGCGGTCTGCGCCGCTTTGTTCGCCCTGGTGCGCCGCCTGAACCACCTGCCCCTGTTCGCGGCTATCGCCTTGCTGGTCGATATCCCGTTTCTGCTGGCCTTTCCCGATACGATCGCGCCGGTGCTGCCGACGCTGGCCGGCCTCGCGGTGCTGCTGCCCGCCAGCCTGGTCCGGATCGTCAAGAGCCAGCATCCCAATGCCGTCCTGCCCCGGGCGCCCTTGCAGTGGCTGGCTTTGCCGGTCGCCATCCTGGCCGTGCTGCTGGGGCAGGTGGTCACACCGGCGGATACGAGCCGCTGGCGTCAGCAGGACTGGGTCAACCGCCTGTACGACTTGCGCGATTTCTGGCAGAACCAGACCGGTGAAGGCCGGGGCTGGCAGCCGTTCAGCTTGTCATATGCCGGATTCCAATCTTCCGACGCCCTGGTCGGAGGACCGGTCCGCCCCAGCGAACAGACCTTCATGGATGTCACCATAAGCGAGCCGCTGCTGCTGCGCGGCGTCAGCAAAAGCATCTACACCGGGACCAGCTGGCAATCGCCGCCGCACCAGGTCTACCGCCTGGACAGCCCGCTCTGGCAATTGACCCGGCGCCAGGTCTTCATGACCGATCTGCCGGCCGGCGCCGACGGACGCGCGTTCCTGCAGCAGTACACCCGCGAAGTCAGGCTGTCGATCACCCCCAGGAGCCGGCTGCAGACCAGCCTGTTTTCGGCCGGACGCCTGGAGCAGCTCAGCTGGCCGGACGTGCGCTTCAATCCGCCATATTTTACGGTGGACGGCGACCTGTTCGTCTTTGCCGGCCTGCCCCCGAATCCGGATTACAGCCTGACGGTCACGGTTTTCGACCGCGGCAAGAGTGGATTCGCGGACGCGATCGCAGATTTGCAGGCCGCCGAACGGCGCACGCGCGATCCCTACTGGGCGGCCGTGAAAGCGCGTTACCTGCAAATGCCGGAGGCACTGCCGGACTTAATTTTGGAAACAGCTGCGCGGGTCACCGAAGACGCGGCGGATCCCTATGCACAGGCCGTTCTGCTCGAGCGCTACTTCCAGGAGCAGTTCACCTACACCTTAACGCCGGACTATACCCCCCAGGAGATGGATTTCGTCTTGCATCTGCTTGAAACCCGGGAGGGTTATTGCGTGCATTTTGCCACGGCCATGACGGTCATGGCGCGAACCCTGGGCCTGCCAGCGCGTTATGTCGAGGGCTTCAGCCTGGTTGCGTCAGGCAGCCAGGCGAACAGCTACCGGGCGACCGGCCGTACGGCCCATGCCTGGACGGAAATATACCTGCAGGGGATCGGCTGGCTTACGTTCGATCCCACGCCGGCCGGCGAAGCCGAACCGGAGCCGGAACCGCCGACACCAAGTGCGGTGCCGTCCATCGGGCCGGAAGAGCCGACGATTGAGCCGACGATGCCCCCCTTCGAACCTTTCGAGCCACCGGTGCAGAAAAAAGGCTCGCCCATCTGGCTCTTTGTTCTCGCCGCCATCCTGGTTCTGGCCATCCTGGTCCGCCTGGCAGTCATGCAGCTGGTCCGCAGCCATGTGCGTGATCTGCGCCTGCCGGTCGCCCGCCGGCTGGCAGCCGGACCGGTCGATTGCCTTGAGGCGACCTATACGGATCTGCTGCGCCAGCTGGCCTTGATCAGGATTCTGCCGGAGCCGGGCGAAACGCTGTCGCTGTTCGCGGAGCGGGCCGGCCGCTACCTGCGCTTTGAAAACATGCATCTGCCCCGCCTGCTCTGGCCGGTGATCCGCTACCGCTACGGCCAGTACCCGCCGACCAGCGCCGAGTTGGACGCGTTGCTCGAGCTGCGGCTGCGTCTTGAAGACCGTTTGCGTGACAGCCTGTCAAACGGCACCTGGTTCTGGCAGCGGGTCATACCCGCCCGGCTGCGTGCCTTGAAGCAAAAAAAACACAAGGAGACACATCATGAAGATCCTGCTGATCCGCCACGCTGAACCCGACTACGCGCGCGATTCGCTGACCGAAAAAGGCTGGCGCGAAGCTGAGCTGCTCAGCCAGCGGCTGGCTGGGCTGGACATCCGCGACATCTACTGCTCGC
>LSQX01334110.1_pt2 | contig 14257 bp, 7 predicted proteins | sample 654561 | NCBI WGS metagenome assembly LSQX01 (sample SAMN04489861, study PRJNA283612) | anaerobic digester metagenome | isolation source: 4 biogas reactors fed with cattle manure at either 37C or 55C with and... | place: Denmark: Kongens Lyngby | collected 2014
CATTTACATATTCGTCCTGGAACTCCAAGGCAGAGGACAGTTCCACATACTCCGCCATATCACTGATATAACCAGCCCGCACAAATTCTTCGGCGGATAATAGGGATAGCATAGCCCCTGTTCCTGCTCCGTTGCCTATAGGGATAATCCGATCTTGTAGCTCTTGGGGTATAAGACCTATTCTGGCAGCATTTCTCTTATCTATATAGCTCCCAAATCCTCCCGCCAGGTAGAGCATGGCAACATCCTCCACTTTTTTGCCCATCCTTTGGATAAGCACCTTTATACCCGCTGCAATAGCAGCCTTGGCCAGCTGGATCTCCCTGATATCCTTTTGGGTTATAAGGATAGAATCCCCTGTAGAGCTGGATTTGGCATCCACCAATACAAAAGCCCCCTGTCCGTCTAACTCTACCAGCCTATGGGATAGGCCTCTTCCAAGGTCGGATTCTATCTCGTCCTCTTCCAACAATCTGCCGGTTTCGTCCACAAGACCCACATCCAATAGGGATGCCAGGGCATCGACTATTCCCGAACCGCAGATGCCTATAGGTGCCTCATCCCCGATAGTGGTATACTTAAGTTCACCGTTCTCCAGCCTAATAGTGTTTATGGCCCCTCTAATCCCACCCATTCCATGACGGATGTTGGCCCCCTCAAAGGCCGGTCCCGCAGCGGTAGAACAGCATACCATTCTATCCCTGTTCCCCAAAACGATCTCACCATTGGTTCCGATATCTATAATCAGGCTTAGATCATCTCCCCTATCCAAACCCGCTGCCAGAATTCCCGCAACCACATCTGCGCCAACATATCCGGATATATGGGGGAGCATAAATATTCTGGTAGCCTTTCCCAGTTTTAGGCCCAGTTCATGGGCCGGATAGACTACCCCTTGAGTAAGGACCGGTGTAAATGGGGTGGATGCAATATGTTGAGGGGTGACTCCCATAAAGAGATGTCCCATAATGGTATTTCCGGCTATTACCACATTGTAAATATAGTCCAGGGAAATATTGTTTCTGTGGGCCAACTCCTTTATCAGCCCTGATATTTGGTCTACAATGCCCCTTCTCAATCCGGCAAGTCCGTCTTCATTTTCCATAGCGTACTGGATTCTGGAAATTACATCCCCGCCATAGGGTCTTTGGGCGTTAAGTCCCGAAATTGTGTCTACCTGATGTCCCGTTTTTAAGTCCATTAGGTAACAGACCACAGTGGTGGTCCCTATATCTATTGCTACACCATATAAATGTCCTGTTGTATCTCCCTTTTCCACATTGAGAACACCGTTTCCATCATAGACAAGGGTCAACTTGTAATTTGAATCCCTGATAAGTCCGGGAAGTTCCCTCATTAGCTCAATAGTGATGTCCGGTGCCTCTTCCATCCCCACGGCAGCCGTCAGCCTATTCAGGTCGTCCCTTTGATCCTCCACAGTGGGCAAATCCAATTGGACAAATCTCTTATTAATCCGGGGTGAGATATCCACGGAGTATTCTATACCCGTGGACATGATCTGGGCTCCCTCCACATAGCTTTTTACGGCTACTTCCACATCTCCAATCACCTTGGTCATACAGGCTAACCGATATCCCTCAGCCCTTTCCTTATCGGACAAGTATCTGGACTCATCCTGACTAATCTCCGAAACCTGACCCCTTAATATAATAACTTTACATTTCCCACAGATGCCCTTTCCCCCGCAGGGTGCATCAATATAGATATTTCCCTTATGAAAAACATCCATTAGGGTACTGCCCTTTGAACAGATCAAGTTCTCTCCTCTTTCATGGGATATGACCGTTACGGTACACTTACCCCCATCCATCACTACCCCGCCTTTCCGTCTACTCCCATTTTAAACCGCCTATAGCTCTGGCCGTTACTATGGTCTCCAATAATATTTCCCTGGTTATGCCAGTTTGATTTTGGTCCTCCTGACCTGGCATATCGGATGGATAAACATTTATCTCTGTATTATGCTCCTTGAATTCTACAAATATATCGTAAAAAGCGGCCCCCTTTGCTATGACAAGATCCCTTGCCACGGCTTCGGCTTCCTCCCGAGCCCATTCCTTGGCCTTCTCATAATCCTCAAACTGCATTTTCTTTCTTGAAGAGAAGCAATCGTAGATACCTACCCCTGTCATGGCATATCTGGGCTTAATTATCACACTCTCTTCGACGGATATACTCCCTGTGATTGCGCCGATGGCATTGGTTATTGGGGCATGCCCCTCAATAATACATTGGGTATTTAAAGATGCTGCTACATCGGGCAGGTATACATGTATGGGGGCTCCTATTCCCACCAATGAAAAATCTGTGGATAGATCCAAAGATATATATGGATTGCTATCCCTACGGATCCCCTTGAATCCTAAAAGGAGCACCTTTTCCAATTCCGGGCTAATGGCCTCGTCCGAAATGGACGGAGTCTTCTCCAAATTTCCCCTTCTCATAAGCTCCTTGACTATACTAAGATACAGCTGGGATTTTATCATATTATTGACTTCATGGGTGAGCTCATCTAAGCCCATCCCCAGGCGCCTGGCCAAGATCTCTGCACCCAGACGGGCAGCCCTTGTATCCCAGCCGGTGAAATCACCTGTAATGTGCATGATGTCCGTAGGGGTAAGCCCGCTTCTCATTATTATACCTAACTGTTCCAATCTATCAAGCTTTAGGGTGTAGATGGAATCTCCTACCGCCTCTGCCAGTCTTTCAAGGCTCAAGGGCCCCCCCTTAAGTACCTCTACTATATCCCTCTCTTCCGAAGTAAAATCACCGTCCTCCGGTAAATCCCACACCCTGTAGAAAAATTGGCATAGGGATCTGGTATGAATCCTATTTTCCCTGTGTAATAGGCTTATTTGCTCTAAAGCCTCCGGCCATTTCCATGCCAGCCAGGATAGGGGAGCGGCTCTTCTAGGTCCTATAACCACTTTATCCCTGGAGTCAAAGTCTATAAGGCTATCCCCACCCATTCCCATGGTTGTAATATCCACGGATCTTACAGCGGTATTAAAGTTACCTACCTTTGCCCCCTCCTGGCTCAGAAGCGGTCTTCCGTCCTTTATTATGGCCAGGTCACTGGTAGTACCACCCATATCAACAACTATACAATTTTGCTTTCCGCTTATATTAACCCCGCCAATAACGCTGGCAGCCGGACCGGAAAGCAAGGTTTCCACGGGTCTTTCCTTTACAAATTCTTCGGACATTATGCTTCCGTCCCCGCATACTATAGCCAATGGCGCACTTATGCCCCTTTCCTTCAGGGCAACCTTTACCGCATCTATAAATTCGTCAATCAGTGGAATCAACCTGGCATTTAACAGTGCAGTGGCCCCCCGCTTCAGAAAATTTAGCTGGCTGGACAGCTCGTGTCCACATACCACCGGTAATCCCGTCGCCTCGCCTATAAGGGATTTTGCCTTTTGCTCAAATTCAGGATTTCGGATGCCCCACATCTGCACCACAGCAAAGGCATCGACCTTTCCTGTAAGTCTTTTTATCCTTCCCATTAGCTCATCCCAATCCGGTTCTGCTATAACCTCTCCTCGAGAATCGTGCCCACCTGCAAGGAATATAATATCGTCTATAGCTGGTAAACCGTATTGGGATCCATTCTTAGCCACCACATCCCTATCGCAACCTATTAAGATAAGCTTTGCCCTGCTACCCTTATCCTCTACACAGGCGTTGGTTGCCAGGGTGGTGGATAAGGATACCATGCCCACCCTTTCCAACAGATCCCTGGGCATCTGATCCAGAACAGCCATAATGCCCAGTTTTAAATCCTCTTTGATAGTTACGGCCTTGGCACCCTTTATCACTCTACTCCTGTTAAAATCATAGATTACACCATCGGTATAGGTGCCCCCTGTGTCTATTCCCAATCCTAATTTCACGCTGTCACCTCTACGAATGTATCATTATTATAGGTACAAAATCCTCTACTTAATTACTAAACTTTTTACTATTCAGACATTTGTCATTAATGGCTATTGACCGCTACTTAACATCTTAAGAGTAACGTCATCAATAAAGTCTCAAAAAAGCCTATTGCAGTTTTTATATAGCAAGTATTAATGAAAATGTATTTTTTGAAACTTCTCTCTTCCGACATCAATTTGGAGAAAACTAAGGCTTATCAATAGCTCATTATCTTTATCAGGCAGTAGACTAATAAATTAGCACTTTAAATATCTTTTATCTTAAGTGAACATAACACAGAAAGATAGCTGCCATAGGACCCTTCCCGGGCAGCTATCTTTGCTTTTTCCCTTTAGTTTTTACAGGTCTATTCGTTTACGCTGACGCCTTCCAGGCTACCATAGAGTACCTCTATATCCCATACTATTTCTCCGGTCTCGGGATCCTTCTTCTGGGTATATATACCCCAACCCTTTCCGGTACTCCAGAAGGTCTTAAAATCATCCGAATTGATTGCCGGTTTAAAGCTCATTGTTCCTTCCACCATATCGTACTTAAACCCGCTGAGGGCTGTTAGCAGAGCCCAGCTGGCCATGGACCTTGCATAATGGTGACCGCATTCCACTTCGTTCCAGGGATTCCGGCGATAGCCGTCGTGCCGCTCACGAACCGCCCTTACTATGGTTAGCCCCTCATCAACAAAGCCTTCATATATCAGATGGGCTGCCACATGGTATTCAATTCCGGTCCACACCTCATCGGCGTAAACAAAGGGAAGTTTCGGCCTGCCACCCTTTGGCCAGGAGCATAGCAACAATCCCTTTTCGTCGTTAAGGACGTATGTACGCTGTACATTGTGATGATCCCTGAAACTGGTCCTAAAATTGTAATCAAAGATGGATTTCACTGCTCTTCTCACATGTTCTTCCGGAAGGATATATCCCAGGCCCGCAACATGAGCCAGCAGCTGGCCTAATATCTGATCCGAAAGACATCCTTTACCGTATTGATAGCGGTACTTGTTAACATCATCGATCATCTGTATATAATACTCTCCGCCCCAAAGGAGTTCGTCCATCCTCTTGCTACCCTTCTCAAGGGCCTCTCTATACTTGGCGGCATGTTGTTCGTCTCCCAGGTAATCCGCTATCTCGGCTCCGGCCTTTAGTGCGGCAAAGAACATGGAGTTGGTCAAAGAATTAGGCCCATAGAATTCGATATCGTAGGTGTTATGCTGCTGACTATCCAGTACAAAATCTCCATCCGAATCCCAATATTCAAAAGCAAAATCCAAAGCCTTGCTTGCCTTTTCCCATACGGTTTTTATTAGTTCGTCATCACCGCTGATCTTCCATTCCCTGTAGAGCCGAATAATAGTTCCCATCTGTCCATCCGTAGCCGGCAGGAAATCCCAGGGTTCCTTGCCAAAAACACGTCTGGTTCTAAAGGACATCTTTCCGTTCTCGTCGGTCTCGAGATTGAATTCTACCTTTCTCATGGACTGCTCCAGATCCGGGAACAGGAAGGCGAGGGTCTGGGCATAGTTCCATACGTGGGTACAGCTTCCTTCGCAGCAACCCCTTTGATCAAAGGTCCCCTCCCATCCCAGGAATGTGCCGTCCTCTATCCTGAAACAGGTGGTACTCCTGCACACCGTGATGTTGCTGGCAATTGCATCGATGACGTAGTCAGGCAAGGTGCTGCCAAACAATGCTCTATGAAAATCCCTGGATTTCCCTTCCAGCCTGTCGAGATTCTCTAATAGATATCTTCCTGCATGCCAGGCATCATCAAATAAGGTGGCATAGTAATTTTTTACGGTTTCGCATCCCCCAGCTGCACAGCAACAACTGTCCGTATCCCATGCCTTTATCCTATTTGGCAAAAACCAGCTAATGATAAATTCGAATACTCTCTCCTGGTCAGGTTCCAGAGTTTCGTACATACCCATGGAACCTACCTTTAGATTGGATTCTCCCATCTCACTTTTGACCCCTTCATAGACGGATTCCTTTTCCAGCAGCCCGTCATCGCAGAAGTCGTCCCATAGATCATGAATTCCGTCACACCATCCGCCACTTAACCAATAGGTCTTGTAGGTAACCGAGCTATCCCTGGTCATTAGGCACATACTGCCATATTCAAGGGAGGATTCTTCCAGGTCGGTGTAATAGTATAATCCCCTTACTCCATCTTCATCCCTGTACTCGTTAAGGGATTGGGGGTTGGCCTGCAAATTGCCGAACAAGGCAAAGCCCCTATGACCCACGGCATTGGCTAATGATCCTATGACGGATACCTTAACGGGCTTATCTGAAGTGTTTTTAACCTTGTACCTGATAATAGCGCCGGGTATACCCGAGTCATTGGAGTTTAAGGGTATAAAAGGGGTAAAAGCCTCCATGGAGACATCCACCGGTAAAGTGCTGTCCTCAAAATCAACCCAGACAAAGGGATACTCACCCCTCATCCTGGATGACCTTAAGCGGGGAAGCCCTGCCATCTCACCGGATAGGAACCCATGTGATTTTGAATACGGGGGCTGTATCTCTGATTCCAATACCTTTGCGACGGGTTTTTCCCCTTCCTTTTCCGCCCTTATGGCAAAGAAGGTATAAGGTAGATAATTCCCTTTCCCGGGACTGTTGAAGATCTCCCAGTCCCTCAATTCTCCCCGGGCACCTACGGATATATTACCGGTACCGATTCCACCTAACAAAAAAGCAGCTTCCCGTGCGTCATTATTAAATGTCCGCTGGGGGCCCATCGAATATAGCTGCTCCTTGGTATAAACTTCATTATTCATCTTAAAACCTCCGTTTTCAAGACTGATTCATCTATGGAATAAGTTAATGCACAGTACTTATGGTTGATACCTTAAATGATCTCCAGATAATCCCGGTCCGGAAGTTGAGGGAATTTCTTACCAGGAAGGGTTTGATACCAATAGGCCACCGAGGCGATATCATCTTGTAGGGGCAGGTATCTTCTATCCTTGCGCCAACCCAGGGCCTGGATGGTCACCCTTAGATCCGATTCGAACCTTATAGGATCGCTTATATGCCATCTATACATACCAAATCTGGTCTGTGACCTGTATACTCCATCAGGTCTGATTACCTGGGGTAATCCTGCGTAAGGCGTGGTAAATTCCTGGTATTGATTTGTTTTCTTGTTTTCAAAGTTATAGGACCCACAAAAATAATCTTCAGTTCCTGTTCCACAAATGGTGGGAAATTCCTTGTCTCCGTCCATATAGAACTTTATCTCCCCTTCTCCCCACCATCCGCTGTTGTTGACTCCCCAGGCCATATAGGTACCGACATATTGGCCCTTACCTTCGATACCATCCACTATGGTGTATACCTCTTTATAGGGAAGGGGATTGGTCCTTCTGAACTGTGCATGAAAATAACCTATATCATCAGGTACCTGCGTCAGGGTATAATCGATCTGATAATAGAGAGTCATAGGTTCATCATCACGGTTTTCCATGGTAATCTTGGCATGCTTCTTAAAGGGCATCTCCCAGTAGCAGTTAAAGGCACTGCCAGGATTAACGCAAACTGCAAGAGAGGAAACCTGAGCATATTCGCCCCATCCACAAGCAAAGAAGTCCCCAACGGGGCATTCCACCGACGGATGCTCCAAGCCGTCCCAATATATACGCATTATGGTGTTTCTCCAGCTCCCGGTAGGTGTCATCCATATATGCTGGATAGCACCCGGCCCCTCAATGTCAGCAATGGTAAATACCTCTCCCGGCTGAATAATGATATACGGGTTCACCTTCCAACCCTGTCCCAATTCTCTGGCTGCCAAGTGTGCGTTCCCCTCCTCAAGGGTCGCCATACCCCCCTTACCTTTGGCACCATCAAAGTTTTCGGGGCTTATCGACCGGGTCTTGGCATCAGAAAGCCTCCAAAGGTTGCCCATGTTCATCCCCAATCCATTAAATTTAGTCATTTTATATATCCTCCTTTTACTTGTTGGTAGCTTGTCTACGAATGTCCTTAAGACGCTTCATCACATCGTTTGCGCCTCTTCCGAAGTAATCATGGAGTAGCCTGTATTCTTCATACAGCTTATTGTATGTCTCTACATTGGCGGGTATAGGCCTGTATACTACATCCTTTATCCTGGCCATTTCCCGAGCAGCCTCAACGATGGAATCATATCCGCCCCTCTCCTTGCCTGCAGCTACGGCACCAAACATGGCCGATCCCAGGGCCGGAGCCTGAGCCGAAGCGGAGATCCTGATCTCCCTGTTGGTCACATCTGAATATATCTGCATAAGGAAGGGATTCTTTTCGGCTATTCCACCTGCAGCATAAAGTTCACTGATTGGGACCCCACTCTCCTCAAAGGTATCGATGATCATCCGGGTTCCATAAGCGGTTGCCTCGATCAATGCCCTGTATATTTCTTCGGGCTTGGTAAGCAGGGTACATCCAATGATAAGGCCGGTCAGGTCTACGTCAACCAATACTGATCGGTTGCCGTTCCACCAGTCAAGAGCTACAAGCCCGCTCTCCCCAACTGCTAATCTGCTCGCCTTTTCGCTCAATAAATCATGGATATTGACTCCCTTTTCTTCTGCTTCCTTGTAGTAATCTCCCGGTACACAGTTGTTTATAAACCATTCAAAATGATCGCCCACACAGGATTGGCCCGCTTCGTATCCAAAATATCCGGGCATTATTCCGTCCTCTACAACTCCACACATGCCGGGAACCATTTTTTCTTCCTTGCTAAGAAGCAGATGGCATGTAGAGGTCCCTATGATCATTAGCATTTTACCCTCATCAACAATCCCTACAGCGGGCATAGTGACATGTGCGTCCACATTGGCTACTGCTACAGCCGTTCCCGGATTCAAACCAGTAAGCCGGGCCGCATCCATTGTTATCTCCCCGGCCTTTGACCCGATGGGATAAATATCCCTGTTGAGCTTCTCATCTACTACATCCTCCAGCCTGGAGTCCAGGGCCTTAAAAAATTCGTTGCTGGGATAGTCCTTTTGCTTATGCCAAAGGGCCTTATAACCTGCAGTGCAGCTGCTCCTCTTTTCTTCTCCGGTTAGCTGCATGACTATCCAATCAGCCGCCTCTATAAACTTATATGCCCTTTCATAGATATCAGGATCCTCGTCCAATATCTGCCATATCTTCGGAATAAGCCATTCCGATGATATCTTGCCCCCATAGCGGGCCAAAAAGTCTTCCCCGCGCTCTGTAGCGATTTCATTTAACTTATTGGCCTCGTCCTGAGCAGCATGATGTTTCCATAGCTTTATGTAAGCATGGGGATTGGTTTTATATTCGTCGTACATACACAGAGGTGTTCCGTCCTTATCTATGGGCAACATGGTGCATGCTGTAAAATCGATGCCTACCCCAATTACATCATGGGCAGAAACCTTCGATTCCTTCAGGACGGCAGGTATGGTTTCGCTGAGTACATCCAAGTAATCCTGAGGGTGTTGCAGGGCAAAGTCCGGCTCTAAACGGGTAATCCCGTCGGGCAGATACTCGTCCATCACCCCATGAGGATACACCTTGATGGCTGTTGCTATCTCTTTACCTGTTCCTATCTCTACCAACACAGCTCTTCCCGATTGGGTACCAAAATCTACCCCAATGGCATATTTCTTACTCATCCGCATCAACCTCCTATCACTTATAATATAACACGTTGCGCCGGTTAATGGTATACTTGGTAGCTATTAAATGCTAATATTACATCGATTTGCATAAACCAAGGCCTATTATCATTGTAAGCCTAACATATATGAAAAGATATGAAATCTACTGACACAACGCGCTAGTATATCTAATTTTCATGTAACTTTCACTATATAGTTAAGGGTGGCACACATGCCACCCTGAATAAGCTTAAATACCCAAGATCCAAGATGCTATGGAAAAATATGCCGTGAGGGCCAGGGCGTCTACTACGGTAGTGATGAGTGGTCCTGCCATTATGGCCGGATCCAAGCCCATCTTTTTCGCCAGGATAGGGAGTGATCCTCCTATTACCTTGGCCAAGATTACAGTGATGACCATACTTAAGGATACCGTAACAGCAATCCAAAGCGATGCCTGCCCCATTATAAGAATCCTGGCAAAATTCACAAGAGCCAACACAATACCCACCAAAATACTTATCCTTAACTCTTTCCACATGACCCTTAATATATCGTTAAGGTTAATCTCTTCCAGGGCTAATCCACGGATTATAAGGGTAGCCGATTGGGAACCGGCGTTCCCCGCCGTATCCATTAGCATGGGGATAAATGAGGTAAGTATGGCCACAGAATACAGGACATCCTGATACTTCTGAATTATACTCCCGGTCAGGGTAGCCGATATCATCAATATAAGCAGCCAGGTCACCCGGTGTTTTGCGAGTTCTACCACGCTGGTCTTTAGGTATTCCTCATCGGACGGTTGCATTGCCGCCATCCTTTGAAAGTCCTCGGTGTTTTCCTGTTCGATGATATCGACAATATCATCGATGGTTATGATACCTACCAGACGGTCTTCCTTATCTACTACCGGAATCGCCAACAGATCATATTTCCTGAATATATTAGCTATATCCTCCTGGTCATCCAGAGTGTGTACGGAGATGATATTGGTCTCCATTATGTTCTCTATTGTCTCATCAGGTTCGCTAAGGATAAGCTTTCTGATAGGAATTATCCCCTCTAACTTCCTATTCTTATCCATTACATAGCATACATTTATGGTTTCCTTGTCCAGGCCGATCCTTCTTATATAGTTCAGGGCCTGATCTACCCTCATCTCCTTTTTCAGGTCGACAACTTCTATTGTCATCAGGCTGCCTGCTGAATTTTCCGGATACTTTAAAAACTGATTTATTAGCTTTCTACGTTCCTCGCTGGTGTTTTTAAGCACCTTTTTTACTACATTGGCAGGCATTTCTTCAATCAAATCCACTGTGTCATCTAAAAACAACTCATCTATGATGCTCTTAATTTCCCTGTCCGTTATGGATTCGATGATAAACTCCTGCTGCTCCTTTGATACATAGGAAAAGACTTCTGCTGCCAAATCCTTGGGCAGCAACCTAAATACCACCAGCAGGTTGTTCTCATCCAATTCTTCCAGCCAACTTGCAATGTCCACAACGTTTTTTTGGGTAATCCAATTTCTGGCATCAGCCAGCCTGCCTTGATGAATGAGGCCTAGAATGAATTCTTTTGTCATGGCATAACCCTCCTTAACAGGGTCCTGCCATCTATGGTTTGATGGCCGAGACCCTGTCCATATTATTTACTTTTTCCCATTGATATAATCCAGGCAAAGGCCCAGGGTCCACTTTCCGTCACCATCCTCTTTACAATATTTTGATAGGATTCCCATGGGAATTTATACACACCTTATTTTTGCTGTCTATCTGATTGATGATAAACATTCTATCTTCTTCTCCAGGGAATCAGCCTTTTGGCATTAAAAATGGGTCCCTCAACAAGCGAAAGACCCAAATTATCTGTCGATGGTTTCACTCGTTGAGTTTTAGCACTATAAAGCTTAGGTTCCAAGAACCAGCCACATTAAGCTATACCTTGCTCCGATAAAGCCTGTTGACCCATTGGCGTCTCTCGACGTTTCTGGATAGTGGCATATTTCTATATAGTAGCCTCACCTAACGAAAATCTTTATCTTAAATTGTATCCGAATACATTATATACCATGGTTCCCATAAATTCAACTATCATAATCATACGGTATATAATCTTGATTCCAGGACTCTCTTAAGGAGCAATATAAACCCAGGATCATTCCTCTACTGTCCATAGTAGGCGTTTACCCCATGCTTCCTTAAAAAATGCTTATCAAGTAGAGCCTGATCCATAGGCCCAATATTGGCATTCAAGGCAAGGGTTCTATATGCCATCCTGGCTACTTCCTCCAGCACAACGGCGTTATGAACCGCCTCATGGGCATCTCTACCCCAGGTAAAGGGGCCATGCGTGTTTACTAATACGCCAGGTATATCCATAGGATTTATCCCTTTAAAGGTCTCTACTATAACGTTCCCGGTTTCCTCTTCGTATTGCCCCTGTATCTCCTCGGTGGTCATCTTCCTGGTACAGGGAATCTCACCATAAAAGTAATCTCCGTGGGTGGTCCCAAGGGGCATAATCCCTTTACCGGCTTGAGCAAAGCTGGTAGCCCATGATGAATGGGTATGGACAACCCCACCTATATCCTTAAAATTATTGTAAAGGACTAAATGGGTTGGGGTATCAGAGGAGGGCTTAAGATCCCCCTCCACCTTATTCCCGTCAAGGTCCAGGACTACCATATGTTCAGGTTTTAGCTCTGAGTAGGGAACTCCGCTGGGCTTTATCACAATAATACCCCTCGCCCTATGGATGCCGCTAACATTACCCCATGTAAAGGTGATGAGTCCGTACCTGGGCAGATCCATATTGGCCTTCCATACTTCTTCCTTTAATTCCTTATACAACCTATCTCCCCCATACAATTAGTTATTGTCCGCACTACAGTCTGATCCTGATGAAATTTCTTTTACCTACCTGTACCACATCCTGATCCTTTAAGGATGGATTTTTAAGCTCATTCGTTTTTTCTCCGTTCACCCTTACAGCTCCCTGGCCGATAAGCCTTCTCGCCTGGCTGGTGCTGGGAGCAAGTCCGGCTTCAACGATCAAACGTGTCATATCTACGCCTTCCTGGGATATAATGTCCTGGGGAACATCGAAGGTTGGAATTTCATCAGGCATTCCACCCTTTTGGAAGACGGCCTTGAATTGCTCCTCTGCCTTTTGTGCTGCCTCTTGGCTATGGTACAAGGCGGTGATCTCTCTTGCCAATCTCATTTTGGCATCTCTTGGGTGGTATGAGCCGTCCTCTAACCCCATCTTTATTTTGCTGATTTCGTCGGGATGAATATCCGTAGCCAATTCGTAGTATTTTAGCATCAGCTCATCGGGTATGGACATAACCTTGCCGTACATTTCGTTGGGTTCCTCGTAAATACCGATATAGTTGCCCAGGCTCTTGCTCATCTTTTCTACTCCATCGGTACCCTCCAACAGAGGCATCATAAGGGCTACCTGGCTCTCCTGTCCATAATCCCTCTGGATGGTCCTGCCCATGAGGAGGTTAAACCTCTGATCAGTACCCCCCAGCTCTATGTCCGCCTCTATTGCTACGGAGTCATACCCTTGCATTAGAGGGTAGAAGAATTCATGGATACCTATGCTCTCATGCTCTTCAAACCTCTTCTTAAAGTCCTCCCGCTCCAACATCCTGGCTACGGTATGCCTGGATGCCAGAACGATCACATCGGAAAAGTTAAGGGCCCCCAACCATTCGCTATTGAAACGAACCTCTGTCTTGTCCCTGTCGATGACCTTGAATATCTGCTCTTGATAGGTACGGGCGTTTTCCAATACCTCTTCCTTTGTTAGAGCCGGTCTGGTCTTGGATCTGCCGGAGGGATCCCCTATCATTCCGGTAAAATCGCCTATGATGATTATGGCCTTATGGCCCAGATCCTGAAGCTGTTTGATCTTCCTGAGCACTACGGCATGGCCTAAATGGATATCAGGAGCTGTAGGGTCAAGGCCCAGCTTTACCCTAAGGGGCCGGCCTTCCTTCTGGGACTTTTTCAGTTTGCCCTTCAAATCCTCTATATCGATTATCTCGTCCGCGCCTTTGGATATGATCTTGATTTGTTCATCGATGGATATCATGCTTATTCCTCCAATTTACATATATTTAGTTTTATTTGTACTCTGTACCTTTTATACAGTGTTGAAAATAGTCCTGTAATACACCTGGTCAATAAAATATAAAAACCCTCGCCCTTTTTCCATAGGACGAGAGTTATATCCCGTGTTACCACCCACATTTATCCATGCCTCGCAGCATCGACCTCATCAGGTACAGGCCATGAGTTTATAAACCATGGCTTTTATACCTTTGCACGATAACGGGTGCAAATCACGTTGACAGCCTACTGGGTCCCCGGACCTTTCGATGCACGGCTCAAAGATGTATTCAAAGTGCCCTCCCTTGCCCCTCTCACCACCCGGGAACTCTCTTTAAGGTTGTAAACACTTCTACTTCTTCTCGTCATAGCATTTGTGTCTGAAATTTACTGTATTATATACCATAGATCCCAGGAATGTCAATAAACTATGACCCTATCTTTCCCTTCAAAATTGATTCCCCTAGCATAATGCCAGGGGAATCAACCAGAATCATTACTATTTCTACCAACAGGGTTTATTTAAGGCCCATTTCACCCAGGAAGA
>LSQX01394855.1_pt1 | contig 14257 bp, 10 predicted proteins | sample 654561 | NCBI WGS metagenome assembly LSQX01 (sample SAMN04489861, study PRJNA283612) | anaerobic digester metagenome | isolation source: 4 biogas reactors fed with cattle manure at either 37C or 55C with and... | place: Denmark: Kongens Lyngby | collected 2014
GGAGAAGAATCTTTCCTTCGTAGATTTATATACTCCCTTTGTTGACGAACGAGGGGGACTTCCAGAGAAGTATTCCCCGGACGGGGTTCACCCCAACGCTGAAGGCTACAAAATAATGGAACAATTCGTAGGGAAGGAATTGATAATGAGAAAAATAAGAAGTCAGATTAATTAGAAAAAACTTACGTCGCACTTAGTTCTCTGGCTCTTTCCAGCGCCCGGTCAATGTGACTGCAGATGTTCTCCTGACCGATTCTTTTTGTCAAACCACTTTTATCAAGCACTCCATGGACCTTCTTGTTGACCCCGGAGAGCACGATCTGGATACCTTCTTTCCCGGACATCCGCAACAAGTTATCCAGGTTATGTAATCCCGTAGAATCCATAAAAGGGACTTTCCTCATACGTATGATCCGTACTTTTGGCTTTTCCCCCATCTGTTTCATGCATTCATCAAACTTGCTGGCCACTCCAAAGAAAAAAGGTCCGTCAATCTCGTATACTTCCACATGCTCCGGGATGATCAGGATTTCCTCTCTCTCATGGACATCACTTTCGTGACTCAGATCCACGGCATCTTTCATCACAGAAACCTTAGTTGTTTCCACCATCCGCCTCATAAACAGGAACATGGCGAGTAACAAACCCAGTTCTATGGCGAGGGTCAGATCAAAGAATACGGTAAGTATAAAAGTTACCAGCAGTACGGCTACATCGCTTTTGGGATTTTTCATAAGGGATAGGAAGGTTCTCCATTCACTCATATTGTAGGCAACAATGATCAGGACTCCTGCCAGGCAGGCCATGGGAATATGTTTTGTCAGAGGGCCGAGGAAAAGAAGTATGAGCAGCAGTACCATTGCGTGTATGATTCCTGCTACGGGGGTTTTCCCTCCGTTGTTGATATTGGTCATGGTACGTGCGATGGCCCCGGTGACGGGTATCCCTCCGAAGATGGGAACCACCATGTTGGCTACTCCCTGTGCGATCAACTCCGTATTTGAATTGTGACGCTTTCCTGTAACGCCGTCGGCAACTGTCGCAGACAGCAGCGATTCAATGGCTCCCAGCATTGCGATCGTAAAGGCCGAGGAAAGCAACTGATTGATAGTGGACATGCTGATGGAGATCTTTCCCGGCTGAGGCAGGGATGCTCCCAGGATGAAACGGTCTCCGATGGTCTCTATGGAAGAGTCTCCCGTAAGCCTTCTATAAAGATAGACACCAAGAGTCATGAATATGATGGCAACCAGAGATCCCGGGATTTTTTTAGTTATCCTTGGAAAGAGCGCAATAATGGCAATGCTCAGGATGCCAACTATCAATGGACCAACGGAAACAGTATTGATATGTTCAAAATAAACACCCCATTTTGAAATAAAACCTGCCGGAACATTGTCTATCTGCATACCAAACAAGTCCTTAATCTGTGTCGAGAAAATGGTAACGGCAATTCCGCTGGTAAAGCCCACCACAATGGGATACGGGATAAAACGGATCACGCTGCCCAATTTGAAAATCCCCATGAGCAGTAAAAACACGCCTGCCATCAAGGTAGCAACCGCCAATCCTTCCGTCCCGTAATTCTGTACAATTCCATAGACCACGACAATAAAAGCTCCTGTGGGACCGCCAATCTGTACTGTAGATCCTCCAAGAAAGGATACTACAAACCCTCCTATAATGGCCGTGATCAGTCCTTTTTCCGGACTTACCCCCGATGCAATACCAAAAGCGATTGCCAGGGGAAGCGCCACAATTCCTACTATAATACCGGCCATCAGGTCTTTGAGGAATCGTTCTTTTGTGTATGACTTGATAGTTGCCCATAACACCGGCTTATAATCCAACGAAATCTTCATATTCTCTTCTCAACGTGTTAAAAAGTTTGCAAACCTACAAAAACAAAATCAATAAGAATTAGGGTGCAACGCNNGCCGGCGGCCTTAAACGACAAAACCCCTGACCGTTTCGGGTCAGGGGTTCGTTTAAGGGCGGCGGCTACCTACTCTCCCACCTGGTCTGGCAGTACCATCGGCACAAACGCGTTTAACTTCTCTGTTCGGAATGGGAAGAGGTGGGTCCACGTCGTTATAGCCACCATGATCTTGCTGCACTACAGGCGTTCATGCTGCGTTTTTCTCCTGTCTCAGAATGGTCACATACCCTTGTATGCTCACTTTCTTCGCCAGGCTCAGCCTTGCCTGAAAGCCTGTTGTGCAGCAATCTCCATTCCTGATTGGTCTGACCGGACTTTCATTCGGCGTTCTTCGCCTGTCTTGCGTAATTTATGTAAAAAGAGAGATAATGTTGGCGTGTTTTTCTCAGAAAAAGTTTTCGGGATATTAGTACTGCTCGGCTATGACGTTACCGCCTTTACACCTGCAGCCTATCTACGTAGTCGTCTGCTACGTCCCTCTATGGAAATCTCATCTTAAGGTCAGCTTCGCGCTTAGATGCTTTCAGCGCTTATCTGTTCCGCACGTAGCTACCCGGCTTTGCAACTGGCGTCACAACCGGTACACTAGAGGTGCGTCCAACCCGGTCCTCTCGTACTAAGGTCAGCTCCCTTCAAATTTCCAGCGCCCACAACAGATAGAGACCGAACTGTCTCACGACGTTCTGAACCCAGCTCGCGTGCCACTTTAATCGGCGAACAGCCGAACCCTTGGAACCTGCTCCAGCCCCAGGATGTGACGAGCCGACATCGAGGTGCCAAACCGCTCCGTCGATTTGAGCTCTTGGGAGCGATCAGCCTGTTATCCCCGGAGTACCTTTTATCCTTTGAGCGATGGCCCACCCATGCGGAACCACCGGATCACTTTGCCCTACTTTCGTACCTGGTCGACTTGTTTGTCTCACAGTCAAGCGCACTTATACCAATATACTCTTTGCACGATTACCATCCGTGCGGAGTGCACCTTGGGAAGCCTCCGTTACTCTTTTGGAGGCGACCACCCCAGTCAAACTACCCACCAAGCGGTGTCTTCTTTACGAATTAGATCCCAGATAAGCAAAGGGTGGTATTTCAACGGCGACTCCACAAATACTGGCGTACCTGCTTCACAGTCTCCCACCTATCCTACACATCACTTATCCAAAATCAGCGCTAAGCTATAGTAAAGGTTCACGGGGTCTTTTCGTCCCGTTGCGGGTAAACGGCATCTTCACCGTTACTACAATTTCACCGAGCTCATGGCTGAGACAGCGCCCAGATCGTTACACCATTCGTGCAGGTCGGAACTTACCCGACAAGGAATTTCGCTACCTTAGGACCGTTATAGTTACGGCCGCCGTTTACTGGGGCTTCAATTCAGCGCTTCGCCTTGCGGCTAACGCCCCCTCTTAACCTTCCAGCACCGGGCAGGTGTCAGGCCTTATTCTTCATCTTTCGATTTCGCAAAGCCATATGTTTTTGTTAAACAGTCGCCTGGGCCATTTCTCTGCGCCCTATCGCTAGGGTCCCCTTTTCCCGAAGTTACGGGGTAATTTTGCCGAGTTCCTTGGCCATGATTCTCTCGAGCACCTGAGGATCCTCTCCTCGCCCACCTGTGTCGGTTTACGGTACAGGCTGTATGAAACGTAACGGGGGTAGAAGCTTTTCTCGGTAGTCTGCTTACTGTAACTATCCGCGCAGCCGAAGCCTTGCGGTACTGTCGCACTTCTGCATCCGTTAACTCTTAATCTTCGGATTTACTTACGTGCTTCAACCAACTATTCCGTCAGTCGGCGTACATGTCACTCCTACGTCACTCCTTCCCTATTTCATACAGGTAATGGAATATTAACCATTTGTCCATCGGGTTCTCCTCTCGGATTCCCCTTAGGCCCTGACTAACCCTGATCTGTTTAGCATTGATCAGGAACCCTTGGGCTTTCGGTGTGCAGGTTTCTAACCCGCATTGTCGTTACTTATGCCTACATCTTCTTTTCCAGACGCTCCAGATACCTTCACAGGTTATCCTTCTACGCCCTCTGGAATGCTCCCCTACCACTTCTTTGAAGTCCATAGCTTCGGCAGTGTGTTTGATGCCCGCTTATTATCCATGCACAGTCGCTCGACTAGTGAGCTGTTACGCACTCTTTAAATGATTAGCTGCTTCCAAGCTAACATCCTAGCTGTCTCGGCAACCGCACCTCGTTCTTTCAACTTAACACACTTTAGGGGCCTTAGCTGGTGGTCTGGGCTCTTTCCCTCTCGCTGACGGACATTAGCACCCGCCAACTCACTCCCAAGCATCATTTACCGGCATTCGGAGTTTGTCAGGATTTGATAGGCGGTGAAGCCCTCGCATCCTATCAGTAGCTCTACCTCCGGTAAACTCTGTAGCTTGAGGCTGTCCCAAAAGACATTTCGGGGAGTACGAGCTATCTCCCAGTTTGATTAGCCTTTCACCCCTACCCTCAGCTCATCCAAATCCTTTTCAACGGATACTGGTTCGGTCCTCCATATCCTTTTACGGATACTTCAACCTGGCCAAGGGTAGATCACTAGGTTTCGCGTCTACTACTGCTAACTTCAGCGCCCTGTTCAGACTCGCTTTCGCTTCGGCTCCGTACCTGAAGTACTTAACCTCGCTAACAACAGTAACTCGTAGGCTCATTATGCAAAAGGCACGCCGTCACAGACTTATATCTGCTCCGACCGCTTGTAGGCGTACGGTTTCAGGTTCTTTTTCACCCCCCTGTTCGGGGTACTTTTCACCTTTCCTTCACAGTACTGGTTCACTATCGGTCTTCCGGTTGTATTTAGCCTTACGGGATGGTCCCCGTAGATTCAGACAGGATTCCTCGTGTCCCGCCCTACTTAGGATTCCCAATCAACAACAACAACTTACACGTACGCGACTTTCACGCCCTGCGGTATACCTTTCCAGATAACTTCCGCTTCATTATTATTGTCTTGTCTCGGGTCCTTCAACCCCGACATTGCCGAAACAACGCCGGTTTAGGCTCTTCTCCTTTCGATCGCCACTACTCAGAGAATCGATTTTTCTTTCTTTTCCTGCAGGTAATTAGATGTTTCAGTTCCCTGCGTCTGCCCCACCCCTAAAGGTGGTACCGGGCCTTCAGCCCGGTGGGTTGTCCCATTCGGAGACTGCCGGATCAACTCATGTTTGCTAATCCCCGGCAATTTTCGCAGCTTACCACGTCCTTCTTCGCTCCCGGAAGCCAAGGCATCCCCCATACGCCCTTCGTAACTTTTTCTCGTTCCGAATCTCTCGCTGTCACCGGCCTCCCGGCCAGTAACCCTTGATCTTCTAAAATTGTAGTCCCTAATTGCGACGGTCATAAGACCTTCTTATTACAGACTAATTCTTGTTTATTTTTACCTCTATTATCTCTCTTTAATACGTCAATGAACTACCGTTAATTTTCAAACGGGCTGCAAAGGTAAACGATTTTCCACAATTCGCAAATTTTTGTGGGATTATTTCATTATTTTCGCACAATGAAAACGCTTTTCCTGTGTTTCCTCATACAGGTTTTTTTTTCATCCGCCGACACCCTGCCGCAAAACCGCCGGGACGGTTATGTGCATATAGCCGAGGCCGACACGTCTGCGGGAATTCTGATCCTGGTCAACAAAAACCTCAAACTGCCAGAGGGCTACCGGCCACACGATCTTGTCCCTGTTGAGGACAAATACAACAAGGGCGTAATGAACCTGTTGCGCAGCCTGGCCGCAGCTGCCTTTTCCGATATGTGCCGCCGCGCGGAAGCGGACAGCATTGTTCTGTGGAACCGGTCGGCCTACCGGTCTGACACCATACAGGCCCAATTGTTTGAAAATGCAGTAATACGCAGGGGGCTGAAAAACGCATCACGTTACTCTGCCCGTCCCGGACACTCGGAACACCAGACGGGATTGACCGTAGACATCAACAGCGTGCACCCGTCTTTCGGGAATTCCCCCGAAGCCGCATGGCTCAGAAAACACGCCCATCTGTACGGATTCATTGAAAGGTATCCCAAAGGCAAAGAAAAGATCACCGGCTACCATTACGAACCCTGGCATTACCGTTTTGTGGGGATCAGGGCTGCAAAATACATATACGAAAACAACCTAACTCTGGAAGAATATCATGGATCAATTGGAAAAGAAATCAGGGACACTGCCCGATAACGCTTACCGCGAACTGAACCCTGGCGAAACGTACGAACCCCTGATGTCCCCGGGAAAAAAATATCCCGAAGTCACATTCTGGTCAGTTATCACAGGTCTGGTCATGACGGTTTTATTCTCTGCCGCTGCCGCGTACCTGGGTCTTAAGGTGGGACAGGTATTCGAGGCGGCCATACCCATAGCCATCATAGCGGTAGGGCTCTCCTCGGCATTCAAACGCAAAAATGCCCTTGGGGAAAACATCATCATACAGTCCATTGGCGGCTGTTCGGGTGGTGTTGTCGCAGGAGCGATCTTCACCCTGCCGGCCATGTATATCCTGCAGGACAAATATCCGGGGATCTCGGTTGATTTTATGAAAATTTTCCTCAGCTCCCTGCTGGGAGGTGTTCTTGGCATCCTTTTCATCATCCCTTTCAGAAAATACTTTGTTAAGGATATGCACGGGAAATTTCCCTTTCCCGAGGCAACGGCATCCACCCAGGTGCTGGTCAGCGGGGAAACCGGAGGCAAAGGCGCACGTTACCTTCTTATCAGTGGCCTGATAGGAGGTCTGTACGATTTCATCGTATCTACCTTCGGGTGGTGGAGCGAAGTCTTTACCACCCGGGTGCTCCCTTTTGGAACCACGCTTGCCGATAAGGTGAAGCTTGTGGGCAAACTGAACGTTAGTGCCGCGGTGCTTGGTCTGGGGTATATAATAGGTCTTAAGTACGCCTTCATCATCTGTTGCGGATCGTTCCTGGTTTGGTTCGGGATCATCCCGCTGATGAATCTGATCTGGGGGGGGCAGGTCATTGACCTGATGGGCAGCGGCGTGTTGCAGACCATTGGCCAGATGAGCCCCGAGGAGATCTTCACCGGGTACGCAAGGCATATTGGGATCGGCGGCATTGCCGTGGCGGGGATCATCGGCATCATAAAAGCCTCGGGAACGATCAAATCGGCTTTGGGTATGGCAGGAAAGGAACTCAGGGGAAAGCGCAGTCCCGGGCAGGAAAAAACGGAACGCACCCAAAGAGACCTTTCCATGAAGATTATCGTCATCGGCACACTGGTAACCCTGGCCCTTATTTTCATTTTCTTCTACTTTGGGGTCCTCGACTTCAATCTCCTGCACGCTGTCATTGCCCTGATAGTGGTAGCTGTAATTGCCTTCCTCTTTACCACTGTGGCCGCCAATGCCATTGCCATTGTAGGCACTAATCCCGTTAGCGGCATGACGCTCATGACGCTGATCCTGGCCTCGGTGATCATGGTCGCCGCCGGATTGAAAGGAACGGCCGGCATGACGGCTGCCCTGATTATCGGAGGCGTTGTATGCACGGCTCTGGCTGTCTCGGGCTCGTTCATCACGGATCTCAAGATCGGATATTGGCTGGGGTCCACTCCCTTAAAACAACAGGTATGGAAATTTGCAGGAACCCTGGTAGCGGCGGCCACCGTGGGCGGGGTAATGATCGTTTTGAACAAAACGTATGGGTTTACAGGGGAAAATGCCCTCGTGGCTCCTCAGGCGAATGCCATGGCGGCCGTCATAGAACCCTTGATGTCCGGAGGCGGCGCACCCTGGCTACTCTACGGGATCGGAGGGCTCACAGCCATCCTGCTGACCGTTTTCAAAATACCGGCCCTGGCGTTTTCACTGGGAATGTTCATTCCACTGGAACTGAACCTGCCCCTGCTTGTGGGGGGGGCTGTCGCATGGTACGTTTCTACCCGCAGCAAGGAAAAACAGGTCAATGAAGCACGCAAGGACCGCGGAACACTTCTGGCTTCCGGTTTTATTGCCGGGGGAGCTCTGATGGGAGTCGTCAGTGCCATCATGCGTTTTGCCGGGATCAACCTGGTCAACACACCCTGGCAGGGATCCGCAGCGGCCGAATTTCTGGCTTTGGCAGCTTATGCCGGCATCATCATATATTTGGCAATCAGCAGCATACAGGCATCAAAAAATAAACAATACCACAGATAATGGAAAAAATACTGGACAAGTTCCTCAGATACATTTCTTTTGATACGGCATCCGACCCCGAATCCGAAACCCAGCCCAGCACGGCCAAACAATTTGCCCTCATGGAGGTGTTGCTGGCCGAATTCCACAACATGGGCATTAACGATGCACATCTGGATTCCTACGGATACCTGATGGCTTCGGTCCCTTCGAATATGGACGGGGACATTCCCGCCATCGGATTCATTGCCCATGTCGATACATCCCCGGATGCTTCCGGGAAAGATATTCGCCCTCAGATTTTTCCGGACTACGATGGCAACCCCATCCTCCTGAACAAGGAAAAGGAGCTGTACCTGACTCCGGAAGAATTTCCCGAACTTCTTTCCTATAAAGGGAAGACAATCATAACTACCGACGGAACGACCCTGCTGGGAGCCGATGACAAGGCCGGGGTGGCTGCCATTATGTCGGCTGCAGAGTACCTGATGGAACATCCCGAATTCAGGCACGGACCGGTTAAGATCGCTTTTACTCCCGATGAAGAGATAGGCAGGGGAGTGGCAAAATTTGACGTGGAGAAATTCGGCGCACAATACGCCTACACAATAGACGGAGGGCAAATTGGCGAAATGGAGTACGAAAATTTCAATGCTGCTATGGCCCGCATCCGTATCCAGGGAAGGAACATCCATCCGGGATATGCAAAAAACAAAATGATCAATGCGTTGATCATCGCTACCGAACTGAACAACATGCTCCCCGTTGAACAAAGACCAGAATTCACGGAAAATTACGAAGGGTTTTTCCACATTACCTCAATCCGGGGCACCGTAGAAGAGGCGGAAATGAATTATATCATAAGGGACCATGATGTTGCCAAATTTGAACAAAAAAAGAAATTGCTGCACGACATCACCGGTTTCCTGAATGGAAAATACGGGAACTGCGTTGCCCTTGAAATGAAAGATCAGTATTACAATATGCGCACGCAGATCGAACCTCACATGCATGTGGTGGAAAAAGCGGTGGAAGCCATCAGGGAGGCCGGGATCACCCCTATTGTCCATCCCATCAGGGGAGGGACCGACGGAGCGCAGTTGTCTTACCGGAACCTTCCCTGTCCCAACATATTTGCAGGAGGACACAACTTCCACGGAAAAATGGAATACCTGCCACTGGAAAGCATGGAAAAAGCCTCGGAAGTTATTCTCAGGATCATTACCCGGTACACCCGATGACCTCTCCCCTTCCGAACTATTTTACTGCCAGATAGAGCAACAGGGAAGCGAACGTCTCCACACCCCAGTCAGCGTGCGTGCCTGGCCCCGATTTGTATACAATATAAGCCCCTTTGTTCCTGAATTCCCGGTAAGCATAATCGGCCGCTTCAACAGGCACATATTCGTCTTCCGTGGAATGATACAGGTAAACCGGCATATACGGCACCCATCCGTCGACTGCTGAATTCATATCAAGAATGGGTTGCAGTTTCCGGAATTCGGAATTCCTCTCTTCCAGGGGCCTGAAAAAATCAGGGTGCATATACCCGCGCATGTCTTCTCCTATTAAGGACACCAAACCGCTCGCGTTACGTGTCCTGTCATACCAGGAGGCATAATTGTCTGCAAGCGGACCCCTGAAGATCATGCTGTAATCCAGGTCCAGGCCGTAATAATGGTCCAGGGACATGATGATGCCGGGAAGTAGCGGATAGGTACATATGGGGTTGGCCGCAAATCCCCTGAAGGTGGCGTTCAGATCGCACGCTCCGCCTCCAACCACAACCCGCTCCACATAGACATCGGACCGATGATGTTCCTGGTAATATCTGGCAACGGCAAGGCCGACTCCCCCTCCGTAAGAATACCCGGAAATGATCGTTCTGCGGGGAATCTCATACCCCAGTTTCCGGAAAAATTCTGCAGCAGCCAGGCGGAAATCCCAGGTAACCCTGCCCAGGTTGTCTGTCATCATGAAAGGATGGAACATCTCTTTTGTGTTGCCGTATTTTCCGTAACCTATCATATCCGGGATCAGAACGGCATAACCTGCCAGTACGGGCAGCGCCTCCAGTACAGGGATATCCTCGGAAGAACCCCCGTTTTTGTTCATATGGGCGATCCCGGACATTTCCACAACACCGCGTATTTCGCAATCCAGTGGATAATACAGCGTTCCGTCGGCGATCACCGGCACGCCCGAAGGATCGGTCGTACGGTATGTGATCACAACAGCACGAAAATTCCGGCTGGATATGATGTATTCCAGTTTGGACGTGATCTCGGGGTAATCTTCAACGCCAAAAGCGCCAAACAACACATCCACATTCAGGTCGCTCGTTTCATGGATACCGGCCAGAAACTGATCCCCGGCTGCCGGGGCATCATAATACGGCTGACACGATAACAAAAAAACTCCGGCCAGACAGGCAATTATTCTCCGGGTCCTTTTCATTTTTTCTTATCTTTATATTTTTATCTAAAACAGCTATTATGGAGGTAACACAGTATATTCACGGGTACTCACCCAAAGGAGAAGCCATCGTCAGCTACAAAATTACCAATAAAAAAGGTTCTTACGTGCAACTTTGCAACATTGGGGCAGCCGTAATGGGCATAGGCGTACCGGACCGCAACGGGATGATCGGGGACGTGGTCCCCGGATATCAGGACATCATGCAATATTTTCAGGATCCCCCCTATCTGGGAAAGACGGTGGGACGTTATGCCAACCGGATCGCCAAAGGAGCGTTCTCCCTGGAAGGGAAACCATACCGCCTGGCCGTAAACAACGGGCCAAACCACCTGCACGGGGGACCTCAGTCCATGTGTGTCCAAACCTGGATTTCACGTATAGAAGAAGGTGACGATGCCGTGTCATTTACCTATGCCAGTCCGCACGGAGAAGAAAATTACCCCGGGAATATGCAGGTTACCGCTACATTCCGCTGGACCGACGACAACGAGCTTACGCTGGAACTGCGGGCAATAACGGACATGACCACCATCATCAACCTGACCAGCCATACCTATTTTAATCTGGCGGGAGAAGGGAACGGATCCATACACAATCACCTCCTGCAAATCAATGCAGATCGTTACCTGCCCGTCGATGCCACCAGCATTCCCCTGGGAGCTCCCGCTCCGGTGCAAGGCACCCCGTTCGATTTCACCTCTCCAAAGCCCATAGGAAAAGACATAGCACTGGATAATGAACAGTTACGCATTGGCAACGGATACGACCACTGCTGGTGTCTCCCGCGTGCTGACGGAGTCATGCAGCAGGCCGCCGTACTGAGTGACCCGGTCAGCGGCAGGAATGTGACCCTGTATACCACGCAACCCGGCATTCAGGTCTATACGGGGAACTGGCTGGACGGGAACGGCAACGGGAAAAACGGCATCCCGCACAGGAACCGTCATGCCGTTGCCCTGGAATGTCAGAATTATCCGGACAGCCCCAACAGGAAGGATTATCCCGGCTGTATCCTCAGACCAGGTGAATTGTATCTGCAAAAGATCGTGTATGCTTTCGGAACGGATCAGTCCAATGCGGGAAGATAATCCAGCAATACGGCCCGGCAGGGAGATCCATCCATCCCTCCGAACTTAAGCGGGAGAGCCGCCAGATAATAATTACCCTCGGGAACATCCTGAAGCACAAGGCCTTCCAGAATAACAAGGTTCTTTTCCAGCAAAATACAGTGTACCTCATCTATTTGCGCCGCGTGGCCGACTGTCTGGCTCTCGGTCCCGACCAATACCACTTCACTTTCCGAAAGCGCCCTGGCAGCTTTCAGGGTAAGCCAGCCCTTTCCTTTGAATAACAGACGCTTGGTTCCTCTTCCAAGCAGCGGGGAAATCAGACCTTCATCAATGGGGCCGTTGGCCGACAGCACCATGCATGGACCGATACAAGACTCCAGGGATATCTGGTCCACAGACAGGCCGTCTTCAATGTAGTGGGACGGTGCGTCAATATGCGTCGCGCTGTGCAGACTCATAGATACCGAGGATAAATTGTAAGGGGATCCGTTTTTGATAAGATGTAGCGGTGTGGGGGCAGGAACAGGATCTCCCTTGAAGATGGCGCCGCTGAAAATTTCTTGAGAAATGTCGTATATTCGCATATCAGAATGTCAAATGGATTGGCAATTTACAAAATTAAAATGACATGTTACGCAACCTCTTAGTTTCTACCGTTCTCTTCCTGCTTACTTCACTCCCGCTGCTCTCCCGTCCGGAAATAATCGCACACAGGGGTTTCTGGACCCGTGAGGGATCTGCACAAAACTCGAGGAATTCCGTCCAGAATGCCATTGATGCCCGTTGCTACGGAGCCGAAATTGATGTTTACCTGACAACAGACGGCAAAGTGGTGCTGGTACATGATCCTTTTCTGAACGGAGTACGGGTGGATGAAAGTGCTTACAGCGATCTTTCCGCTCATCGTCTGTCCAATGGAGAATCCCTCCCGTTACTTGACGAGATTCTGCCGCTTATTGCTGCATCGGGCCACACCAAATTGATCATCGAGATCAAGCCGCACCGGGATGAGCCTACCGAAAAAGCGGCAGTGGCGAAGATCCTGGAGCTTGTCCACCGGGCAGGGGTGTCGGACAAAGTCGAGTATATCAGTTTTTCCTCTCATATCTGCGAAACCGTCATAGCTTCAGCCCCCGGTGCCCTGGTGGCCTATCTTGGAGGTTCACTCAGCCCTGAACAGCTCAAAGAAAGGGGATACTCGGGGCTGGATTACAACATGAGGATCCTGAAAGAAAATCCCGCATGGATCCCGCAGGCACGCAGGCTGGGCCTGAGCGTTAACGTATGGACCGTTAACCGTCCCGAAGATTTCCATTATTTTGCACAAGCAGAGGTGGATTACATTACCACCGACAATCCGTTGTACCTAATCGGGGAAGTATGGCAGGATCCGGAAGTGAACCAGATCAACCGCGCCCCCATGCACACCTCGTATTTTGCTTACGAAACGCTTCAACTGGCCCATAACGGCGTCAGGGAATCTTCTGCCGGCTACAAAGACCTGGGAGGTCTCTGGAAATTCGCCATGACCGATCATGCCGACCAGGGATATACCGGGTTTCAGGACCCTGCATACGATGACAGAAGCTGGGCCCTCATGCCTGTCCCGGGACTGTGGGAACTGAACGGATACGGCGATCCGCTGTACCTGAACATAGGGTATGCCTGGGCCAATCAGTACCGCTCCGATCCGCCTGTAGTACCCCTGATCAACAACCATACGGGATTTTACCGACACACCTTTACCGTGCCGCAGGAATGGTCCGGAAAACAGGTCTTTATCCATTTCGGATCGGTTACCTCCAACCTGAGCCTGTGGATCAACGGGATGTTCGTGGGGTATTCGGAAGACAGCAAACTGGAAGCCCGGTTTGACATAACACCTTATCTGCAGCCCGGAGAGAACCGGATCGCCCTGAAAGTATTCCGGTGGTGCGACGGGACATACCTGGAAGACCAGGATTTCTGGCGGCTGAGCGGGATAAGCAGGGATGTGTTTCTGTTTGCCAGGGAAAAGACGCACATCCACGACTTTACCCTGAATGCCTCGTTGGAAAACAATTACAAATCCGGAAACCTTCAGATATCAGTCGCCCTCAACCGGCCGGCCGGTCAGATGCGTGTGCAGGCCGAGTTGCTTGATCCGCAAGGCAACAGCCTGGGATCAAAGATTCTCGGAATGGAAAACGCAACCACCTTTTTGGGGAATTTTTCTGTCAGGAACGTGAAGCCCTGGTCTGCCGAACTGCCGCACCTGTACACCCTGGTCCTTTCCCTTGCCGATGCGGCCTCCGGCCGAGAAACGGAATTCATCCCCTGGAAAGTGGGCTTCAGGAACGTCGAGATCAAAGATGCGCAGCTGCTGGTCAACGGACAACCGGTCCTGATCAAAGGAGTGAACCGTCATGAAATGGACCCGGCCACGGGATACCACGTCTCACGTGAACGCATGATACAGGACATCCAGGTAATGAAACAGTTCAACATCAACGCAGTACGCACTTGTCATTACCCGAACAATCCCTTATGGTATGCGTTGTGCGATCTTTACGGTATCTACGTTGTGGACGAGGCAAATATCGAATCCCACGGCATGGGATACGGAGCACACACCCTTGCTGCACGCAG
>LSQX01258495.1_pt1 | contig 14255 bp, 7 predicted proteins | sample 654561 | NCBI WGS metagenome assembly LSQX01 (sample SAMN04489861, study PRJNA283612) | anaerobic digester metagenome | isolation source: 4 biogas reactors fed with cattle manure at either 37C or 55C with and... | place: Denmark: Kongens Lyngby | collected 2014
TTGCGAATTTCGGTTTGCTCCTGCAGGCGCTCAAATTGTGCCAATCCGATAGCTGCCTGATATTCAGTGAAACGTAGTTTTGTACCAACCATTATCGTTCCTGCGCCAACTTCTCCTGCTGCTGTACCATAAGGATTTCCATAGTTGTGAAACGAAAAGCAACGGTCCATAAATTCATCATCATCGCTGACAATGGCACCTCCTTCTCCCATTGGCATGTTTTTTGAGTTTTGGAAGCTGAAGCAGCCGGCGTTTCCAAAGGTTCCTACTTTTTTTCCGTTAATTTCGGCCAACCATGCTTGACATGCATCCTCAACGACTAAGAGGTCATGATTTTCAGCTATTTGCATAATCCTCTCCATGTCACAAGGCAAGCCATAAATATGAACAGCCATAATAGCCCTGGTATTCGGTGTTATCTTCTCCTCAATTTTATCCGGATCCATCTGGAATGTATCCGGATCAATATCTACAAAGACAGGGATTGCCCCGTTCAACACTATACACGATACCGAAGCGATAAACGTGAAGGGTGTTACCAGCACTTCATCGCCCCACCCAATTTCCAATTGGGCCAATGATGTGTTCAACGCGTTGGTGCCGTTGACTACCGCCAAGGAGCGCTTACTCCCAATCAACCGCGCCCATTTTTCTTCAAACTCGGTGGCAAGCTTGCTCCTGGACCATACGCCACTGCGCATCACTTCCAACAGTTTTTTTTCATCTGTAGCGGGATTCCATATAGGCCAGGATGGCCAACTATGTTGGGTTATTTGAGGTTTGCCACCTAAAATTGCCGGTGTGCCATTATTCGTAGAACGACCGGCAAATACAGTATTGAATGAGTTCATTCCTATCATTGCAGCGGTTCCTGCGGCGACATTCGTTTTGATAAAGTCACGTCGTGAAAACTCTTTTTTAAGCGAATTTAATGTAGCATCCATAGTAGAGAGATTATTTTGAACGATGTTGGGGTTCATATATCATTTCTGAAGAAGATAGACAATACCATACTTATCCACAGTTCCTGCCGGCAGGGTGACCTTATACCGGTTTTTCCCTGTTTTCCGGAAGTCTACTTTTTTGTGCCCCTCAGCGTCAGGCGAGGCATAATAAGCTTTTTTGAGGGAGGGCATTGTAATTTCAAAACTCATCTCTTCCCTTATCGGTTCCCATTCAGGATCGGGTAGGGGAACATTATCGTCGTGTTTCACTTTCACTCCCGTAGCATTCAGCAGATGTACCATCAGGCTATTTTTTCCCTTTGCATCGTCCTTGTATGCTGTCACAAGCACTTGGGATGGAATAGATATGGGTTTGAACATCATTGTTCCAATTGTATTTTCCAATATTTTTTCATTGAGAGCAGTCATTTTCGGATCGGGTTCAAAGCGATAGACCATTCCGGTCTCCCTGATTGAAGGGCAGAATTCGTTGATCAAGCTTTTGCCTGCTGCATATACCACCTTCCCTTTGCCATATTTCATTTCTACCCAATTATCTTTTCCGGCTTCGGCAAGCTTGCTTTCGGTAAGGATATCGCCGAAAGCTCTTTTATCTCTGATCTCGCCGAATGGTGTGAGTGTCCCGGCGTCACCTGTAAGGAACAGGGTTCCGCCGTTCCGGATAAATTGTGTCAAAACATGCTCCTGTTCCTCCGAAATACAATCCATTCCCGGCGCTAATAGAACCCTGAATCTCGAGATATCCTGTTCAGGGATCGCATCATCTAAGATAAAGGTGTGGGGTATATGCTTTGATGCCAGGAGCTGGCCGGTCCCCATGATCTCTTTGGGATAGTTTCCCGTGTTCTTCTCCGACCAGTCCCTTGTCGATCGTGAAAAGATCACCGCGATATCGGTATAGGGGACGGAAGTGACCTTGTTCATGTCCTCTTTCCAGCCGGTATATGGATTCATCTTTTCTTTCCCCTCAAAGTCAACCATGGACCAGGTCACCTGCCCGAACATATTGTTCATCGCCCATCCGATAAGGGCATAATTAAATACGCCGGCGGGATATACCAATCCGAAGATAGGTGATCCATAGGTTTCCCTGAGGCTGTTATACATATTGCGACTGGTAAAATTATAGCGATAATCGTCCCACACGTCGCGGCTCATGATCTCGGTCCCCAAGAAGTCTTTCGACCTGGCGCTCAAGGGGAGGTCTCCTCCCTGCCCGTATGAAGCGGCATTGGCTAAGAATCCCCCTTCGGAATAATATTCTAAGTTAGAGAAATAGGGGTTGATGGTGTGGGTGAGGTCGCTCAGGTCGATTCTCCATTGTGCCATGGCATGTTTGCGCCACTCAATCCAGGTCTTCCATAATTTTGAGGATTTATCGTGTAATAACGGACTGGTCTCATCATCCGGCAGTACCAGTCCGGAGATTTGATGGAAGGATTCCCTACAGTGAGGGCAACTGCAGAAATTGGCATAGTGGAATACTGTCTCGTCTAACATGAGGCCATCGATTTGGGTATTTTGGATATGGTCGGAGATATAAGGGAAGAAGTATCCATATTTAAAATCGGGGTTAACGGGACATAATCCCCATGTGGGCAATCCATTGGTGTGGTTATACTGTAGATAACCGGGGTTCGCGGCCAGGAACCGGAATCCCATATCGGCATTCCATATTATTGTCAGATCTTGGTGGTCGATGATCTTCATTCCCTTCCGGTGTGCTATTTCCACGGTTTTCCCGATATTCTTTTCCACCCGTGGCAAATGTGCGGCATAGGTATGCCTTGAAAGGAGGCCATTCAGTATCACCGCATTTACACCGCCGGCTTTAATCTGGTCCAATCGTTTTTCTATTTTGGCAGGCGTGTTGAATTCATTGAAGGTACCCCAGTTGTCGGGTCCCATGGTTCCCAGCGGGCTATTGAACCGCCAGGCCAGCTCGTCCGCCTGCTGGTCGGGCAATGCCGTGCCCAACTCCGGTAATGACGGAATCTGCGATGCCTCCTCAATCTCCCCCGCAAGAGAGGCGAAAGTGAGTGCTTTCCCATAGACCGGTGGCGTGTCGTAATAATTGGCGAAGAGGATGCCGGGGCAAAAACCATCTTTCTTCAGCCAGTTTCCCCGTCGGAATTGGAAATCCTCTTCGCGGTGCATGAACAGCTGGAATCCGATGACACTGGCTGCCCAGTCTCCTTTAAAGCCTACCTCGGCTCTGCCCTCCTCTATCCACCTTACAAAGGTCATATAGGCCACCTTGCCCTTGTCCACCTCCACGGCATGATAAATATCCTCACCATTGAGTGAAAGGTCGAATGGTCCTTCCTTTCTCTTCAACGCACTGGTCTTGATGGTGATAAGGTATAGTCCCGGGCGCAATCCTTCGGTGATAAAGGTGTTGGGACTTGTTGAGGAGCAGGATGCGTATAAAGCACCTGATTGATCCCTTCCTGCGATGGAAAGTCCTTCGGCACGTTGCCAGCCATAGCCTTTCGCCGGGTCATATTCTTCCACGCCGATGTTGGTGAAATCTTTCCCCGTTTTGTCGTTGAAAGAGTATAGCTTTTCTTTTTGAAGTTCGGAGAAATAGTGATAATAGGTGGCGGCGTGATGGCTTGCGTAATCGCTTTTATCTCCCTCGAAGAGGGTGAATTTACTGGTGAAATCACCTCCGTAATGGGTGGCGGCTGTGGAAAAGGAGAGCTCCAGCATCTCCCCTTTCTTGGCTACCGTCCATTGTGCTACCATCGTATTGATCGTTGCCACATAATAGGTGCTCACCCCGTGTGGGTTGAAATCGAAAGTGATGGGTCCCTTCGGGGTATTGAAGGTGATCCACCGGGTTCCGGTCGTGATATTTCCGTCGGGTGTGGAAGCATCAAAACGGCCGCTGCTCCAACGGGCGTTCTGCGACCGTCCCGTCAAGGCGTCCCAAGTTGAGTTCTCCAATGTGGAGGCGGGCACCAGAATTTTATAGGTGATAAGTGGCGAGAGATACTCTTCCATCAGGGCATCCTGGTGCACCTGGAAAGTCAATTCCATCTTTTTCCCGTCGGGCGATAGTCCGATCTCTCTGCGATAGGGTGCTACATTATTGCTGTTCCAGACATTGATAGTCTGCCATCCGTTTTCACGTGTGACCATAAAGGTCTCGGCATGATCTCCCACGGTTTGGCCTGCCGCCCAGGAGAGAGAGTCGCTACACAGCAGCATTTCCCCTTTCCACTTCACTTGTATATTGGGTCCGGCGGTAATTTCCAATGGTGATCCTTCTGTGGTGATTATCTCTTGTGCATGAGACACGCCTGCCCCTATCAGGGCAAAAAAGAAAAAAATGATAAATAACCTCTTCATAGCTATGAACAATATTTTAATAATAAGAAAAAAAGAGCCAGATAAAAAGCGCCATATATAGTGAAAAATGCGGTCTTATTCTGGATCTATTTCGAAAACTCCTCTTTGATAATAATATACTTCTCTTGGGCATTCGTTGGATGAGGATGAGTATAGATGATTAATCCGTCTCCATGTTTTTTTGATAACTGTATCATTTCAGAAACATAGGATGGCGTGGAGGATCCTGCTTTTGAATGGGCACTCGAATAAATATCGATGATTAGAGGCAATCCTTTGAATTTTGTCCGCATCCACTCTATTTCATTCACCAGAAGATCCGACCGGCTTAGCGTCTCTTTTCCGGATGACTCTGCTTTATAGGGAAACAGAATGCCATCGAAGTAGGGCAAATAATCTGAATAATTTACTGTTTTGGGGGAATTATAATAAATGCAGGGCACGAAAGCCAATAGAGGGTTGATATCGCGCATGACTTGTACGAATTCGGCGGTATATTCCGGCGTATAAAACTGCATATTCCAACCAACAAAATCATCAATACTTAATGCCGTAAGGTTAGGGTATTCCAAACTCAGCTTGGCTATTTCTTCAGCCCATTTCACATAATCTGTCTGGAACGGTTCGGATGACCAATTGGTCTTGGGCTTTGATTCTGAATAGGGAACAAGGGTTACCCATACATCGATTTTATTTTTTTTTGCGAGCGGCAGGAATAACTGCAGATCGTCCCAATCTTTTTCGCCACGCCATATCAACCAATTGTAAGTATTGGCATTCAGATCTTTTAGTTCATTGATTAATTTGCCGACATATACCCGGCCATTTTCTAATTTTGGAGGAGATGCATAGGTGCCTTTTATGCCTGATAGTACGTTTTTCGTCTTAAAATGGGCTCCCTCTAAATAGGTGATTTGGTAATTTTTGTCCTTCACATAAGGGAGAATATAATAGTCTGTCTTGGGTTGAAGGTCGCTAATGGTTATCTCTGCTTTTAAAAATTCCCTTTTTACCGGATCATTTATCGTAGCTTCTGTTTCACTATAATATACCCCCCATTCTCTTAACCGGTTGGTAGGCGTAAATGAGATCACTACCGAATTTCGTGTTATTTTATCCGGATCGATGGCAGCCGTATAAGTGATATCGGTTATTTCCTCTTCAATGGGCGGTTCAATTTCCGTCGGCGGGATTTCCACATCCGATTTTATTCATGACGTAAGAAGAAATATAGATACAATAATATATTTTTGATGATTATTCATTGCTTGTTTACTTCTTCTTATCATTATTGCGAAAATCTCTTTTTTATTGCATACCCTTCGCTTCCAATAAAATTTATCATGGAGTCCGGCTATATCNNGGCTCTAATTCTTTTTTGTCAACCCCGGCAATATCTATTCCTATTTTATCTGTTTTACTTGTGTTTGTAGCTATGATCTGTTTTCTCCCTTTTGTATCCTCTTTGATCATGATATGCAAATCATTATCCACCTTCTTTTCAATTGTCTTTAGTGTGATGATGGGCAAATTGTCATTCAATTCTTTCAACATCGGCAACAAAACGTCAAAGACTTCCGGTGTCTTGTTCCAGTCATTCCAAAAGAGGATCCCCGTCGCTCCATGGATTATCGAGGTATAGATTTGACATTTTACTATCTCAATATAGTTTTCCGGCGTCATAGTAGAAGGTTTTGCATACCCATTACCATCAAAATAGAGCCATATGGGCACCTCTGCTCCCAATCCCTCCTTTAGTGCATCTACTGTGATGCCCGATAACACCGGATGGGCGAAGAAATCACGAAACGCATTGATCCCGAACAGATCTCCGTTTCCTTTATATCCTGATGCAATCAATTTTGTATTCTCATACCAAAGAGATTTCAAAGTGTCAAAATCATATTCTGAGTATGAATACTTACCGTTATTGAATTGGTACACAGGAAGACCGTTGTGGGCCTGGTAGAATCCCAGTAGGGGGATTTCGCACTCTACGGCTCCCGGATCGACCAACTCGTAAGGAGGATCTTTGGGGAGGCTGTCATGGGTTTGCAGGTAGTTCTCCTCAAATAAATAAGTGCTCCCTTTGCAGTGACCTAATAAATCGACGAAAACAAGCGCATTCGGGTCGTTAAACTTCACTCTTTCATAGATTTTTGCTCCCATGGATGGTGGAATAGCCCATTTACTGACTCCTCCCAACGCAATCTCGTCGATATGTGAATAGATATATTGATCGTTGGGGAGTGTTTCCAAGATCTTTTGAACCTCCGCGTCGAGGTATGCCTCAAACTCGGGGCTGTCCACCACACTTTTCATATACTGGCTTCGGTAATAGGCTTTGTCTTTCCCTTTGGGTAAACCGGTAGCTTGGTCTATGTATCGGTGGAGGATAGGGGAGAAGGGGTTGAGTATATGTATTATATCAGACATATACTCTTTTTGAAGCCCGGGAGTCATAAATACCATGTTGAAAGGAGCGCTCCGTTCTTTAAAAAGAGCGGCATTCTTCTCATAATCCTGCCCATCCATTTCCGCGGAGTCGGTAAAGGTGTAGCCGGGTAGGTGCCAGCTCCCGATAGCAAAAAACTTTTCAAACCTATCGCCTGACCCCACTTTTTGTAAGGCCCAGCCATCCTCAAATTTCCATTTCAGCCCGGCAGGGGATTGCTCCGCAGCTCCCGAGCAGGCGGCCAATATGAAAAAAGAGGAGGCAATCATCAATAAATCTATTCTCTTCATAATATTTCAGGATGCAGTATCTATTACTCAATCACAAATATAGCTCATTGAAATCATGTGTGGTAGTTATTTGCGAAATAGTATCCTCAAAAGACGTCTCACGGAGATTTCTTTCCATCAGAGCACGATAATATTCTCAAGCCACCTCGGTTTTTCTCAGATTATATGTGGAACAGTCAATTTGAAAACGAAAAGGAGGGAATTCGACTATTTATAAAACCTCTTTTTCGCATGCTCCACTTGATCTACAGCCTTGAGATGATCTTCAAGACAAAGGGGGAGTGTAGGTATCCATGTTGTGGTCATAAATCCGAGTAATCTTGACGGGTCGATATTTGACTTGCAAAAATTAACAGTTGCTTCCATACAGTCATCCATAAGCCAATTACCTCCTGTGGGGATTTGATCATATCCGGCCGCTTCCAGCTTCATATAATACTCAACACGAATTTTGGGTGATCCCTTTATTTCTGCCAAGTTGAAATTGCTTTCATAATACCAGTTACTTAGCAATACCGATTTGGGCATCTTCTTGAAAAACAAATCAGGATAGCGCCATCCATAATCGGCCCATACCCATGGACGAACGCCTTTCTTTTCCGTTTGATCGATAAAGAAATAGAGGTCGTGCCACCACAAGTCGTTTTGACGCATCACGGCATAGTCGAAAGATTCCTGATGTCCTGCCGTCTCTTCATCCATGCCCAGATGGAAGAATCGGGGTGTATCGAACAGATCGATCACTTCACTGATCAAATTTTGGCATACTTCATAATATTTTTTGGTGGAGACCATTCTGGAGTATTCTCCCAACCATGCATCGTGGGTAGTGGCAAAATTCATTTTCGGGATGGGTTCTAATCCCAGCTTTCGGATTTTGGCCAGTTCTTTTTTCAGCTTTTGGGTGCTCCATGCATTTTTTACGGCGATTTCGGGATGGCTTTCATATTGAATGGCATCTCCCAGGTCAATGACGACCATATTCATGCCGGCAGTTGACATCTGTTTCAATATCTTGTTCCACACCGACTCATCATGCACCAGGTATGGCCTGTAGGCCCTAAGCCCCCAAGCTACAGCATCTCTACAGGTTTTGCATTCATAGTCATCCCTGTGAATCTCTTCCTCGATGATGTCGGGCCAAAAAACAAGCTTTTTTATATGTGCGTGATCCTCCCACATATTGGTGCTCAGGTGGAGCAGGTTTGCCCAAATTTTGGGTGATTCCTGAGAAACAGTGAAAGAATGGTGGTTTGGCTGAGGAAAAGCAAGAGAGGGGATGTTGGCTGCTACACCTGCGGCAGCTGTCATTTTTATAAAATCTCTTCGTGTTGTCATAATGTTATACACAATTAAATGGGTTGTCACTCTTTTATCATATTATTGTTTTTCATCGTTGCAAGATGGTTTCTCGCACTATTCCGATGAAAGGGGGACCAATACTATTTTCCTGAAGAGTATTTCTGCCCCTTCCGATTGAAGTTGTATTCGTCCCCTGTTGGGGGATACATGCACAGCATGATTGACAAGTCTTCCGTTTAAGAAAATAGAGATCTCATCTCCCAATGCCACGCATTCCAACCTATTCCATTCTCCTGCCGGATTTTCAATGTCATACTTTCCCCTGAATCCTTTTTCACTGTTCCACTCCGGATCCCTGAAAGCCCAATTGATTCTTCCCCGATGGATGGTGACCGGAGAGCCATAGGGATGGTGTTGATAAGCATCGGCTTGTTTTTCCGGAGCAACCAAGCATGTCAATGCAAACTCCTCCCTGCCGTCTGCCACAACGATAAAGTCACCGGTTCCTCCTTCTATGATATTGCATTCGATTGAATAAATCCACGTTCCGGAATAGGCTCCATCTTCTCCTTGTGAATGTATCAACAGTCCGCTGTCTCTGGCTCTCTCTTCACGGGGAGCAAAGCTCTTCTCTCCCCATTTATATTCTACAATAATTTTGTAGTTTTCGAATTCTTTCTCCGAGGTAATGCATCCCCACTCCTCTCCGCTGATACGGAGAAATCCCTCCTCGTTTATGGTGAATACCTGTTTTGGATCATTGTTAACGCCTCGATCTTTGATGAAAGTATACCAATTATCGAGATTGTGTCCGTTCAATAGCACAATGGTATCCCCTATTGCTTTCCAACTTTTATTTATGCCAGATGAATAGATACTTTGGATGGGTAATAAGAATGACAGTAAGATAGTTAAACTGAATAGTTTCATGCAGATGGTCTGTTTATGGGGTCGCTTTATTTTGTAGGTTCATTTTACTCTGTCTGATATGATTTTCATAAGAGACTTCAGATCATGGTTGGAAAGAAGTATTGAGCTCATTGTCAAGAATGGCTCAATACTTCATAGTTAAATTTTACAGATACACTAAAGAGGTATCGATCTTCAGCGATAGTACAAAGCTCGTTCTATTTGAGCTTCGCAATATTGTTGTGGATTTTGTCCACGGCGTTGATCACATCGTCCATGTCGGATTTTGTGCCGAGCATGAGCCCTCCGTTCCAAGCCCAGACAGATGAATTATAAGTCTTGATCAAAGCAGGACAGTGATTCTTCCGTTTGTACTCTTCAAAGTTCAGTTCGTTTGGCGAGTAGAATTTTTTATAAATATCGGATTCGAATACCTCCTTAAGCATCGGCTGTCCATAGAGCGGATCGTCCGGGTAGCCGGTTCCCGCAGGGATACCTTCCGCATTGAGTGCTTCGATGAACCGTTTGCGGGGAACGCCTTGCATCTTCTCTTCGTTGTACACCATACCATAAATGTAATAGGAGGCAGCAGTGGCCCCTTTGTGTAATTTGACAGGTGAAACACCGGGATATGCCGCCAGTTTTTCATTCAGGTAAGCTCCATTTTCATTCCTGATTTTGTGCTGTTCTTCCAATTTTTCAAGTTGGCACAATCCTATCACTGCTTGGTATTCAGCCATACGAATCTTGTTTGCCAGAATGAGCGCGGTGATGGAACTGATCTGTCCGGATACCGATCCCGATGCGTAACCGAAATTGTGGTAGGAATAGAGGCGATCGTAATATTCTGTGTTGTCGGTCAGGATTCCACCACCTTCACCAATAGGGAGATTTTTCGATGCCTGGAAGCTGAAGCAGCCGGCATCTCCCCATGTACCTACTTTCTTTCCTCCGATTTCTGCGCGGTGAGCCTGACAAGCGTCTTCCACTACGAAGAGGTTGTGTTCTTTGGCAATCTTCATAATAGTAGGCATATCGGAAGGATATCCGCAGATATGTACCGGGAGGATCCCTTTGGTTCGCGGAGTAATTTTCTTCTTGATTTGTTCCGGATCTATTTGAAAGGTAGTGGGGTCAATGTCCGCGAAAACCGGCATGGCTCCTTTATAGAGGATGCCAAAAATAGAGGCGCTGAAGGTGTAGGGTGAACAGATCACCTCATCGCCCGGACCGATATTTGATTGCATCCAGGCGGCACTCAAGGCGTTGGTGCCGTTTACTGTGGTGAGGCAATGCTTAGAACCGTTTATTTCTGCCCATCTCTTTTCAAATTCGGTAACCTTTTTGCTGCGTGACCAGACTCGGTTGCCCATCACTTCGTTCATTTGGGAATTAAATTTCTCATCCCATTGCGGCCAGCCTTGCCATCTCTTATCTCCTCTCACAGACTTTCCACCAAGAAGGGCAAGTTTATCTGATGTATCTTTTGAATTGGCGAAAATGGGAGTAGAAACACCTGACATGGCTACCCCGGCGGTTGCCGCTGCTGCCGTTCCTAAAAAACGGCGGCGACTCATTTCTTTACTTTTCATGTTTGTTACTTTTTAAATGAATATTTCTATTTTTTGTCACTGTTATTAAAACGTTTGTTCCGGTTGATTATTTGATTGAATATAATCAACGTTGTCATCCTCAATGGCTGTATTGTTCAATCACTTCTACCATTTCATCGGAGAAATAGGAATAGGCAAACAGGCAAAAGCCGTGGTAGCCATATTCTTTCACCATTTCAAGTTGTTGGTTTACAATTGCTGCATCAATGGGTACAGTAGAACCGCCTTCCCTGTTGTACAATTGCAATCCCGGGTAAATTTTTTCCGCCATTCCTTCCGGGGTATAGAAGGCCTGCTCATCCAAGATATCTTTGAAGATATCTATCCTGTTGGAATAATTCATCGGGAAAATATAGTCCACAATATTTTCACCCAAGAGTTCCCTGCTATCCCGATAGATACCGTTAAATTGCTGAGGTCCCATTCCGGCGGCGGTTGTGACGGGTAAATTAGGATCTTTCTCTTTCACCATCTTTGTAACTTCGCGGAAGAGCTCCTTGATGTGGCTTGCTCTCCACTCATTCCATTGTTTGCGTTTCTCCCCCATGGGGTCGGGAGCGGTTATTCCTGCCTCTTTCCGGAGCCCATTGATGGCATCCCTGAAATAGTCCATTACCTGTGGAGAGTCGCTGTTCATTAACTGAAAGCCGATAACCGCCACTTTCCCCTTCTCTTTCCGGTTCACGGTCACCACAGGTTCATCCGAATCCAAACGGGCAACGATCTCCGCGTTGTCAGGAACCAGGGAGCTTCCCGAGAGCCTCGCTTGAACTGTATCGATTGCCTTTCCAAATATTTCATCTGTAACCTGCAACGTAATCCGTTCGCTCTTAAAGCCTTCCACTCCTTTCAAGCCCGTCAGCTTACGGGCCGACTCCTTGTTTAACAGGTCGTTGTTGGGAGAAATCCAGATGATGTCGCCCCCCCGTTTCACATACCTCTCCAATGCTTTGCCCATATCGTCGGGCATCTGGTTATAGTAGGAGACGATAAGCAATCCCGGTGCTCTTAACCCGTCAATATTGGCTATTTTTTCAGAAACATAGGCATACCCTATGCCTGTCCGGTTGAGATTTCTTTCAAGGACCCCTAAAGTAGGCACATTCGGAGTGCTTGCATCGGGGCATAACATCCTGACCGGGTAGGGGTCCTGTTCAGGCGCGACAATCCGTTCGGGATGGTCGTAAAAATCCCTGGGATCAAAATCGAAAGAACTTTTAAAGCGGTTGGCGGCCGGTTCGGAATAGTCGAAGGCTGCATTCCAATAGCGGGAATAATCGAGGTGAATACCATCGATATCATACTCCAACAACTCTCCCAATACCGACAACAGGTACGGATTTACATCCGGGTGTGCTGCCGACAGGAATACATGCTTGTAATTGTTGTCCACAAAAGGTTTGCTTATCCAATCGGGGTGTTTGGGCTCCGAATAATAGGTGCAGCTCCAAGGTTGTACCTTTATCCCGGCAGCATGCGCTTTCTCAATCATATAGGCGAGCGGATCGTATTCTTCGTCGGCGTGTACCTTGCCGACAAAGTTTTCCGACTTGAACCACACTTCATTACGAAGCATGACATCGGGTAGGAGCATGTTGATTCCTGCCCGTTCGCACTTTTCAATGAGCTTATCTACCGTTTCCCTATCTTTGAATCCCGGCGGATCTACCCAAAGGGCTCGGATCTGAAATTGAGACTCGGCAGATTTTTTTTGTGGGGCTCCGCTACATCCCGAAAGAAGAATAGCTACCATTAAGACTTGAATGACCATAAAAAGGTTTATTCTTCTCTTCATTGCTTTATTTGTTTTTACAAACATACTGATAATATTTTTATAAAAGAATTCTATTTTTCCCATTCAAATGAAGCTCTGATCAGAAATTCATCACCCACACCATATCATACAACTCCACGAAATTTTTAATCATATCGGTTTCCCAGATACGGTTAAGGATCTTACCCGGATAAGCGATGTTTCGCTGTTTCATGAGCAAGCCATAACGTGATTGGTTCTCGTGGTCCATCGATGGGACATTTCACCTTAAAAGGGTGTTTGGGATCAATGATCCAAGGGTATGTTCCTCCCGATTTAAAGAGTGAATCTCCATGTACGGGACACCCTACTGCGCTGAGGTCGAAAGCACGAGGAACGGAGGAATTGTGCTCTCCCCGGAAGAGTGTGTAGCAAGCACGTCCGAAAAGAAGAGGATAATTACAACCGTGAGCATTTGTAATTGCATGATTTGAATAAATTGCCTGATAATGATTTTTATTTCATTATCAGGCAGTTATTGGCGATTAAGAAATACCTGAAGGCTATTCTATTGTATCACCCAGTAGTTATCGGTTGCATTGAAATCGAACTCGTAAAACTCTCCGTTGGCATCTACTCCAATCAGTTTCTGGCCGACTGCAATCAGTTTTACAAATTTATCCCAACCACTGCCGATTTTATTCATTCCTCGATGTACACCAACCGTGGAGATAGGGATACTCCACAGGTAACCTTCCTCATCTACCGCCACGATGTATTTGCTGTCGAACAACACGACCGGATCGTAGAGGAAATTGGTGGCAACTGCGGTATTGGTGGGACTTCCCAGAACAGCTTTGTTGTTCACATACCATGCGTTCATGGCACCTGTAGCAGATATGACATAGAAGAAGCCTCTGGCCGGTATAAATACCGGAAAGGTAAATCCTGATCCAAAATAGTTATTGGCGCCCGATTTGACAAAGGTAAGCTCGTAATTCTCTATTTGGAACATAAATACCTGGTTGTTGGTGCCCACCCCGATAAACTTATCGTCGTCGTAAAAGAAGAAATCGCGGTAGGTGGATCTTGGAACCAATCCGGGATAGGACTCGCTTTGGGTAAACGATCCGTCTTCGTTCAGTTGATGGAGGATCAAGTCGCCCTGGGGATTCCATTCATACAGGCTCGTATGGGTATGTTCGGAATAGCGGCTGTCCGGGTTTCCGGAGAAGGATATTTTCTTGCCGTTTTCAAGTACCGCTTTGGGGGCTTTATATTCTTGATAACGGCCATACACCGTATCCATTCCCTGTGGCAGGAAAAAGACGTTACGGAAATGGAATTCTGCTCCGTCGGCAAAATTGGCCAGTTCTATCTCATTGGTCGCCCTCTCGATCTTTATCGTTTTTTCCGCACCCTGATTGTCAGTGTATACAATTTGGGAGTAGACCACGCTGTCGCCTATTGTGGCCGGAGATAAAGTCAATATATAATCCGATTGCTCGTAATTGAATATCATTTTGGTCAGCCTCCTCATCCGCAAGCCGTCAGCAAAATCCTCTCCCCATGCCGTTGCCGTGGCAGAAGTGAATAGTGAGGTTTCTCCCCGGC
>LSQX01225098.1_pt1 | contig 14253 bp, 13 predicted proteins | sample 654561 | NCBI WGS metagenome assembly LSQX01 (sample SAMN04489861, study PRJNA283612) | anaerobic digester metagenome | isolation source: 4 biogas reactors fed with cattle manure at either 37C or 55C with and... | place: Denmark: Kongens Lyngby | collected 2014
TTTGAAATGGAAGCGCTGAAGGCTCAAGCTGTTGCTGCAAGGACATATGCTCTCTCCAAGATCAGACGGGCGGAAGACGCGGGAAATTCCGCGGAGCATCCCGAAGCTCCGCTTTGTGACGACACCCATTGCCAGGTCTATCGCAGCGAAAAGGAATTGATGAATCTGAAAGGAAAAGGGTGGATGGAGGACGGATGGAGAAAAATCCGGCAAGCTACCTTATCCACCGCCGGGGAGGTGATGTATTACCAGGGGGCCTTGGTTGAACAGCCTTTGTTTCATTCTTCCAGCGGCGGAAAAACCGAGAATTCGGAAGATGTTTTCGTGTCGGCTTTTCCGTACCTGCGCAGCGTAGACAGCCGGTTCGAGGGAGATGCGCCCTATCAGAATGAAAGCGTATCCGTATCCTTCGGAACTTTCGAGAAAAAAGTCAGTGAAAAGTACGGAGCCAGCAATATAAGTATTGAAACTATTAAAATTCTCAGCCGCAGCGAAGGGGGGCGGGTGAAAGAAATACAGGTGGGAGACAAGGTTCTGTCAGGAAGAGATATCAGGGAACTGTTTGGGCTTCGGTCAGCCAACTTCTCTCTGGCTTTTAACGGAAAGGAAGATATCATATTTACGACTCGCGGTTACGGCCACGGAGTCGGTATGAGCCAGTGGGGGGCAAACGGAATGGCGAAAGCAGGCTATTCCTATGTAGAAATCCTGCAGCATTACTATCTCGGCGTTTCGATAGAACTGTTGTAAAAGTAAGTGTAAATTCCTTCAAGCATTCTATTCGTATGGCAATCTTGGGAATGCGAAAATATCCCGATTTTGAGTAAAAAACGGAGTATTGTGTCTCGGTTTTTTGCCCATTCTTCTTAATTGTTGATGAGACCATCAGGTCAAACGCAACCCTGGGGTTAACTTTTGCAGGCAAGGGAATTATGGTATAATCACAATTAGCGGATAAGCGGATATAATAATGGATAAGGACAAGTCTATGTTCGACATAAAGGAAAATCTTAAAAAACTTCCGGACAAACCCGGAGTCTATCTGCATAAGGGCAAGAAGGGTGAAATCATTTACGTGGGTAAGGCCATATCCTTGAAAAACAGGGTAAGGCAATATTTCCAGTCGAAATCCAGCCTGGAACCCAAAGCCAGAGCCATGGTGTCCCACATCGCAGAATTTGAATACATCATTACAGATACTGAGATGGAGGCCTTGCTTCTGGAGTCATATCTGATAAAAAAACACATGCCTAAATACAATGTTCTCATGCGAGACGACAAGAGCTTTCCATACATTAAAGTAACCCTTGGTGAGCCTTGGCCCCGGTTGACCAAAACCAGGAGGTATGTGGAGGACGGCAGCAAATATTTCGGCCCTTATACCGATGCGGCAGCAGTCGATAGGATAATCGATCTTCTGTCTTCTATTTACGGGCTGAAACGCTGCAGCGCAAATAATTTTCCCGAAGGTTTCAGACCTTGCCTCAATTATCATCTGAAACAGTGCCGGGGCATCTGCGCGGGAGAAGTGGATGAGAAAGAATACAGAAAAACCGTTGAACAGGTGGTGGATTTTCTGTCGGGGAATACAGAAGCTGTTTTAGATTACCTGAATAGGCAGATGGTTCGTGAAGCCGAGGCCTTAAATTTTGAGCGGGCGGCCGAATACAGGGATTACATTGCTGCGGTTAAAGCCATTCCAGATCAGAAAAAACTGGATGAATTCCTCTCGGATGTGAGGAGAAACAGGGTGAAGGTAGTCCGCAGAAAAGCGGAGGAGCTGGCCAGGCAGCGCGAAGAAAAGAAGAAGGCCATTGAGGAAGCTTGGCAAAAAGCAGGACTTGCGGGGGTCCGCCGGGTAGAAGCTTATGATATTTCCCATATAGCAGGGACGGATTCCGTAGGAGCAATGGTCGTCTTTGAAGACGGAGAACCTTCCCGGAAGAGTTACCGGCGTTTTCGTATCAGGACCGCACCCGGAGGAGGGGATACGGACAGCCTTCAGGAAGTGGTGTACCGTAGACTTAAAAGAGGTTTAGACGGTTCGCCCGGTTTTGTTCCCATGCCGGATCTGTTGCTGATTGACGGAGGGGTAAATCAAGTAAATGCTGCGGAGCAAGTGCTTGCGGCTCTGGGTGTCCGGATTCCGGTTGCCGGCATGGTTAAAGATGAAAAGCACAGGACCCGGGGGTTGATAATTCAAGGCGAAGAAAAGCGACTGAAGGATAACAGGACTCTATTGAGATATATTTCAACAATACAGGAGGAAGTACATCGCTTTGCCATCGAATATCATAGAGGACTGCGAGCCCAAAAACTAAAGAAATCAGTTTTGGATGACATCCCTGGTATAGGCGAGAAGAGAAAAACCGCCCTCCTTAAAGAGTTGGGGAGCATAGAAGCCATTGCAGCCGCGGACCTGGAAGTATTGGCGGGAATTCCCGGCATGAATCGTGTTGCCGCAGAAAGTGTTAAAAAACATTTGAACAATATGATTGTGAAAAATGAAGGTTGATGTTATAGTAAGCATATAATTGGGTACCTTAATATGGAACCCAATTAATTAAGCTCATATTTTTAGGAGGATATTCACATGGCAGACAAAGAAAAATATGCCTCAAACTGCTGCGGCGATGGTTGCGATTGCGGGCCCGACGAAGAAATCGAAATCATGACTTTGGAATTTGACGACGGGCATGAGGTAGAATGTGAGGTCATGGGTGTATTCGATGTCGACGGCAAGGAATACATTGCCCTGTTTGCAACAGACGGTTCCGACGAAGTTTACCTTTACGGATATAGGGAACTGGATGACGACGAGAACGATTGTGAGCTCATCGACATCGAAGACGACGAAGAGTACGAAAGAGTTTGTGCAGTGTTTGAAGAAATCACAGGATGTGAAAGGGAATTAGAAGAGGAAGAAGAATAATTCCTCGGAGGAAACAGACAAAGCCCGCTCGCAGCGGGCTTTGCTTTTGTTCGGGAATAAGCCGGAATAAAGCCTGCCGGCATATCTATCTTATTGGATTTCATTGGTTTGAAAATGCATTTTTCAGGAAGATAACTGCAAGAAAAGCGCAGATGACTGCATAGATAGCGTTTCTTTTTTCAAAACCGCTTTGGAAAAAAGATATGGCAGTCAATATGGTGAGTACAACAAAAAAGAGTCCTATGAGCAAATATTGTCTCTTCTTCGAAATCATAGCCAAGATCCCTCCTATCATAAGCTCTGCCAATCATATTATCATAACTTGACGTTGAAGGGAAGAAACGATTCCTATATAATACACATGTAATTATATTCGGAGGTCATAGATGAGTAAATACGATATCATAATCGTAGGGGCGGGCGCCAGCGGGGTGTTCATGTCCTACGAGCTTACAAAATTAAATGTTGATGCAAAAATATTAATGATTGAAAAAGGCGGGGATCTGTTCCACAGAAATTGCCCCATCAAAGCAGGCCGGACTCCGACCTGCATCAAGTGTTCCCCCTGTCATATCATGAACGGATATGGCGGCGCCGGAACTCTGTCTGACGGCAAATACAATATAACCACGCAATTCGGAGGCGAACTGCATTCTTATGTAGGCACCAAAAAAGCCATGGAGTTGATGGAGTATGTAGATAAGGTGCTATGCGAAATGGGCGGCTCTGAAGCTAAGCTATACTCCACGGCCAATTCCGACTTAAAAAGGGTTGCGTTGCAAAACAATCTCCATCTGCTCGATGCGAAGGTCAGACATTTGGGAACGGATCGAAACATAAAGATCCTGGAAAATATCTATGAATATTCAAAGAGCAAGGTAGAGATGCTCTTTCATACCGAGGTTACGGATGTTGAGACCCTTGACGGAGGCTTTACCGTAATAACGAATAAAGGGGAAAGGTATTCCTGCAAACATCTTGTGCTTGCTGCCGGCCGTTCAGGTTCAAAATGGCTGTCCGAGACCTGTGAGAAGTTGGGACTGCACCTGACTCGAAACCGGGTGGATATCGGCGTTCGCGTAGAACTTCCCGCCGTTATTTTCAAGCATATTACGGATCAGGTTTACGAGAGCAAGCTTGTATATAAAACAGATAAGTACAACGATTTGGTAAGAACTTTCTGCATGAATCCCTACGGGGAAGTAGTTGCGGAGAATACTAACGGCATAGTTACCGTAAACGGCCACAGCTATTCGGATCCCTCCCTCCATACTGAGAACACCAACTTCGCCTTATTGGTATCGAATAAATTTACGGAGCCTTTCAAGGACAGCAACGGTTACGGAGAATCCATAGCCAGACTCTCCAATATGCTGGGAGGCGGGGTGCTTCTGCAGAGGTTCGGAGATCTTGTAAAGGGAAGAAGGAGCAGTAAGCGCAGAATGGAAAAATGCTTTACCAGGCCTACCCTGCAGGCTACGCCCGGCGATTTGTCTCTGGTCATTCCCAAGAGACAACTGGACAACATCATCGAGATGATCTACGCATTGGACAAGATCGCTCCGGGAACAGCAAACGAGGATACATTGCTATACGGTGTGGAAGTTAAGTTCTACAACTCAAAGGTTGAAGTGGACGAAAACCTGGAGACGAAGATAAAAGGGCTTTACGTATTAGGCGACGGTTCGGGAGTTACTCACTCCCTGTCCCAGGCCTCGGCAAGCGGTGTTCATGCGGCCAGGATCCTGGCGGAACAGTACTGATCCACAACACCGGACATGGGGACGGAGAATCCTTTGAAATTAAGGAGCCATTAAGGGCTCCTTTTTTATTTTTAATTTATGAATAGATTTGAGCTTACTGAAAAACAATAACAGTGCAGCAGTGGAAGAAAATCAATATTTTAGGAGGGTTCCGATTATGGATATGACCACCGAAGACATATTGAAAAAAGCCTTGCTGGATACCCAGGAAAAGGTGAGGGATTTTATGCATTACACCCGGGAACTGAAGGACGAGGAGCTTCAATCCTTTTTCAAGGAAGCCGCGGAAGAGGAAGCTAAGCAGGCCCGTCAGCTTCAGCAATTTCTCGGTGAGATTCATCGATAGCTTTGTCAATCAATATAGAAGTAAAGCAAGGTTTTGTAGAGGAAAGAATTCTGTGGACATATAGAAAATACCCGTATATGTGAAGATACGGGTATTTTGAATGCAACATAGTCCGTTGCGATGTGGTGCAGGCAAGAGGACTTGAACCTCCATGCTCTTGCGAGCACACGGACCTGAACCGTGCGCGTCTGCCAATTCCGCCATGCCTGCGCGACAGGAATTATTGTAACATAGGTTATGAAAAAATTCCACAACTTTTTAAGAAAAATTCTAAAACGGATATCAGTAAGAACAAAAGGTATTGTTTTGTCAGAATAATAACATGTAATGGGGAAAAACGCAGAATTCTCATTTGCAATTTTCTTATTGTCAATATTGACAATAAGAAAATCATGGCTGATAAGCAGAGGTGGCATAATATAATAGCATGAAAAGTATCAAAACTGAGAATTTTTTAATTGTTTATAGGTATTGTTTTGTCAGGATAATAACATGTAATGGGGAAAAAACGCAGAATTTTCATTTGAAATTTCCTTATTGTCAATATTAACAATAAGGAAATCATGGCTGATAAGCAGAGGTGGCATAATATAATAGCATGAAAAGTATCAAAACTGAGAATTTTTTAATTTTTTTTCCTGACAATCCCAAAATATGGATATTTATTAATGCAAGCTTTAATCTCTCCTCGGTGTACGGGTATCTCCCAAGGCTTGATATTGCTATATTCGGTGTTAACAAAAGACCAAAAGCAGAATTATTCGAATTTTTTGTCAAAACCTCTTGCATAGGCATAAAAAATGCATACAATAATGCCATAATTGCTTTATATCCTAGAGCGGATACAGGAGGTGATAATGCTCGCGCTGGACTTTATTAATGAAAGGAGGACTACATAAGTTATGAACTCAAAATTTGAGGGATATCCTAAAGTAATTAAAACCTATGGAATTCTGATTGTATTTTTTATCGTAGTATTATTTCTGGCACGTGGCGATGTTGAAAGCTTTGGTCCCATCACCTTGATTCCAGCTGCTTTTCTGCTAGTCTACATCTTCTACACAAAACGTATTTTAGAATCTTTGTTGTTGGGAGGCTTGTTAGGGTTCCTCATGGCTCATAAGAGCGATTTTTTCTCGCCTTTAAGCGAATCGTTTCTGAATATAATGATCAATGAGGATATAGGATGGCTATTCATCGTGTGCGGGCTGATGGGCAGTATAATTGCGCTCATCGAAAAAGCAGGCGGCGCTTACGCTTTTGGCGAATGGGTAGCAAAACGTGCAAAAACTAAGAGGAGCACTCTCCTGTGGACCTGGATACTGGGCGCGGTTATCTTCATTGATGATTACCTGAACTGTTTAACGGTAGGCGCCTGCATGTCTCCGCTGACCGACAAACATAAAGTGCCCCGCGAATTCCTGGCCTATATCGTTGACTCTACGGCGGCTCCTGTCTGCGTTTTGATCCCCATATCCACATGGGCTATTTTCATCGGCAGTCTCATGGAGCAACATGGTATGGCTCCCGACGGTCAGGGCGTCGCTTACTTTATTCGTACCATTCCCTTCAATTTCTACGGTTGGTTTGCGGCTTTCATAGTTCCGCTGGTCATATTAGGGATCATTCCTGTGTTCGGGCCTATGAAGAAGGCCGTTATCAGGGCTGAGGAAACCGGGGTGCTGGCTCCTCCGGGATCCGAAAAGATCGACATGAAGGCTGGCGAAAAATTTGAAGTTCCCGCCAACGCCAAGTTATCAACCTTATTCTTGCCCATCTTGTGCTTAGTGGCATCGACAATCTACTTTGACATTGACATGCAGATGGGTGTTATCTTTACCTGCGCTTTCATTTTTGTATATTACATTGCAACCGGCGTCATGGGACCGGAAGAATATATGGACCTGCTGGTAACGGGTATAAAGAACATGCTGTTCCCCCTGTTCATGGTTGTTTTGGCTTATTTCTTTGCGGACGCCTGCGAACAGATCGGTTTTATGGAATACGTAATCGGCCTTGGTATGAGGTTTATGTCTCCGCAGATGTTGCCGCTGGTAGTGTTCATTACCTTTGGCATCACAGAATTTATCATGGGAATCAGCTGGGGGATGTACGTCATCGCTATGCCCATCGTCATCCCGCTGTCAGCTGCTTTGGGAGCTAATCCCTTTATCGCTGTAGGCGCTGTCTGCTCTGCCGGCGTCTGGGGCAGCCATATCTGCTTCTATTCTGATGCTACGATCCTTACATCCGCTGCCTGCGGCTGCGATAATTTCCGGCACGCAATAACACAGATTCCATATGGTATAGTAGGAATGATATTATCTGTGATTGCCTTCGCTACTGTCGGATTGCTGGGGATCTAAGGTATGTTTACCGCAACCGACGTTCTGCATCAATAGTCTGTGTTTTAGTTAGAATAACCGAAGCGGAGAAATCATTCTCCGCTTCGGTTATAATAAGCATTTGACCAGACTGAATTGGGATGATGAGAAATGAGTGGTTTACAGGAAATTAGAAATACAGTGCAGGCTGTGGCCGAAGCAGTTGCGGCAGCCCTGCACATCGATACTGAGATAGTTGACGAAACGCTGACCATCGTTGCAGGAACAGGTCGAAGTCTGCTGTCCTATTATGTATGACGGCAGGGCCATCGGTCTTATGGGACTGGTTGCCTTTACGGAAGAACAGCGCAGCCGCCTTTTGGGGAGCAAGGAAAAAATATAGCAAGCTGATCGGAAAACATATTACCGGTTTTACTCGTGAGGTCAGGGATATTTTATTCCGTTATGACTGGCCGGGAAATATTAGGGAGCTTGAGAATGTAGTGGAGTATGCAGTTACCATGGAAACGGGAAGCCTGATAGGGCTGGAGAGTCTTCCCGTTAATTTTCGGGACAGTAAAGATGGCGCGCCGCCTGTTCGCTCTCTGAAAGAGCAGTGTGATGAAGCTGAGAAAAAATCATCTTGGATTGTCTGCGCGTGACGGGATTTACATTAGAAGGTAAGAGGCGTGCGGCTGAGTTGTTAGGATCAGTGAATCTACACTATATCGAAGGATAAGACATCTTGGTATTCGGCCAGACAATAGTGAATAATGACAAATATATTCGCAATTATGAAAAGGTTCAGATTTATTCCATAAAAAATTCTTTTTACTAACAAACATGATAAAAGTCGTAAAACCTTGAAATCAAGCCCCTTTAAAGAACAATGATTTCAAAGGATTGTCTTTGGAATGCTTTTTGCTTAATAGATACTCCAGATAGTGATTCGTTTTTAGAACCAGACTAAGAGGAGGAGAATACATGGAAACGAAATTGCTGAAAGACAAAGTGGCTTTTGTGACGGGCGTTGCCAGTCCCAACGGAATGGGCTTTGCCACAGCAAAGGCTTTGTCTGAGTGGGGGGCGTCATTAGGCATTTTGGATATTTCCGATCGGGTCTTTCAACGTGAAAAGGAACTGAAAGAAATAGGAATAGCCGTGAAAGCTTATCAGGTAGATCTGCAGGATAGGGCAGGCATCAAGGCTGCTGCAGAGGACATGACAGCCACCTACGGGAAAGTTGATATTTTAGCCAATGTAGCGGGGATGGCCTATTACGGTACGGAGGAGATATTTAAAAACGTAGTTGACCTCAGCGAAGAAGAATGGGATTTCAGCATCGGCATCAACTTGAAATCCACATTCAATACAATACAGGCCTTTCTACCGGGTATGATCGAGAGGAAATACGGAAAAATTGTAAACGTTTCTTCGGTTACGGGTCCTCTTGTAGCCAATCCGGGGGAATCGCCCTACTGTGCGGCAAAGGCGGCCATTGTAGGTTTGACCAGGGCTTTGGCCCTGGAAGTGGGCAAGTTGAACATCACCGTCAATGCGGTAGCTCCGGGGTGGATTAAGACCGGAGCCAGCACCGAAAGCGAACTGGCGGGAGGACAGAACACTGGCATGGGAAGACCGGGAACGTCGGAAGAAGTGGCACGTCTGATCCGCTTCCTCTCATCCGACGATTCCAGTTACATAACCGGCCAGGTCATCGTCATTGACGGCGGCAACATCATTCAGGAATACAAGGGCCCCAGTGAACTGTACTATTGATGTGCGAGGATATACCGAAAGACACAGTTGGTTATTAAAGGAGGAAAGACAGGATATGGCCGAAAAAACATTTGTACATCCCTATATTCCCAATTCCGCACCTGACGTAAAGGCGGAAATGATGAAAGCGGTAGGGATAGAGGATCTCGAAGAGCTTTACAGCGTAATCCCTGAACATCTTCGCTTTCGCGGAAAGCTCGATTTGCCGGAACCCATGATGGCGGAATATGAGCTTCGCCGCCATCTGGAGGAAATCCTTGCGAAGAACGTTACTTGTAAAGGCTATCTCAGCTTTTTGGGCGGAGGCTGCTGGCAGCACTACGTGCCGGCCGTAGTGGATGAGATTGTTAACCGGGCCGAGTTTGTAACGGCCTATTGCGGTGGGACCTATTCGGATTTAGGCAAGTTCCAGGCCCGCTTTGAATTTTACAGTATGATGGGGGAAATGCTTGATGTGGATGCGGTCAGCGAACCGATCTATGATTGGGGAGCCGCAGCAGGTTTATCCATCCGCATGGCCTCCCGTCTCACCGGCAGAAATGAAGTGCTGATTCCAAAAAACATCAGCCCGGAAAGGCGTGCCCAGATCCGGACCCTTTGCCAGCCGGAAATCATGCCGAACAGCATCAAGATCACGCAGGTGGATATGGATCCGAAGACAGGCGGCATGGATATGGCAGATCTGAAAGCAAAGCTTTCGGATAAGATCGCTGCTGTTTATTTCGAAGTGCCCAGTTATTTCGGCACCGTGGAGAAAAATGCCGCTGCCGTTTCCGAGCTGGCAAAATCCGTGGGAGCGCAGTCCGTGGTGGGCGTGGATCCCATTTCTCTCGGCGTTATCGCGCCTCCGGCCTCCTATGGGGCGGATATCATCTGCGGAGACCTGCAATCCATCGGCATGCATATGCTCTGCGGCGGCGGACAATCCGGCTTCATAGCTTTCAGGGATGAACCGGCTTACCTCTCAGAGTGTCCTTTGGCCATTTACACCATTGCGGAGACTGCTGTTGAAGGGCAGTATGCTTATGCTGAGGTGCTGCCGGAGCGGACATCTTATGAAGCAAGAGACAAGGCCAAAGACTGGGTAGGCACGGCCTCCGGGCTATGGACTATCGGAGCTGCCGTATATATGGCCCTCATGGGACCGCAGGGAATGAAGGAAGTCGGGGAAACCATTCTCTACAATTCCAACTATGCGAAGCAGTTGCTCGAGGAGATCGAAGGAGTAAAAGCGCTCTTCGATACTACCTTCAAAGAATTTGTAGTCAATTTTGACGGCACCGGCAAAACCGTTGAGGAAATAAACAAGGTCTTAGAGAATCATAAGATTTTCGGGGGTCTTGATCTGAGTAAGGATTTTCCATGGCTTGGAAACAGCGCGCTGTACTGCGTAACGGAAGTGCATATGAAAAAGGATATCGACAGACTGGCATCCGCTCTGAAGGAGGTGCTGAAATAATGAAAGACGTCAAACTCAGGAGATTTCATTCTGCGGCTTGGGACGAACCGCTGATCATGGAAATGGGAACAAAGGGAGAGAGAGGAATCATACCCCCCCAAGCGGAGAAGGAAGTAAAAGAAAAGCTGGGAGCTGCTATGGACCTGCTGCCTGAAAATATGCGGAGGCAAAAGGACATCGATCTTCCCGAAGTTTCTCAGTACCATGTCTTGCAGCACTATCTGAGATTATCCCAGATGACCATGGGCATGGACTTAGGTGCCGATATCGGCGAGGGCACCTGTACCATGAAGTACAGCCCCAAGATGCATGATCAAGTAGTGAATTCAAGCAAATTTGCAGACTTGCATCCCCTGCAGCCGGAAGAAACCCTACAAGGGATTTTGGAAATCGTTTACGGGCTTGAGCAATATCTGAAGCAGATTTCCGGGATGGCGAAATTCACCTTCCAGCCGGGAGGAGGCTCCCATGCCACTTATACAAACGCCTGCCTGGTGCGGAAATACCATGAAGCCAGAGGAGAGCTTGGGCAGAGAGACGAAGTCATAACGACGATTTTCTCCCATCCATGTGACGGAGCCACGCCCGCAACAGCAGGGTTTAAAGTCATCACCCTTATGCCTGACGAAAATGGGTATCCGGATCTTGAAGCCCTCAAATCCATAGTTTCAGAGCGGACGGCGGGTATAATGTTTACCAATCCGGAGGACACAGGTATCTTTAACCCGAAAGTGGCGGAGTACGTAAAAGTGGTCCACGATGCTGGAGGGCTTTGCTTCTACGATCAGGCTAACGCCAACGGCATCATGGGCATTGCCAGAGCCTTCGATGCGGGCTTTGACGCATGCCACTTCAACCTGCACAAAACATTCTCTTCGCCTCACGGCTGCGAGGGTCCTGCCGCCGGAGCATACGGGGTCAGGGAAGAATTGGCGAAATATTTGCCTGTTCCTACGGTGGAATTCGACGGAACGAAATATTATCTTGACTACGACCGGCCGGAAAGCATCGGAAAGGTCAGAAGCTTCTTCGGCAATTTGCAATGCGTCATCCGGGCTTATGCATGGATACGCAGCATGGGCGCCGCGGGTATTAAAACGGCGGCTCAGATCTCAGTGTTGAACAACAACTACCTGGATAAGCTTCTCCTTAGCATCGACGGGGTGTCCAGACCCTATGCGGAAGGCAAGAGAAGGCTTGAGCAGGCCAGATACAGCCTGGCAAAGGTTAAAGAGGATACGGGGGTCGGTACCGTGGAGATCCGCAATCTCCTGAGCGATTTCGGCGTTCAAGGGTATTGGATGAGCCATCATCCGTGGATCGTTCCCGAACCTTTCACTCCGGAGCCTTGCGAAACCTATTCCAAAGAGGATCTGGATTACTGGGCGGCGGCTATGGCTCAGTGCGTGAAGGAAGCCTACAAAGATCCGGAATTCGTGATGAACGCTCCTCATGCTATGGGAAATACAAAGATATTGGACGATTCCATCGTGACAGATCCGGACAGATGGGCATGTACATATAGAGCTTATAAGAGGAAGAGAGCAAAGAAATAATTTATGAGTTCCGGGACATACGCATGATAGGACGCATCTCCGTAGAAACTGTCAACCTCTTACGGCATTTTGGCGCCGGTTTTGTAAGGGCGCATAAAATGCCGCCGGTTTCCGAGGAGATACTCCTATCATGCGTACAACAGCTCACTAGGAAGTATGACCGGTAGATCATAAAACAGGATTTGGAGGAGAATTTATGCGTAAACTTGGGTTCATCGTCAACCCTTTGGCCGGGATCGGCGGAAGAGTCGGATTAAAAGGAAGCGACGGCAAGGACATCGTTGAAAAAGCCTTTGCCATGGGAGCCGTTCCGGAGGCCCCTTCAAAAGCATCGAAAGCCTTGAAAAGGTTGCAGAATTTAAAAGAAAAATTCCGGCTCCTGACCTACCCTGGTCCCATGGGGGAGGATGTGGCCCGAGAACTTGGTTATGATCCCGCCGTATTGGGTCATCTGGACGGAAATATGACCTCCGCCGCCGATACGGAAAGGGCCGTTAAGGATCTGTGGGAAGCGGGAGCAGACCTGCTCCTTTTTGCGGGAGGCGACGGTACGGCCCGCAATGTATATAACGTGATCGGGAACAACCTTCCCGTCATAGGCATTCCCGCAGGCGTAAAAATTCATTCCGCCGTCTATGCGGACACTCCCGCTCATGCCGGAGATGCGGCTGCCCTGTTTCTCTCGGGAAGCGGGCGGATACAGATGAGAGAAGCAGAGGTGATGGATATCGACGAAGATGCTTTTCGCCAGGACAGATTATCGGCCAAGCTCTACGGCTATATGACAGTCCCCAACGTGAGAAATCTCATGCAGAGTGCCAAGGCGGGCAGCGTGAGCACGGAAGGCGAGTCGATGATGTCCATAGCGTCCCACATCGTTACAAATATGGAACCGGATGTATGTTATTTCGTCGGGCCGGGAACGACGATGCGGTGTGTCATGGACCTCTTGGGACTGAAAAACACCCTTTTGGGAGTGGATGCGGTGCTCAACAAGCAACTTGTCGGTTCCGATCTCAACGAGGCGGATCTGCTCAAGTTGCTTGATGAAATGGAAAGCAGGGGAATTCCCGTGAAGGTCATTGTCACAGTTATAGGCGGACAGGGTTATCTTTTCGGGAGAGGGAATCAGCAGTTGAGCCATAGAGTTCTTCGGAGAGTGGGTAAAGAAAACATAATCGTTGGGGCAACCGAGAGCAAGATGATAGCTCTCGGCGGAAAACCCCTGCTTGTGGACACGGGGGACACCTCAGTCAACGAACAGCTATCAGGCTATGTGAAGGTGATCACCTCCATGAACCGCCAGATGGTTTATCGGGTCACGTACTGATGAAAAAAGAAAGGAAGGAGCGTATGTTTTCGTTAAAAGGCAAGGTCGCCGTAGTTACCGGCGGAGGCTCCGGGCTGGGTTTGGCTACCGTTAAGAGATTTGTGGCGGCAGGAGCCACTGTTGTCATGGCGGACAAGAGAGATTGCAGCCAACTTGCAGAAGAAATCGGATGCACTTTCATACAGACGGATGTAACGAAAGAGGAGCAGGTGGAGCGGCTGATGAAAACCGCCGCGGAACTTTTCGGCCCTCTCGATATTGTTATCAACAATGCGGGAATCATCATGCCCGAACAGCGTATCGATGATGCAGTGATAGAGGATTATGAAACGCTGTTTCGCGTCAATGCGCTAGGTGTACTTCTGGGCATAAAGTACGGGGCAAGGTACATGAAGGACGGAGGAGCCATCGTAAATACGGCGTCAAATTCGGCAAACGGTGATTTTTCAGGATACGGAGCCTATATCGCTTCCAAATGCGCAGTGGTGGGAATCACCAAAGCGGCGGCTATCGAATATGCGGATCGAGGGATTCGCGTAAACTGCATTTGTCCCAATACCATTGATACCCCAATGGCATATGCCGACGGCTGCGAGACGGAGCTTCAGGTTGTGGGAATCATAACGCCTTTAGGGCGTATGTGCGAGGCTGAGGAAGCGGCGGCGTTATTTCATTTTCTTGTTTCCGACGATTGCAAGTATATAACGGGTGAAGATATTTACATTGACGGCGGCATGAAAGCAGGCCACGGTGACAATAAAATC
>LSQX01226686.1_pt2 | contig 14253 bp, 13 predicted proteins | sample 654561 | NCBI WGS metagenome assembly LSQX01 (sample SAMN04489861, study PRJNA283612) | anaerobic digester metagenome | isolation source: 4 biogas reactors fed with cattle manure at either 37C or 55C with and... | place: Denmark: Kongens Lyngby | collected 2014
GCTGATAAGAAGGAATCTGTTTCTAGTGAAGCCTTAGTAATACCTAATAATATAGGTCTACCTGTAGCTGGTTTTTTACCTTGTAAAATCACTGCTTTATTAGCTTGTGTAAATTCATTTATTGAAATCATTTTTCCCACAAGAAGATTCGTCTCACCTGGATCGGCAATTCTAATACGTGAAATCATTCTTCTAGCCATTATCTCGATATGTTTATCGGATATTCCAACACCTTGTGAAGAATATATTTTTTGAATTTCTTTTAAGATATATTCTTGAACAGTAATAGGATCTGTTACTGCTAATAATTCCTTAGGATTTATATTACCTTCAGTAAGTCTTTCGCCTGCTGAAACTTTAGTTCCAACTGCCACTCTTACTTTAGCACCATAATTAGTTAAGTGTTCTTTGGTGTCAACTTCGTTTGCAACAATAATTTTATATCGGCCACCTGCATTTTCAATTTCAGTAACAGCACCTTCTATCTCTGCAATAGTAGCTTTACCTTTAGGATTACGAGCTTCGAATAATTCTTGAACACGTGGTAGCCCTTGTGTGATATCTTCGCCACCAGCTACACCACCAGTATGGAAGGTTCTCATTGTAAGTTGTGTACCAGGCTCACCTATTGATTGAGCAGCCATAATACCAATAGCTTCCCCAATTTCAACAAGATTACCAGTTGCAAGGTTACGCCCATAACATTTTTGACAAACACCATTATGTGTTTTACATGTTAAGATGTTTCTTATTTCAACTGCCTGAACACCTGCATTTTCAACTTTTTCAGCAATACTTTCAGTAATTAATACATCTTTTTCAGCGATAACTTCTTTTGTTTCGGGATGTACAATTTTCTTATTAGTATAACGTCCAACAATACGATCATATAATTTTTCAATCATATCTACTGTACCTGCTTTTTCATCAACGATATCCCTAACGACAACACCTTGAATCGTTCCACAATCATTCTCACGAACGATAACATCTTGAACGACATCCACTAAACGTCTTGTTAAATATCCAGAGTCAGCAGTTTTTAATGCAGTATCCGCACTACCTTTACGCGAACCATGAGATGATAAGAAGAATTCTGAAACTGATAAACCTTCTTTAAATGATGATTTAACAGGAATTTCAACCTCTCCACCACCTGGTTTAGCCATTAACCCACGCATACCTGCAAGTTGCGTAAATTGCGCAATACTACCTCTTGCTTTAGAATTCATCATAACAAATATAGGATTATCAACATCATCTTTAGCAAAAGAACTTAATTCATCTTGAATTTTTTTCTTAGCATTATTCCATGTCTCAATAACACGACTATATCTTTCTTGTTCAGTAATTAAACCGCGCGCATATTGTTTATTAATTTTTTCAACCATCTTGTCGCTTTCATCAAGAATAGCCTCTTTTTGATCACTTACCTTAATGTCACTAATAGCTATTGTTATACCTGCTTTAGTTGAATATTTAAAACCTAAGTCTTTCAATTTATCAAGCATTACAGATGTTTCTGTTGTTTTATATCTTTTAAATATTTGAGCTATTATATCTTCCAATGCTTTCTTGTTAAATGGTCTAGTAAGTGGTATGTTTTCTAATTTTTCTTTTATATTACTAACACTATCAAGGAAATACTTACTTGGTGTTATACCTTCTATGTTTTCTGTTGTTGCTTCATTTATATAAGGAAATGAATCTGGTAGTATTTCATTTAATTTAAGTTTTCCAACAGTTGTAACTAAATACTTATTCTTAACAGATTCAATAAATATTTTATATTTAAATGAGTTAACAGGAATAATTATCCTTGTATGTAAAGACAATTCTCTACGTTCATAAGCCATTAGAGCCTCGTTAGGGTTTTTGAACATTCTTCCTTCCCCCTCAAGATTCTTTTTCTCAATGGTAATATAGTAGTTTCCTAAAATCATATCTTGCGTTGGTGTAACAATTGGTTTTCCATCCTTAGGATTAAGAATATTATTAGCACCTAGCATTAAAATTCTAGCTTCAGCTTTAGCTTCTTCAGATAAAGGTACGTGAACAGCCATTTGATCACCATCGAAGTCAGCATTAAATGCTGTTGTAACAAGTGGATGCAGTCTAATAGCACGACCACTTATTAGTTTAGGTTCAAAAGCTTGAATACCTAATCTATGTAATGTTGGAGCACGGTTTAACAAAACAGGATACTCTTTTATTACATCTTCGACAACGTCCCATACTCTTGGATCTTGATTTTCAATCATCCTCTTAGCTGATTTTATATTATGGATTATTTCTCTTTTTACAAGTTCTCTAATGATATGAGGTTTAAATAATTCAAGAGCCATTTCTTTTGGAATACCACATTGGTACATTTTTAAATCAGGGCCGACAACGATAACAGAACGACCAGAATAGTCAACTCTCTTACCTAATAAGTGTTGTCTAAATCTTCCTTGTTTACCTTTAAGCATGTTACTTAATGATTTTAAAGGACGATTACTAGCACCTGTTATATTACGACCACGACGCCCATTATCAAATAAAGCATCCACAGCCTCTTGTAACATTCTTCTTTCATTCCTAACGATGATTGAAGGCGCATTAAGTTCAATAAGTTTTTTCAAACGATTATTTCTATTTATCACTCTACGATATAAATCATTCAAATCACTTGTTGCAAAACGGCCACCATCAAGTTGAATCATTGGTCTTAATTCTGGAGGTAAAACAGGTAGGACATCTAAAATAATCCATTCTGGTTTATTCCCAGAAGTTGCGAACGCATCAAGAACTTCCAGCCTTTTTAACAATCTGATACGTTTTTGGCCTTGAGCACTTTCAAGTTCTTTATTTAGTTCCGAAATTTCATCATCAAGATTAATTTCCGAAAGTAATTGTTTAATCGCGTCAGCACCCATTCCAACCTTGAAACCATCACCATATTTTTCATAATATGCATAATATTCTTTATCAGATAAAGTTTGTTTCTTTTGTAATGGTGTGATGCCTGGTTCAATAACCACATATGAAACAAAATATAATACTTCTTCCAAATCTCTTGGAGACATATCAAGTAATAGCCCCATACGTGATGGTGTTCCCTTGAAAAACCATATATGTGAAACAGGAGTAGCTAATTCAATATGACCCATACGTTCACGTCTTACTTTAGCTTTGGTAACTTCAACACCACATTTGTCACAGACAATTCCCTTGTAGCGTACTTTCTTATACTTACCACATGAACATTCATAATCTTTAGTAGGTCCGAAAATCTTTTCACAGAAAAGTCCATCACGTTCTGGCTTTAAAGTACGATAGTTAATTGTTTCTGGTTTTTTAACTTCACCATATGACCATGAACGAATTCTCTCAGGTGAAGCGATAGCAATTTTTAGAGCTTCTAATTTATCAGCTTCCATCATTATTCTTCACCCCCATCTTCATCAAATTCCTCTTCGTCAGACGAATCACTTTCATTCGAATCCGGATTCTCATCTGTATCGTTCTTGTAGTTTGAATTGTCTATTTCCTCAATAGAAAGGTTTAAAATACTTTTAGCTTCTTCTTCTTCTAGTTGTTTTAGTTCAATTTCTTCATTTTTCTCATTAATAATAGTCATATCTAGTCCTAATGCTTGGAATTCTTTAATTAGAACCCTAAATGATTCAGGTATACCCGCTTGTTTGATAAGATTACCTTTAACTAAAGCTTCATAAACCTTAACACGTCCTATGACGTCATCTGATTTAACAGTTAATATTTCTTGCAAAATATGTGCTGCACCATATGCATAAAGTGCCCAAACCTCCATTTCACCAAAACGTTGTCCTCCGAATTGTGCTTTACCACCAAGTGGTTGTTGGGTTACTAAAGAGTATGGTCCTGTTGAACGAGCATGTAGTTTATCGTCAACCATATGCATTAGTTTAATCATATACATTATACCAACGCTTATACGATTATCGAAAGGTTCACCAGTACGTCCATCATATAAAACAGTTTTTCCATCTGCATCCATTCCCGCTTCTTTCATCATAGCTTCAATATCCTCTATTTCAGCACCATCGAATACAGGAGTTGCAATATGATAACCTAATTTTTTAGCAGCCATTCCAAGATGTAATTCCATAATTTGGCCTAGATTCATACGTGATGGAACACCTTGTGGATTTAATAACATATCTACTGGGGTACCATCCGGAAGATATGGCATATCCTCTTCCGGTAATACTAATGAGATAACACCTTTATTACCATGACGACCTGCCATTTTGTCACCAACGCCTATTTTACGTTTTTGAGCAATAAAAACCCTAACGACTTTTGAGACGCCTGCTGGAATATCTTCATTTTCTTTCTTTGTAAATATTTTTACATCGTGAACAATACCATCAGCTCCATGTGAAACACGAAGTGATGTATCTCTTACTTCTCTTGTTTTTTCGCCAAAAATAGCATGTAGTAATTTTTCCTCACTGGTTAATTCAACCATTCCTTTTGGTGTAACTTTACCAACCAGAATATCACCTTCACGAACCTCAGTCCCAATTCTAACAATACCATCAGCATCAAGATTCTTTCTTGTTTCTTCTGATACGTTTGGAATATCCCTAGTAATTTCTTCTGGTCCTAATTTAGTATCACGACATTCTATATCATAACTTTCTATTTTAATAGATGTATAAGCATCATCTAAGACAAGTCTTTCATTTAAAATAACAGCATCTTCATAATTGTAACCATTAAACGTCATAAATGCTACAACAACATTCTTACCTAATGCTAATTCACCCTTGTCTATACTTGGACCATCTGCAATAATCATTCCTTCATGAACAGCATCACCAACTCTTACCAACGGACGTTGATGATAGCATGTCGCATTATTAGAACGTTCAAAATTCATTAAGTAATAAGTTTCTTTATTTTTAATAGTCCTTATAATAATTTTACGACTATCAACGTAATCAACAATACCATCTGATTTAGAAACTACAACAGCACCACTATCTTTAGCTGCAATATATTCGACACCAGTTCCTACAATTGGTGCTTCACTCTTAAGAAGCGGTAATGCTTGACGTTGCATGTTAGCCCCCATTAGAGCACGGTTAGCATCGTCATGTTCCAAGAATGGAATACAGCTTGTTGTAACTGAAACAATTTGCTGTGGTGACACACCAACATAATCAATCTCTTCTGGAGATACTAATATATCCTCACCACGATAACGCGCTGTCACTTTTGACTCAACAATAACATTATCTTCATTAACAGCACTAGTTGCTGGTGAAATAATATAATCATTTTCTTCATCTGCAGTTAAATAATCTATTTCATCTGTTAATTTACAATCTATCACTTTACGATATGGAGTTGTAATAAAACCATATTCATTAATCTTTGCATAACCAGCAAGTGATGTGATTAGACCAATGTTTGGGCCTTCTGGAGACTCAACTGGACATATTCTTCCATAATGGGAAGGATTAACGTCACGAACTTCCATACCAGCACGGTCTCTAGATAAACCTCCTGGTCCTAATGCAGATAAACGTCTTTTGTTTGTAAGTTCAGCGATTGGATTAACTTGATCCATAAATTGAGATAATTGGCTACTACCAAAAAATTCTTTAATAATAGCTGTTACGGGTCTAATATTAATCAATGTCTTAGGAGTCGCAGTAGTAACATCAACAGTTGTCATACGTTCGCGAATGACACGTTCCATTCTTGTTACGCCAACTCTAAATTGATTTTGTAAAAGTTCTCCAACTTGACGAATACGACGATTTGCCAAATGGTCAATTTCATCTAAATTACCTACGCCATTTAAAAGATTTAAATAATATGAGACCGACGCATAGATATCCGAAATTGTAAGTCTCTTTATCGTTTCAGTTTGATCATTTCCAACAACCTTAATTATTTTTTCAGGGTCATTGTTAGAATATACCGATATGATTTGTATTTTATTATGGGTATCTAAATCCTCATTTATTAATGCTTCTTTAACACCATATCCATTATGTAAATATGGTTTTATTTGTTCAAGAATATCTTTTGTTATAAGAGTTCCTTTAGCAACAATAAGTTTGCCATCAACTTTTATATCTTCTGCAATTTTATTATTTAATAGACGTTCGCATACATCTAATTTTTTGTTAAATTTATAACGTCCTACTTTAGCTAAATCATAACGAAATTCATCAAAAAATCTTACTATAATATGATTTTTTGCACTATCAAAAGTAGCCGGTTCACCTGGCCTTAAACGCTCATATATTTCTATTAACGCTTCATCAGTATTTTTAGTTGTATCTTTCGCAATGGTATTTAGTAGATATTGGTCTTCACCAAATAAATCAATAATATCTGCATCACTAGATAAACCAAACGCTCTTAACATCGTAGTAATATAAACTTTTCTTGCCCTATCTATTCTAGCATGAAGAACTTCACGAGCATCTATTTCATACTCCAACCATGTTCCACGTGTTGGTATAATTTCCGAAGAATATACTGTTCTTCCATTTTTATCGTCAGTTTTTTTGAAATAAACACTTGGCGAGCGTATTAATTGTGATACAATTACTCTTTCTGCCCCATTAATTATAAATGTCCCACTATCAGTCATTAGAGGCATATCTCCTAGAAAGATTTCTTGTTCCTTTACTTCCCCTGTTTCATTATTAAATAGACGTGCCTCCACTATAAGTGGTGCGGCGTACGTCGTCTCTCTATCTTTGCATTGTTTAACTGTATGTCTTGGTGCATCAAAATGAAAATCACCAAAATCTAGGGAAAGTGTACCTGAAAAGCTTTCAACAGGAAATAAATCACTAAATACTTCCTTGATACCTTCAGTAACAAACCATTGATAAGATTTCTTTTGGACATCCAATAAATCTTTCATTTCGAGTATACTTTTTACTTTTGAAAATGATACCCTTTCTCTATAGTCACCATACTTTTGAAATTTGTAAGCCATCTTTTCACCCCATAATCAAATTTTCCAAAGAACATGTTTTAAAAACATAGTACCAATTTAAAATACTATCAAACAAATCAAGCGTTGTCAATGTTTTTACTGCGTTTTATAGCACAAACGACATAAAAACCATTTTTCTTATTTATTATTGACAAATTATAGTAATCCGCAATATCCTTAAGTGCTGATTTTAATCCTTGATCTTTACGCATAATAAACCAAAGTTGACCATTATCGCTTAAAAAGTTATGTGCACCAATAAGTATTTCATACACTTTTTTCTTTCCAGCCCTAATAGGAGGATTAGTTATAATATAATCATACTTCTTATTTACACTCTTATACGCATTACTTTCATAAATATTAACTTCTACTTTGTTTTTCTTTGCATTTAGTTTTGTTAAATGAAGAGCACGCAAATTTATATCTATCATATCAACATCACAATTTGTTTTATCTTTTAAAATTAAACCTATTGGTCCATAACCACAACCAACATCTAATATAGAACCTTTCATCTGGCTAACAGGTAATGTTTCTAGTAACAATCTGGTTCCAAAGTCTAATTCATTTTTCGAAAATACTCCATTATCAGTGTAAAAATAATAGGCTTTTTCATAAATATTTATTGTAATGACACGAATATTTGATTTCACATTTTCGTTGTTTGTAAAATAATGATTCACTTGCCCCTCCTGTAAACACATAAAGCCTACACTTATTAGCATAGGCTTATTATATGTTTTTTTACTTAAATTCTACTGTTGCGCCAACTTCTTCAAGTTTAGCTTTGATTTCATTAGCTTCATCAATCTTGACATTTTCTTTTACGTTACCACCATTATCAGCAATATCCTTAGCTTCTTTTAATCCTAAACCAGTAATATCTCTAATAGTTTTAATAACTTGGATTTTGTTAGCTCCAGCACTTGCAAGAACAACTGTTGCTGAAGTAGGACCTTCTTCTGTTGAAGCTGAAGCTACTGGTGCTGCTGCAACAGCTACTGCAGATGGATCAACTCCAAATTCCTCTTTCATTGCATCCACTAAATCCTTAATTTCTAGTAATGTCATTTCTTTTAAAGAACTAATAAAATCCTCTTTCGTTAATTTTGCCATTTTATTTCCTCCTTATTATTATTCATTTTTTTGCTCACTATATAAGTGTAAGCAGATAGATAAATCTTTTACAATTCCAATCATACCACCAGCAAGCATTGTAAGTAAGCCATCTCTTGATGGAATTGTAGCTAGTGTAGCTATTTCACTAATTGATGTTGGATTGCCATCAATTATGCCACCTTTAATCTCTAGAGCCTTATGTTCTTTAGCATAATCAGTCAAAATTTTAATAGGTTCAATAACATTTGTCGAAAACGACATAGCATTGGGACCCTCTAAAACATTTTCTAAATTAATCTTTAGATTGTCTAAAGCTCTCTTAACCAACGTGTTTTTGTAAACTTTAACATCAGCCTTTATTTCTCTTAATTTACTACGTAATTCCACAGTTTCAGCAACAGATAAACCACGATAGTCAAAGAATATTACAGAAGATGAATTGTTTACTTTTTCTCTAATTTCAGACACAACTTCTTTTTTTACATTTAGCACCTTTTCACTTGGCATAAGACACCTCCTCTTTTAATATAAAAAACCTCTATAGACACACTACAAAGGTTAAAACATACTTGTTTGAACCTCGGTAGGAATAATTAAGCTTTTAGCACCTACTGTCTTTGGTCTTTAATTTTTAATTCTTATTTAGTATACAATTATTTATATTATTTGTCAAAAGAATTCGGATTTATTTTTATACCAGGACCCATTGTTGAAGAAATAGCTATACTTTTAACATATACACCTTTTGCTGTAGTTGGTTTAGATTTAATTATTAATTCAACAAAAGCGTTTAAATTTTCTAATAACTTATCTTCATCAAATGAAACCTTACCGATGATAGCGTGTACTATACCAAAATTATCTGTACGATATTCGATACGACCTTTTTTTACTTCTGATACAGCTTTTGCCACATCTGTAGTAACAGTTCCTGTCTTAGGATTCGGCATTAACCCTCTTGGGCCTAACACTTTTCCTAATTTACCTAAAACTGGCATCATATCAGGTGTTGCAATAATCACATCAAAATCTAACCAATTTTCTTTTTCGATTTTTGTTATTAAATCTATATCTCCAACATATTCAGCACCTGCTTTTTCTGCTTCGGCTGCTTTTTCCCCTTTAGCTAAAACTAATACCTTTTTAGCTTTTCCGGTTCCATTTGGTAATACAAATGCACCTCTTAATTGTTGATCAACTTTTTTAGTATCTAAATTTAATCTAATAGCAAGTTCTACTGAAGCATCAAAGTTAGCAACATTAGTTTCTTTAACTAGTGCTACAGCCTCTTCATTAGTATAAAGTTTAGTCTTATCAACTTTTTCTAGGGCTTGTAAATATCTTTTACTTCTCTTTTTCATTTTTTCCCTCCTTATGTGGTTTTAAGCGGATTTACCTCCCACATGGGTATGACACATATATTATTCTTTAATTGAAATGCCCATGTTTTTAGCTGTACCTTCAATAATCTTCATAGCAGCTTCTACATCATATGCGTTTAAATCAGGTAATTTAGTTTCAGCTAGTTCTCTTAATTGTGCTCTAGTAATACTAGCAGTAGTCTCTTTAGAACCCAATGAAGTTGCTTTGGTAATACCAGCTGTCTTCTTTAACAAAAATGATGCTGGTGGCGTTTTGATTTTAAAATCATATGAACGATCATCATATAGAGTAAGTTCTACAGGTAAAACATCACCCATCTTATCTTTAGTCTCGTCATTAAATCTTGTACAAAACTCTTGTAAATTTATTCCTGCAGGTCCTAAAACTGTTCCAACTGGTGGAGCTGGTGTAGCACGACCAGCAGGTATTTGTAATTTTATTTTCTTTACTATTTGTTTAGCCACGAAAAACACCTCCTATAATATAATACTTTTTCGCGAGTGGTTAAAATGTAACAATCCGCACTCCCACTTTTAACTATATGCACATAAATTTATATAGCACGACTATTTTAGCACTATTCTAAAATAAATGCAATAACATTTTTACGCTTTTTCTACCTGTGAAAGTTCAACCTCTACCGAAGTTTCTTGACCGAATAAATCAATAATAACTTTCAATTTTTGGTGTTCTAGATTAATACTTTCAATACGACCATACATGGAATTAAATGGCCCCGATATAATTTTGACTCTATCCCCCTCAATAATTTCATTACCAAGGTCAAGTCTACTCATTCCCATCTGTCCAAGAATACGATCTATTTCATGAGGCAACAAAGGGATTGGTTTTGCACCTTTTCCACTTGAACCAATAAAGCCTGTAACACCTGGCGTATTTCTAACAACATACCAAGCTTCATCTGACATTATCATTTCTACCAAAACATATCCAGGGAATAATTTTTTAACTTTCTCTTTCTTTACTCCATCTTTTATATCTATTTCAGTTTGTTCAGGAACTACTACTCTAAATATATTATCTTGCATATCCATTGATTCAATACGCATTTCTAACTTTTCTTTAACTTTGTTTTCATGACCCGAATAAGTATTTACAACATACCAACATTTTTCTTCCATTATCATAACACTCCCTTTATAAATGTCATAATCAAATTAAGTACATAATAGAATACACCGAAGAATGCATAAAAAAATACACCGAAGAAAAAACAAAAAAATAAAACCGCACCAGAATATTTAATCATATTTTTTCGATTAGGCCATCTAACCCTTCCAATTTCTTTCTTTACTCCATGGAAGAAAACTTTTAGCTTTTCCATAATTCCACCTACACCCTTATTATATTATTTTTCCCAAAATAAAAACACTAAAATGTGTTCGTATTACTAAAGTAACACATTTTTTATCACAAGTCAATAAGTCTGAAAAAATTATCTCTTTATTTTAGGTGTTCCTGTATCAAATGATTTCTTATCTTCTAATCTAGATTGATCTATTAAATCAAACAGATTTAATTGCTCATATTCATATATACTTTTTAGCGTCTTTAGAGCCTCAATAATATTTACGTTGTTATTAATAGTTGGGATATTTACATTATGGACTCGGCTTGGCATTTTATCATATTTTTTTACAAATAAATAAATGTCACGGATAGATTTATAACTACCAAATGTTAAATCAATTATTCTTTGCAATGAATCAACGTATTCTTTTCCTTCTTCTATTGAAGTGACCACATCAGAAGCCAAAGAAGATAAATAGCGATTATTACAGTATCGATTAACAAATTTTATTATAAAATTTTTATTTGTGCTATACTCTATTACTTTATTTGCGACATACCCTTTATCTAAAACATTCCTATCGTTCAAATACAACACTCTAGCATATCTTACTTTCTTATTTTGGTTATACGTTATATTTAACCATGAATCATCTATTGAAATATTTCTATCAAAAGTTTCATTTATTATTCCTAAAAATTCTTGCTTATTTTTAAAATTTACAGTCACTGAATCAATTGTTTCTAAAGTACTTTTAGCAATTGATGTTAACTTGTTTCTATTGACAATGTTTAATGTATATCTATTTGTTCTACCGCTCATTTTATCCCCCTATACCATTATCGATTATTAACAACTGTTTTTAGTTTGCTTTTTATTCTTTGTAAAGCACTATCTATCGATTTATAACTCTTATTTAGGTGTTGTGCTATCTCTTTATAATTTAAATTCTTCAAACGTAAATTAAATACCTGCAACTCAAAAGCAGTTAGTTTTTGTTGTACTATCTGAATAAACTCTTCTCTCGTCTCCATATCAATTATATACCAACTAGGATCATTATCATTTGGATCAAATACTGTTTCCATTAATGGCTTATCATCAGTAGTTAAGCTATCATCAAGTGATAAAGATTCATTTAATGAACGATGCTTTAGTCTGTTTGCTTTTGTAATCGCACTGTTTATTTGTCTTTCTATACACATGTTAGCGAAAGTCGAAAATTTTACTCCTTTTTGTGTTTTAAAATCTCTTATTGCTTCACTTAGCCCTATCATACCCTCTTGAACTAAATCATTTAAATCAAGCCCTCTACCTTGTACAAAAGGTAAACATTTTTTAGATTTAATCTCAACGATGGGCCTATATTTATTATATAGTATATTATAAGCCTCTTCGTTCTCGGAACAAGTAAGATACAAAAGCTCAAAATCATTATAATCTTTATAAGAAACCATAAACACCCTACTTTCTTCTTTTTTCTAACACTCCATATATCATAACGCCAGCTGCTACTGAAGCATTCAAACTATTGATCTTACCATACATTGGAATTTTTACAATATAATCACACTCTTCACGTACAAGTCTACTCATTCCTGCACCCTCATTCCCAACAACTAAACATGTCTTCATGTTATAATCAATATCCGTATATGTAATATCACTTTCCATCGCTGAACCAACAATCCAAAAGCCATTTTCTTTTAATTTTTTTATGGTATTACTAAGATTTGTGACACAACATATTTTTACATTATTAAAAGCCCCAGCACTAACTTTCATAACAGTCGCATTGATACCAACACTTCTATCTTTTGGAATAATGATACCATCAACACCTGCAGCTTCACATGTTCTAATGATTGCACCTAGATTATGAGGATCCTCCAAATGGTCTAAAACAACTATTAACGATATATTGTCAGTATTGATTATTTCATCTATTTCATAAAATTTGTAATCAGGTATAGATACAATTATACCTTGATGCACACCTAAAACAAGTTTATCCAATTCTTTTTTTGAAAGGTATTCTATTGTAATATTCTTCTTTCGTAAATCAAAAATTAAGTTTTTGTCATTAAATTTTTCATAAACATACGCTTTATCTATTTTTCGATTATTATCCAAAAGTTCACGTACAACGTTCTTTCCATATACAATCATATCATCCACCTATAATTTCTTTCATAATTAAGTCTAGTCTGTCGTTTTTATTAAGTATATATAAATAACCAATTAGCGCCTCTAAAGCAGTAGCATGCTTATAAGTAAGGATATCAACACTTTTAGGTTTTGACAAACTTTTGGCGTTTCTAGCTCTTTTTACAACAGCAATCTCATCTTCAAACAATATATTTTTATCGACCAGTGAATTCAAAAATAATGCTTGTTTTTTCGCACTAACATAATTTACAGATTCTTTTTGTAAATCGTTTACTTTGTTTAGTTTTCTATTTATTAAAAATTTTCTAATATATAACTCGTACACAGCATCACCCAAATAGGCCAAAACAAGGATGTTTATTTGACTAACATTCATAATATCACCATTACCATTTTATCATTATTTTCATTTTATGAAAACAGTTGTATTAAAAAAGATTAGCCACACGATTTTTGTGTTCACTAATCTATATCAACCCAGATGTAACTTATATGGCTAAAACGTCTTTTGTTTGAATATTCGTTTTTTAGTTTTGGTGACGCTTTCTAATTTATTTCCCATTTGATTTTGTATTTCTTTTCTTACATTATACAAATACTCAACTGTCTTTTGTTCTAAGTCTATAACTTTATCCGATTTTTCTAAAAATATTCCCTTTTGAAATTTTCTTTGTCTTTCTAATGCACGTTGGTCCGTTTCTAAATTTTTTTCTATTTTTCTCATCTCTTCTTCCAACTCGTTCTTCTTCTTATTATAAGATGGAATTATGCTAATAAAAGTTAATCCTCCTATACATGCTAGGAGTATTGGTATTAAAGGAAACTTAGATGCAAAATTGCTTTCCAAATCACAAACAATAAGATAACCTACATAACTAGTTACAGGCGTTAAAAAAGCTGTTTTATATAATGCTCTTCTCTCTTTTCTTATCAATAATTTTTTATAAGCAATCTCGCTTGTTGCTTCTTTGATACAGTCTTTTAGTTCTTCAACAGCATTTTCCTCTATCAAGTATAATTCTAAATCACTTAGCGTGGAATCCCCGCTATTTATTTCTACTCCCGCATCTGTAATTACAATAACTGATCTATCATTATTAATTATGTATTGTTTTTTCGTATAAACACCTCCTACTTTAATAAAATATGAAAAATAGTATAGTCATTTATATGCAATAACTATACTATTATATTAGTAGAATTTCTTGTTAGATATGTTTATCATTATTTTTCACATACATTTGTCGTCGAATAGTATTGGATCGTAATAGTC
>LSQX01061224.1_pt1 | contig 14252 bp, 9 predicted proteins | sample 654561 | NCBI WGS metagenome assembly LSQX01 (sample SAMN04489861, study PRJNA283612) | anaerobic digester metagenome | isolation source: 4 biogas reactors fed with cattle manure at either 37C or 55C with and... | place: Denmark: Kongens Lyngby | collected 2014
TATCCGCAAGAATATTAGAACTAATATTGGAGCTAGGAAATAGAGAGAAGTACAGTATAAAAGAAGAAATAACAAAGAAGAAATAACAAAGAAGAAATAACGAATAATTTCTGTTCAAATATTACTTTTGCAAACCGGAATAGAGCTCACAACACCCCTGAAATTAAGCAAGCCTCAGATAAATAATATATAAACTGTTCTGCTTTTAGGATCTGCCGGGTAAAATCGGGGTATTTTTGCAACTTTCTCTCTAAAAAACTCTTTTTTCCGTATGATGAGGCGTACAGGGATAATAAAATGTCTCCAATACTATATAAAAAATTTAAAAAAAATAACAAAAATATTTTATAATAGGATCGCATAACCATCAAAGTCAACTCAGAACTATATAAGTAAACAAAAATTTCGTAGATGGGTTGACCGGGCTAAAAGTGAAGGTAAAAAAGAACAGGAAATATTGACTTTAAGAAGATATCCTGAAATCAAGGCTTTTAAAAAAATGAAAAGCCAGAACTTCCAGTGCCCGACCACCTCCAGTGACTGATCCCTATAATGTGATTGGAGAGTGAAACTCTGTGTGCAACGTGTCCGCCCCACATAAATCGCAGAGGACCAATTGGATAGATTCAAAAATATTACGCAAACGTGATTAGAATTTTTGAATTACCGTATAGACCCGACATAATTAGATGTTAAAAACAGAATAGGTCTAATTAGATAGTTCGGAAAAACGTTACGAGTACGTAATATGGAATTTTGAGAAATATCTGGGAAAAGTATGCGATAATCCTGGATTTTTGAGTTTACTCAAATTTTAAATCCAATCCAGAGGCGATACGATGCTAAAAAAGAATTTAGATACCCTAATCCTGACGGCATTTCTTATTTTAACAACCGTATCAACTGCTGGAGAAATACAAAACGATTCTATAGTTTTTTGAGTTTACCCAAATTCGAATCCGGCCCAAAGGTGATACGATGCCTGAAATTAAGAAGGAAACCCTATTCCTGACAGCATGTTCTCGTCTAACGTTCGTATGTGCTTTGGGGAAATATACTGAAACCCAATAAAACTTTTTGAATCCACTCAAATTCCAATCCCAACCCAAAGGTGATACGATGCTAAAAAGACAGATAGGAACCCTATTCCTAATAACGTGCCTTATTTTAACAGCCGTACCCGCTGCGTTAGGCGCACAGAATACAGTAACTGTAAATCCTGCATCTGGCTCAGATGCCCAGACTGCAATTAATAACGCAATAAACTCCGTAGCAGCAGGAGCAACATCAAGCAACCCGGGAGTGGTTATTCTCGGTGCTGGCACTTATAAGATAAGTGCACCTATAATTTTGAAATCCAATGTAGTACTGAAAGGTGCGGGCGACAATACAATAATCTTTGCTACCGGCTCAGTCTGTAACTCAGATGGATCACCTGCCTACATATACGGATCAGGTGTTTCTAACGTAGAAGTATCTCATCTTCAGTTCCAGAGTACAGCAACAGGACCTAAAGATGGAGGGCACGGAGACTACCGGAACTGCATAAAATTGACGTCTGTAACCAATGCTAAGGTACATGATATCTTACTGACTCGTTATCTATATGGTGACGGTGTCAGAATCAGTAAGAGTTCTGGAATAGAAGTATATAACTGCAGGATGCAGTCTTCAGGACACGATGGAGTGTCATTTTTATCCGGCACTAAAGATTCCAGAATGTACAACTGTTATGTTGAGGTTCAGACCAACACAGGTGTCAGGGTAGACAACTGTGCAAATATAGAGGTAGATCACAACACCTTCACAGGTAGCGCCGGGTCCGGATGGTGCTGTGTTGAGCTGGAAAACAAACTGACAAATGTGGATGTCCATCACAACATTATGCATGATTACAAAGGATCAAGCAGCAGCGCAGGCATTGGTAACTGGCACGCAAGCGGGTCGATTAGCGTTCGTGATAATGTAATGTGGAACGTGTCACCTTACATCCAGGTGGGCTCAGGTTCAAACATATTAGGACCATCTGACCGCAGCGTTGAGAACTGGGTAGCCAAAGGATACGGCTATGGATCTCTTGGAAGTGCATCGAGCTCACAGAGTACAGAAACTGTAAGCCCGACATCCGAGGAAGATTCCAAGACGACTGCTAATGAAACTGCTGTAACAGAGACAGAAGAAACCGAACTTGCTACGGAAACAAAAGAAACTGAAGTTGCAACAGCTAATAACCAGACAGCAGAGAATGAAACTGCAATAACGAAAGCTGCTCCAGAACAGGTTACTGGAACTGATAACGAATCACTGACAGAAGAGAATATATCTGAGACAGGCACCCAGACAGGAGTTAATGAGCCTCCTGTAACAGAGGCTGATCCTGAACAGGTGGTTGAAACTGATAAGACATCATTGACAGAAGAGAATTCATCAGACATTATAGACAATCGCCTCAAGGAATCCACACCTGATACGGTTTATCAGGACAAAGAATATCTCGACATCGGAGGCAGACCTGGAATAGGAAAGTACAGAGACCTGCTTTTATTTAATCTTAGCGAATACAACGATGCAGAAAATATTAGCAACGCCACTCTGTCTCTCTACTGGTACTATCCCGATGGAATTGAAAGGCCAGAGGACACAATCGTAGAAGTATACAGACCAGCTGCAGCCTGGAACCCTGAAAATGTAACCTGGAACACCAGGGACAATGGGGTGCTCTGGACACAGCCCGGAGGAGACTGGTTTGACATGAATAACGTCTCTCAGGGAGATGCGCCATATGCCACAATAACTATTAAGGGCAGTGATATACCGGATAACAGGTACTACGAGCTGAACGTAACAGACCTCGTAAAAGAGTATGTCAGCGGCGAATACGAAAACACAGGGTTCCTTATAAAAACTCGTGCTGAGAATGCAGACTATGTAGCATTCTACAGCAGTGAAATTGATGATGAAAACCAGCGCCCAATGCTGGCCATAGAAGAAAAAATATAATCTGGCACCCTTAATTGAAAGAGACAACTTGAAAAATCCGGTGTTTGTGAGATTATAAAAATCTCCTTCTCGGATCTTTCAGTTCCTCTTCTCTGCTTTTTATAGAAAACTTCAGAACAAATACAGACCATTTTGAGTATATTAGCTTATTTTAGAATGGAGAAATAGTTTAACAGTGAATATTTTCAAAAGTGCCCGTATATTACTGTTTCAATCCTGAACCTGCAGCCATAAATAAAATTATTTCCAGATAGAATTCTGTCGACAAAAAGATTCGGAACCTTGCGGCTGTCCAGACTATATTGCTCCGGAACAAACAGAACAATTTTACTCACACAAGCTATTTGTATACTGCGGCAATCAATGATTATTATCATTATTTAATAGCCTGCATGTATTTAAGAAAAAAACAGAAATGTGGAATTAATCATTTTGGATTGTTATAAAGATTAAGCCTCTGAGATCATTGACAACTTCACGCTTCTTGAAGACCTCCATAACAGTTCTGTTCTTGCATTAATAAACTTTTTTCGAGATTGGAGGGTTATATCTCAGGACACAGGGATGAAAAATGAGTGGGAAAGATCTGGCAAATATATGGAAAAACAGGAAAAAAATGGGAGTTTGCATTACAGTCTTTATACTTCTGGTTGTGACGACTACAACAGCCCTTTCCATAACGCTACCGGAAGAAACTGTTTACGTGGCTGGAGATGGGAGAGGTAACTATAACTGTAACGGAACTGACGACCAGATAGAGATCAATGAAGCCCTCGCATACGTAGCAGAAAACCCTGAGTTTACAACAGTCCACTTGAAAGGTCCAAACACATACGTTATCTCGGACAGCATTTTGATAGGAAGCAATGTAACCTTTCAGGGGGATTCTACAGCTGTAATAAAACTCAAAGACAGAGCAGATTGGCCATCCTTGAAGCCTCTCATTACCCAGAGAGATTTTTCGGAACAGAATATTACCATAAGAGGTTTCGAAATTGACGGGAATCATGATGGGAATGAGGAAAAAAATAAAGGTGAAGGATATTATAACCTGATCTATCTCAATAACACAACAAATATTCAGGTTCATGACATGTATATGCACGACGGTCATGGAGATGGATTGAAAGTTGAAAATAGTTCCAATATCCAGTTCTACAATAATAAGGTATATAAGCTCGGGCATGAAGGTCTCTATGGGATCCAGTCTCAATATCTGAAAGCCTGGAATAATACAATAACCTGCAGAACCAACAGCGGGCTTAGAGTATGGGATTCAAATCATGTAAAATTCCATGATAATGTTATTGATTCCTTCTATCACTGGAGTGCAGGAGGACCCGGGATTCAAATTCAAAAATCTTCAGCCGTTATGGACGATATAGAAGTCTATAATAATACTATCTACAACACTTATGGACCCGGAATCTGGCTGGTAGGTTACGACAATTCATATTCAACAGAAGAAGCTCAGAATGTCCAAATTCACCATAATATATTTTATAGTACAGGCACGAACCCGAACATTGACTGGGTAGGAGGTATTGTAACCAGCGGGTTTTACAATACCCTGATAGAGAATAACGTGTTTGACGGGACATATCATACTGCCATTGCCCTGATGCACCCTACGGGATATTCTACGGATCTCTCACCAAAAGATACTGGATATACAACCATTGTGCGCAATAATATCATAGTGGACACACTTGAACGTAAGAACGACCCGGAAGGTACAGGGTATGGTGTAATTAATTATCTGCCTGAAACCCACAGCTTTATACTGGAAAATAACTGCTTTTACAATAATACGGCAGGAAACTATAAAAATGCAAATTCGACAGGTGATATATATGAGAACCCCCGATTTGCAAATCAGAAGGAAAATGATTACCATCTCAGATCAATAGGCGGCAGATGGAATGGAAAAACATGGGTAAAAGATTTCCAGACATCACCCTGCATTGACGCTGGATATCCGTCCTCTGATTGCTCCAATGAGCCTGATGACAATGGGGGCAGGATCAATATAGGGAGATATGGAAACACCGAAGAAGCATCAAAGTCAGGGGTGATGCCCGGATATGTTGCATGGTGGAATGAGATACTTTCACCAGAATGGAGGATACTAAGGACACTCCTGAGGATATTCCTTTTATTCTGCTTTAAAATCCAGATATAATTTATTTTCAGGTATCTTTTGAGTTAAAATTTAATTCCATCCCTGAAATGAATATTCTGGCTTAAATTTTCAGGGATTTGTTTTTATATTAGGATTAAATCTATCTGACTACTTTTAAAAGCAATTAACTTATTTTCAACTTTTATAACCCATGATTCTGATAACACATTAAATATTTACAAATTATTTGGAGGTATGCATTAATAGTGTTGCAGAGGAGAGAGACAATATATTCAGAAATCAAGCTCCTTAAGCCTTAGAGAATATAAAGGGTTCCATTATTTCTTTTAAATTTATTTTAGATTTCCACAGATAACTTTTTTTAAGCTTAGAGAGTTATAGTTAAGTGCATTGGGGATACAGATGAACGAAAATAACTGGATACATAGACAGGGAGAAAAAAAGAATAAAGGAATCCTGATTTTAATTCTTATTATTCTGGTCGCAGGTGTAACTATTACCCTTTCAACTTCCCAAACCGAAATGACGGTTTACGTAAGTACTGACGGGAGTGGGGATTTCAACTGTGATGGCACCGATGACCATATAGAGATTAATGAAGCCCTCGCATATGTAGCAGAAAACCCTGAGTTTACAACAGTTCATTTGAAAGGTCCAAACACATACTTGATCTCAGACAGCATTTTTGTGGGGAGCAATACTATCCTGGAAGGGGACCCTACAGCCGTGATAAAACTTAAGGATAAAGCAGACTGGCCATTGGAGAAGCCCCTTATTACCCAGAGAGACAGCTCGGAAAGCCAGAATATTACTGTAAAAGGTTTTGAAATTGACGGGAACCATGATGGGAATAGAGAAAAAAGCAGGGGAAAAGGATATCATAACCTGGTTCACTTCCTGAACTGCAAAAATATCAGAGTTTATGATATGTACATGCACGACAGCCATGGAGATGGATTGAAAGTTGTAAAAGGCTCTGATATCCAGTTTTATAATAACACAGTATATAAAGTCGGGCATGATGCTCTTTATATCATCTACAGTTCAGACATAGGGGCATGGAACAATAAAATAACATGCAGAACAAATAGCGGGCTCAGGGTATATAATGGAAATCATGTGAAATTCTATAATAATATCATTAATTCCGAGGGAGAAGGGGGAGCCGGAATTGAGATCCAGAAAACGGGTTCTTCAACGGTAATGGATGATATTGAGATTTATAATAACCTGCTGTACGAGACAAATGCAGCAGGGATCTGGATTACTGGTTACGGGTCTGTATATTCAAAAGATTCCGCAAAAGATGTATACATACACAATAACAGATTTTACAAAACCGGAATTAATCCTGGCGCTGCCTGGGCAGGGGGCGTGGTCCTCAACGGATTTTATAATACCCTTATAGAAGACAATGTATTCGATGGGTGCTACGGAGCGGCAATTGCCCATAAACAGGTAGATGAAGAGTTTTCATCTCCGGGATCAGATTATACGACCACTGCTAGAAATAATATAATAATTAATACCCGGTCAAGTCCTACAGCCGGAGAAGGTTATGCATTTTATAATCAGTTAGAAGACAGTCATTCATTTATCCTACAAAATAACTGTCTCCTGAACAATGCCGGTGGGAACTATATGCATGCTGAATCTACATCGGACAGAGAAGCCACCCCCGAACTGATAGAGCAGCTGAATAAAGACGACCCTTCAGAGATACAGGATTTGCCCTGTGCGGAGGCGATAAAGTCCGGCCCACAGAATATATCGTATGAAATAGATGACGGCATTGATATAGGACAGAAAAAAGGTCTTATATATGAGATAAAAAGAACGATTTCAGAGATTATAAGATCCATAAAAAAGATTTTTTTAAGTTTTATTTCGGGAGAATCTGACAATGAGGAACTTGAAATTGTCTTACCCCTAGTAATCTCAGACAATAGACTGAAGGAAGAAAATCCTGACTCGACGTTGAGGGACACTGAATATATCGACGTTGGAGAAAGCCCGGATGGCGGGAAGTACAGAGGAGTTATACTTTTTGAGCTGGGACAACTGAATAAAACAAATAAAATTGAAAAAGCAACTCTTTCTCTATTCTGGTATTACCCCGAAGAATCCCGAAAGGAAGATACTATTCTCGAATTATACAGGCCTGAAAAATGGTGTGAAGAACATATTTCGTGGGGCGCGAGAGAAATAAACACTCCATGGAAAAATCCAGGGGGGGACTGGTACGATAAAAATGGAGTATCTCAGGGCAGCACTCCTTATTCCACAATAACTTTTAAGAGCAGTAGTCTTCCTGATAACAGGTATTATGAGCTGGACGTAACAGAGCTTGTAAGGGAATACATTAGCGGGAAATATGAAAATACCGGTTTTCTTATAAAAGCCAGAGCGGAAGACAGTGACTATATTGCATTCTACAGTTCGGAATGGCAAAACAAAAATCAGATGCCAAGACTTTCAATAGAATATAAAAATGAATAATATAACAGGGAAATGTGGCGAAAATTATAAGATATGGATATGAGACAGGAAGCATTTAGAAATGCATCATATCTGAAAATAAAGTCATATCAGATTGAGTCCCCGAATGCAGGTTATATATCCAAAACAGATACCTGATCCAAATGGTTTTTTACTCCAGATATTAACAAGCGGACAAAGATATGTAGAAAAACCAATAGATATTCAGGCTCTTAATGATGATTAAAATAAATAGAAAAAGATCTGGGAGATAAATTCCAGACCTTAACGAGCAAGTCCTACTCTTTCATTTCTTTTCTTCTCTACCTGCATGTCAAAGAGCATTCCGAAAAGGAGCATCTGGAGCCCTGTACCCAGTACGAGGAAGCCAAGCAGTGGGTAATATGACGGAAGAGTGTTTTGAAGCAATAGCTGGAAAATTCCCCAGAAAGCCAGGAGGACACTCAGAGGTAATGCGAGCATCCCGAGGAAGTAAAATAGCACAAGGGGATGGAAATCCAGGACAGTGTATTTGACCCTGAGCCTCCAGAGGAAACCCCTGAAAAGCATGGGTGAGACCTTACGGACATATTTGCTATATTTTATAGATGACTTCTCTCTTCCATAACGGGCAGGAATGACCACATCCATTACCCTCATTCCAAAGGCATTAAGCTTGATCAGCAGGTCGTTACAGTACCCGTAATAAGGATAGACTGCATCCAGATCGATAACTTCAAGAGCCTGCCTTGAAATGGCTGTGTACCCATTTTGTGGGTCCATTATGTGCCAGTATCCACTTCCTATCTTGGTCAGGAAGCTCAGAAGAAGGTTTCCAAAAGACCTCAACCTGCTCATCCCGGTCATAAAATTGTCTGAAAGAAGCCTGTTGCCCTTTGTATAGTCGGCAAGTCCTTCGATAATCGGAAAGATCAATCTCGGAAGATGGGCAGGATCCATCTGGTTATCCCCAGCCATAACTGCTACAATATCCATTTCATCTTTCAGAGCGAGTTTATACCCGCTAATTATCCCTGCCCCGACGCCCCTATTTACCTCGTGACGCAGATAAACTATTCTCGAGTCTCCGAACTTTTTGACTATTTCTCCTGTCCGGTCAGTGCTTCCATCATCAATCACATATATACGGTCCACATACTCTGGAATTCCGCTGAGAGTCTCACCGATAAGCAGTTCTTCGTTGTATGCAGGAACAACAACTCCTATGCGGGTACTCTCAAGCTTCCGAAATGCTGGATCGACATCAAAGCTCAGATAGTTAACCTTAAGTTTTTCAGTCTTTGCCGCAGAAAGCAGGGACTTTAAAGACATGTGCTCTTTGCCTGAACTTATATTCTGAAGTGACCTTGAGGTTACGGCAAGAAAGCCTATTTTTTCTTTAAAGGTGCTTTTCCCGTTAAGAAGCATCACAGCTTCCTGTTCACAGGAAACACGGCAGGGCCAGGAACCTACTGACAGGTCAAACCCCTGCCTTAAAGGCTCAAGGACATGGGAAAGCAAATCTATATCCTGCATGCACTCCGGATAGATGAGAACCACAAGCTCAGAATCAAGTGACGCCCTGTAGAGGACTTTAAGCAAAGCTTCCTCCCCTCCTGCAAGAGGAATAACTCTTGCCCCACCCAGAGCTGCCACTTCCATGGTTCTGTCAGTAGACCCTTTGTCAAGCACAAGTACACGATCTGCATAACTCGCCGCAAGCAGAACCTTGCTACCGATGGAAGCCTCCTCATTTTGGGCTGGAATCAGGACCGTAAACTCATGTCTTAGAGGCCTATCGGAAAGTTGAGATGGCGATGAAACTATACTAACAGGATCGGAAATTAAAGAATTGAAACAAAGTGTAAGGGCTGAATACAAACCCTCTCCACCCCCTTATGAGTATGCATTATACTATAACCCCCAGTATGTGTATAAATGCAAAAATATTAAAGGCTATCATTTGAAAGATATTTGGAACAAAATATATATAAAGTTAACATCTGACTGAAAATAATCTATGAAAATATTAATAACTTACGACAATATCCCTGCATTAAATAGAGACCTGATTATATATAAGTGTAAATTATATATTTTCACTATCGCGGTTTTTAGGCACAGGAGATATTAGAAATTAAGGCATATTCTCCCCATGTTTGGAAAATAATGCATTTGAAAGGGAGATTCTTGAGAAAAGCCAGTTTATTCACTGTAAATTTATGTATCAAAGAAAAATGTAAAAAAATTATATGATTCAAAAATAAACAAATGTTTTCCAGATCAGAATGCTTTAACGGCTCCGCTACCCGAGGGAAATACTATATAAAAAATATTGAATCCCGGAGCACACGTGATACCTGCCCTGACTCAGTTACCTGCCATAAAGTTACTCTCCGGGATGAATATATGCTGGGACTAAATCAACCTGCGGCATCGGGCAGATAAAATAGTATGTAGAAGGAATAGTATTATTCATTTAAAGAATAATGTAGTCCCCGAATAAAAAATAATACAAAATAATCACTGTAGAAAGATCCTGCTTCTCATTCAGTAGCTGTTAAGGAAAATAATATGTCTACAGGAAGCTTATTTAGCCTTCCGAGTATAGTGAAAAGAGAAAGCTGCGAGAAAAAGGGGAGATATAAAAATTTAATATGTAAATCCTGTTTCAGAAGGCACAAAACTGTTCTTGAAGTTGCCTTGTTGAGAGATGTCCAGGAAAAATATTGAAAGTGTTAACAGGAGTTAAAAATTAAAACATAGAAGTCAGAGATATTAAAATAATCATCGTACACTGACATAAAATATTAGTGCAAGACTAAAACTTATATTCGAAGAATATTTATTCATTTAGAGGGAAGGTTTACCTGTAAAACTCAGGGTTGCCAGATGGGAATAAAGGGCTACAACTTTTAACTTACAGGTATTCCGAAAGGTTTTCCATATAAAGGGAGTATAATGGAAAACTGAGCCATAACCAATTTAAAAAAGAAGTAAGAACTAAAACCTGTATTTAAAGGATGAATTTTTAATTTACTGATAACATATTATTTGTGTTAAAATAGTGTGCTTTTCAGAAAAGGAAGAAAAAGCACATGATGGATATTTATTGTGGGGGAAAAAGAATTGATACGTGTAGGAGTGGTTGGAACCGGCTATATGGGAGAAAACCATGTCAGAATATATAGCGAAATGGAAGATGTAAGACTGATAGGTATATCCGATCCCAATTCTTCAAGGGTAAAAGAGCTTGCGGCAAGATATGAAACATTGCCTTTTTCTGATCACAAAAAGATGCTCGGGAAAACAAATCTTGACGCGATAAGTATTGCAGCTCCTACTACCCTTCACTGTCCTATAGTGCTTGACGCCCTCGAAGCGGGAGTTGATGTGCTTGTAGAAAAGCCTATTGCAGACAGCGTGGAAAATGCAACTGCAATGATCGAATCCGCTGAAGAGATGGACAGGCATCTGATGGTAGGCCATATAGAAAGATTTAACCCTGCAGTCCTGAAATTAAAAGAGGTAGTTGACTCAGGAGTCCTGGGGAAAATAGTCTCAGTTTCGACAAGAAGAGTCGGTCCCTATAACCCAAGGATAAGAGATGTTGGTGTAATTCTGGATATAGGAGTCCATGATATAGATATAATCTCTTTTATTTACGGGATGAAGATAAACCAGGTTTATGCCATAGCTGGCTCGGATATCCACTCTTTTGAGGATCATGCAACTATTCATCTGCGCCTTAACCATTCGTACTCAGGACTTGTAGAAACTAACTGGCTTACTCCGCATAAAATTAGGAAGCTTACAGCCGTTGGCGTTAAAGGAGTTACATATCTTGATTATCTCGACCAGAGTGTTGAGTTTCATGACAATGGCTGGGTACAGACAGCCAGGATAGAAAAAGCTGAGCCTCTGCAAAAAGAGCTTTCCCATTTTATCTGCTGTTCCAGAGACGGAACCTGTCCGAGTCCTTCAGGGGAAGAAGGAAAACATGCTCTTGAAGTGGCTTTAGCTGCAATTCAATCATACAGGGAAGAAAAAATGATAGAGATCTGAAACTGCAGCCAGATGAAGCAACCTCCATACATTTGCCCGTTAACCTGCCTTTATTTACGGATTGAAAAATATTACGCAAAATAAACACTACGGAAAGAACTTAAAGGTTCTAAAAAAGTCAGCTTTAGGGAGCCACGATGCTTCTGCTTTCAAGAATAAATAAAAAATGGAGCCCGTTATGGGACTTCTTGAATTTACTCTAACCATGAAGGATGCCCCTTCTTTTAACATTCAGTTTTCTGGACTTCAAGTACGCGCTGGTTCTCAGGAAAAGATTGATTTTCACAACTGGACTCTGCAAAGAGATTTTTGACAGCTGCTGAAATGGTACTTATTCACAGAATAAACGCCAAGAAATTACAAAAAAATTCACGTTGTAGCTCAGAAAAGGCTCATAGATGGATTCAAACATTCAGGTCTGTGGCTGATGGAAAGTAAAATACAAAAGTCAGAGATAATTATTAAATCTAAAAAAGTAAAAGAGTCATCAATTAAAAGAAACATAATTAGTCTAAACAAAGAGAAGTGATAGATATCAATCCTTAAAAAGAAAGAAAAAAAGGATGTGCAACCTGATGAACAGGGGACGTCGGGTTACAAAAATTCTTCATCGGGAAACTATATAACCTCAAAGAAAGTTTAGTATGTAGTGGGTAATATGGAAATTGTAAAAAAGTGTAAAGAGACATTTACCGGGAATCTTGACATGATTCTCAGCTTCATGGGATTTAGCCTGGGCCTGTTCATTGTTTCATTATATTACCTTATCAATTTAAACCAGCAAGACATTGGACTTGCTGTTCTTTTTGCCTGCTTAATCTATTACGTTTTCAGAAAAAAATTTAAAAACGAAGCCCCTATTTCCCCGGGAAAAGATGAATTAAAGAGCGCACTTAATCTATCCTTTTACTTCGTATTTCTGATAAGCATTTTGATTTATAGCATGCACCTTTATTACAGGCCGTTATCTTACTTTATACTTTTATGCGTACTTGCAGGGATCATAGCGTCGGAAATTCTCTATGTAAAGAAAGGAGACCGAGTAGCTCCCATCCTGCTGCAAATATTCCTCCTTTCAATTCTCATAAGGTCCGGAATTTATTATAATTTTCCAAGCCTTATGGGTTATGATGCTTATGCCCATGCCGGAATAGCAAAATTGATTACAGAGACAGGAACCGTTCCTCCAATTGAAATCAGCAGTAAATATTTTTATTACCCACTTGCCCATATTTTTGTTTCCATGACCCAGCTGATGGGCGGGCTGGACGTCAAAGATGGATTCTTTTATTCCATAGGTTTTGCTAATATCTTTATCACGGCGGGGATTTACCTTATAGGAAAAAAACTTGAAGGCCCCCAGATGGGGTTACTTGCTGCTTTGTTGATAAACCTTAATAACCACAATATTGTCACCGGAATTACCAACATAACACCGGGTTCCCTGGTTCTCTGCTACTTTATAATCATTCTCTACGCGGTCTTCAGCGAAAAGCCTGGTCTGGTTCAGGCAGGTCTTCTTCTTCTGGCTACAATCCTGATGGTGCTGACCCACCAGCTGACCACATTTGTTGTTTTTCTGGCTATGATCTCGATTCTGGCGGGAAAATATCTGCATAACCTTCTTTATGGCAGTTTGCCCACCGCATCAGGCAGCTTCAATTACATACTTTTTTTTGTAATCAGTCTGCAGACCTACTGGATGTTTACATATGTCACCCGGGATACTTCTTTTTTTGAAATGATCTTCAAACCTCTTGTAGAAGTGCTCCAGTCAGGGTCCAGCTACTCAAGTGATGAGCTTATCGTAGGAAGCGCGACCAGCCAGAGCTCAATGGAAGTACTGATACTTCATATAAGCTACCTTGCCCTGCCTTTCTTTGCAATAGGAGGAGTTCTAACCTGGTTTTCCCGCAGGGACGCCGAAAAAATAAATAAATTTTCAATTGCCCTTGTTGTTGCAATTTTATATGGTTTAGCCTATGGGATTCCTTTGCTTGGCATGAGAAATTTCCTTACAAGCAGGTGGTTCCCATTGATAGCAGTATTTCTGGTACTTGTGTCTGCATCATATATGCTAAAACTTGTGAGCCTGTTCAGCTCCAGAAAAGCAAAAGTTTCTGCGGTATTTGCCATAATGCTGTTATTTTCATTTGTAATGATAACAACACCGGGAATAAATAAAGACAACCCTCTTGTAGGAAAAGATACAACTGTAAGAAACCAGTTCAAGAATATTGAAATCCAGGCTGTAAAAACTCTAACTGGAATGTATTCTGGAGGCATCTTGATGGACTCTCCCTATGATAGCTGCCTTTTTTACAGGGACCCTGGATATGATGTAAATAACGCAACATATTTCGATACTGAGCAGATAGAGTCAAAAGAAATAAGTGGCGACCATATGATACTGCTTAGAAGATCGTCCCTTGGTGAACCAGTATCCATAAATGATCCGGAAAGATACGGAGTAAATATAATCAGGCCATTACCTGCAGAGTTCTTTAACAGTTTCGATGCTCCGGAATATGAACTTGTATATGACAACGCAGAAGTACTGGCTTAC
>LSQX01121383.1_pt1 | contig 14252 bp, 18 predicted proteins | sample 654561 | NCBI WGS metagenome assembly LSQX01 (sample SAMN04489861, study PRJNA283612) | anaerobic digester metagenome | isolation source: 4 biogas reactors fed with cattle manure at either 37C or 55C with and... | place: Denmark: Kongens Lyngby | collected 2014
ATACACGATTGATAATTTACGGAGATAATTTCATGTTTGTTTATACGAAAGTGACATATCCTGCAAAAGGATTATTGTTATATAGAATACCCGAACGAGGTATAGATAATGCAAATAGCGCTGGCGACTTACAAATTCAAAAATAAAAATATCAATTTCAGCCTCAGACAAATAGCGCGTGCACTTAAAGAAACTTCGGGCAAAGCCGATCTTCTTTGTTTTGGTGAAGCATTTTTACAGGGATTCGATTCACTTTGCTGGGATTTCAAAGAAGATAAACGTATCGCCATAACGCAGAATGCCGAAATTATGAATACAATTTGCAGCCTGTCTCATAAGTACGGAGTTGACTTAATCTTCGGTTATATTGAGCGGGAAGATGACAGTCTTTATTCATCGTGTGCGGTTGTCATAAACGGGCGGCTTGCGTATAATTATCGAAGAATATCCCGCGGATGGAAAAACTTCCGGCGTACAGACGAGCATTATAGAGAAGGGAATTCTATTGTAGAATTCAACTATAAAGGTTACCCTGTCATGCTTGCAATCTGCGGGGATTTGTGGGATTATCAGGAAAAATTTAAAACAGACGGCATTTTGATATGGCCGGTATTTGTGAATTATAATCGTGAAGAATGGGAGTTGGTCGAAAAAGAAGCATATGCAAAGCAGGCCGCGCTTTCTGCCGAAAGAACACTAATGATCGGCTCTCTTTCTCCGGAAACGGAACCGGACTGTGCAGGAGGCACTTTTTACTTTCGCAGCGGGGAAGTAATCAAAAGTGCCGAATACGGTGTTGAAAGTATTTTATTTGTCGAAATTGAGTAATAACAATCAATATTGACCATACAAGTTTGCAACCATAAACAGATGAGGTTTACTATGATACAAAAAACCTATTGCAACCCCCTGTCTATTCCTGATATCAAAAGCGGACGGTGGCTTGACACAAGCCTTACCCGTACCGATCCGAAAAACTTTTCCGACTACCGTTCAATATCCGACCCAAGTGTAGTCTGGCACGACGGAGAATGGATCCTGTATCCGAGTTATGCCGTGGCATATGTTACAGAAGATTTTATGCATTGGAAGCACGTTGACATAGGCGTGCCCCACCTGCGTTACAGTCCGGCGGTGGTGCAATTCCGGGGGAAATGGTATCTTTCCGGTCACAGTATGCCGGAGCTGTATTCTGCAGACAACCCGCTCGGACCATTTACTCTTTGCGGAATGATTACAGACTGTCACGGGAATATCACCGCTCCGGCGGATGCCTGTTATCTGGCCGACGGCGACAGGCTGTATATGTATTGGATCAATTATTTAAATCCGGAACCGGGACTGGATGTGGAAGGATTAACATGCACAGTCGGAGTTGAACTTGACCCTGAAAAGCCCTGGCAGATGCTCCATGAGCCGGTGATTCTGAACCGGTACGATCCCGATGTTACATGGCAGCGTATCGGTGAGCATAACCAGAATCGCCGGATGGGTTGGATCGAAGGCCAATGGATGAAGAAGATCGGCAGTCGGTATTATCTGCTTTATTCCGGTTCCGGAACACAATATTCAACATATGCCAACGGTATAGCTATATCCGATGAAGGCCCTCTGTCCGGTTTTCGCAATCAGGAAAATTACAATCCTTTTACCGTCAAACGACACGGTCTTACGAGAGGCGCCGGACACGGCTGTCTTGTGGACGGCCCCGGCGGAACGCTCTGGACATTTTACACCTGCGTTTTTTGCTATAATCATATGTACGAGCGGCGTATATGCATGGATCCCGTCGGGATCGATGAAAACGGCGAGCTATACTGTCCTGCCTTAACGGAAACACCACAATTTTCTCCCGGTGTTCTCCCTGACCCGGAAGAGGGAAACGACGCAGGCTGGCTGCCGCTGACATTTATGCAGAGACCAACCGCTACAAGCCACGCCCAAGGCAGAGACCCGCTTTATGCTTCCGATGACAGTGTTCTCACATGGTGGCAGCCTGCCGAAGATGACAAGGAGCCGACGATAACTTTCCGGCTCGGAGACAGTACGAGATACAATGTTCGTTCAATCAGGCTGATCTGGAGGGATATCGGGATGGAAACTCTGAAAAACATAAATCCGGGTCCGTTCCGTTATGTTATGGAATATAGCCCGGATTCGAATTTGGAGAAATGGATAATCCTGATTGATGCATCGGAAAATACCGAGGACTTATGTATCGATTATCGGGAAGTAAAGCCTGTAAACGCTTACGGACTCCGGCTTATGATTTTGGGTTCCCCTGAAGGAATCACGCCGGGACTGGTTAGCCTGACAGCTTTCGGTGATGCGGTATGTGAAATCTGATTCTTCAGAAATTTAATATTAATACAAGTTTATTCCGCAAACCAGATAAATGCATAGCTTCCTTTAACGGCAATTCCGATTTGAGTCAAATTTGACCAATAACCTTCTCCGATAAGGACGGCGTTGTGTCCGGATGAATTCTTCCATGCATCCATAGCTTTGCTTGGAGTAGCGTCAGCGCTGCAGTAATAGAGGGTGTAAAATAGATTGTGTAAACTCCAAAAAAGTGATATAATAAAACTGGAAATAAAAAATGGAGTTAAAACAATGAAAAGAGAAAAAACAAACCCTCGAGGACAGGAACTGTTGAGAGAGATGATAGATACATATCATCCAGATACAGTCAGCGACATCCAAAATATGTTAAAAGATATGTTTGCCGGTACCATGGAAGATATGCTGAAAGCAGAACTTGACAGTGAGCTGGGGTATAAGAAGAATGACCAGGAGCCCAAAGAAACAGCAAACCGGAGAAACGGAAGTTATAAAAAGACCGTGCAATCAAGCTACGGGGAAATCCCGCTTGATATTCCCCGTGACCGTAACGGAGAATATGAGCCTGAACTTGTACCGAAAGGTACAAAGGATGTCAGCGCACTGGAGGAAAAGATATTGTCGCTATATGGCAAAGGCACGAGCGACCGAGATATATCAGCTGTCATCAATGAAATCTACGGTTTCGAGCTTAGCCGTGGAACAATCGCCAACATAGTCGACCGAGTTCAACCGCGAGTAATCGAGTGGCGGAACCGCAAACTCGATTCCGTATATACATTCGTCTATATGGATGCGCTCATGGTGTCAATAAAAGGAAACTCAGAGAAAAGCTCAGGTAAATATGCGGTTTATTCGATAATAGGTGTCAACAGCGACGGAAAGAAGGATTGCCTTGGTTTCTGGATAAATGAGACCGAAGGAACCTTCAAATGGCTGAGTATCTTCGACGAATTGAAAGCTCGCGGAGTAAAGCAGCTTGGCTTTGTCTGCATAGATGGTCTTCCGGGACTCGAGGAAGCTATTACCAATACATTCCCCAAAGCGATAGTCTGCCGCTGCATGGTCCACCTTGTACGCAACAGTACGAAGTATGTTCCTACAAAGCACCGCAAGGAGTTCTGCGCTGACCTTAGAGCCATGTACGCAGCTGTAAGCCTTGAGAAAGCCGAGAACGCTCTTAATACGCTCAATGAGAAGTGGAAACAAAAGTATCCATCGGCTGTGCGTGTATGGAACGATAACTTCATATATGTACAACGATTGTTTGATTACCCGTCAGAAATAAGGAAAATGATATATACTACAAACGCAATAGAGAGCTTCAATTCAGCACTACGCAAGGTTACCAACCGGAAGGCAGCATTTCCGAATGAGGAATCTGTAATGAAGATACTCTACCTGCGCACACTCGATATAACCGCAAAGTGGACTATGCCATATCCAAACTGGAGTATCATCCGAGGGAAGCTCGATATACTCTGGGGCGAAGGTTGGGAGAAGTAATCCATATACCGGGGGCTTGCGTTGGCAATTTATTCCATTACGCTACGCTTCATTCCAAAATTGCCAACGCAATGTGACATGTTTACACAATGATATTGACAAACCCCAGTAATAGGCATTTTCATACCCGTTGCCGGTGAAATCCGTCAGCTCTCCGGGCTTATTCCACATGATTTCCGGATATTTATGATCACTTGTGTAAGCCCCGCCTGACCAATAAGTGCTTACTGACCAGGAATGCAGGTTGCCCTTCATGCACCTCTGTATTTATATTAAGCAGTATCAGAAAGACAGCCAGAAGAAGCATGATGTTTTTTCTCATTTTCTAATCCCTTTATAAATTATGATGAAAAAATATTAATATTATTAATTGTGCGATTAATTTAACAACTTTGTATTGCCTTTCATCTATAGATTACGAAAGAAAATTCATGAAAACGGGGCAACACATAATAATATTCAATTATTAGTTTAAAAAAATAACAACATATCCAGTTTTATTAAATAAAACAATCCAATAAATAATAATTATTAAAAAAATGCTCCCCACATTGTGTGAGGAGCATTGAAAATCAAACGCGAACATGCTATAATAAATTCAATCGTATTAGATATTTAAAAATACAAATTAAGATATCGGAGAATAATATGATATTCAGACTAATGGCGGAAAACGACTATAAAGGTATTTATGACCTGTGGATAAACACACCCGGTATGGGACTTAATTCAGCTGACGACAGCAAAGAAGGCTTTAAAAAATATCTTACAAGAAATCCTTCAACAAGTTTTGTCGCGCTTGACGGTGAAAAAATAGTTGGGGTTATAATGGCCGGTCACGACGGCAGAAGAGGGTATATTTATCATACTGCTGTCTTGCCGGAATACAGGGGTAACCATATCGGAAAAAAACTTGTCGATCTTGCTATGGCTGCATTGGAAAAAGAAGGCATAAATAAAGTCGCTTTAGTTGTATTCGATAATAATGATACCGGGAATAAATTTTGGGAAAGCCAGGGATTCACAACACGCGAAGATTTAATTTACAGGAACAAGAATATACACGAACTTACGAGAATTGACACATAGATATATTACGCTAGCTATTATGGTAAACAGTGATTACCTGATGGCAGAAAATATCTCAATAAAACCAGGCAAATGGGGTAAAAAATGGAATTCGGATGGATAAACCTATTCGGCGCAATAATTGTTGCAATAATACTTATACCAAATATCATCTATGCAATCAAAAACAAAGATGAAAAAAACGTTTGTACCAACAAAGCGATGAACATAATTGAGCAGACAGGGCGCTATGCCTGTATCATTCTGATGTGGCTGCCATTGTTTGTCCGGAAATTCGGTTTTACAAGCGTTTTTGAAATGCTGTTGTATTTTATCGGAAACGGTGCTCTGTTATTTTTATATTTATTTGTCTTTGCTTTGTATTTCGGAAAAAAGACAAATGGAAGAGCAATGATATTAGCTGTGCTGCCGGCGTGTATATTTCTGTTAAGCGGTCTTTTGCTGCGGCATTGGCTGCTCGCAGGTTTTGCGATATTATTCGCAATAGGTCATATATATGTGACAAAAAAGAATTTAGAAGCAATTCAATAATTATGAAAACAAAAGCCTCCTTGCTGACTTCATCGAGTCAGTAAGGAGGCTAAAATGTTTTTCAATTATGCTCATGGTATTATTCCGTTTTTAATATTATTTCACTTTCCGAGGATCGTACACTTTATTACCCGTGTATCGCCGGGAAGATCAATACAATAATAAGTTACAAGCAGATTGCCGTTCTTAAGCTCAAGTCCGGAAGGATATCCGATATCAACATCATTTCCGCCGTCATATACAACGATTTCCGGAGCTTCGTCAAGATCGCTTAAATCATCTTTTAAGATATTAGCGCGAACTCCGTGCGGTTCTTTCCGGTAGCCGTAAGTAAGGAATGCTCTGCTGCCGGAAATCGGCGTTATCGTCTGCGGAAATCCCCATAATCGTTGTCATTACAGGTTCGCTCCAGGTAAGCCCTCCGTCACGGGAATTGCAGTATTCCATTAAACCTCCCTCGTCATAGCATCTGAAAAGGCAGGTTAATGTATCGTCAGGCGATAAGTACAAATAGCCTTCATCATAATAATGATGCTTTTCGGGTTTTGCGCGTATGATTTCGGTGACATAATTCCAAGTCACGCCCTTATCATACGACTCAACAAGATAATGCTTATAGCTGTCCGTCGCTTCTACTCGTATCGGCAGCAACAGCTTGCCGTTGAATTCAACCGCGTTGGAATGCATCGCGGCGTTAGCATAAACTTCACGACTGGCGCCTTTCGGAATAAGTTTCCCGTAATTCGTCCATGTGTAACCGTGATCCTTTGATATCGCATAGTGAACTCCGCAGCAGCGCCATATCGTGTCTTTGGTAACAGCTAATTCACCGTATGTGTCAAATAAAGTCGGTTTTTCCGTCATAGGATGAGCCTGCCAGGTAAAATAAGACGCAAAAATGCTTCCGTCCGAAAGAGTCGTTATGTGCGGGTCCTGCTGTCCTATATCATCATCCGGGGCGATCATCACAGGCTTGCTCCACGTTTCTCCTTCGTCGCTGCTTCGCATGATTACGGCTCGAGACATCGAATGATGGTGATTATATGGTTTTTCATTCGGCGCGAGTCTGAAAGCAACAAGAATATCGCCGTTTAAACAGCGCGTAAGACAGGTAAAAGCCGAATAATGATCAGTGTTTTTGTACAGGATGGAATCTCTTAAAAACTTCATTATGTGTTACCTCGGTTTTACATTGGTTCTAATATGATAATAACAAATACAAGCGTAATTGTAAAGTGTTTTTTAAGTATTAATTTTTTATGTTTGTCGCATTGATGTTCCGAGTAAATGTAATATTTTTTACTTATTTTATTGGCTTTTAACAGAGATATGTCTCGAAGCATAAACTTTCTGTAAACATATGCGGAGAGTTATTGACATATGCCAATAATAGTGTATAATATAAGTAGATGTCATATGCCATAAACTACAAGGAGGTGAAATACATGCCAAGAAGAGATGGAACAGGCCCAATGGGTGCCGGTCCGATGACCGGAAGAGGTTTAGGATTTTGCACAGGCGCTAATGCATTAAAATACGGAGCCGGTCTCGCAGCAATAGGATTAGGTATCGGATTTGCCTGCAGGCGCGGATTCGGTCGCGGACTCGGTCGCGGTTTCGGCAGAGGTATGGGATTCTTCAACCAGACCTCCGAAAAAACTCAAAAAGAGCTGCTGAATGAAGAGAAGACCATCCTGCAAAATCGACTTGAGGTCATTGAAAAAGAGTTAGAGGACCTGTAATGGGCATCAGGGATAACCGGATAGTACTCCGGTTATCTCTGAATCATATGGAGGTGATGAAGTATCGCAAGACCGGTAAAGTGGAGAAGAGTTTGCTGTTTGCCTGAGACCAACAGGTTCGGACCTCTTAATTCCGCTGCAATATCAGAAGAAAATGTCATAATGACCGTCGACGAATATGAGACCATAAGACTTATTGATTTGGATGGTTTTACACAGGAAGAATGCGCCGCGCAGATGAATATAGCGCGCAGCACAGTTCAGGGAATATATATTACTGCCAGAAAAAAACTTGCCGAATCATTGGTCAACGGTAAAATATTACTGATCGAAGGCGGCGAATACCGTCTTTGCGAAGGCACATGGAACGGCTGCGGCCGCGGCTGTCAAAGACAAAGACGGGGCAGAGGTTTTCGTGGCGGTTGATTATTATTGAATTAGCTTTCCGCAAAAAACAGCATAAGCATACTGAGTAATTAGAAAACTACAATTAAAAAGAACGGAGAAATATAATGAAAATAGCAATACCTGTAGATAACAAAACATTGGATACAAATATATTCGCATCTTTCGGACGCGCTCCTTATTTTCTCGTCTATGATACGGAAACTAAGGAAAGCACATTTGCTGAAAACTCCGCTGCGACGAGTCCCGGCGGCGCAGGGATAAAAGCCGCTCAGATGATAGTAGATAACAAAGCAGCTGCTTTGCTGACTCCACGCTGCGGGCAAAACGCCGCAGATGTGTTGAATGCAGCCGGCATTAAGATTTATAAAACAATAGCCGGTTCAGCTCGAGATAACATTGACGCTTTTACTGACGGCAAACTTTCTTTGCTGGATGATTTTCACGCCGGCTTTCATGGCCGCAGAAGCAACTGATATGAAAATTGCCGTGTTAAGCGGCAAGGGCGGCACCGGTAAAACTCTTGTCACGGTAAATTTGGCAGCAGCGGCAAAGACTGCGACATACATTGATTGTGATGTTGAAGAACCGAACGGACATCTGTTTTTCAAACCGGAAGGAATCACAGAGGAAAAAGTAACCGTAAAAATTCCGATAGCAGATGAAGAATTATGCAGCGGATGCCGTAAATGCGTAAAATTCTGTAAATTCAACGCTCTTGCCTATACAAATAAGCTGATTGTATTTGATGAGATATGTCATTCCTGCGGCGGATGTATCCTGGTTTGTCCCGAAAAAGCTTTGACAGAAAAGGATAAGGCTATCGGTACAATTCAAAAAGGAACCTCCGGAAATGTTTCTGTATACACCGGTATTATGAATCTCGGTGAAGCCTCGGGGGTTCCAATCATAAAAAAACTGCTTGAAACGGAAAATCAGGAAGCAGATAAAATTACGGTTATCGACTGTCCACCGGGAAGCGCTTGTATTGTAATGGAAAGCATAAAAGATGCCGACTATTGCATATTGGTCGCCGAACCCACATTGTTCGGCGTGCATAACCTTAATATGGTATATGAGCTTGTGACTTTATTCAAAAAGCCGTTCGGAGTTGTTCTTAATAAATGCTTGGACGGCGAAAATCCGGCTGAGACATTTTGTATAGAGAATAACATCAAGATATTAGGTCGTATCCTGTTTGACAATGAACTCGGAACACTTAACTCAAATGCCGGGATCGCCGTAAATGAAAGTGAAAAATACCGGGAACTGTTTTCGGATCTGCTTCAAACAGTGATAAAGGAGGTGCAATCATGCGGCAGCTGCTGATACTCAGCGGTAAAGGCGGCACTGGCAAAACGACGATAGCAAGCGCGTTTATAAAGCTCGCCGACGCCAAAGCATATGCGGATTGCGACGTGGATGCTCCTAACCTGCACCTCATTTCCGATTGGAATGTGGAACCGATAAAATCAGATTACTACGGACTGTCGAAAGCAGAAATAAACTCTGAAATGTGCATCTGGTGCGATCAATGCAAACAAAATTGCCGCTTTGATGCCATTTCAATTACCAATGATGAATACAAAGTTGACCATTTCGCTTGCGAAGGCTGCAGCGTCTGCGAGTATGTCTGTCCCGTTGATGCTATATCAATGGTTCCGTCGGTTGACGGCGAGCTGACTCTTTATTCTGACGCCGGCAAAGTTTTTTCCACGGCGCAGCTGAAAATGGGCAGCGGAAACTCCGGCTTGCTGGTAACTGAAGTAAAAAAACAAATGAAGTCAGCAGCAGTCGATGCAAAACTTGCCATAATCGACGGTTCTCCGGGAATAGGGTGTCCGGTAATTGCTTCACTCAACGGCGTAGACATGGTTTTGATTGTTGCAGAACCATCATTATCTGGTATCAGCGATATGGAGCGTATCATTGATACGGCAGCGAAATTTGGAATAAAAACTGCGGTATGTATCAATAAATACGATACCAATATCGAAAATACAAAAAAAATTAAAGATTTCTGTGAAAAACAAGAACTTACCTTTGTCGGCGTTATTCCTTATGACTCAAACGCAGTTAAAGCCATAAATAATGGTTTAACCATAGTAGACATTGAATGTAAATCAGGCACAGCGGTAAAAGAGGTTTATAACAAGACGATTGACCTGCTTTTTGGAGAAAGCAGCGGATAAAATTATGATTATCAAAACCTTATCTGAAAACACGTCGATATCAGAAGACTTTGCAAGTGAACATGGTTTAAGCCTCTATATCGAAACAAAAAAACATAAAGTATTATTTGATGTAGGCGCAAGCGATCTGTTTCTTCAAAATGCAAAAACATTTGGCATAAACATTGCTGATATTGATTTCCTTGTTATCTCGCATGGACACTACGACCATGGCGGAGGGCTGAAAACATTTTTCGAAGAAAATGAAAAGGCCGAAGTAATCATACATCAGCTTGCATTTGAAAAATATTATTCAACCCGCTCAAACAATAAAATTGCATATATAGGTCTTGATGAAAATCTGAAACAGAACAGACAAATTGTTTTTACATCAGACTATCATGATATCGGTAATGGAATCTATGTATTCTCGAATATTCTCCAAAGCGAACCGCTTCCAAAATCAAACAATACTTTGTTTAAAGAATATAAGGATCAAATAATACCCGACAGCTTTGAACATGAGCAAAACCTCGTGATAGAGGAAGACGGGAAAACACTGCTGATAACCGGCTGCGCTCATAACGGTATTGTCAATATAGTCAAACGTTTTTACACGCTTAAAGGTCGAATGCCCGACTATATAATAGGAGGTTTTCATCTTTCCAGCCGTTCCGGCGGTGATGAATCCTCGGAAATGACTGACAAAATCGCTGAATATCTGAAAGATACAAAAGCAAAGTATTATACTTGTCATTGTACCGGTATTGAACCTTATAAAAGGATGAAATCAGTAATGAGTGACAGAATCGATTACCTTGCCGCAGGCAGTGAATTGACTATTTAAATAAAAGAAACCGATAATATAAATTATTAGAAAATACGGAGGAAAAATATTAATGCTTAGAATTGCAGTAGCAACCGACAAAGGAATTGTAGCCGATCACTTCGGACATTGCGAAAGCTTCATGATTTTTGACACCGAAAATAAGCAGATAGTAAAAAGCGAAACCGTTGCAAATCCCGGACATAAACCCGGATTTCTGCCTAACTTTCTCGCCGACAGAGGTGTAAATGTAATTATCAGCGGCGGTATGGGCGGCGGCGCGGTTCAAATTTTCAACGAAAGAAACGTTGAAGTTATCGTAGGAGCTTCCGGCGAATCAAAAACCTCGGTTGAGGCTTACCTGCAAGGTTCGCTGAAATCAACCGGTTCCGTTTGCCATCAGCATATTGATGACTGCGGCGGCAAAGAGCAATAATTTTAATAAAAAAGTGCTTGCACCGATTTAAATGCAGGCACTTTTATATTTAAAAGTAACAACAACGATAAAAAACTATTTTATTTGTTCAGTTCATGGGTAATATCATGAACGCTTTTTTCAACCGCTTGTTTATTCATGATATTCTCTAACCAATCCGGCTTAAAAATAACGTCCATCGCGTTGCGCAATGCCAGATTAGCTCCGTCGGAAAAAGGGAATCCGGCAAAGTCAAACAATACTCCAAACTGTACCTTAAGGTGTCCCATAACGAATGACATCACCGCATCCCGCGGCACGCCTTTTTCCACGCAGGCATCCACCGCCATACGCATACCTTTGACCAAGGGCGCGGTGATGGATTCGACAAGAGCCGGCTCCAAAAGAATCATCTGATCAATGGTTATGCGGAAAGCTTTGTCGATAGGCTTAAACATCAGACGCGCGAAAGCTTCGCCCCGCTCATAATCTTCGTCCGACCCCTGATGGATAGCGCAAACCATATCCATCTTTGCGGTTCCCGTGCCGCCGAACCAATCCCGCTGCGCAGCTTCGCTGATTCCGTCTTCAAACGGGAAAAGACTGGGATGACAAGGATGCACGACGAAATATTTCAGGTCCTCCCGCATAAACATTACTTCTCCGAAGTGAGCGGCAGGATCAAGTCCGATGACCATAGCTCCGGTCTTCATCAGAGGAATGATATCAGCTGACACTTTTTTAATAATCTTATCTGGAACCGCAAACACAACCATATCAGCCGTCATAACTGGATCGGAACCGGAAGTGGCTGTTACACCGTGTTTTTCTTTCAGCGCCTGCGCAGCCTTTTCACTGATCTCCACATAAGAAATCTCGTAGGACGGTTCATCCTTAATATTCGGGGTAATACGCATACCCATTTTACCGCCTGCGCCCAGCAATACTACTTTCTGAAACATAATAATTCTCCTTAAAAATTATATAAAATTGCCTAAAATAATCGAAAAAGGCTGCAGGATTATTGTATTTCCCGCGGCGGAATCAAATATAATCCCGATATCTTCCGTAATTTGTTCTTTTTTGTATACCGCATATCGCTCTGCTGTATCACCGTTAAGACAATCACCCTCGATGCTCGGCCATCCGTTGAGGTTGAGGTTTATCTGATCATCTGTTGTGTTTGCCTCAAAGTCTGCTGTTCGCGAACAATACATAATTGACAAAATAAGCTGAATCGTGTATACTTATAATACAAGTTATACAATTCATACTTATTGAACGGAGGATATAAAATGAATAAACATAAAGGCAAATACGCTTGGACGGTCAAGGTGGAGGAAAAAGGACAAATCGTAATACCCAAAGAAGCCTGCGATATATTTGACATCAATCCCGGTGACACTTTGATTATTCTGGGTGATGAGCAACAAGGAATAGCGATACCTCCTAAAAACGCTTTAACAAAGCTTGTTACAACGCTTTTTGATGGCACTATGCCTCAGAGGGAGGACGAGGAATGAACGCTATCACAATTACAAACCTTTCAAAAAAGTACGGAGGATTTACGGCGGTAGACAATTTGAACCTGACGATTGAGCAAGGCGAATTGTTTGCCCTTTTAGGTGTAAACGGCGCGGGGAAAACCACAACTATAAAAATGCTGTCCTGTTTGATTAAGCCAACGAGCGGCAATGCAGTATTGCTCGGTGATAGCGTGAGAGAACACCCGCAAGCTGTCAAAGAGAAAATCAATATCTCGCCACAGGAAACAGCTGTGGCCGCCAACTTATCAGTAATCGAGAATTTAGAGCTCACAGCGGGCATTTACGGTCAAGATATTAAAACCGCAAAGAAAAAGACTGAAGAAATGGTGTCACAATTCGGACTTGATGGTGTTCGAAATAAAAAAGCAAAGCAATTATCAGGTGGTATGCAAAGACGGCTCTCTATTGCAATGGCTTTGATTTCAAATCCACAAGTCTTGTTTCTTGATGAACCCACTTTAGGGCTTGACGTACTTGCTCGCCGGGAATTGTGGGCATCTATTCAAGCATTAAAAGGAAAAGTGACCATTGTTCTTACGACACATTATTTAGAGGAAGTGGAAGCGCTGTCCGATCGCATTGGCATAATGGCAAATGGTAAATTGGCGGCTGTTGGAACGGTAGCTGAATTGACCGAGCAGACCGGCACAAATAAGCTGGAGGATGCTTTTGTTGTTCTTTCAGGAGGTGCGGTATGAGAATTATTTTGTTTGCAAAACGCAATATTAAAGAGATTTTGCGTGATCCTATCAACCTCTTTTTCGGATTAGGATTTCCGTTAATACTGCTTGTGCTGTTGTCTGTAATCAACGCAAGTATTCCTCCCGAAGCGAACAATCCGATGTTTTCGATTGAAAATCTCGCACCCGGTTTAGCAATGTTCGGAACTGCATTCATGGCATTGTTTACAGGTATGCTGGTATCCAAGGATCGTACTTCGTCCTTCTTAATGCGCTTGTTCGCCTCACCTATGACATCTTTTGATTTTATATTAGGTTATACTTTACCAATGCTCGTTATGTCTTTGGCGCAAGCCGCAATAACTTTATTAGCTTCATGTATTGCGGGGCTTGAACTCACCGGCAATCTCCTACTTGCCATCCTTGTGACAATGCTGACCTCGCTTTTGTTTGTGGGGTTCGGTTTATTATTCGGAAGTTTACTGAACGATAAGGCAGTAGGCGGCATTTGCGGTGCATTGCTTACGAATGTTGCAGGATGGTTGTCCGGGGTGTTTATTCCGATTGACTTAATAGGCGGCGCTTTCAAAAAAGCGGCTGAGATTCTACCGTTTTATCATAGCGTGCAAGCAATCAAAGCAACCTTAGACGGTAACTTTGTTGAAATACTGCCGCATTTGATAATTGTATTGGGTTATACGATTGTTATTTTTATACTTGCGATTATTGTTTTTCACCGTAGAATGAGCGGTGATAAGGCGTAGAGTTTATATGGTGAGAGTGCTTGAGCTTCCAAGCAAAGCCGCTATTCCGTAAAAATAGGTTCTGGCAAAGAAATGATCCGTAGGGAATTGGATGCTAGGGCTAAAATCAATGGGGTGCATTTTATCAATAACGGCACCACCTTCACATAGCAGACACATATTTTGCACTCAAAAATTTACGAAGATGCACACCCTCCAAAAAAATGCACACCCCCTCCGATATTTTGCACACCCCT
>LSQX01312956.1_pt1 | contig 14252 bp, 12 predicted proteins | sample 654561 | NCBI WGS metagenome assembly LSQX01 (sample SAMN04489861, study PRJNA283612) | anaerobic digester metagenome | isolation source: 4 biogas reactors fed with cattle manure at either 37C or 55C with and... | place: Denmark: Kongens Lyngby | collected 2014
ATGCGGCCCCTTCAGCCCCTTCGAGACGCTCGTGACATACACACGCAGGCGGGTGCCGTGCTTGTATTCCTCGCCGGGCACCTGCTCTTCTGGCGGCATGATGGCCTCAAGGTCGCCCAAATCAATGTGGACCATGCGCGGGTTCGGGCCCTGCTGCACGATGCCCGACACAATATGGCCTTCTTTATCTTTGAACTGGCCCAGCACCTGGTCGTCACCGAGGTCTCGCAACCGCTGGTTAATCACCTGTTTCGCAGCGTTCGCACCGATGCGACCAAACTCTTCAGTGTCTGCAAACGCTTCTCCGATGACTTCACCGGCGTCGTTCAGTTCGGGAACGAGCACACTAATAGCGCCAGTCTTTCGATCAAGACTGACACGCACCTGGTCATCGGCAGGCTCAGGGTTGCCAATATTGACCTCATGCTTGATGTAAGCGGTATGGATGGCCTGTTCGATGATGCTTGCCAGCTCATCGAAGGGAATTTCGCGCTCTCGTTCGAGCCCTCGCAGCATGGTGAGGTCGATCTTCACGGTGGGCCTCCTTCTATTCAGATTTCAGGTCTCGCTATGCGAGTCAGCTATTCAGAATACCTCACCAGCTTGGAGATAGACACGATCAGTACGTTTCAAAGCGGTCAAAGCCTGTCGGCGCACTGAAACACGGGCTAAAACTGCTCGCAGATACCCGCAGCGTGGTCGCGGTTGGCGTATACGACTCAAGATAGAACGTATAGCCTTCTGGCGACACCAGCGCGACCACACGTTCGCGTGATTCGCCGGTCGAACTGACCTCCCAGCCCGGTCTTTCAGCGTAGGCCGCTTGCACCTCATCAAATAGCGCATCGACACTGATATCGCTTGCGACCTCTACGTCATACCCACCAGGCAAGAATATTTCCTCCGCCGACCCGGTCAGCTTCTCGGCGGGTCGCTCTGACCAATCGCAGGTCATCGCATGCATACGATCGATTGGCCCGCTCATGCCACCCGTCACGACATCAGTCGGCACGAAGCTGATGAGGTCAAACAACACATCATTTTGGTAGGCTCGCGCCTCGCTGAGAGTGATCGATGAGAGACCCGAACTCTGCGTCATTGTCGACCGGTTTGGGGCGCACGCCGCTGTCATCAGCGCGAGCAGCAGCACGGCCGCCGCACATGTAACACGTCTCAAAGATCTCATCGAAACCTCACCATCAGCAGCATCCTGGTCATCATCATTGAGCCCTTCACCGTCAGGGTCCTTTCTCTTCAAGCACCCGGGCCAGCTCCCGCAGCACAGCCGAATTTGTTGCTGGCCCCTGCGCAACTCGACTGTGGCTGTGCAACTGCGCCCTGCCGTTCGAGTCAAAAATGTGCGGCTCAAAAATCTGGTCGAGCTCATGCGGCGTGTGCAATCGCCCTTGGTCGATGCGGTTGATCAAGTCGTTCTCGTACTGAAAATGGTGATAATTCGTGCCCTGCTCTGGTTGCCAGGCTTGCAGCAGGTACGAGCCGCCGAGCGACACCACCAGATCAAACTCTGCACCCGCGATCTCGGCGGCAGACAACACCGTGACGCCGGCACTATGCCCCGCTGCGACGCGGTCGACATCGCCCAGCGAAGGTTCGCGGTCGATGACCTGCGATTGGAATCGTTGCACCCCCTGGCCAAGCTCATGCAGAAACTCATAGTGAGTGTTGCTGTTTTCGCCAACCCAACTCACCCATGAGCCGTCTTTGTAGACAAACGCCACGGTATTGCTAGCAGAGCGTGCAACGAGATAGCGCGAAACCTGCTGCGCCTCACCCTGAAAGAAGTGCTTCATCTGGGTGCCGGTTCCCGGTACATACGTGAGCACTTTCGTCGTGTGCGGCCCGAGCTCGCCAATCATTTCGACGATTCTCGATTGCGCGGGGTCACTCACGACGAGCGTCACCGAGCCGTCTGCAACCCGCTGCCAGTAGTGCTGTTCATCGATAGAAATGTCCGGCATCTCAGCAAAATGCTGTGCGCTCTGCGCGTTCGCGGCGATGCGCGCGTTGATCGGCACGCCATCGAGGTTGCCGATCACGAGCGGCACCTCACGCATAAGCGTCGCACGATCGTCAGCCGAGAGATCGCCCCACCACGCCTCAACAAGATGAACCGGCGGCTGTCTGTCCCGCAAAAAATACACGAGGCTCTGCCGATACAGCTCAACCAGCAGCGGATGATTACGCCGGGTCGCAGGCCCCGGCTGCGCCTGCGGCGACGTGCGAGTGACCGCTACGCGACTGATCAGGGCAAGGCCACCGCCTGCGCTTGGCCCTGCGTCAGCGGTGAACTGCCACCGAGACATCTCGTGCGGTACACGCAGCGCCGCTGCGAGGCGCCGCTCTGCCGACATGCGTCTCTCATGCAGCGCCTGCCAACTCGCCCGCAGCACCTCGAGCTCGTCACAGACACGATGAAATTCAACCGCGGTCGCGTGCCACTGCCCCGCCAGCTGTTCAGGGACATTCATTGCGTGAGTGAGGTCGTGGCCAACGTTGCCCCACCTGACAGGGCCCGTATTCGGCAACGCAATCGGCGGCGGCGAACGCCAAGAATAGACCGCGGACACACCTGCCTGCTGACCGATGTCTTCAAGCCTGCGCACGTATGCCTGCAACATCAGCACAAGCTCTTCGGCCCGGGCACGTATGGCTGCGGCGTTCTCACGTATCAGAGTGACCTGGGTGCCGTAGGCGTAAAACGCTTGCTGCGCGTCACTGACTACGGCGGCCAACTTGCTCGCGGCAACCAGTGACACCGTCGCGAGCTGCCCGTCAAGGCGGTCAACCGCCACAGCGTGATTCGACGCGAGACTCCCCCGAGCAGCCCGCACCTGTGCAGTGTATGCGGTTGCACATTGCTCAACTTGTTGCAGCCAGCGCACCGCCTGAAACGCCTCAGCGGCCTCACCAACGGCGGGCCGGGCGGGGCCAAGTATCTCGTCAATCTGGGGCATCGACATCACGGGCTGTCATTCTCTGGGCAGCGCACTGAGCACGGCCGCGGCGAGCGCTTCGTCGCACGCCGACCCCTCGCAGGTGATCGTCTGCACGGCAGCAGCAGCCTGTTCTGCGGCCGCCGACAAATGGCGCATTGACTGTGCAATATGTGTAAGAAAGTCGTGCGTCACGTCGGCGATGCCGGTGACGCTCTCAAACCGCGCCACGCCAAGGGCGTTCTGAGCTGTTCTCTGCGCAGCAACGTGCATAAGGCGCTCGGTGGCTGCGAGTGATGCAGCGTCTAGCCTGAGTCGGTCGGTCATCGCGGTCGTCCACCCGTCACTTCACTGTCGCTTCAACGTCATTTCGCTGTCAGAGACGGTCAGCTGATGCGTGCCGCAATCTGTAGGTCCATATCGCGCAAGGCGTCAGCGGTTTGTAGCAGAAAGGTCTGCATTTCTTGCAATTTCGCGGCAACGGCATTCGCGCTCGCTGTGTATTCGCTATACGCCGTACCAAATTTCGTTGAGGCCTGGTCGGTGACAAAACCCGAGTTCACCAGCTGGCCGATGTGCTGCTGCAGCGACTGCAGCTTCGCCGTGATCTCTTCTCGCCCCTGACCGAGTTGCGAGGCAGCCTGTTCGATCTCGGCATATGACACCGTAATGTTCGCCATGAGTACGCTCCGTTTCTTTGGTCGCTGGCGAATAACCGCAAGCGAGACTTGCAAAATGTTCAACCTGAATGTTCGATCGCTGCGATGCGACTGTGCCCACGCTAACAAGCGCCGTGCTCGCAATAAATCAGCAGGAAGACATCTGTGCATAAGTCAAGAAAAATGCCCCTGTGAGCGACAAATGGCTGTCGCGCACAGGGGCATGATCCTCGTAAAAAACTAGCTCACTGACTCGCTAGCCACGAAGGCACATCATCGATCACCACTCGATCCTTCGTGCCTGCGGCGCGATCCCAGACCTCAGCGAACCCTTCGGCAGCGTCACGGCCCACCACGACCACGCGTGGCACGCCAAGCAGTTCGGCGTCACCAAATTTCACACCCGGCGACACCTTTGGTCGGTCGTCAAACAGCACGTCAAGCCCCGCACCAGTGAGCGCGGCCGCAAGCTGCTCGGCACGCTCAAACACCACGGGGTCTTTGCCCGTCGCAACGAGGTGCACATCAAACGGCGCGATCTCGCGAGGCCACACGAGACCTCGCTCATCGTGGTTCAGATCAGCGAGCGCCGCCAGAATTCTGGTCACGCCAATGCCATACGAACCCATCGTGACCGTAACCAGCTTGCCGTTCTCGTCGAGCACCTTGAGGCCCAGCGCCTCAGCATATTTGCGGCCGAGCTGAAACACGTGCCCGATCTCCATGCCGCGTGCGAGCTCGATGGGGCCAGACCCATCGGGGGCAGGGTCGCCTGCACGCACAGTGGCCACATCGACCACACCGTCGGCGATGAAGTCGCGCCCCGCGACCAGATAAGCAACGTGCTGTTCGTGCACATTGGCTCCGGTCACCCATTGGGTGCCGGGCGCCACGCGCGGGTCAAGCAGGTACCGCACGCCGCTGGTCGCCGACTCTCCGAGCACCTCGGTCGCCGCTTCGCCCGCCACCTCGGCAAGCTTGACCGGCCCGATATAGCCGGGCACAAGCTCGGGATGCTTCTTGAAATCTTCTTCATTCGCAGGTTCAACATCGCACAGCGCAAACGCCACCTCGACCCGCTTCATGTCAACGTCGCGATCACCGGGCACGCCGATGACGACAAGCTCACGCTCGCCCGCCCGTTCGCCTGAAATGGGGGTGACGGCGAGCACGACGTTCTTCAGCGTGTCGTGAGCGCCCCACCCGCGACCATCGGCACGCGGCAACACAGCATTCGTGTGGGTGACGAGGGTGTCAATCGTCGGGGTATTCGGGGAGTCGTACACCTCAGCCGCAGGCGCGTCTTGCCACGACACCGCTTCGGGTGCCTGCGACACATAGGCTTCGACGTTCGCTGCATAGCCACCAGCCGAACGCACAAACGTGTCTTCGCCGATGTCAATCGGCAGCAAGAACTCTTCGCTCTTCGAACCACCCATTGCGCCAGCGTCAGCAGACACGATCACATATTCGATGCCGAGGCGGGCAAAAATGCGCTCGTATGCGTCACGCTGCGCTTGATAGCTCGCCTCGAGACCCTCATCGTTGATGTCAAACGAATACGCATCTTTCATCGTGAATTCGCGGCCCCGCAGCAGGCCTGCGCGCGGCCGCGCCTCGTCACGATACTTGTCTTGAATCTGGTAGATCGTGAGCGGTAGATCTTTGTACGACGACACGATGTCTTTCACGAGCAGCGTGAACGCTTCTTCGTGCGTCGGGGCGAGCAAGTAGTCGGCACCGTGGCGGTCTTGCAGCCGAAAGAGCGCATCGCCGTATTCTTCCCAGCGACCGGTCGCCTCGTACGGTTCACGCGGCAGCAGGGCCGGAAAATGCACCTCATGCGCACCGGCTGCAGACATCTCTTCGCGAATGATCTGTTCGATCTTCGCTTTGACCCGCAGCCCAAGCGGCAGCCAGGCAAAGACGCCTGGGGCCTGACGGCGAATATATCCGGCACGCACCAACAGTTTGTGGCTGGCGACCTCAGCATCGGCCGGGTCTTCGCGCAGGGTCTTCAGAAAGTAATTTGAAAGGCGAGTGAGCACGAGTTCTATCGTATCTGTTGATTGGGGCGGCTCGCGGTCACGTGTTGCTTTGCACGCTTACTACGAGGATCGCCGACCGCACCCGCACCGCCCGCAATAGGCTATGAGACGTGAGCGTCGCACAGCGCGAAAAGGTTTCGAATCGGGGGCTGCCGACCTGGGCTGTCTGGGCCGGTAGTCTCGCCGTTCTCGCGGTTGCGGCGTTGCTGAGGTTGTGGGCACTGGGTCGCCCCGACTCACTCGTCTTCGACGAGCTCTACTACGTGCGAGACGCGGTGAGCCAGCTTGCCCACGGCTACCCTACGGTTTGGCCCGATGACGACCCCGCGTTCGGCGGCGAGCGCGCACGGGCCTTCGGTGAAGTGGCGAGCGGAATTTCACACCCGCCGCTCGGCAAGTGGATCATTGGGCTCGGCATTTTGGTGTTCGGACCCGACACCGGGTGGGGCTGGCGCATGGCGGTAGCGCTTGCGGGGGTGGCGACGGTCGGGCTGACGATGCGCATCGGCTGGCTGCTGACGCGCAGCCTTGCGGTGGCCTGGTTAGCGGGGCTGTTCTTGGCGCTCGACGGGGTGCACGTGGTGCTGTCGCGTGTGGCGCTGCTCGACGGTCCGCTCACGCTGTGCATCACGCTCGGCGCGCTGTGCATCTTGCACGATCAGCTGCAGTTGCGCCGCATATCGCTTCGGTCGGAGGTCGACGCGCGGTCTGGCGTCAACACCCGGTCAGAGGTCAGCGCCCGGCCTGTACTCAACAGCCAGTCGGAGATCAGCGCACGGTCAGAGATCAACGCCCAGTCAGATGGTTTCGCGGCAATTTCTCTGACCAAGGTACGATCTCTGACCGAAGGACAATCTCCGACCGGCGACCGGCCCGTAACCGGCGACCGATCCCTGACCGACGACCGGCCTCCGGCAGGCGTCTTGCCGATAGTGTGGCGCCGCCCATGGCTGCTCGCTGCTGGCGTGAGCTTCGGGGCCGCCTCGGCTGTCAAATGGTCTGGACTATTCGCCCTCGCCGCGTTCTTGCTGCTGGTCACGCTCGCAGATCTGCTGCGCAGAACCAGGCACGAGGATCGCATGCCCTGGCTGCGCGCCGCCCTGCAGGGGCTGGTCACCGCCGCGATCGCCCTGCCGACTGCGCTGATCACCTATCTCGCGAGCTGGCTCGGCTGGATTCTGCACCCCGGCGGCAGCGGCCGCGTCACTGGCGAGCCCTGGTGGGTGTCACTCATCGGGTGGCACACCAACATACTTTCATGGCACGCCACGCTTGACTCGCCCCACCCCTATCAGGCCCATCCGCTCAGCTGGCCGCTTGCTCTGCGCCCGACAGCGATGTACCACCACAGCGAGAGTGGGTATATGGCGGCGGTGACCCCAATTCCGAACCCGATTGTGACGTGGCTCGGTGTCGCCGTCATCCTGTTTCTCGTGCTGGTGGGGCTGCGACAAGTGGCCATCGCGAGCCGTGCTCGCTCGTTCGCTCCGCTTACCAACCACACGATGTTCGTGGTGGCGTTTGTGCTCACTGGGTACCTGTCGGGCCTCGTGCCGTGGGTCATCTTGTCTTCACGCTCTGCGGTGTACCAGTTCTATGCCGTCGGGCTCACCCCGTTCGCAGCGCTCGCAATTGCCGTGGTGGCGGCTGAAATCGCAGCTGCACGGTCATCGGCACGGCCGTTGCAGCTCACTGCAATCTCGTTTGATGCGTCACCGAGCGCGCGGCTTGGTCGACGAGTCACTGTCGCGATGGTGGTGGCTGCGGCAGCGGTGTTGGCACTGCTGTTTTGGCCGCTCTGGTCAGCACTGCCCGTACCCGAATGGTTCTATCGTCTGCACCTGTGGTTGCCCGGTTGGGCGTAAGCGTCTCTGTTGGGTGCAGGTCTCATGGCTGGGTACAGGTTTCATGGCTGGTCGCGGGCTTCACGACCGAGCGCAGGTCTCGTGTCTGGGCGCAGGTTTCGCGGCTGAGCCTAGACCGCGGGGCTGCGCGTAGACCGCGGGTGAGCGTAGCGACTCAGAGCAGGCGCCGACTGAGCGCCCACGCCGTCAGTTCGTGGCGGTTCGACAGCTGCAGCTTGCGCAGCACATTCGACACATGCGTCTCAACGGTTTTCACTGACAGAAACAGCTCCGCTGCCACCTCTTTGTAGGCGTATCCCCTGGCGATCATGCGCATGACCTCTTGCTCACGCGCCGAGAGCCGATCAAGCTCGTCGTCGGCTGTTGCGATTTCGCCGAGCCCGGTTCCGAACGCATCAAGCACAAAGCCCGCAAGCCGCGGCGAGAAGACTGCATCGCCGTCCCGAACCCGCAGCACTGCTTCGGTAACCTCAGCGCCTGAAGCAGCCTTGGTGAGATAGCCACGGGCGCCCGCACGAATGACACTCACCACGTCGTCTGCCGCGTCAGACACACTCAACGCAAGCGCGCGCACTGATCGCGCGGCAGAAATCGCGGTCAGCCGACGCAACACTTCAGCCCCGCCGCCGCCTTCGCCGCCGGGCAGGTGCACATCAAGCAGCACCACTTCAGGCGTCAGCTCGGTAATCACGTCAACGGCCTCGTCGACGGTCGCGGCCTCACCAACTACCTGCAGTTGCGCACCGAGTTCGGCCCGCAGCCCGGTGCGAAAGATCTGGTGGTCATCGACGATGACCACTCGCACCGGTTCGTGCGATCCTCGTGCGTCCTTTGCCCCCGTCGCGCCCTCTAGGTTCTGCACGTTCTGCACATTCTGCACCTGGTCATCGCCACGCTCACTCATTGCTGCCCTCTTCTTCTGCCGCAAGCGGCACTGACAACCGTACAGATGTGCCGTGCCCACCCGGACCCGCGAGCAAACGTGCTTCGCCGCCTGCCCGCTCCATTCGCCCAAGAATTGATTCTCGAATACCCATGCGGCCCTCTGCAATCTCTTCCAGTCGCACCCCGGCACCGCGGTCGGTCACATCGACAGCCACCCGGTCGGCATCGGTCTCGATGTACACAGTCACGTCGCCGCCAGCGTGACGCGCGGCATTCAGCATGGCTTCGCGGGCGGCCGCAACGATCGCCTCTGGCACTGGCCTTGCTGGCCCTACCGACACGACCTCGAAGCGAACGGCATGCGCTTGTTCAAGCACCGCCGCGTGCGCCCGCAGCTCAGTCGCGATTGCCTCAGTGTCGAGTGGCGCTGCTCCGTCTGCCACACGAAAGAGCCAGTCGCGCAGGTCACGTTCTTGGCTTCGTGCCAGCCGCGCCACCTCGCCTCCCGGCTCTGAGCGCTGCTGTATCGCAGCGAGTGTTTGCAGCACCGAGTCATGCAGGTGGGCGGCAATCTCAGCGCGCTCGGCCTCACGCGCACGGGCCGACCGCTCTGCGATGAGTTCGCGATTGATGCGGAGCACCCAGGGAGCAAGCGCCAAGGCCACGCCAGCCAGCACGGCGAGGGCTGCCGCGATGACGGTGAATGCGCTTGGCTGCTGCGCGGTGATAAAAAACATCAGCACTCCGCAGGCGACGAGGGCAAGCGCGCCGAGCACCCGTGGCAACAGGTGCCGCTCAGGGCGTTGCCGATCAGCAATTTGCCACCATGTCAGTCCAAGACCCGCGAGCACCGCCAGACCGGGCAGCAGCAGTTCAAGCGGCAGCTGCACGCCGAGCTGGGTGAGCACGAGTCCGAAGCCGGCAACCAGCAAACAGGCGCCGAGCAACAATTCTGCGATGGGCCAGCGCGCCACAAACTTCGCGGCCGGTCGCCGCTGCCCAGCAGTCGCAGCGGCCGTCTGCGCGTCAGCAGTGAACGTCGCGGCAGCACCGGCACCCGCGCCAACACCTGCACCCGCGCCAGCACCAGCACTCGCGCCAGCACCGGCACCCGCAGCACCTGAGCCGGCCGTTGCACCGTTAGCGTGGGGTTCGCGCGCTGCTGGCCGAGTCAGAACGCTGCGCATCGGTTCCACCCGCACCCCGTCATCGCTAGGCACGAATACCCACAACCAGGCGTACAAGAGCACACCGGCCCCGCCAAGCACAGCAAGCACCACCATCAACACGCGTACGGCCGTGACTGGCACACCGAGATGAGCCGCGAGCCCCCCGCACACGCCCGCAAGCATGCGCTCGTCGCTCGCGCGAGTCAGGGTTGCGTGGGTCATGGTTCAATCCAACCAGTTCAGCACCCATTTTTCGCACCACTTACGAAGATTCAGGGGTCGCTCAGGGTGAACCCCGATGGCGGCTGCGGCGCACCTCACGGCAGACTCAAGATATGAACGAAACGACTCCCCCGAACGACACGACTCCCCCTGCAGAGCCGCGTCAGGCAGGCACAAGTGATCGATTCTTTTCGTGGCTGCGCGGGCTCGGCGTGGTGCGTAGCGACGACCGCTGGTTCGCCGGCGTCGCGTCGGGTATCGCTGCGAAGGCCAATATTGACCCGATCATTGTGCGCGGCGTGTTTGTGGTGCTCGCCGTGCTTGGCGGCCCTGGTATCTTGCTCTACATCGCGGCCTGGCTGCTGCTTCCCGACTCGCTTGGACGCATTCAGCTCGAGCAACTGTTTCGCGGGCAGGCGTCAGCCGCCACGACAACGATTGCGGTGCTGCTTGGTGTGCTCGTCGTGCTTCCCTTGCTGTTTTGGTCGCTGCGCGCCATCTTCAGCGGACCGTGGGCGTGGGGACTGCCCGACTTCTGGCCAGATTGGGTGCAGGTCACCCTCGGGGTCGTCTGGTGGGCGGTCATCGTGCCGGCGGGCATTATTTGGTTGGTTGTCTGGCTGAGCACTCGTGCGGGGCGAGGATCACAGCCGCCAGCCCACCCCACCCCTCACGGTCAGTCCCACCATTCGGCGTCGTTCACCACATCATCACAGGGTGAGACCTTTGCTGCAGCAACATCAGGTGGGAATCCGCAGGCAGAGGGCGAAGCCAGCAGCCCATCGTTTGCCGAGCAAGCCAATCAGTTTGCTGAATCGGCGGGCCAGAAGGCAGAGCAGTGGGGGCAACAGTTCAGCGAAAAGGCCGACCAGTGGGGGCAACAAGCGAGCGAAAAGTCCCGCGAGTGGGAGCAGTGGGGTCGTGACTACCACGAACGCTACGGGCTCAGCGCGGGCTTCGTAGCGGTCAGTCTCGCCCTCGCCCTCATTGCTGGCGGGCTCAGCGCTGCCATTACGTTCAGTCTCACCGAACACACTGCCACGACGCTCGTGCTCGGGCTCGTTGCCGCGGTTGCTGTGCTCGCACTCGCAATGATTCTTGCGGGGGTGCGCGGGAAAGACAGCGGCTGGCTCGGTTTTCTCGCCATCTGCGGCGTGATCGTGCTCATCTTTGCCCCGGTCAGCTCGCTGCTGCCTCAGCACACCGAGTTTGTTCCGTTCGGCAACACCGTGATGGTTGTGACGCCCAACGACGATGACCGCGCAAGTGTGAAGGTCGGCGGCAACACGACGGTTGACCTTGGCGAACTCACCCGCAGCTCCGAAGCGAGCGAGATCGATGTCTGGCTGCTCGGCGGCAACGTCACGGTGCGACTGCCTGAGACCCACGCGACCACGGTGCACGTGAACTTGCTCGCTGGCAATGTGCGAGACGAGCGTCTTGCGAGCGCTGAGCGCAGACAGGGCGGAATCTTTGTCTCGCGCACGTTTACCCATGGCGTGAGCACATCGAGCTCTGCCACGGCAGACGCTGCCACAGTCGTCAACATTCACCTCATGGGTGGCAATATTTACCTCGAAGAGAGCACGCCTGACACCCGAGCAGCGGCCGAGCGAGAAGAGCAGCTGCGCACCGACGAAGAACGACGCGAGCGTGAGATTGAACGGCTCGAGCAACAGATCAAAGAGCTAGAGAGGGCAGCATGAGCGAGCAGCCACACCACCCAGTTGAGCACGTTGCGTCTGGCACATCAGGCGATCTCCACGGCAACCAGCGGCGCCCGCGCACAGGGCCGATTGTCTGGGGCGCCCTGATCCTCGTATTCTGCGCGTTTGTCACGCAGCGCACCCTCGCCCCCGGCACCGTCAATGCTACGACCTGGATCATTGCCTCGATGATCGGCCTCGGCGCCCTGCTGCTAATCGTGGGTGTTGCGGTGATCTTCAAATCACGTCGCTGAGGTGCGCGTTCAGGCCTTGATCCACCTGAGCGGCACTTCGATCGATACCATGGTTCCCCCACGCACGTCGGGCCCCCAGCTGATTGAACCGCCAAGCTCGCCTTCGACCAGCGTGCGCACAATCTGCGTGCCAAGCCCATCGCCGACAGTGCCGCCGGGCAGACCGGTGCCCGTATCGACCACTTCAACTGCGAGCCAGTCGTCGGTGCGCTCTGCGGTGATGTTCACCTCACCCTCACGGCCTGCGAGTCCGTGCTCAACCGCGTTGGTCACAATCTCGGTGAGGGCCAACGCCAGCGGGGTGGCGTATTCGCTCGGCAGCTCGCCAAAGCGTCCGGTCTTGTGCGGGTGCACGGTGGTGCCGTGCAAGCTCGCCACCTCAGCCGCGAGGCCGAGCACCCGATCAAACACCACATCGAAATCAACAATCTGCGAGAGCCCCGTCGACAGTGTGTCGTGCACTACCGCGATTGCCGCAACGCGGCGCATGGCTTGCCCCAGTACCTCTTTAGCTTCTTCGCTGCGGGCGCGCCGCGCCTGCACGCGCAACAGCGAGGCGACGGTCTGCAGGTTGTTCTTCACGCGGTGATGCACCTCGCGGATCGCCATCTCCTTGACGTGCAGTTCTTGCTCACGACGGACCGCGTCGGTCACGTCCTCCACGAGCACGAGCGCGCCATCAGCGAGCCCGATGGTGCGGTAGCGCAAGCTTCGGCCGCTGACCGCGACCGTGATCCCCCGCGCACTGTCAGTCCCGGGCACGGGGGCCACGGCGGTGAGTCCACCGGGTGTCGCCGTCGCCAGACTCCCTTCGAGCGCCCCCTCGAGACCGGCAAGCCGAAGGATGTTCACGGCGTTCGGGCTCGCGTAGGTGATCACACCCTGCGCCGAGACCTCCATGACTCCATCGCCCGCCAGGCGCGTGGTCGCATACGGAAGTGCGCTCTCCAACTCGGTGAGCGGCCCTGCCTGCAACCGCTCGAGCACCAGGCTCGCAAGGCGCATGAACGCGATCTCCATCTTGCCCGGGGCTTCGGCTACTGGCTGCGCGACGTGGCGTACCGCCACCGCGTACGGCTGGTCGGCGGGACCGATCGGATAGCCAGTGGAGGTGAAGGAGATGCCACGGCGGATGCGTCGGCGGACGCTGCATGCAGGGGCGCCGGTCTCCAGGGCGTCGTACGCTTCAGGCTCATCGGACCGGTCGACGGTCTGCCCCACGCGGCTGAGCGGAACCGCCGACATCGCGGTCATCGGACGCGCGTCAGCCACCACGAGCAGTCCCTCGTCGTGGGGCACAAGCAGCGTCACGTCACCGTAGCCCAGGTCGGCCGTGAGCTGCAGGTTGGCCGCCACGTTCTCTACGTGTGCCCGTACCGAAGGATCCATGCGTGCATATGCGTCCGCGACATCCATGCGATGAGTATACGGCCAGCGCCGGTGCGTGGTGCAGCGCCGACCATCCGCGTATCGCGACCGCCGGGCGGTCGTTCGCCGCCCGCACTCATCCCCGGGCCTTCACGAGCCGATATCTCTCATGACCACCGAGTGTGACCAGGAGGATTGCGTGAAGCGCACGGCCCAAGAGCACGACAGCACCTTCGATCGGTACATCGCGCGCGAGCACCAGCTCGATATGCTCGGATACACGGTCGTGATAGTGCTCATCGCGATCATCGGCGTACTGCTGGTGATGGTGCTCTCGGAGGTGGCGCCCTCGGACATGTGGCTCTTCCGTAGCTACCCCTTCCGCGTGCTTGCCCCCGGGCTGATCCTCGCATTCCTCATCTACCTCTACGACCAGCACACGCGGATGCGCAAAGCGATGAAGGACGCCCACGAAGAGGTCCGGCAGGCCCGTGAGGAGATCAGGGAGGGCTACGAGCATCTCGCGTTCGCCCTCGACGCCGCCACCACCGTGGCCGATCTCAGCCGCGGTGAAGGCCTCGACTCGCTGCTCCAGAACGCGGCCGAGCACTTCGGCGCCGACGCCGCGGCCATCGTCGATGACGACATGCAGATGTACGTCATCGAGTCCGCTGATGCTGGCGCCGCCGAACGTGCGATGAGCAGCGCGGCGATGGAGGCGGTCACCGCGGGAACGCCGCTCACTGTCTCCGGTGACGGCACGGACGGCAGCGTGATCGCGGTGCCTCTCAGAGCGAACGGCCGCCTTGACTCGATCGCCTGCGCATGGCGCGCCGATGGTGAGTTCGAGCAGCAGCAGCTCGACGGCCTGCAGCTCGTGGCTCGCATCATCGAGATGGGCTCCGACAACCGCCGGCTTCTCGACGAAGCGCACGCCCGGATGGAGGGCACCCTGCAGACACTGGCCGACCTCGTGGACCTTCGGCAGCCCGAGTACTCGCAGCACTCCGCGACGACCGCGCAGTTGGCAGTGGAAGTGGGCCGCACGATGGGCCTGCCCACCAGCGACCTCGAGGACATCCGGGTCGCCGCCCTGCTGCACGATGTCGGCATGCTCCAGGT
>LSQX01228317.1_pt4 | contig 14250 bp, 13 predicted proteins | sample 654561 | NCBI WGS metagenome assembly LSQX01 (sample SAMN04489861, study PRJNA283612) | anaerobic digester metagenome | isolation source: 4 biogas reactors fed with cattle manure at either 37C or 55C with and... | place: Denmark: Kongens Lyngby | collected 2014
GGAGTATATAAAACAATATGGAAGGGACAGTATTGCAATCCTGTCAGTTCCGGCATGGGATTTCGTCGCAGATGATTGGCTTCATTCACGTATGGCAATTTTGAGGGGTGTAGAGAACGGTTTTTCAATGATCAGAACGGCGAGGTTGGGAAGACTGACTATCAGTGATGCATACGGCAGAGTAACGGCCGAAGCCGACTGTTCGAATGGTAATGCAACGTTTTTGCTGGGTGATGTACCCACACAACGGATTGTAACACTCTATACGAAGTATGGGGATTGGTTTGGATTGGTTGTCATCTTTTGCGCCGTTGGTTTCCTTTTCGTTATTTTTCTCAAGAGAAAAGAAATTCAATCAGGTATCGAATGAGGAGCAATGTAATTGTATAAGGAGAGCTTACAAGTTTAAATAAATAGATAAATAAAATTGATGAAAACAACGAATCTCTTCAAAGCTGGTCCGGTTTTATGCTTTACAATTATTTTGACTCTTCTGAATACCGTAAATGGCAGTTCACAGACATTCTGTACAAGTGCCGACACTGAACAGATTACCGGAGAGCAGGATGGCTATATCTATGAGCTGTGGAATCAGCCCTCCATCATCGGAAACACCACCTTCCAGCAATACTTCAGCATCCGGAGAGAGACACGTAACAGCGGCACAATCAATATCTCCGATCATTTCAACAAGTGGATGTCACTCGGAATGCAGATGGGCAAAATGCACGAGGTCTCCTTTGTGGTAGAAGGATTTCGAAGCAACGGAGCATTTGAATTTGAAGAGCTGGAAATATGGGTGAAATAATGGCAGAAATATGTATCCGGTAGTAAAAACATAAACCCTCTGATACCCATATTGGCATAAAAGGGTTTATGAATAATGGAGTCGTTACTCTCCGAAAATCTCGGCCAGCTTCTCTTCCAACAGATCGCCTCTCAGGTTCTCTGCAACAATAACCCCCTCAGGGTTGATCAGGTAACTTTGCGGCACTGCCCTGACCCCATACATACGCGCCACCTCGTTGTTCCACGAGTTGAGGTCGGAGACCTGTGTCCAGGTCAGGCCATCTTTTTCAATCGCCTTCAGCCATGCCTCTCTCCCATCTTTGTTGTCCAATGAGACACCCAGGATCTCGAAGCCCTTATCCTTGTAGGCTGCGTATGCCTTCACCAGATTGGGGTTCTCCTGTCTGCAGGGGCCACACCAGGAAGCCCAGAAGTCGATGAGCACATATTTCCCCTGGAAGTCGGAGAGGCTAACGGGATTGCCATCCGGGTCGTTTTGCGTGAAGTCGGGTGCGGTTTTGCCTATCCCAATGGTTCTGGCCGCCTCTATTCGTTGCGCAAAAGCTTTGCCGGTAAATGTTTCGCGATACTTCTCATCGATTGATAAAAAGAGTGGTTCAATGACCTCCACATCAAAATCAGATGAAACCGATTCCGAAAGTGCCTCCACACTGAAATAGGAGTCCGGATGCTCCCGCACGTACTGCTGCTGCTTATTGGAACGCTCCTCCAACAATTGTGCATACTCCCGGTTCAACGCTGCAGTGAAAGCGGTGTCGTTCAGCTGCTCCGGAGATGCCTGCATCACCTTCTGATTCATACGGGCAGCCAGATCCTGTATCTGTCCCCCAATGTAATCAAGATATTGCCGGTGCTCATCGTTGATGGGTGAATCGACAAATGTGCTGTTCTGTAAAGAGTCAGGGGAGGTGAGTTTCACCGTGCCATTTTCAAGGTAGAGATAGAGGATGTGCCCCGACTGGGCCGCCGGTCCCATGCCTTCACCGGTATAATCCAATATCAGACGGGCGGGAGCCGGCTCCGTGATCGCACCCTGAAAGGAGAAACCACCCTTTCGTAGTTGTGTGGTATCCAGTTTTTCGCTACCCTCACTCCAATAACTCAAGTAGAGTGTGGCCGGATCGTTCCAGTCACCGATGGTACCTTTCAATGTGAACGAATCGTTGTTGTTGTCGTTCTTGCAACTGCTCATTGCCAAAAGACAACAAAGCGAGATAAAAGCTGTTTTTTTCATAAAATGATATTAATAATTTTGTGTCAGGTTGGGATTGTAGTTGGTGGCTGCCTGTGGAAAGGGAAAGATCCAGAGGGGTGAGTCGGGTCGCAGCGAATAGCTCCGTGTCATCACCGGTGGAATGGGATCCCAGCCGTTCATCGGGTTGCCCCCGCGCGGTATGAAGCCTTGAGGTGCCAGCGTCAGTGTTTTGGTAAGGGTCGTCTGCCACTCCGTTTCGGAAGCGTTCCAGCGCTTCATGTCGAGGAAGTTCTTGGAGGTGGCAAAATTTTCATTCCGGGCCACCCGCTTCAGTGCAGCAATTGCATCGGCTTTGGAATCAACCGTTAAGGGAGAATAACCATTCGGGTCAATACGCCTTATGCGCAGTTTTTCCAAGATGGTCATTGCAGCTGGAATGTTTCCATCCCCTCCACGCAACAGACACTCCGCGCGGGTCAGGTACATATCGACCGTGGTCAGGCTGTTGATGCTATAGTGCACCTTGTAGTCACCGGCCATCACATAGTGAAACCAGGCCTGCACACCTGCAACAGATGTCATATTGCCACCCTGATTCATCAGCACCCCACCCGTCAGGTAGGTAGCCACATTGTTTTCCAGTTCACCATGTTTCAGCAGGATGTCATTGGGATCGAAACTGGCCAACAGGTCGGGTGAAAAGATGTAGCGCATGGTGAAGGAGGACATCTGATAAAACAGCTCCTCGTCGTTGAACTTGGGTCGGTCGAAGAAAGGAATGTCAAAGGGGGGCATCGGTATGGCCAGCCGGTCGCTGCGATGGTCCAGCAGCTTGTCGTTGATGGCCAGTGAAGCGGCTGCCGCAGCGTCCGCACCGTTGTAGTCCCTCATCGCCATCAGCACCTTTGCCTTCACCGCATGAGCAAAAGCTTTCCCCACACGCATCCTGGCAGGGTTCTCGGGCAGGGCGTTCAGTGCAAAGGCTGCCTCCAGATCGGCCAGGATAAAGTCATACACCTCCTGCACGGTTCTTTTCTCCGCCAACTCATTGATGGGAAAATCCTCGAACATATAGGGTACACCCCCATCGGTCGCGGCTGTGGCAGGATCGTAGGCTTTCGCGTAGAAGTTCACAGCCAGATAGTGAAAATAAGCCCGCAGCACGTAAGCCTCAGCCTTTATCTGTGCCGCCTTCGATGCATTGCCCGCAGCGTTGTCCACATTGGCGATGATCGGGTTGGCGATACGGCCGATGATCCCGTAGAAAGCGCCGTAGAGGTACTGCTGCGGGTCCTGTGTAATATCGGTGCGATCCACCGTCTCGTCCCATGTCAGCAACACCGACTCCACGCTCGGGATACCCTCTTCGTGTCGAGAGATCAGCTCGATCACATTTTGCGGTGGAATGTTATCATTGAGCAGATACATCGGCTCCCAGCTCTGTAACTGCATATACTCGTCGTTGAGCAGCAGCTCCAGTTCCTCCACCTTGTTGAGAATGCTCTGTCCCTTGGGCGTGATATCTGTGAAATCGCTGCAGCCGCCAAAAACCGGGAGCAGCACGAGGGCTGCGAAAAGCCTCAAATATATATTTCTCATATGATCAATGTTTGTTGTTCAATTTATAAATTAAGTGCAAGCCCCAGGATAAAAGTTGAGGGACGACGAAGACCACCTGTCTCGGGATCCACACCCACCTGGTTTTTGGTCCACAGTGCCGCGGGGTTGTCAATCTGGAAGCGGAGATTCGCATTCTGCATGCCGCTTTTAGCCGTCCAGCTCTGTGGCAGGTCGTACCCCAGCACAATGTTACGGATCTTGATGAAATCGGCCCGCTGCACATAGATATCCAGGTAGTTGTAGGCACCGGATCCGTCCGTGTTCGATGAGCGGTCGTTCTGAAAGATCCCCGGCACTGTGGTGTCGGTGTGTTCCGGTGTCCATGCATTCAACAGGTAGGATGCCATCGGTCCCGGGTTATAGGCACCTAAAGGACTGCTCAGCGTGCCCTCCTGCAGGCTCCGCATGTAGTAATCGCCATAGTAGACCGCCATCACGGCCAGGCTGAATCCCCGGTAGCGGAACGTGTTGCTCAACCCCATCGTGATCTTTGGATCTCTTTGTCCCGAGAAGATCACCGCGTCAATGTCCTTACCGCTGATCTGATTGCCGGTGAGCGCTGTATTTTCATGATCCAGGAACATCCGCTGTCCCTCATCGGTGAGTCCACCATAACGGTAGGACCACATGGCACTGGTGGGATAACCCTTCATGTACTGGTAGTCGCCTGCCAGCTCGCCGGCCGTCTTTGCCAGCGATTCGATGTGGGTGATCTCGTTGTGGTTGTATGCCATTGTCATGTTGGTTGACCAGTAAAGGCGGTTGCGGTCACGACCCGTAAACCAGTCGTAGGTCATATCCAGCTCCACCCCCTTGTTGTAGAGGCTTGCCATGTTCATCCACATCTCCGAGAAGCCGGTTGTCGGCTCCAGCGTCTTGAGCGCGTACACATCGTCCGCGTTCTTGTAGTAAAAATCGAGCGCCCCCCGCAGTCGCGTCTGCAGCAGGCCGAAATCCAACCCGATGTTGGTGGTTGCTGTCTTCTCCCATGTAAGGTAGGGATTCGCCGGCCGGTCGATCCGGGCTCTGGGTTGCTGTGTCCAGGTGTTGACCGGTATCTTGGTGTCGGCCACCATGATGCTGTTCACACCCGGTACGATGTTACCGGTGATGCCGTAACTGGTACGCACCTTCAGGTAGTCCACCCAGCTGACCTCCTTCATGAACGCTTCGTCGGAAGCCACCCAGCTGGCGCCCACCGACCAGAGCGGTTTCCCACGGTACTTGCTGTTCAGGCCATAGACATCGGCATAATCCTTGCGGAACGACCCAAAGAGGTTGTACTTCTTATCGTAGGTATAGGTCAGGTTTCCGTATCCCGAGGCAAAGCGGTGCCACGCCTCCGGATGCAACCCCATACCGCTTTCAATCAGGCCGAAGAAAGAGACCGTATTCATGTCATAATAATAGGGGTTCGACTGCCAGGCACGCAGCTCCACAAGATTCATGTTGGCCGTGTTCTGCGTCTGCAACTGATCATCGTAGCCCATCAGCAACCCGCGGGTCCCCTTGTAGCGTGTCTCGCGAAACTCCATCCCCGCCAGCAGATCGAGTGCATGTCTCTGTGCAAACACCCGCGAATAGTTTACCTGTCCCCTTGTGGTCCAGTAGTCACCCTTCCGGTTATCGGTCACCAGTCGGCCTCCCGTCTCCGGAATCATATAATCCCAGCTGCCATCTTTCTGTACGGTGTAGGCGTTGCGCATCATCCGCATCAGGTAACTCTCCGCTTCGGAAAAACGGCTACTGGTATTGCGTTCCGACTCGTAAATAAACTGTCCCTGAGCGGTAAGACCCTCCGCGAGGTAAAAGAGAAGTCCCCCGTTGTAACGGGAACTCTGCCGGTCATACTTCGTCTGGTCGTACGCCATCTCCTGCAGTGCGTTGTAGTGCGAGGGACGAAAAGCGGGATCGTCGGTAAACAAGCCATTCCCAAACCGGCTATGATTGGCATGGCTTCCATCATCGTTAAGCAGTCGGGAGTATGCGAACTCGGAGAAAGGATCTCTTGCCTTGTTCAGCCAGCCGTCGTAACTGGAGTAGTGACTGTTCTGCAGGATGCTGTTCACCCCGAAATTCAGCTTCAGCCATTTGGCCATCTTGTATTCTCCTTTGTAGAAAATCGTAAAGCGATGATCACTTTCATTGATGTAACCGGAATTGTCATGTTTGTAATTGAACACCAGACTCGACTGGTACTTGTCGGACATGCTGCGCACCGCCACGTTGTACTGCTGTACCAGATGATTACGCAGGATATGCTCCCCATACTCCTTCGCATAGTTGTTCTGTCGCAGTTCATCCAGCAAGGCATCCACCTCCGCTTCGGAGGTCATGTTTTCACCCAGGCGATAGTAAGCATATTGAATGGGAGAATAGGGCTGATTTTTGTTGAGGGTGTTGTCCCTGAAGGAGACACGGTTGTTCACCGCTGTTCCTTCGGTGATATACCTGTATTTGTAGTAATCACTCTCCGTGTCCACCTGTTGCGCCGGCGTCATCAGAAAGTTATCGGCATAATCCAGATTACGCTTCTGGTCGATGGAGAAGTTGGCCTGCACATCCACGCTGATGCGCCCCGCCTCCTGTGGTTTCCTGGTGGTGATCACGATGATGCCCGCCGAAGCTCTTGACCCGTACATGGCTGTCGCAGCCGCATCCTTGAGCACCGTCACGCTCTCCACATCGTAGGGATTCAGATCGCGCCACGACCCCTCAATGGGCATGCCGTCTACCACAATCAACGGGTTGTTTACAGCATGCAGGCTACCTGTGCCACGAATGGTGATATTGTCTCCGTTGGTTACCAGGCCAGGGACACGACCTTCCAGATTAGAGATGATATCTGTTGTGTACCTTTCCTGTAAAATATCGGAGCCAACGGTAGACACCGCACCGGTCACCTTGCCCCGTGCGATGGACTGGTAGCCTGTCACCACCAGTTCCTCCAGTAGTTGTGCTCCCGGCAGCAGTGCCACGTTCACCGATGTCCTTCCCTCTACCGCTATCTCCTGCGCCTCATAGCCCAGGAAAGAGAAGACCAGCACCTCGTCCGTCGCCACGTTCGGCAAGAAGAAATTACCCTCTGCATCGGTCACCGTACCGTTGATCGAAAGATCATTCTTTGGCATCACCACCGCACCAGGCAGTGGCTCCCCATTTTCATCCGATACCGAGCCTCGTACCGTCACCTTCTGTTGCGATGCAGGTGCTGCCTCCATCGCATCCGCCAGAAACAGCACAATCGTGTTACCCGTCTGCTTGAAGCTGAGGTTCGTCCCTTTCAGGATCAGCTGCAGCGTTTCGGCCACCGTCCGCTCTTCCCGTGACAGATCCACCAGATGAGCCGCGGTCACCGGCTCCCCAGGGAAGACCATCTGAAATCCCGACGCCTCTTCAACTGCCAGTAAAGCATTGAAAAGTTTTTCCTGGTTAAATCCCAGAGTGATTGTCTTGATGTGTATGCTTTCATCCAATTGTGCATGAGCAGTGCTCATGCAGATAAACAGTGCGATGAAGCTATAACAGTATCTCTTGAGAAATGATTTTTTTAAATGGCTGTCGGGATGATCTTTTTTCATACGATTAATCTATTTATCTCATTAGGTCACTCATCCAACGCTCTTATCAGATAGGCTTCTCCTTCCTTCACATAATAAGCGCGCTGAGCTGTACACAGTATTTCCAGTATGCTTTCAATGGAATCGCGATCGTCTAACGAAGCGGTAATTTGTCTTAACTTAAGAGCTTCATTTTCGAAGAGGATCGTTACCCCATAAATAGAAGAGATTTCTTGTGCGATTGCTTCAAAGGTGCTGTTCCTGTATACCAGATGATGCGATCGCCAATCTGTTTCTAATCCGGCATCAATTGTATTTTCGGTGACGCGGTTCGTCTTTGTGTTGTAAACCAGTTGCCTGTCGGCTTCCAACGTGGCCAGTACTGTATTCTCGTCTTCCACCATTACCTTTCCACGTGTGACAGTGATGGTGATCATTGCATCAGCAGGATCAGTCTTAATGGAAAAAGCGGTACCCAGGACAGTAGTTTTCACATTTCCCGTGTGAATAATAAAAGGTTTCCCGGGGTTGGAGGCCACATCAAAATAGGCTTCACCCTGAAAGAATACCTCACGGTTGTTTCCATCGAACAGACTATCCAGATTCAGCCAACTGCCGTCACGTAATGTGACCCTGCTACCATCAGACAATTGGATACGTGTGATACCTGACAACAGGCTGCCACTCTCTTGTTGTGCCAAGGGATGAGATGCCTCTTCCCCACTCCTCCATAACAAGAATGTGGTAGTAAGGAGCAATAGCACTACTGCCGCAGCACCAGCCCAACGATAAGAAGCATTTCGGGTTGATCGCGAAGCATCGGCATCCCATGCCTGTTTCAACAGAAGGTGCAGCGTTTTATCATGATCTCCTTTTCCGACATGATTTAACAGCTTGTCGAACTCATCTTTGCTACAGGTATCGGCGCGATACTTTTCGAATAAATCGGTCACCTCTTTTTTCGAATCTCTCATGTTGTGGACGGCTTTCATCATAAAGACACAATTAAATGGGGTTGGGAGTAACTAAAATCGGAGAATTTTACTATCACCCTTTAACAAGCTTGTTATCACGGCATTAAAACAATACCACCTGTCTGAAATATTTCAGGTAGGACTTAAATACCTTCAATGAGTTGGCAATATGTTTTTTTACGGTATCCTTTGAAAGTTGCAGTTCGTCGGCTATCTGCTGATGTGAGAAACCCTCTTCCCTGCTCATTCTGAATATTTTTTGTTGTTGGGGTGATAACTTTGCCAGTATCTTCTCAAAGAATTGATCAGCTTCCTGCATTTCCAGTGTGATGGTCTCATCGGCTGCCCTCTGCTGTAATGCTTCCCAAAGCTGTTCTCTACGGTTTTGCTCATTGGCAGCAGCACGCAAATAGTTGAAAGTGTGATTACGGATCACGATGAACACGAAATTTTCCGGACTCTTCACTTCAGCTAACACTTCGCGTTGTTCCCACAAGCGAATAAACACTTCCTGCACAATCTCTTCCGCAGCATAGGGAGACTTCACCATCATGCCTGCAAAAGAGATCATGCGTGGGTAGTATCGCGTAAAAAGATGTTGAAAAGCCCGCTCATCCCCCTCACTCACCTCCNNTATCGGATAATAGGGTCTTTTCATTCAAATGATGTTTCATTCTTGTCAGGTAAAAAAACGAACAGACAATGGTATGGCATGGCCCGCTCGAACGTATATCATTCTTTGCGAAAATAATAATCCATCATTGACAGATTGTCGCAAAGATAACTTCCGGAGAACAATTCCACTACATATTTGTCATTTATATTGTCAATAATGTTATATATTTACATTTTTCACGGCCATTTGATTTGGTTATGCTCTCTGACCCCTTTATTTGTCATGAGCTGATCCCGATGATGCAATGTCTCAACCAATCCTCTTCTCCTTTACTGTTTTTAGGATGTGGATTAAAACTCAACAGAGTAAGATCAAAACGCATTCTTAATTGAGATCCAGATAAATACCGCACAAATTCTCAATTACTTTTATTACTTTTGTATGATACACTGGAGGGTTGGATACCACATTGGATCATAGAGATGCCGGCAGTTTTTACATATGATCGCTCAATAAATGATTTGAAAGGTATATGGATCGGAAAAAATTCATTCAAAAAGCTTGTTTCGCAGGGGCTTGTTTCTGTGGATTGGGTCACTTTCCCGTAGCGGCTAACAACGACACGCCACCGTTGCAGGATAGTAAGAATCAACTCACCCGGGATTGGCTGTCAAATCTGTTATCAAATATTGATCAGGAGCTGGATGAGGAGGTGTTAAGGAAGATCGTCAAAAAAACATCTATCGTGCACTACAATGAGTTGAACCTGGAGAGCTCTCTTTCAGAATTCAGGGGTGATCTGGATAAATTCATTGCTTTTCTTGAACGTTCATGGGGATGGCAGATTGATTATGATAAGTCAACGAAGATATTGATTGCAGACGAAAATAAGGATCATTGCGTATGCCCGATTCTGGAACACAAAAAGGGATTGAACAGTGCTGCAATATGCTATTGTTCTGAAGGATTTGCAGAGAGAATGTTTTCAGTCGTAACCGGTGTTCCTGTGACTGCAAAAGTGATCTCCTCGGTAAGGAGAGGAGATAAAAGCTGTAAATATGAAATAAGATTATCATGAAGATCACAATCGTCCACCGATCTTTTGCTCTTCTCACCACAAAAAAGGCATCATCCGGATAACAAGCTGTCCAATTAGAGTCCTAGAAGCAATAAAACAGATCGACAGGTTCATGTTAGAATCATGACAATGAAAGATTCCTGAAATGAGTGCAAACGGTTCCTGAAATTGGTGAATCAATTTCTTTTCAATATCTTTGGGAGAGAAACAGGAGATCATTGAAACAGCTCTTTGGAAAGAATGAATGCGGATATCCGATCGCACACATTCCAATCGTGCATCGGAGATAACAAGGGCATCAAACCGTTCTGTAAATAACCTACAGAAATGGGAATCATACCGTTTGACGGGGAGACTAGCGGGTATCAAAAACACACTTTATGTCCGTTTGCAAAGAGTGAATCTGATTTATTAACCGAAATAAAAGTTGTACGATCATGACGAAAAGAAAAGCAACTCAAATTATCAGGGGAGAGCGCGCCGTTGACGGTGCCGGAGTACATTTACGACGCGTGCTGGGACCTGGCAACATTGTTGATTTTGATCCGTTTTTGATGCTTGACGGCTTTGATTCAACCGATCCGAAAGACTACATCAAGGGGTTTCCCTGGCATCCGCACAGAGGGATTGAAACAATCACCTATTTAATCAAGGGCAGGCTTGAACATGGGGACAGTCTGGGAAACAAAGGAACCATTCACGACCTGGAATGCCAATGGATGACGGCGGGTTCCGGCATTATTCACCAGGAGATGCCCAAGGAATCGGAACGGATGCTGGGATGCCAGCTATGGGTGAATCTACCCGCAAAAGAGAAGATGACCCTGCCGGCATATGGCGATATCACACAGGATAAAGTCACCCTTGTGGAAGAAGAGAAGGCGGTTGTGAGAATCCTTGCCGGCTCCTACAAGGGTAATAAGGGTGTCTTTGAAGGCAAATATGTAAAGGTCAAATATATCGATGTGGATTTGGCTCCTCACACCACATGGAGCTATACCGAAACACCCAATGACGAAACGTTGTTTATCTATTTGCTGGACGGAACACTTGCAGTTGATGAGACCCTCTCGCAGTTTGAAGACAAATCGTGTGCCATGTTGTTTACCTCATCGAATAAAAACAACAGCACAAACGATGCCGTTGAAGTCCGTTCAGGTGAACAGCGTGCCCGGTTTGTCCTGTTGGCAGCCAAGCCGATCAGAGAGCCTGTTGCGTGGGGTGGACCGGTTGTCATGAATACGAACGAAGAATTGAATCAAGCTTTTAATGAATTGGATAGAGGAACTTTTATCAAGCATCGCCCGTGATCAGTTTCAATTATCATCACATTTATCTTGAGGCTGCCGGCCTTGATGGAGGAACCCATCAATGGATGGGCACGCCGCAATAACGGAGTAACCCTTACTAAATCATATCAAATGGAAAAGCGTGCCTTTATCAAGACTACGCTCCTGGCAGCAGGAGCATTGCTGATGCCCCGCAAATCGCGGGCTCTGGAATTTTACCCCACTGAAAAAAATGGGGAATGGGCCATTCTTTACGGTACCTGGTGCGGATCATCGCGTGATGCCAGTATATGGATATCGGAAGGGATGAACGGGATCGCCAATGTTTTCGATGTGCGGGAGAATCCGGATCTATCGGGTTACAAGCATCTCATCGTGGGAGGATCCATTCGCAGTGGTGTTACGTCCATGGAGCTGCAGGATTACCTGACAAAGCACAAAACCCTGCTGGCACAAAAAATCAGGGGGTATTTCGCTGTTTGCGGCAACATGCGGCAACCGGTAACAGAGGAACAGTACCACAACTTTTTCAATAATCATCTGTGCAAACTGACCGGCGTGGAAAGTGGCGCCCAAAGGGTTTTTCTTGGCCGCGTCACCTTCGGACTCATGGAGCCGGATGTGCGGAAACAGATGCAATCGATGCCCGGCATGGAAGAGTATGACAACCTGAAGCGTGCAGAATGCATGGCCTTTGGCAGGGAGTTTCTTGAGAAAAGGGGTTCATGAACTGTTCGTCAGCGACAAGGTGATCACTTTTTGATTTCAGGAGTGCATCACTCTCTTGAGCTGTTTTACAGTTCTTATCATCACATAAAATCATACGAGAAAGTCATTTTTATATCTAAAATGAGATGTATTTGAAAAACCCTCTTTCCAGGAGATTTACACAAATTGCCGCTGTTGTTCTCTCCGGATTATTGTGGTATATCTCAAATGGGTTACATGGCGATTACTGGTATCTGCTATGGATTGCTCCTTTGCCAATCCTGCTTGTCTCATTTGAGTCATCCGCAAAAGAAGTATTCTCCCTCTCTCTTATCGCTTATCTGATTGGCAGACTCTCCTGGTTCAGTTATTTGGTGAACGTGGTCGATGACAGGCTTCATTCACGCATGGCCATCAAGAGAGGTGTGGAGAATGGTTTTTCAATGTTCAGAACCGCGAGGCTGGGCAGACTGACGATCAGCGACCCGTGGTGTTAAATAGCTATAATTATCGTTATAGTGCAATTTTATTTCACACTATAGTACGATATTTACCACATTAACTTATAGGCGCTTAAATAAGTTACAGTGATATTTATTGGTATTAACAACTAAATGTTTATTTCACATGAACAGCATTAAATTCAAGGAGTTGATAACTCAAGATTTAATTGAAGTAAGTGGTGGACACGTACCAATTTCATGGTATACGGATGATGCTACTATTGCAGCTAACGGCAGAAATATTAGCTTTTTTGGAGGTGTTTTTGCTGGACTTGGGGGATCTTTATTAAAAAAAGTAAGGACACTATTTGATCTCTGATAGAGATCAAATATTTCATGAAGTTTTGAATCATCATGTTGAAGAATAATTCAATATGAGATGTTTTGTCAATAAAAATACTATAAAAATGAAAATAACAGGCACAGAGAGACTGTGGAATTATGTTTCAGAGATAGAGTTAATGAAAACTTTTGGAGGGAGCAATGAATCATTCGAAAATGGGAAGAAAGTTGGAGAAGAGATTGGAAAATATCTTTGGACGATTGTGTTTGGCGTTTTGATTCTGAGAGGAATTTGTTAGATCATTTGCTTTATATTATCTCTGTGTGAATGTGTGATTTATTTAATTTAGAAACAGGCATTTCACACAGAGATTACTAAATATTATAAGTTTCGCTTGTTCACAATAATGGGGTTGATACAGTTAAAGATGAGACCTAGCAATGTTTTGTGGGGAACATTGACCTCGAGTCACGTAAAAAGAACAGCTGTTTGAATATTTACGATAAGCCAAATGAGCAGAAAACAAGCTTGCTTGTACTATGCCATGGCGAGCAAATATCTACGTTAGTGAACGTAGCAAGTTATGCTCTTTTTGTGAACGAGAATAAATATGGTTCACAAAACATTGTCAGTCTAGTATTCAACTGTTTATTGACCATGCGAAACTAGAGTAAATAACTAAATTCAATTCATATGTTCATTGATTTTTTAAAGAAACCATCGTCATTGTATATTGACAGAGAGAAAACGATAAGCATATGGAAAGATTTATTTAACATGGTTCTGATTGTTATATTGTTAACTTTCCTACTTGGACTTGTCTATACATTGATTACTGCATTAGTGAATACTTCGTTTGAAGATTTATACCCGGACCAATTCGATCACAATTTAGAATCATTTAAAAAGAGAGTCCGATTTCCGGTTATGTGGATGATCGTCTTAGGGCCCATTTATGAAGAGGTCGCATTCAGACTAGGATTGAGCTTTAAAAAAAGGCATCTTATTGTTTCCATTCTTTTGATTCTCTTTTTCGTAACAGGAGGTTCCTTGATATATTCCGGTTCGGTTATGCAGTATCTACTGAATCCGGGTATTCGTTTGTTTATTTTGTTGATTCTATTCTTTATCTGTAACAAATACATCACACAGAATCATATTGACTTATTAAAAGATCGCCATTCAGGTTTTATAGTTTACATGCTTGCTTTAATTTTCGCAGTATTACATCTATCCAACTATTTCCCTTTTGAATGGCGTGATTCTCTATTCTATCTGGTGATAATTGCGATCATCTTCATTCGAGCAATGGCTCTCAGTTATGTACGTATAAAATATGGATTGGTGTATGCGATGCTATTTCATATGGTTAATAATTTCATCTCATATTCAGGACCACTGTAATATCCGCCTTTCACCCACAAAATAAGTCATCTCGCCAAAAAAATTTCATGAACCCTTTGAGGCAAATCTATCTTTGCCTCAAAAAAAAGGTATGATGAAAAAAATTGTGTTTTTTGTTGTGTGGATTCAATGTCTCACTCTCTCTCTGCTTTGGGGACAAAATTCAATGACGATTCATGGGCAGCTCTTCGACGAAACAGGAACACCCCT
>LSQX01228439.1_pt3 | contig 14248 bp, 10 predicted proteins | sample 654561 | NCBI WGS metagenome assembly LSQX01 (sample SAMN04489861, study PRJNA283612) | anaerobic digester metagenome | isolation source: 4 biogas reactors fed with cattle manure at either 37C or 55C with and... | place: Denmark: Kongens Lyngby | collected 2014
GGGGCGATTTGTCTCCTATTTGACGCCAGTCAACACACGTAGGTCAAGTTTGACTCCCGGGCCCATGGTTGATGACAGGCTCGCAGACTGGATGAAGCGGCCGCTGATGCCGGCCGGGCGCGCGGCCACTATGGCCTCGATAACCGCATGCAGGTTTTCCACAAGTTGCTCATCGGCGAATGAAGCCTTGCCAACCGGCAGATGGACCACGCCGCCCCGGTCAGCTCGATACTCAACCTTACCGGCCTTCAGCGTGCTCACTGCGGTGGCCACGTCATCTGTGATGTTTCCGGCCTTTTTATTTGGCATGCGTGGCCCCAGTTTGCGGCCCAGCCGCCCGACCATCTGCATCATCGAAGGGTGGGCCACCAGTACATCGAAATCCTCCCAGCCCTCATCGATGGCTGACACGAGGTCATCACTGCCGACGCGGTCAGCACCTGCATCCTTTGCCTGCTGAGCAGCTTCGCCGTCGGCGAAGACGGCTACTCGAGGCACCTTGCCCGTGCCATGTGGCAACACCATTGTGCCGCGCACTGTTTGGTCGCCGCGGCCCTTCTGGATGTTCAGCTTCAGTGCTATTTCCACCGTCTCATCAAACGACGCCGTGGCGTTCTGCTTGACCAACGTAGCCGCTTCTTCTGGTCCATACAAGTGTTCTCTGTCGATTTTTTCTGCCAAAGCCACATAACGGCCGCTGTGCTTGCCCATCTCGTTCACTCTCTTCTCAGATGCTTGCAGTCGCTACAGCATCAGTCGGCTGCATGCACCGGTCAACTGTCAAGTTCAGTCCGGCACCACGGTGATACCCATGCTTCGAGCGGTGCCGGCGATAATTTTGGCGGCGGCTTCAACTGTACGCGCATTCAAGTCGACCATCTTGGCCTTGGCGATCTCATCGACCTGCGAAGCGGTTACTTGTGCCACCTTGGTGCGATTGGGCTCGCCGGAGCCCTTTTCGACTGCGCAGGCCCGTAGCAGGAGGCTGGCCGCGGGGGGCGTCTTGCAGATGAAGGTGAAGCTACGGTCCTGATAAACCGTTATCTCCACGGGGATGATGTCTCCCATCTGCTGTGCGGTCTTTTCGTTGAAGGCCTTGCAAAACTCCATAATATTGACGCCATGCTGGCCCAGGGCTGGTCCGACAGGTGGTGCCGGGTTGGCCTTGCCCGCTGGCACTTGCAGCTTGATAACGGTCAGAACCTTCTTAGCCATGCAGTTATACCTCTTTATCGCGGCCTCAGACGCCCGGTCACCGCCACACTATATAGAACATGCAGTGTATAGAAATGTACAGATATATGTATGCGCGTGGTTCCCTGAGCGTTGCGAGCCGGGTTACAGCTTTTCTATCTGGGTGAAATCTAATTCTACAGGCGTTTCGCGGCCGAAGATGGAGATCAACACCTTGACGGTCTCCTTTTCGGCATTGACCTCGACAATCTTTCCGCTGAATTCTGCAAACGGACCTTCAGCGACACGCACACTCTGGTCCAGAGCCCATATCGCTTTAGGCCGCTGGGCCTCGTCGCCGATAGTCTGCAGGATATCCTGCACTTCGCTCCGTTTGAGCGGAACCGGTTGGGAACCCGAGCTGACGAAGTGGGTGACGCCGGAGGTCTGCTGGATGATATTGCGCAGCTCATCGGTCAAGTGAGATTCGATCAGCACATAGCCAGGGTAAAGCTTACGTTGGACCTCGCGACGCTTGCCGGCGGCCGACCGGATTTCGGTTTCCGTGGGCACCAGGATGTGCCCGAGCAGGTGGGCCAGGCCACGAGCCTGGGCCACCTTTTCGATACCGGTCTTGACCTTGTTTTCCTTCCCGGTCAGGGTATGGACTACATACCACTGCTTGTGCATCAGTCATTCCTCACTGGTTATCGGCGCAAAGACAGCCTGGTTGCCATCACATATTAAGAAGGGCCAGCAGTTGGGTGAATGCAAGATCCCAGAGGCCGACCCAAAGCGAGACTATCACTATGGCGATGATAACAACCACGGTGAAGGCATACGTCTCCTGGTGTGAAGGCCACGAGACACGATGAAGCTCGTGCCAGACCTCGCCCAGAAACTCGTACAGCCGCACGAACGGGCTTTTTATCCGACTAATTATACTACCTTTATCGCGCTGTGCCGTTGCCATATACTCTCACGGTCTCTCGGTCGGAATTGGGCAAATGTGCGCCTTTTCCCTACTGGGGCTGGAATTACATCGGCGCCAACATGCTGCCATAACGAGTGGCAGGGGCAGCCGGACTTGAACCGACAACCTGCGGTTTTGGAGACCGCCGCTCTGCCAGTTGAGCTATGCCCCTGCAATCACTACTATTTTCGAAGCCTGGTCTCTGCGTGCATGGTATGGCTTTTGCACCAGCGGCAGTACTTCTTTAGCTCGAGTTTCTTATCTACATTCTGGCGGTTCTTGGAAGTGATATAGTTGAACCTATCACACTCTGAACACGCGAGTATGAACTTTGTTTGCGGCATGGTGACATTCCTATTCCTTGCCTGCGTGTGGCAGGCTACTTACTCAAACACTTTTGCCACGCGGCCGGCGCCGACCGTACGGCCACCCTCGCGGATGGCAAAGCTAACGCCCTGCTCCATCGCTATCGGGCTGATCAGCTCCGCGCTAACCGTGACCCGGTCGCCAGGCATGACCATGTCCACGCCCTCCGGAAGCTCGACCGAACCTGTAACATCAGTGGTACGGAAATAAAACTGCGGACGGTAACCGTTGAAAAACGGAGTGTGACGACCACCCTCATCATGGCTAAGTACGTAAACCTCAGCCTCAAACTTCGTGTGCGGAGTGATGCTGCCAACCGCAGCGATTACCTGGCCTCGCTCGATCTCGTCGCGCTCGACGCCACGAAGCAAAAGACCTATGTTGTCGCCAGCCTGCCCCTCATCTAAAATCTTGCGGAACATCTCAACACCAGTAACTACCGACTTGCGAGTAGGGCTAAGACCAACGAGCTCGACCTCCTCGCCAGTGTGAATACGACCCCGCTCAACACGACCAGTAGCAACCGTGCCACGACCCGATATCGTGAAAACGTCCTCTACAGGCATCAAAAACGGCTGGTCAACATCGCGAACAGGATCCGGAATGTAGTTGTCTACAGCATCCATAAGCTCCATGATCGGACCACATGCCTCGCACTCACGACCACCACAGCCACACTCCATAGCACGTAAAGCCGAACCACGAATCACTGGTAAGTCGTCGCCCGGAAAGTCGTACTCCGAAAGCTGCTCGCGTACCATAAGCTCAACAACGTCCAAAAGCTCGGCGTCATCGTCCTCAAGCTCGTCTACCTTGTTCATAAACACAACGATCGCCGGCACGTTCACCTGACGAGCAAGCAAAATGTGCTCGCGGGTTTGAGGCATCGGGCCATCATAAGCACTTACCACCAAAATTGCGCCGTCCATCTGCGCAGCACCAGTGATCATGTTCTTGATATAGTCCGCGTGACCAGGACAGTCAACATGTGCATAGTGGCGCTTGGCCGTCTCATACTCAGCATGAAAAGTCGCTATAGTTATACCGCGGTCCCGCTCCTCCGGAGCACGATCAATCTGCTCAAAATCAAGCGCCTTCGCACTGCCCTCACCAGAACCAGCAAGACAACGCGTTATGGCCGAAGTCAAAGTCGTCTTACCATGGTCCACGTGACCTATGGTGCCTACGTTCACGTGCGGCTTGTCACGTACAAACTTCTCCTTACCCATCTCTTACTACCTCCTGCGTTCAGACACAGAGTAGAGTATCTCAGCGAGCTATACCGTGCCAGCCAGTGCTTCCTGTCGTGTGGCTGAGGCTGGTCGATACGTGTGCGGCTCCATCGTATATGTTGCGCGTCCCTGCGACAGCGATCGCAGATGTGTAGCATAGCCAAACATGGTGGCCAGCGGCACCAGGCAGCTGATAAGCTGAGTGCTCCCTGCGGCGGCCTGCATGCTGGTGATTTCAGCTCCCCGAGCGCTCAAATCGTTTACCACGTCGCCCATGTAGCTGCCGGGCGTAACGACTTCGACAAGCATGACCGGCTCGAGCAAAATTGGTGACGCCAAAGCGTACGCATCTCGGAATGCTGCGGCCGCGGCGAACTTAAATGCGAGTTCAGAGGAGTCCACATCGTGCGACGAACCGTCGAGGAGGCAGACCCTGACATCTACCACGGGATACGATGCTAGAGTACCGGCCTCCATGGCTTCCTCAATACCTGCTTCGACAGACGGCAGAAACTCGCGAGGGACCACTCCACCCTTAGCGCGGTTCTCAAACTCGTAACCAGTACCTCGCGGCAGCGGCTCAATCGAAAGCGTTACATCTCCGTATTGGCCCTGGCCACCGGTCTGTCGGACAAACCGGCCTCGTGCGGTCGACGCCTTGGTCACCGTTTCCTTGTAGGCTACTTGCGGCTTGCCGACGTTGGCCTCCACACGGAATTCGCGCAGCAGGCGGTCTTTGATAACCTCAAGGTGCAGTTCGCCCATGCCTGCGATAATTTGCTGGCCCGTTTCGCGGTCGGTGCGGACTGTGAAGGTCGGATCCTCGCTGGTCAGCCGCTGCAGGCTTTCCATAAGCCGGTCCTCATCGGCCATGGTTTTGGGCTCGATCGCCATGGCGATAACCGGGTCAGGGAATTCGATAGTCTCCAACACAACCGGTCGCTCCATCTGGCAAAGCGTATCGCCAGTGGCCGCTTTGTTTAGCCCCACTATCGCCACGATATCTCCCACACCAGCAGTGGCGATATTTTCACGATGGTTGGCATGCATCCGCAGTATATGGCCGATGCGCGATTTGACCCGTGTCTCCGGGTTGAACACCGTCTGTCCCTTGCGCAGTTGCCCCGAGTAGATGCGGGCGTAAGATAGCTGCCCGACGAATGGATCGGTGACCACCTTGAAAACTAGTGCCGCCAACGGCTCATCAAGCGACGGAGCACATACAACTTCCTCACTGGACTTCGGGTCAATGCCTACCATAGGCGGCACTTCAGTCGGGCAAGGAAGATAGTCAACCACGGCATCCAAGAGGGGCTGCACGCCTTTGTTGCGTAACGAACTGCCCGCCAAGACCGGGACCAAATTGGCCTGCAGAGTGCCTTTCCGCACCGCTGCACGAAGCTGCTGTGCGGTAGGCTCCTCACCAGCGTAATACTTCTCTTCCAGGTCGGGATCTAACTCAGCAAGCACTACGACCAGGTGCTCACGAAACAGGTCCACCCGCTCTTGCATGTGGGCAGGTATCTGACCTTCTATGGCTTGCGCACCCAATTCGTCTTCCCAGTAGATCGCCTTCATCTCAAGCAGGTCAATAACGCCTTCGAAGGTATCCTCGGCACCGATGGGGATCTGTAGGGCCAGAGCGTTGGCGCCTAGCCGACTGCGCATCTGGTGCAGTACGTCGTGGAAGTCAGCGCCCGTGCGATCCATCTTGTTAACGAATACAATGCGTGGAATCTCGTACTTGTTGGCCTGGCGCCACACCGTCTCGGTTTGTGGCTGCACGCCACCGACAGCACACAGGATGTTTACCACGCCGTCCAAAACTGCTAGAGAACGCTCTACTTCGACGGTAAAGTCGACATGTCCTGGGGTGTCTATAATGTTGATGTGATGGTCACGCCAAACACAGGTGGTGGCAGCGGAGCTGATAGTGATGCCTCGCTCCATCTCCTGCGGCATGTAGTCCATAGTCGCATCGCCATCATCCACCTCGCCCATGCGATGGACGCGACCGCTGTAGTACAGAATTCGCTCAGTCGTGGTGGTCTTGCCTGCGTCTATGTGCGCCGCAATACCAATATTCCTAGTTTTATTGATCGTGTTAGTGTCCATCATGACCATTTCCGGATAGTGCGCTGATGTGCTGGTTCGTAATGAGCCGCCGGTCTCGCCGGCCGTAGATTTGCCGTGTACCAACGGTGGGCTCGGATCTACCAGCGGTAGTGCGCGTACGCCTTGTTGGCTTCGGCCATTCGGTATATGTCGGTCCGCTTACGCACGGCACCGCCTTCACCGCGAGCCGCTTCCATAAGTTCATTGGCCAAGCGCGTGGTAGCCACTCTCTCATTGCGATTGCGGGTCGCATCCACAAGCCAGCGTATGGCGAGGGTGAGCTGCCGGCGCCCTGCAACCTCGACGGGAACCTGATAGGTAGCTCCACCGACTCGACGCGGCCTGACTTCCAATACCGGCTTGATGTTTTGGATAGCAGTGGCAAAGACGTCGAGTGGATTATCGCCGCTTTTCTCAGCGATCTCCATTAGCGCGCCGTAGACGATCCGTTCTGCCAAGCCTTTTTTACCGCCCACGATCATCTTATTGATCAAATGCTGCAAAACATGGCTGTGGTAGACCGGGTCGCCAAGTATCTCCCGCTTTGGCACTTCGCCTTTTCTAGGCATCTATCTGCTCCTCGTCAACTGCGGCCGAAGTGGTGGCGGCAACCATAGGCGCCGGCACCTCTCTAAATCGTGTTGCTAACTAGCTGGGCTTTTTGGTGCCGTATTTGGACCGGCCTTGCCTGCGGTTCTCGACGCCGGAGGCGTCCAAGGTGCCACGTATGACGTGGTATTTGACAGAGTTCAGATCCTTGACCCTGCCTCCACGAACCAGGACCACCGAGTACTCCACAAGGTTTTGTCCTTCACCGGGGATGTAAGCGGTGACTTCCTCGCGGTTAAACAGGCGGACTCGCGCGACCTTGCGCAAAGCCGAGTTCGGCTTCTTGGGTGTCTGAGCCCACACTCGTGTGCACACACCGCGACGCTGCGGCGCCCCCTGTACCTGACGCCCCCTGCGCTTGAGCGCATTCCAAGCGACCTTCAGTGCCGGTGTTTTCGGTTTTCGGGCCCTTTTCTTACGGCCGTTGCGCACTAGCTGGCTGATTGTGGGCAATAGTGCCACCTCTTTATCAGTTTCAGACTTGTTAAGCGGCATGGACAGCTTGTGAGGCTGCTGATCGCATTCAACTTATACCTGGCCGACCTTCGGGGACAAAAAGCCCCTCACAACAGAAATGAGGGGTGGTGTGAGGCTTGGTTCAAACAAACCACGAAGCGTTCGCGGGCACTAAACTGGCCCTCTCGGGTACGCCCCCTTGTCGGCTATGATAACCACTGCCGCGGATTTCGTAAACGACGACCAGCCGCGGCCCACAACCCCATCCCGCACTCGATATGTACGCCTAACAGTTCACTTGCAGTACGGGCTAATTGCCTGCCCGCTATTTGCAGGTGCTTGTAAGGCGGAACTTAAGTATAATGACTCGCCGGCCTTCTGTCAACACCTAATTGTACAAATAAGCAATATTGTTTTGCCGGGCCGCATTTTTTACAGCTATTATGAGTAGCAGCCCGGCAGTTGCAGCTTAATCGTCAGTTCCGAATTGGCTCATCAGACGCTGCACGGCTTCTTCCGGACTGTCGGGCTCTCTCTTCTCGTCCATCTCAAGCACGTAGCCGTCAGCAAAGCCGATGTCCATGCTTCTGTGAGCATTCATGCCCGTGCCCGCAGGTATCAGACGTCCGATGATGACGTTTTCTTTGACACCCTCAAGCGGGTCGGACTTGAACTCGCAGGCAGCATCGCTAAGCACACGAGTGGTGCGCTGGAAGCTAGCGGCGGATAAGAAGCTGTCTGTGGCCAAAGACGCCTGGGTGATGCCAAGTAGTTGCGGCTTAGCAGTCGCTTGCCTTCCACCCAGACCTGCCACGCGTCGGTTTTCCTCTTCGAAGTCAAAACGGTCCACAATCTGGCCGGGAAGAAATTTGGTATCGCCATGTTCAACGATCTTGCGCCGTAGCAACATCTGGCGGACTATGATCTCTACGTGCTTGTCGTTGATCCCGACTCCGTGCGGGCGATAAACCTTCTGCACCTCGCGCAGCAGATACTCCTGGACACTGCTGATACCTCTTTTTTCCAGGATTTCTTGCGGATCCATGGGTCCCGCCGTCAGCGGATCGCCGGCTTTCACCTCGGTGTTAGGCTGAACGTACAGGTCTCCGCGCGGCGGTACCAGGTGCGCAGTAGCGATCTTCACATGGGTGATGCCATTTTTGCGTAGCTGTTCTCTGACCTTCTTGAGCAGCTTGCTGCCTTCTTTTGCCAGCAGCGTCTTGCCATCTGGAGCATAGACGTCTTCAGCGAGCTGTTGCCCTCGCACTGCGGCCAGGTCATCCAGTGGATGCATGGAGTGGATTATCACGCGCCGGAAGCCTATCTGCTCGACTGCAGCCACCTCGCCGTCAACTTCGGCGGTTATCGCCTGGCCTTTAGGGGTCCGTGCCTCGAACAGCTCAACAACACGAAGTAGGCCGTGGACGCCACTCTCCAGCACCTTCAGCATCTCTTTGATAGCCTTCTGACGCGCACGGCCAGTGCCAGTAGCCTTGAGCGAAACGCGCCCACTACCCACATCGCCATGCAGACTGCGGAGTGCCTGCTGCTTGCGCTTTTTAACGTCAGCGACTGCAGTGATGGTCTCACCAGCCACACCACCGGTGTGGAAGGTCCGCATGGTCAACTGTGTGCCCGGTTCGCCGATGGACTGGGCGGCAATTATGCCCACCGCAGTGCCGATCTCGACCGCCCTCTGGTTGGCCATATCACGGCCATAACACTTAACACAGATGCCGTCTTGGCATTCGCAAGTCAACGGGGATCGCAGTAGCACACGCTTGACACCCGCGGCCTGGATGATGGCAGCTTCACGGTCGGAGATCTCATTGCCGGCAGCCACAATCACATGCCCATCCTTGGGATGGACCACATCTGCAGCGGCGGTACGGCCTACGATGCGCTCAGGCAGGTCTTCTAACAGTTTATTGTTGTAGTTGGTCGGAAGCTTATGACCACACTCCTGGCAATCGCCCACACGGTGGACATCTGCGTGTCCACACTCAGGGCAGTACAGCTCGACCTCGAACAGCGGCGTCACAAGTACGCCCTCGGTAGTGCCACAGTCCTCTTCGGAAATCATGACCGCCTGAGCGACGTCCACCAGCCGACGCGTCAGATAGCCCGCGTCAGCCGTCCGAAGAGCGGTGTCGGCCAGTCCTTTGCGGGCTCCGTGCGTGGACACGAAGTACTCCAGCACGCCTAGCCCTTCGTGGAAGTTGCTCTTGACCGGCAACGCCTCGATGAGGCGACCAAATGGATCAGACATCAGCCCTCGCATGCCGCAAATCTGCGAAATGTGTGACCGATTCGCCCGAGCCCCCGAGTTGGTCATCATCCATAGCGGGTTGAAGCTGCCGATATTTTCGAATATCTCGTCGGCAACGCGTTCTCGAGCGGTCTCCCATAGCTGCAGCACGCGCTCTTCGCGCTCTTCGTCTACAATCTGCCCCAACTCCTGGGCGCGGTTAGTCTTGGCGACTTCTTTTTCGGTCTCCGCCAGTATTTCCGCCCGGTTTGTCGGTACATCAGTATCAGACACGCAGATGCTCAGACCCGAGCGAGTGGCGAACTGGAAGCCAAGCGTCTTGATGATATCGAGGAGCTCGGCTGTGCGCGCTTGCCCATATATGTCGTAGCATTGGCGCACCAACTTGCCCAACTCATCACGCGCCACATCAGCGTTGACAAATCGCATGTCAAGCGGCAAGTAGTGGTTGAACATGACCCGCCCGACACTGGTGTCGATTAGGGCCCGTTCGACACCAAGCACAATCGTGGCACCCAAAGGAAAATAGCCGCCCCGGCATGCGTCCACTAGCCGACGCTTCAAGCTCAGTAGCGCAGCCTCATTCTTGTCTGCAGGCATTTTCGGCGTGCCCGGCAGCGGCGAGAACCACATATCCCAAAGGGTGTCATCATTTTCCTTCATCGCTTCCTCGGTCAGAGTGAAGCTAACCTCACGAGGGCGCGGCGGATGCTCATCAGCCACCACTTCGGCCATTATGCGGCGCACATCCAGACGCAACTGAGGATCCAGCTCCAGAGGCTCACCGCGCTCATCGGTTGCCTGCAGATATATCTGCGCAACTCGGGCCCGAATAGTGGCGTGCAGGTCGATCTGGCGGTGCTGGTAGGCAGTAATGACTGCTTCAGCGCTGGCGAAATAGCGGCCTGAGCCGGGCGACTGCGGGTTCTGCTGGGTCATGTAGTAGCAGCCCAGCACTACGTCGTATTTCGGCGCGCAAACCGGTGAGCCGTCTGCTGGCTTAAATAAGTTTCTAGATGACAGCATCAGCAGACGCGCTTCAGCCTGTGCATAGGTCGAAAGCGGCACATGCACCGCCATCTGATCGCCATCGAAGTCGGCGTTGAAGGCTTCACACACCAGGGGGTGGAGCTGAATAGCCTTGCCGTCAATCAACACCGGCTCAAAAGCCTGAATCCCCAATCTGTGCAACGTAGGAGCACGGTTGAGCAACACCGGATGGTCCACAATCACCTCGTCGAGGGCATCCCACACCTCAGGGCGTATCCGATCGACCATCTTCTTGGCAGTCTTGATGTTACTCGTGAGCTTGCGTTCGACCAGCCGATTCATCACAAACGGCTTGAACAGTTCCAGCGCCATTTCGCGTGGCAAGCCGCACTGGTGGAGGTGCAGCTCGGGCCCCACTACGATGACGGAGCGGCCCGAGTAGTCTACACGCTTGCCCAGAAGATTTTTGCGGAAGCGACCTTCCTTGCCCTTCAGCATGTCTGACAGCGACTTGAGCGGGCGGCGGTTCGAACCGGTCACCGGCCGACTACGGCGGCTATTGTCGATCAGCGCGTCAACTGCTTCCTGCAGCAGCCGGCGCTCATGGTTCACGATCGACTCTGGGGCATTGATATCGATTATCCGTCGCAGTCGATTATTGCGGTTGATGACCCGCCGATAGAGATCGTTCAAGTCGGATGTGGCAAACCGGCCGCCGTCAAGTTGCACCATTGGGCGCAGTTCAGGCGGAAGGACTGGAAGCACATGCAGAACCATCCACTCGGGACGGTTTTTCGAATTGCGAAAGGCTTCCACTACACCCAGACGTTTGACCGCCCGTGACCGACGTGCACCGCGACGCTCGTCGATTTCCTTGCGCAGCTCCAGCGCCAACTCATCGAGGTCAATCTGGAACAGTATCTCCTCGATAGCCGCCGCGCCGAGGCCAGCCTGGAACAAATCACCATAGTCGCCTTCCAGGTGGCTCTCGCACACAGCAACCAGCTCGTTCAGCACCCGATGCTCCATCTCGGAGATGAGCTGTCGAGGTTGCAGCTCAAACAGCAACTCACAGGCCTGGTCTAGCTGCGCGATTCGCACTTCCGTACCTTCGGTGTAGGTCCTAATCTGGCGGCTGAGGTCTTCCTTGCTTATGGGACTTGTATCCGTGTCGTCTTCGAAGGGGAAAAATGGGACATCATCGAAAAGAAGCTCTTCATCGGACTCGTCTGTGTCCTCTTCGAGAGCGCTATCGAGGTCGTCCAGATCCTCCTCATCTTCAAGCTCATCTTCATCTTCCTGCATGACAGTCTCAAGTTCGCCGTCTACAGCAGGTTCGACCGCTGCCTCGGCCTGGCTGCGCTCAAGTTGGGCATCTGCCTGAGCCTCAAGGCCTTGCTCATACCGCTCCTGCAACTGGGTGATAGTGCTTTCCAGTTGCCGGCGGAGATATTGCTTCTCCGTCGTTGCAGCATCCAAGATGTCCTGCCGATACTCTCTGAGCTTCTCGACATTGACCGAAGTGACGATATAAGAGGCGAAATACACCACCTCTTCCAGTAGCCTGCGGGACATGTCTAGCAGTAAACTGATGGGGCTAGGAACGCCCTTGAGGTACCAACTGTGGCACACCGGTGAGGCCAGTTCGATATGCCCCATCCGCTCACGACGCACTTTTGAACGTGTGACCTCAACTCCGCATCGATCGCAGATGATGCCCTTGAACTTGACCTTCTTATACTTGCCGCAAAAGCATTCCCAATCGCGCGTGGGTCCAAAAATACGCTCGCAAAACAGTCCATCACGTTCTGGCCGGTAAGTCCGATAGTTGATTGTCTCGGGCTTTTTTACCTCACCAAACGACCAGGAACGAACCTCTTCAGGTGAGGCCAGACCGATTGTGATGGCATCAAACTCTGTTGTGGATTGAGCCAATTGCTTCGCCTCCAGCCTTTTCTACGAGCAACGCAGCGCGCCGCTCTAAGCTCTCATTTCCGCAACATAACATAACACAACGACATAGCATGCACATGACAACATAGCATACACCTAGCACCATGCGCATAGCAGAACACTTCATCACAGCGCACACATCACAGAACACGCAGCCACCGCACTCACCAACAAAGAACACTCACCATACAGAGATGACACGATAGCTTTACACGTCTACCTACCGGAAATCGTTATCGGCCCGCAAGTCCACTTCCTTGCCGGCTGTGTCGGTAACCTGCACATCCAGCGCCAGGCTTTGCATCTCACGCACCAGAATCTTGAACGATTCGGGCACTCCTGGCTCTCCTATGTTCTCGTTTTTCACGATAGACTCGTAGGTGGCCACACGCCCGACGACATCGTCGGACTTGACCGTAAGCATCTCTTGCAGAGTGTGCGCGGCGCCGTAGGCTTCGAGTGCCCACACTTCCATCTCCCCGAACCGCTGGCCGCCCATCTGCGCCTTGCCACCCAGCGGTTGCTGGGTTATCAGCGAGTAGGGACCGGTGGAGCGGGCATGTATCTTGTCTTCGACCAAGTGCAGGAGCTTGAGAATGTACATATATCCAACCATCACCGGCTGGTCAAACTTCTCGCCGGTACGGCCATCAAACAGCACTGACTTGCCTGTCTCAGGGTCAAACTGCACACCTGCCCCGGCGTTGCGCTGAATCTGTTCCATCAGCAGGTCTAGGGCCTGATCCGGCGCGGCCTCGTCCCACTGCTGGCTATCTACATCCAGCCACTGAGCCATCCGGTCGCGATCCGCCTGTTCAGCAGCAGCCAACTGCTCGCGAATGGCGCCTGCCAGCCTGTCGTAATCATCCGGCACTTCACTGACATCGATGGACAGCTCCTGGGAGCTCAGCTCACCTTCGGCATAGGCACGGAGAGTGTCACATTTCATCTTCTGAGCGACCTGCTCGAGACCTTCACGCAACTCTTCGGTGGTGAAGCTTTCGAAGATGGGTGTGACGAAGGTCTTGCCGGTCTTGGCCGCAATCAAGCCCAAATGCGTCTCTAGCAGTTGGCCGATATTCATCCGCGACGGCACCGACAACGGATTGAGACAGATATCTATCGGAGTGCCATCAGGCATGTAGGGCATGTCCTCGACCGGTAGGATCTTGGCGATGACGCCCTTGTTGCCGTGTCGGCCGGTGAGCTTGTCGCCGACCATGATTTTGCGCCGCTGTGCCACGTACACTCGCACAAGCTGGTTCGTACCCGGCTTGAGTTCATCACCGGGAAGCTTTTTCAGCTCGCCGCCGCAGCGCCGACAGCTAAGTGCCGCCTCCATCGGCTTGCCGTAGGCGAACTCTGAGTCGCACAGGCCGCACTTGTATTTGTGGCGAGAGAAGACCTTAGTCGCTATGACTATGCCGCCCTCACCATGCGGAATACGCAGCGAGACGTCCCGCATTTCTTCGGCCTTCTTGCCGAAAATGGCGATGACCAGCTTCTCCTCGGCGGTCAGCTCTGACTGCCCCTTGGGAGTCACCTTACCCACCAGGATATCCTCAGCACGAACCTCGGCACCTACACGCACAACGCCCTCAGAGTCGAGCTCTTTCAGGGCTTCATCCCCTACGTTGGGTATGTCGCGAGTGATCTCTTCCGGGCCTAGCTTGGTGTCGCGAGCCTCGCATTCGAACTTCTCGATGTGGACGGAGGTGAGGATATCTTCCTTGACCAGCCGCTCCGATACCAGGATGGCGTCCTCATAGTTGTAACCTTCCCACGGCAGGAAGGAAACCAGCAGGCTCTTGCCCAGCGCCAATTCGCCATCGCGGGTGGCCGGACCATCGTAGATGGGCTCACCCTTTTGCAATCGCTGCCCACGCCGTACCAGAGGCTTTTGATTTATACAGGTGCCCATGTTGGTGCGCAGGAAATTTTCGAGCTGATAGGTCTTGCTCTGACCGCTTGCGTACTCGATGACGATATGGTCGGCGTCCGCAGCCACCACCACTCCGTCATCCTCAGCATGCATGACAGCACCCGAGTCGGTGGCGGTGCGGTCTTCGAGACCGGTTTTGACCAGTGGCTGTTCGGAGATCATCAACGGAA
>LSQX01199291.1_pt2 | contig 14247 bp, 27 predicted proteins | sample 654561 | NCBI WGS metagenome assembly LSQX01 (sample SAMN04489861, study PRJNA283612) | anaerobic digester metagenome | isolation source: 4 biogas reactors fed with cattle manure at either 37C or 55C with and... | place: Denmark: Kongens Lyngby | collected 2014
CACGCTGACTATGTAAAGAACATGATAACAGGGGCAGCACAGATGGACGGAGCAATCCTTGTAGTATCTGCGGCAGACGGCCCCATGCCTCAAACAAGAGAGCACATACTGCTATCGAGACAAGTGGGAGTACCCTATATAATAGTATTCTTAAACAAAGTAGACATGGTAGATGACGAAGAACTCATAGAATTAGTAGAAATGGAAGTAAGAGAACTGCTAAGCGAATATGAATTCCCCGGAGATGACACTCCAATAGTAGCGGGATCAGCCTTAAAGGCTTTGGAATGCGGATGTGGCAGCAAAGACTGTCAGTGGTGCGGACCCATTCATAAACTTATGGAAGAAGTAGATGCGTATATACCTACCCCTGAAAGAGCAACAGACAGACCGTTCTTGATGCCGGTAGAAGACGTATTCTCCATAACAGGCAGAGGCACGGTGGCAACAGGAAGAGTAGAAAGAGGCACAGTAAAAGTACAAGACAACGTAGAAATAGTAGGCCTTGCAGATAAACCGAGACCGGTAGTGGTAACAGGCGTAGAAATGTTTAGAAAACTGCTTGACCAGGCACAAGCGGGAGACAACATAGGAGCGCTGTTAAGAGGAGTACAAAGAACAGAAATAGAAAGGGGCCAGGTATTGGCAAAACCCGGTACCATAAAACCCCATACACATTTTAAAGCAAGAGTATACGTATTGACCAAAGAAGAAGGCGGAAGACACACACCCTTTTTCAACGGCTACAGGCCACAATTCTACTTTAGAACGACAGACGTAACCGGAGTTATAGACTTAGAAGAAGGCGTTGAAATGTGCATGCCCGGTGACCATATAGAAATGACAATAAAGCTTATAACCCCCATAGCCATAGAAGAAGGCTTGAGATTTGCAATAAGAGAAGGCGGCAAGACAGTTGGAGCCGGTGCGGTTTCAGGCATAATCGAATAGATAATTTACTAAGAATCCCCCGCCTTTTTAAGGCGGTGGATTTCCCTTAGTATATGAATAATGCTTTATATCATGGATTCGGTATAAAAATATTAGAAACCTAAATTATTTTACTTTACAATAGAAAAACTCACAAAAAGTTAGATTTTTTTATTGTCAAATGATTAAAAATAGTTTAAACTATAATAGTTGTGTAAAAATGCATGCAATGATGCAAGAGGTTGCAAGGCGGACTTGGTAATTCTTGCTGAGCAATGTCCGTTTCGAGAATTCGGGCGACTCTGCTGCAAATACACTGATGTGAAAATAATTGCGTATAGATGCAATTATAAAAAAAAAAATAACACACCCGGGTTAGTGTACTGCAGTATGCAGTCGTACGTTAGTAAAGCAAGCGTGCGATGAAAAGGAGGGAAACTAAATGGCAAAACAAAAAATCAGAATCAGGCTTAAAGCTTTCGATCATAATCTTATTGATCAATCGGCTCAAAAAATAGTTGAGACTGCGAAGAGGACAGGTGCAGAGGTGTCGGGGCCGGTACCCCTTCCGACTCAAAAAGAGATAATAACAATACTTAGGGCAGTTCACAAGTATAAAGATGCGAGAGAACAGTTTGAGATCAGAACTCATAAAAGATTAATTGACATACTGAATCCAAATCCAAAGACAGTCGATGCTTTAATGAGATTGGATTTACCCGCCGGAGTAGATATTGAGATTAAGCTATAATAACTTAAAAATATGATTTATAGACCGTTATACGGTCCTCTGTAAACCATGGAGGTGGATACAATGAAAAAAGCAATATTAGGAAAAAAAGTCGGAATGACACAGATTTTTGATAAAGAAGGCAAAGCCATACCTGTAACCGCAATATCAGTAGGTTCCAACGTGGTTATGCAAAAAAAGACACTTGAGAAGGACGGTTATAACTCTATTAAGGTTGGCTTTGAAGATATAAAGGAAAGAAAATTGACCAAACCTGTAAGAGGACAGTTTGAAGTGGTAAAATTAGCAACAAAAAGATATGTACGGGAATTAAGACTTGAGAATATAGAATCCTTTGAAATAGGACAGGAAATAAAGGCAGATATATTTACGGAAGGTGACAGAGTAGATATAAGCGGTGTATCCAAAGGAAAGGGAACTGCAGGCGTAATTAAGAGATTTAATGCACATAGAGGGCCTATGAAACACGGTTCAAAGTTTCACAGGTCACCCGGTTCGATGGGATCATCATCAAGCCCCTCCAAGACCTTCAAAGGCAAAATGTTGCCGGGAAGAATGGGCAATGAAAACACTACAGTACAAAATATAGAGGTTGTAAAAGTCGATGCAGAAAAGAACTATATTCTTGTTAGAGGCGGAGTACCGGGTATAAGAGGCTCATTGGTTATGATAAAAGACACAGTGAAGGCATAAAAAGCCGGAAAGGAGGATGTGCTATGCCAAAGGCAGCTTTATATAATTTAAGCGGTGAAAAGATTGATGAAATAGAATTAAAAGATGAAATTTTTGGTGTTGAGGTTAACGTTGACGCAATGCATCGAGTTGTTAAAATGATATTGGCCAATAGGCGACAAGGGACCCAGTCTGCCCTTACGAGAGCAGAGGTAAGAGGCGGCGGAAGAAAGCCATGGAGGCAAAAAGGTACAGGTAGGGCAAGACACGGAAGTATCAGATCACCGCAATGGGCTCATGGCGGAGTAGTTTTTGCTCCAAAACCAAGATCCTATAGATTTTCACTACCTAAGAAACTTAGGAGATTGGCTATGAAATCTGCACTGACAACAAAGGTAGAAGGTAACAATCTTATTGTTTTAGACGAACTTGATTTCGAAATACCAAAAACCAAACAAGTGATCAATATGCTTGAAAATCTTAAAGTTGATTCAAAAGCAATGATTGTGTTAGCCGGAAGAAATGAAAATGTTGAAAAATCAGCAAGGAATATTCCAAATATTAAGACTGCTTCAGTGAATACATTAAATGTTTATGACATTTTAAACTATGATAAGTTTATTATAACAAAGGCGGCTGTTGAAATTCTTGAGGAGGTGTTTGCATAATGAACTCCCATGATATTATCAGAAAACCAATTATTACAGAAAAAAGTATGAGTGAAATGGCTGATAAAAAATATACCTTTATCGTTGATATCAATGCTAATAAATTTATGATAAAAAATGCCATTGAAGAAATATTTAAGGTTAAAGTTGAAAGAGTAAACACTGTAAAAATGTTAGGTAAGTTGAAAAGGATGGGTAAGTACGAAGGAAGACGACCGGGGTACAAAAAAGCTATTGTAAAACTTACCCCCGACAGTAAAACTATTGAATTCTTTGAAGGCCTATAAAATCGGGAGGAGATAGAAAATGGCTATAAAAAAGTTTAACCCTACTTCTCCGGCAAGAAGATTTATGACAGTTTCAAATTTTGAAGAGATTACGGAAACCGAACCGGAAAAGTCTCTCCTAAGAACACTAAAAAGTCAAGCCGGAAGAAACAATTACGGGAAAATAACAGTAAGACATCGCGGTGGCGGACATAAGAGAAAATATAGAATAATTGACTTTAAAAGAGATAAAGTTGATATACCGGCAAAGGTGGCAACTATAGAATATGACCCGAACAGGACCGCCAACATAGCCCTTTTGCATTATGCAGACGGAGAAAAAAGATATATTATCTCTCCTAATGGGTTAAAAGTAGGCGATACCATAATATCATCGGAAAAAGCTGATATAAAGACAGGTAATACTTTGCCTCTTAGAAATATTCCTGTAGGTACCGTTATACACAATATTGAGTTAAAAGCAGGAAAAGGAGGCCAATTGGTCAGATCAGCGGGAAATGCGGCACAACTCATGGCAAAGGAAGAAAATTATGCACAAATCAGACTTCCATCCGGAGAAGTGCGACAAGTCAGAATAGAGTGTAAAGCTACTATTGGCCAGGTTGGAAACGTTGAACACGAAATTATATCTATAGGTAAAGCAGGAAGAAATAGACATTTGGGATTCAGACCCACAGTTAGAGGTTCCGCAATGAACCCCGTGGACCATCCACATGGCGGTGGAGAAGGCAAAGCACCGGTTGGGAGGCCGAGTCCTATGACCCCTTGGGGTAAACCTGCATTGGGGTTGAAGACAAGAAATAAGAAAAAAGCATCAAGTAAATTTATAATAAAGAGAAGAAAAGAAAAATAAAAAGTCCATAAAGTCGGGAAGGAGGCAAAAAATGAGCAGATCTGTTAAAAAAGGACCTTTTGTAGAAGGAAAACTATTAAAAAGAATAGTTGAAATGAATAAATCAGGAAAGAAAATCGTCCTGAAAACATGGTCAAGGAGTTCTACCATTTTCCCTGAAATGGTAGGTCATACTATTGCCGTCCATGATGGAAGAAAGCATGTTCCTATTTATATAACTGAAGACATGGTTGGTCATAAATTGGGTGAATTTGCTCCTACGAGAACATTTAGAGGACATGGCAGCCATACGGAAAGATCAACTGCGCTTAAATAAGCCTTAATAGGAAAAGGAGGTAATTTTTATGGAAGCCAAGGCAATTGCTAAATATATGAGGATTTCCTCAAGAAAAGTCGGCATAGTGCTTGACTTGATCAGAGGTAAAAAAATTGGTGAAGCATTTGCAATTATAAAGCATACTCCAAAAGCTGCATCTGAGATTTTGGAAAAACTTCTGAAATCAGCTGTGGCAAATGCTGAAAACAATTACAACATGGATGTTGATAAATTATATATTTCCGAGGCCTACGCGAATCAAGGACCAACACTTAAAAGATTTAGGGCAAGGGCAAAAGGCAGGGGCGTAAGAATTTTGAAACGTACCAGCCATATAACCCTGATAGTTAAAGAAAAAGAATAAGAAGGAGGGAATTTTAGTGGGCCAAAAGGTAAATCCCCATGGATTAAGAGTAGGTATAATAAAAGATTGGGACTCCAGATGGTATGCCAATAAAAAGGATTATTCCGATCTTTTGATAGAAGATAACGAACTGAGAAATTTTCTTAAAAAAAGATTGTTTAATTCCGGCATAGGCAAAATGGAGATTGAAAGAACATCGAACAAGGTGAAAATTGATATTTATACGGCTAAACCCGGCATGGTTATCGGCAGAGGCGGTTCAGGGATAGAAGCCGTCAGAAAAGAAGTCGAAAAACTTGTGGGAAATAAAAGTGTTTCAATTAATATTAATGAGATAAAAGTGCCGGAGCTGGATGCACAATTGGTCGCTGAAAACATTGCAGCTCAATTGGAAAAAAGAATATCATTTAGGAGAGCCATGAAGCAGGCTATGCAAAGGTCTATGAGGAGCGGTGCTAAAGGAATTAAAGCAATGACCTCCGGAAGACTTGGCGGAGCCGAAATAGCGCGAAGCGAATGGTACAGAGAAGGAACAATTCCCCTTCATACGTTAAGGGCGGATATAGATTATGGTTTCTGGGAAGCAAATACAACTTACGGCAAAATCGGAGTAAAGGTATGGATATATAAAGGGGAGGTACTTCCTAAAGCTGACACAAAAGTAGTTGAGGGAAAAGGAGCTGAATAAGAATGCTAATGCCAAAGAGAGTTAAACGTCGTAAGCAAATGAGAGGCAGAATGACCGGTAAGGCAATGAGAGGTAACACAATAACCTACGGTGAATATGGATTGCAAGCAATGGAGCCGGCATGGATAACAAGCAATCAGATAGAAGCTGCCCGTATTGCTATGACTCGATATATTAAAAGAGGCGGTCAGGTATGGATAAAAATATTCCCTGATAAGCCTGTAACGGAAAAACCTGCAGAAACTCGTATGGGTTCCGGAAAAGGTTCACCGGAATACTGGGTAGCTGTTGTAAAACCCGGCAGAGTGCTATTTGAGATTGCGGGTGTATCGGAGGAAGTTGCAAGAGAAGCCATGAGGCTGGCAATGCATAAGCTTCCCATAAGATGCAAGTTTATAACCCGTCAGGAAACTGAGGAAGTGGGTGAAGGTAATGAAAGCTAATAAAATAAGGGATCTATCGTCAAACGAATTGGAACAAAAGCTTTTAGAACTAAAAGGTGAGCTTTTTAATCTCAGATTTCAGATGGCTACAGGCCAATTGGAAAACCCTATGAAAGTTAAAGATATCAGAAAATCTATTGCAAGGGTAAAAACCATACTCAGGGAAAGGGAACTAAAAGCTGTAGAGCCTAAATAGTTGAGAGGAGGTTTAGTCTATGGATAGAGGAAAAAGAAAAACAAGGATTGGTAAAGTAGTGAGTGATAAGATGGATAAGACAATAGTTGTATCCATTGAAACCTTAGTACGCCATCCTCTTTATAAAAAAATAATTAAAAGGACTACGAAATTTAAGGCCCATGATGAAAACAACGAATGCAAAGTTGGAGATAAAGTATTGATAATGGAAACAAGGCCTATCAGTAAAGATAAAAGATGGAGACTGGTGGAAGTATTAGAAAAAGCGAAGTAAATTCCCAAAGAGGAGGTATTTCAAAATGATTCAACAAGAATCCCGTTTAAAGGTAGCAGACAATTCCGGTGCAAAAGAGCTTTTATGTATTCGTGTACTGGGAGGTTCCGGAAGAAGATATGCCAATATTGGAGATATAATAGTTGCTTCCGTTAAAGATGCAACACCGGGCGGAGTTGTAAAAAAATCCGAGATAGTAAAGGCGGTTATTGTGAGGACTAAGAAAGGTTTAAGAAGAATAGACGGTAGCTATATAAAATTTGATGAAAATGCCGCTGTAATAATAAGAGAAGACAAACAACCCAGGGGAACACGTATATTCGGTCCCGTAGCCAGGGAGCTTAGAGAAAAGAATTTTATGAAAATAATTTCGCTTGCTCCTGAAGTGTTATAAAGGAGGTGGCATTATGGAAGCTAAAAAGTTGCACGTTAAAAAGGGAGACCAGATAGTGGTCATATCCGGTAAAGATAAAGGAAAAAAAGCAAAGGTTTTAGTTGCATTGCCTAAAGAGGGTAAGATTATAGTCGAAGGTGTAAATATGAGTAAAAAGCATAAAAAGCCTTCGGGGCAAATGCAGCAAGGCGGTATAATAAATCAGGAATCACCTATAAACGCTTCGAAGGCTATGCTTTGGTGTGATAGATGTAAAAAAGGTGTCAGAATAGGAAAGAAAATATTACAAGATGGAACAAAAGTGCGATATTGCAAAAGCTGCGGAGAGATGCTTGATAAGTAGCACTGAAGGGAGGTTAATAAATTGACAAGACTGAAGGAAAAGTACCAAAACGAAATTGCTCCTGCAATGATGCAGAGATTTCAATATAATAGCGTAATGCAGATTCCCAAACTTGAAAAGGTTGTGTTGAACATGGGGCTGGGCGATGCTAAAGATAATGCAAAGGCACTAGACTCGGCCGTAAATGAATTGGCACAGATATCAGGTCAAAAGCCTATTGTTATTAAGGCAAAAAAGTCAGTTGCTGCTTTTAAACTTAGAAAAGGAATGAATGTTGGCGCAAAGGTTACTCTTCGCGGTGAAAGAATGTATCAATTTGTTGATAAGCTACTAAATATTGCTCTACCAAGGGTAAGGGATTTTCGCGGAGTATCAACTAAATCTTTTGACGGCAGAGGAAACTATGCCATAGGGATTAAAGAACAATTAATATTCCCGGAAATTAATTATGATAAAGTAGAGCAAATAAGAGGTATGGATATAATATTTGTTACAACTGCTAAAACTGATGAAGAAGCAAGGGAATTGTTAAAACTCTTTGGAATGCCTTTTGCAAATCAGTAGATAGGAGGGAAATGATGGCAAAAAAGTCAATGATATTAAAGCAACAAAGAACTTCAAAATACTCTACCAGAGCTTATAATAGATGCAGAATATGTGGTAGACCACACGGTTATTTAAGAAAATTTGGAATATGCCGTATTTGTTTTAGAGAATTAGCTTATAAGGGGCAAATACCCGGCGTTAAGAAGGCCAGCTGGTAAATGTTATCGTAAAGGAGGTAAGGATTATGGTAATAAACGACCCAATCGCTGATATGCTGACAAGGATCAGAAATGCGAATACTGTAAAGCACCAAACTGTGGATATTCCTTTATCCAATATTAAAAAAGCCATGGCTGATATACTGGCAGAAGAGGGATATATCAGATCATATGAAATAATTGATGACGGTAAGCAGGGTATAATTAGGGTAACACTAAAGTACACTGCCAACAAAGGAAAAGTAATAACCGGTTTAAAAAGAATAAGTAAACCGGGGCTTAGGGTTTATGCCAAAAAGGATGAAGTTCCCAAGGTTTTAGGTGGATTAGGTATAGCGATACTATCTACATCAAGCGGCATAATGACAGATAAAAATGCAAGAAACGGTGGCTTAGGCGGAGAAGTACTTTGCTATATTTGGTAATATTTCTTCATAACAGGAGGTGGAAAAATGTCCAGGATAGGTAGATTGGCAATATCAATTCCCCAAGGGGTTGAAGTTAAAATAGATAATGACAATACAGTTACAGTTAATGGGCCAAAAGGGCAATTAGTAAAAAAGCTTCATAAAGATATGATAATAGTTAACGAAAATAATGAAATTACAGTTAAAAGACCCACTGAGCAAAAAAGACATAAATCCTTGCACGGTTTGACAAGAACATTGATAAACAACATGGTGCACGGAGTGGCAGAAGGTTATGAAAAAACATTGGAAATAAACGGTGTCGGATACAGGGCAGCAAAACAAGGCGAAAAGCTGACTTTGACCGTAGGTTATTCCCAACCAGTAGAATTTGTCGATCCTGTAAACATAACAACTGAGGTACCCACACCAAATAAGATTATTGTAAAAGGTATTGATAAGGAAGCGGTGGGTGATCACGCGGCAAATATAAGAGCTGTCAGAGAACCAGAACCATACTTAGGGAAGGGTATTAAATACAGTATTGAAAAAATAAGACGTAAAGTAGGCAAGACAGGCAAGTAATTTAGAAAAGAGGTGACACTTGTGATAACAAAGGCCGGTAAAAACCAACTCAGAAAGAAAAGACATTTGATAGTCAGAAAAAAAGTTACTGGAAATGCCGATAGACCGAGACTCGATGTTTTCAGAAGCCTTAAAAATATATATGCACAGATAATAGATGATGAAGCAGGCGCAACTTTGGTATCAGCTTCATCCCTTGACAAGGAGCTTAAGGAAGATACGGCTTTTCACGGGAACAAAGAAACTGCTAAAGCAGTTGGAAAACTTATAGCCCGAAAAGCCTTGGAGAAAGGTATCAAACAAGTTGTATTTGACAGAGGCGGCTATATTTATCATGGTAGAGTGCAAGAACTTGCTGAAGCTGCAAGAGAAGCGGGTCTTGAATTTTAAAAATAAGGAGGGATATAATGCAGCCAGTTGAAGACAATAAGCCGGAATTAAAAGAACGGGTTGTTTCGATAAATAGAGTAGCTAAAGTTGTAAAAGGCGGTAAAAACTTTAGATTCAGCGCAATAGTAGTAGTCGGAGATGAAAATGGGCGTGTAGGAGTTGGCTCAGGTAAATCAATTGAAATCCCCGATGCTATCAGAAAAGGAATAGAAGATGCTAAAAAGAATATGATTAATGTACCTATGGTTGGCACAACGATTCCCCACGAAATTATCGGTAAGTCAGGCGCAGGAAGGGTACTGTTAATGCCTGCATCTGAAGGAACCGGTGTAATTGCGGGGGGCCCTGTAAGAGCGGTTTTGGAATTAGCCGGAATCAGAGATATCAGAACCAAATCACTCAGATCAAATAATCCGAGGAATGTGGTAAATGCTACGGTAGAGGGGCTTTCATCTCTCAAAACGGTGGAAAAGGTTGCCCAACTCAGGGGAAAAACAATCGAAGAGATATTAGGTTAGGGGAGGGAGTAACCTTGGCAAAATTAAGAATAAGGCTTATAAAAAGCACAATCGGAAGAAAGAAAGAACAAATTGATACAGTAAAAGCATTAGGTTTAAAGAAAATTAACAGCATGGTCGAAAAAGATGATACACCTCAGATACGAGGTATGATAAATAAGATTTCATATTTATTGGAAGTTGAGGAAATATAGCAAGGGAGGTGCAAAAAGCCGTGAAATTACATGAACTGAAACCTGTACAAGGAAGTAAGGACAAAAAGAGAAAAGGCAGAGGCATAGGCAGCGGATTGGGAAAGACTGCAGGTAAAGGACACAAAGGACAAAAAGCAAGATCCGGTGGCGGTGTAAGGATTGGCTTCGAAGGCGGTCAAATGCCTTTATATAGAAGAATTCCCAAAAGAGGCTTTACAAATATATTTAAGAAAGAATATGTTATAATCAATATCAGTGAACTAAAAGTTTTTGAAAATGGTACGGAAGTTACTCCGGAATTGTTAAAAGAAAAAGGCCTGATAAAGAATTTAAACAGTGAGATTAAAATATTAGGCGACGGTGAAATAACAAAAGAATTAACTGTAAAGGCACATAAGTTTAGCAAAACAGCTATTGAAAGGATAACTGCATCAGGAGGAAAGGTAGAGGTGATATAAGTGTTTAATACCATAAGAAATGCTTGGAGAATACCGGATTTAAGAAAAAAGATGATATTCACACTTTTGATGCTTGTTATATTTAGATTGGGCAGCTTTATTCCGGTTCCCGGTATGAATAGGGATGCATTGGCAAGACTGATCGAATCCGGGGGATTACTTGGATTTCTTGATGTAATCTCAGGCGGTGCTTTTAAAAACTTTGCAATCTTTGCCATGAACATTTCACCCTATATCAACGCCTCTATTATAATGAACCTTTTGACTATTGCTATACCTGCCCTGGAGGCTTTGGCTAAGGAAGGAGAAGAAGGCAGAAAGAAAATTGCCCAGTATACAAGATATGGGACAGTTGTTTTGGCATTAATACAGGCGATTGCGCTTAGTATCGGTTTGAAGAATTATCTTATTAAATCGGATTTTATATCAATTGCATTAGTTGCTTTATCACTGACAGCCGGGACAGCTTTTCTTATGTGGTTAGGTGAACTGATTACAGAAAAAGGCATAGGAAACGGCATATCACTTATAATTTTTTCTGGTATAGTATCCCGTATGCCTGTTGGTGCCATGAATTTGCTTAACCTTTACAAAGTAAAATCTGTTTCAATAATTGAATTAGTAGGATTTTTGATCGGTGCCATTCTTATCATAATGGGAGTGGTATTGATACAGGAAGGTCAGAGAAGAATCCCCGTACAATACGCAAAGAGAGTGGTAGGCAGAAAAATGTACGGAGGACAGAGCTCACATATTCCTTTAAAGATTAATCAAGCAGGTGTTATTCCTGTAATATTTGCTATGTCAATTATAGAATTTCCCAAGCAGATTGCAGGATTTTTCCCAAGCAGCGGTGCATATCATTTTTTCAACAAATACTTTGCTTGGGGCACATGGATGCACGGTATAATATATGCCCTACTTATAATCGGGTTTACTTATTTTTATACTGCAGTATCCTTTAACCCGATAGAAGTAGCAAACAATATAAAAAAGTATGGTGGATTTATTCCGGGTATAAGACCGGGCAGGCCGACAGTGGAATTTATCCAAAGGTCACTTTCAAGAATTACTTTAGTAGGTGCATTTTTCCTGGCATTTATAGCTATATTGCCGATATTTTTAATGACTTTTACAAACATAAAGATATATTTTGGAAGTACCTCGCTTTTGATTGTAGTTAGCGTAGCAATGGAAACAGTGCAGCAGATAGAGGCACAAATGATAATGAGAAATTATCAAGGGTTTTTGAATTAGTATGAGATTGGAGATGTATGAAATTGAGAGTTGTATTATTAGGCCCACCGGGTGCCGGTAAGGGGACACAAGCAGCAAAGCTTATAAATAAATACAATATCCCCCATATATCTACAGGTGACATATTCAGAAAGAATTTAAAAGAAAAAACAAAACTGGGCTTAAAAGCTAAAGAGTATATGGATAAAGGTCTTTTAGTACCTGATGAGTTGGTAGTAGATATTGTAAAAGACAGATTGACAGAAGAGGATTGCACGGAAGGGTTTTTGCTGGATGGCTTTCCCAGAACAGTGGAGCAGGCGGAAGCACTAAAAGCGGAAATGAGTAAACTGAAGATAAGTTTGGACGGAGTTATAAATATAGAGATAAAAGATGAGATTTTGATAGACAGACTTACAAACAGGCTTGTATGTAAAAAATGCGGTGCCACATATAATGCAAAATCCAACAAACCAAAAAAGGATAATGCATGTGATGTATGTGACGGAGAACTTTATATCAGAGATGATGATAAGGAAGAAACCGTCAGGAACAGATTGGAAATATATAAAAAACAAACAGAACCCCTGATTGAATATTATGAAGAAAAAGGCTTATTGGCAACGGTTGATGGTGCATTGGACACAGAAATTGTGTTTGACAAGATTTGTAAGGCCTTGGAGTAACAGATATGTATATAAAATCAGATAGGGAATTGGAATTAATGAGGGCAGCAGGAAGAATAGTTGCCGAAACCTTTGAAAAATTAAAAGAGGTAATTAAACCCGGTATTACAACTAAGGAACTCGACCATATAGCCGAGAGGTTTATTAGGGACAGCAAGGGGATACCCGCATTTTTAGGTTATGGTGGTTATCCTGCAAGTATCTGCGCATCAGTTAATGAAGAAGTAGTCCACGGCATTCCGGGTAGAAGGATGCTAAAAGAAGGGGATATAGTAGGAATCGATATCGGGGCTATTTATGAAGGATACTACGGAGATGCTGCACGTACATTTGGGGTAGGTAATGTATCTGAAAAAGCTAAAAGGCTTATAGAAGTCACCAAAAATAGCTTTTATAGGGGAATAACCATGGCAGTAGAAGGTAAAAGACTGCAAGATATATCCCATGAGATACAAACTTATGTTGAATCTAACGGTTATTCGGTAGTCAGGGATTTGGTTGGTCACGGTATAGGAAAAAACATGCATGAAGAACCTCAAGTACCAAACTTTGGAGAATCAGGTAAAGGGCCGAGATTAAAAGCGGGATTGACTATAGCCATAGAACCCATGGTTAACGAAGGAAGATTTCATGTTAGGACTTTATCAGACGGCTGGACGGTTGTTACGGCTGATGGAAGCCTTTCTGCACATTATGAAAATACCATAGCCATAACTGTCGGTGAACCTGAAATACTGACTTTGATATAACGGAGTGATGCTTATGGATAATATTGAAATTGGCCGGGTCGTTATATCAAAAGCAGGAAGAGATAAAGGAAGGAAATTTATTATTCTGAAAATAATAGATGATAAACATGTTTTTATTTCAGATGGGTCCTTAAGAAAGGCAGATAAGCCAAAAAAGAAAAAATTGATACATTTAAAATCTACGAATTTTATTTCGGATACCTTAAAAGAAAAGATTAAAACAGATAAAAGTATTGGTGATTTTGAAATAAGGAATTATCTTAAGTCCTTAGAAGAGAAAAATTAACAGGAGGTTTGATTACCTTATGTCTAAACAGGATATAATTGAAGTAGAAGGTAGAGTAGTGGAGGCATTACCTAATGCCATGTTTCAAGTAGAGTTGGAGAATGGTCATAAAATTTTGGCTCATATATCAGGTAAACTTCGAATGAATTTTATAAGGATATTACCCGGAGACAAGGTAACAGTTGAATTATCGCCATATGATCTAACAAGAGGCAGAATCACATGGCGTGGTAAATGATCAAGGAGGGTTAAAAATGAAAGTCAGACCATCGGTAAAACCAATGTGTGAAAAATGCAAAATAATCAAAAGAAAAGGTAAGGTTATGGTTATTTGCGAAAATCCCAAACACAAGCAAAAACAAGGGTAGAACCGAATTGGAGGGAGCGGCTGCACCGTTTTTGGTGCCCTCTGTTGGTTTTCACATAATATACTATGTAAACAATTGGAGGTGTAAAGATTAATGGCAAGAATCGCGGGTGTTGACTTACCCAGAGATAAAAGAATAGAAATAGGATTAACTTATATATACGGAATAGGCAGAAAGACATCAAATAAAATACTTGCTGAAGCAGGTGTATCCCCTGACACAAGAGTTAAAGACCTGACCGAATCAGAAGTGGGAAGGTTAAGAGAAGTTATTGATAAAAGTTATAAGGTTGAAGGGGATCAAAAAAGAGAAGTAGCACTTCATATTAAGAGGTTAATGGAAATTGGCAGTTATAGAGGAATTCGTCATAGAAGGGGACTTCCTGTTAGAGGGCAAAGAACTAAAACTAACGCAAGAACAAGAAAAG
>LSQX01348012.1_pt1 | contig 14246 bp, 16 predicted proteins | sample 654561 | NCBI WGS metagenome assembly LSQX01 (sample SAMN04489861, study PRJNA283612) | anaerobic digester metagenome | isolation source: 4 biogas reactors fed with cattle manure at either 37C or 55C with and... | place: Denmark: Kongens Lyngby | collected 2014
AGATGTGTATAAGAGACAGAGCTATACCTATCTGTTGCAAAGATATAACAACACCAAACACAACTATTGCTGTCTGTGTTATTTTACCCAATAAATTAGATTTATCAATACCAGCATTCCCTGCTGCTGTTCTTACTATACCACCAAAAAAGTTGCCAATAAATACTGAGAATATAAATATAAGAAGCCCCAATATCAATCTTGGGATAAAGCTTATTAATCCATCAATTACTGTAGGAGGCACTGCAACCCCTGCAAACTCTACAGCCCAAAAAACAACTATAAGCAGTATTATCCAATAAACTGCCATACCTAAAAGATCCGAGACTTCTTTATCTATACTACCCTTTTCAAGGAATGTTTTGAGGCCTGATTCTTCAGCAAGTTTATCAATTTTAATAACTTTAAAGAATTGTGTAATTAAAGCTTTGATGAATTTTGCTATTATCCATCCCAAAGCAAATATTAACAAAGCAACTATAACCGTTGACACACCACCCCAGAATCTTGTTGCTATCTCTGCTGATGGACCCATAAATATATCCTTCATACACTCCTCCCTTTTTTGTTTTGCATTCTGCCAATTTAGTTATGCGACACTTTCTGCTTGTCTTGCGTATCACATTTTAATTGACATCCCCCTTCACACTCTCCCCCAAAAGGAGAAAGAATCAAAGGTGAAGGAGTCTATTATTCACGTCTTTTTTTGACACAACCTTCTTCTTTTATTTAGACAAAACCAAAACAAGTTACTCTACATTATACCTTAAATAGATTAAATAGACAACCTTACTTAGTTTCCTTGTTTATGTAAGTGTATACCCTTGCTGGAGCCAATGGTTTAAACGGTCTTCCTCCAGATTCAAAAAATTTTGTGAAAAACTCAAGATATTGTAATCTGCTTGTATGTACATAACTCCCAAGAAGATTTATCGCAAGATTACCTATATGTCCGACTATAAACAATAAAACCGCAATAATATAACCTGCAAAAGGAATCGCTTTTGACATAAAGACCATCTCATTAACCACCAAACCCAAAACTGCTGTAGTTAAACCAAGCCCAAAAAGTCTACTGTAACTTAATATATCCCCAAGAAGGTTACCTGCTATTGCGTTGTAGGCTCCATAAACAGCCCAAAACAGTTTCATAACTACACCTGTCTGTTCGACTGCTTTCACAACCATAAGAGAAATAAAAGAACCAACAAGTAAAACTATAGGCACCATAACCAAACCATTAGGAATAACCCCTTTGTTGCTTAACAGAATAGATACAATTAGTATGCCTGTAAGAACCTGTATAGCAAGCAAAGATATAGCTTCTCCTGAATTTTTAAACCCGTGCAGTTTTAAGTTGTTATAAACATTTAAAATCAACCCCCACACAATCTGAATATACCCAATAATCAACGCCCAACCAAGAAAAATAAATGCCTTGTTACCACCACCGAGAGGGTCAAGAACAACAAACTTTTTGAGAACCTTAATTGGTAAGAGATTTTCTGGTAAACGTGTTAATAAATCTCCAAACCAACTTCCAGTAATAGCGCCCATAAAAATAGCAGATATCCCGCCATAAAGAAGCAGTTTAAGAAACTTCACAACAGCAGGCATAACTTTGAATTTTTTCATAAAAATCGTAGATAACACCACAAATATTAACCCATAACCGGCGTCAGTCATACAAAACCCAAAAGATAAAGCAAAAAATAGAGAAAGGGGCCCTGTTGGGTCTATATTTTTATAGATAGGTCTACCGTAAAGGTCTGTTACTACTTCAAACGGTTCTATAATATTCTTATTTTTAAAAGCAATCGGAACATCTTCATCTATACTTGGTGTCTCTATCTGTAAATATGCGTTTGGCATATTTTCTTTTATAAAATTCTTCAATTTCAAAACATCTTCTTCTTGTACCCAACCTGAAAACCCTTTTACAAATCTTGAAAAACCCAATTCTTGTTTAGCTTCAAAATAGTAGACAAGACTTTTAATATAATCAAAATAAACAAAAATATCCGTTTTAAGAGATGTTAGTTTTTTTATCTCCTCATCTTTCTCTCTTTTCAGTTGCTCATTCTTTTTATATACACTATCAAGTTTTTTTATTACCTCAGCAGGCTTCTTATTCCATCGCCTTAACAGTAAAATTTTCCCATTAATACTTTCTATTTCAGAAACAACTTTTTCTTTACTATCTTTATGAAAAACTACAAGTAATATAACCTGTCTTTTCTTTTCATTAATTTTTTCAACTTTAAACCCTTCAATATTGTCAGGAACACTTTTAGATTTTTTATCAAGACTAAACATACAGAAAGAAAAGTTTTTTAAAGAGTAGAGTTCTATTGGTGCAAATTGAAGGTCTTTAATGTTTTCTAACTCTTCTTTTATTTGGACAATTTTAGCAGAAACCTGTTCTCTTCTGTTGCTTTCTGAAACAAGAGTTAAATATTTTTCGTAAACATCTGCAAGTGGAAACTCCTCTATTATATTTTTCTCTTCTGCTTCTGTTAGAACAAGTTTACCCGAAAAATCTTTACCTTCTATTCTTTTCAAAACACCTTTAAGAAATTCAAGGCGACTAATATTCTCTTCAAGAGTTACTTTATCAATATCTGCTTTTTCAAACCCGAACTGTTCAGGTAACCTATCTATTTCAACTATAGCTTCCTTCTGTAATTTCTCAAGCAGAGAATCTGGTTCACCACTAAAAAAAAGGTGAAACCTCTTCATTTTTACTATCACTTATCACTCCTTGTTAATTCTAACATATTCTTCTGTAAGGTCACATCCCCACCCTGTAGCCTCAAATTCTCCTTTTTTAACATCAACACAAACCTCAATCTTATCTCCTTCCATCCTTTTAGCCAAATCTTTTTCGTCATATTTCACAGGATTTCCATTATATACCAGTATCCCACATATAGAAACCTCTGTTTTCAATATATCTACCCTTGCATGAACAGAACCGACAGAAGAAAGGATTCTACCCCAATTTGGCAAACTCCCGTAAACAGCTGACTTAAAAAGGTTTGAACCAGCAATTTTCTTAGATATCCGCCTTGCGTCATCTCTACGCCACGCTCCTTTAACTTTTACCTCTATAAGTTTGGTAGCACCTTCACCGTCTGTTACAATCTTTAATGCAAGTTCTCTACAAATACTTTTAAGAGATTCTTTAAAACGCTCATAATCTTTACTATCTTGGTGTATAGTAGGGTTTCGTGACAACCCGTTTGCAAGACATACCACCATATCGTTTGTGCTTGTATCATTATCAACCGTTATCATATTAAAAGAATCTTCAACTGCCTCGTTTAACGCCCTCTGAAGCGCTCTCTTATCAATAACCGCATCTGTTGTAATAAAAGCAAGCATTGTCGCCATAGAAGGGTTTATCATCCCCGACCCTTTAGCCATCCCGCCCAGAACAACCTCTTTTTTTCTTCCCTGTATACCTGTATCAATATGGCTTTCTTTAACTACAAGGTCGGTGGTTAAAATACCTTTCGCTGCCTCCAAATGGTTACCCTTATCAAGGTTACTAATCAATTCCGGCAGAGCACCCAAAACAGTTGAATAAGGGAACACCTTACCTATGGTACCTGTTGATGCCAAAAGAACCTCTTCTTTTTTTAAGTTAAGTAGTTTTGCCAATTCTTCTGCAAGTAGAGAGGTTTTTTTACGGCTCTCCTGTCCATTACAAGTGTTAGCATTTCCGCTATTAACCAGTACTGCCTTTATAAGGTTATCTATATTTTTTAAACTCCACAACAAACTAAAAGATTTAAATTGGTTGGTAGTAAACGTGCCAGCGGCAACACAAGGAGCATTAGAAAAAATAAGAGAGATATCGTTTTTTTTGCTCTCCTTTATACCAGAGTGAAGCCCAGACGCCACAAAACCTTCAGGATAAGTTATTCCATTATTTTTCATTTTTTAATATTGTTTCTGCAAATAGCAGGTCAACAGGGTAAGTTATTTTAATATTTTTCCTTTCTCCTTCAACCATATAAACATCAATCCCAATCCTTTCAACAAGAATAGAATCGTCGCTCCCGTAAAAATTGTCTTTATACGCTTCAAAGTATGCTTTTTGTAAAACCTCTACCTTAAAAGCCTGCGGAGTTTGAATTTGCACTATTCTATCTCTATCGAGAGTTTTACCTACAAACAAATTGTTAACCTCTTTCAAAGTGTCGCAAGCACCTACATAAGGAATACAAGCTCCATATTTTTCTGCACCTTCTTTAATTCTTTTAAAAAGTTCAAGAGTCAAAAACGGTCTTGCTACATCGTGGACAAAAATTATATCGTTCTTTTTTTCAAAAGCTTTTAGCCCGTTTCTAATAGAATCTTGCCGATGTTGCCCACCAGAAACAACCTTAACATTTTTATAACCATTTTCAATTATTGGTTTCCACTTTTTTACATCTGCTAAAGGTAAAACAATTACTATCTCGTCTACTTCATTATAAAACAAGTCCAGAGAATAGTAGATTAACTCTTTACCAGCAACCTTCAAAAAAGCTTTGGGTTGACCATCCAACCTTGTACCACCACCGCCACCAGCTATTATAGTACCTATCATTTTTAGCTACCAATATAACAATTCTGTTGTTCGCACCTTAACAACGTTCACTTAAATGTTTTTAATAAACCCAAACGCTACCGGTAAATATTCTATAATATCAGAAGCAATAAGCGAAATTTCGCCCTTCTCTTTCGAAGCAAAATCTCCCGCAAGCCCGTGGATATATACGCCCAATTTCCCCGCTTCAAAATAGTCTAAACCTTGCACCAGAAAACTTCCTATAATTCCTGCCAGAACATCTCCGCTACCAGCAGACGCCATACCAGGGTTACCTGTAAGGTTAACGTAAAGTTGTTGTCCATCTGTAACAATGGTACGAGCACCTTTCAAAACAACTACGGTACTATTTTCTTTAGCAAAATCTCTTCCTACTTTTTCCCTACATTTTTGTATATTGTAAGTTTTTAGAGACGTTAAATAACCCATTTCTCCCGGATGTGGGGTAAGAATGCTACCAAATTTAAGGTTTTTCAATATATCTTTTTCTTCTGAAACAATTTTTAACGCATCAGCATCTATCACAACAGGTTTACCTGCTTGCATAATGACCTGTTTAACAAAATCTGCAGTTTCAATATTTGTAGATATACCTGGACCTATGACAATACCATCAACTTTTTCATTTATAAATTTTAAGCACGGTTTTACAGCTTGTTTAGAAAAAGTGCGGGTGGCAGTTTCAGGTAACGGTAAACTCATTGCTTCAGTAAGTTTTACCTCCAGTATATCATTTAAACTTTCAGGAATCCCAACAGTTACAAGACCGCAACCGCTCCTTAAAGCAGCATTAGCAGTAAGGCACACCGCTCCAGTCAGTCCTGTGCTACCCCCTAAAACCAAAAGATGTCCATAATCGCCTTTATGGGTTTCTTTTAATCTTTCTGGTATCTTCATTTTTGTATAACACCAATATCATAAAAATAGACAACCGTTTTATTGATTAAATTGCACAAAGCGCAAAAGTTTTACTATTTATTATATACGATACAGACAGCAATGGCAATATCTTTTATATGAGATATTGAAAGAGAGATTTTTTGATTTGAAAGTTTCTCTAAAAGTAGAGAATCTGAAACTTCAATGGAAGGTCTTTTTCCTACTGGTCGTTTTACTTCTATTTTATCGTAAGGTAGATAACCAGATTTATCACATTCAAGACATTTTAGAAACGCTTTTTTAGCAGCAAGTTTTCCCGCAAGAGATATATTGTTACTATCCGCTATTTCAAAAAAAGTAAAAAACTTACTCTTCTGAAAGTCCGATAACTTTACAATCTCAGAGATAGTTTGCACCTCTAATGAAAGTCTTTTCATTCAGGCATAGGTATAATATTTACAATTTTACTGCCTTTTCTTTGAGAAAATTCCACAGTGCCATCTATTAAACTGAACAAGGTATAATCTCTACCCATTCCAGCTCCACGCCCGGGCTTAATTCTGCTTCCTCTCTGCCTCACAATAATACTTCCAGCAGTAACTACCTGACCACCATAAACTTTCGTTTCTAAATATTTAGGTCTTGAATCCCTACCGTTTCCTTGTTTTTTTCTTCCCATAGTGTTAAAGATTATAACTCAAAAAAGAGTTTTTGTCAACATCATTAATAAAAACTATATTAACCAACTAAAAGTATCAGGTGTTATCAAAAAGCCAAGTTGACAGATACCTTTCACCTGTATCTGGCAAAATTACAACAATCATCTTCCCTTTATTCTCAGTTCTTCTACCAACCTTCAAAGCCGCATATAGAGCCGCTCCGCTTGAAATTCCTGCAAGAATACCTTCTTTTTTTGCAAGTAACCGAGACATCTCGCCAGCATCTTCCTGGCTAACCTGAATAACCTCATCTATTATATTCCTATTTAAAACATTAGGAAAAAACCCTGCGCCTATCCCCTGTATTCCGTGAGTACCGGGCTCTCCACCAGATAAAACAGGTGATTTATCAGGCTCAACAGCAATAACTTTAAAAGAAGGTTTTCTCTTCTTTATTACCTCTGAAATACCAGTAATAGTTCCTCCTGTTCCTACGCCAGCCACAAGAATATCTACCTTACCATCAGTATCTGTCCAAATTTCTTCAGCCGTTGTCTGCCTGTGTGCTTCTGAGTTAGCAGGATTATCAAACTGCTGCAACACAATACTGCCAGCAATCTGGTTAGAAAGTTCTACAGCTTTATTTATCGCCCCTTTCATTCCTTTAAATCCTTCGGTCAGAATTATCTGCGCCCCTAAAAACTCCATAAGTTTTCTTCTCTCTATAGACATTGTTTCTGGCATAACTATAATAAGTTTGTACCCCTTAACAGCCGAAATAAACGCCAAGCCTATCCCTGTATTCCCGCTTGTAGGTTCAATAATCACCCCACCTTTCTTAAGCACCCCTTCTTTTTCAGCGTTTTCAATCATAGCCAAACCTATTCTGTCTTTAACAGAACCCAAAGGGTTAAAAGATTCTATCTTGCCAAGTAGAGTTGCATTAACTTCTTTATCTATCCTTGATAATCTCACCAGGGGAGTGTTACCTATTGTTTTTGTTATATCTTCGAATATTTTTTCCATATTTTTCCTGTTTGATAGGTAAAGCCATTTTTGTATAAAACGAGGGTATATAGTTTTCTTTCAGTTTGGATAAGAGTAGAGAAATTGACTAAAAATACAAAACAATTTTCCTAAACTAAAACTTCGACGGGTAAATATCATAAAAATTTAAGTAAGAATTTAAAACAGCGGAGGGGGTGAGATTCGAACTCACGGTACGGCCTTTCAACCGTACAACGGATTAGCAATCCGCCGCACTAGACCTGGCTATGCGACCCCTCCGTACCTGACTATCAAGGGTTAAGCAGTTTTGACTTTTTCTGCTAACCCCTGTTTTTATCAAAGTGTGACGTATGTGTGACGTAAATATCCTCCATACCTTCTATCTTTTTAAGTTCCACTGCTATAGAACGAAGGTCGTAAGACAGGTATCTCGCCACCAATTCTTTCTGCTTATGTCCCATAAGATATTCAGCAACCGTTGGATTACAACCACCAAGGCGTATCCTGGAGAAAAAAGTTCTGCGTAAGTCATGAAAGTTAAGGTCTTGCAACCCCGCTTTCTTAACTGCCTTTTTGTAGTGGTTATAAATCTTATCAGAGTTTATCTGCTTCCCAGACTCATCACAGAAAAAAATGTCTCCCTTCGTAGCGTAAAGATACTTATTTATTATACCCTCAAGTTCAAGAAAGACAATAGGAAATTCTGTACTAATATTAGCTTTCTCTCTTTTTAACTTGAAGTAAGGTATCTTTTCATCTACAAAGAAATTGCTTTTACGCAGACCCGCCACCTCGGATATTCGCAACCCTGTTAGAATAGTAAACTTCACAATATCCTTCAGCCATTCTTTTTCTATACAGGGCAAGAGCTTCCTTTCTTCTTCCAGTAACAACACTCTATCTCGCATATTATCCTGTGGCAGAGGAGAGATTTTTTTTACGGGATTAACATCTACCAAACCAAGCACGTTTACTGCAAACTCGAATAATCTGTGAAGATATCCACGGTTGTAGTTTATGCTTGTTGCAGAAATCGTTTTACCTCCCCGAACCTTTCTTTTTCGTTCCTTTTGGATAAACGCGTGAATATCCTGAGGTTCTATCTTATCAATCCTCATCTTGCCGAAATATTTTACCACATTTGTGTGACAAAGTACTTCCCTTTTATGAGATTTTAAGGTAGACGCTTTTTCCTCAAGATATTGCTGAGAAACTTCCTGAAAAAAGGGTTTAGGTTTCTCCTGCGGTTCCATGGGATATACCAGATTTTGGTTTGAAACAGGCAAAACATTCATCATCTTCAGTGTGAGACATAATTTAACCATCTCTGCACTCCGCTTGTCCTCGCACTTTGTAGTCCTGCGGATACGAAGATTGTTATAATTTATATCTACATAGAAGTATCGACTTCTCTCTCTTTTATATAAGGTCATCTCATCTCCCTTCCAAGAGAAGCCCCATCCTGCTCCTGATTCCAAAATCTTCGACGTTATCTTTTCAAAGAGCTCATCAACATATAACATTATTGTAACATCATTTATCTTTTGTTGCAAAATAAATTCTTGCAACCCTTCCGACGAAAAACCTGTCATTCCTACACTATTTACATTTGATATTGTAAACATACCTTTTCAACCGTAAAATAACACTCAAATCATAATCAGAATACTGCTAAACATTAGACATCATCAAATCAGAATAATAAGGGTGCTTTTCACATCCCCCATATTCGCGTCATTCCTTGGCTTTTTTTCACCTCCTTTTGTAGTGTTGTAGTGTTAATACTTCCATTTTGCTTTCTCACGTAGTCAAGCTCATCCCACAGAGTTAAGAACCCAGCAAGGTTTGTTATAACCCTGTGTTTGACACACCCATTCTCACGGTACGACTGAAACAGGTGATAACCTACAGTTTCACGTTCAAGCTTATTTCTATAAACTCGTTTTCTTGCGAACATATCTCCCCCTATTAGTATGTACCGTTAATATTTTGAACAATAAATTGTACTGCCTCAGGAAAACTTAATTTTTCTCGTTTCATAATGAAGTCTATGACATCCCTGCATTGAAACCCACAGCTGAAACAATAAGCAAATCCATTTTTGATACACATAGATGGGTGCCTGTCTTCGTGTTCGGGGTTTATACAGTGAATAAAACCACGCTTATCTGCTTCAACAAAATCTTCAATATTAGCGTTTCTTGCAAGCTCTATCACCTCTTCTGTGACACCATTGTTAAAATCTTTGCCTTTCAGGAGCATTAGTAGCTCGCGTCCATAACGCATCATTTTTTTTTGAAGGGCAGGAGTATCAGCAAGATGCCAGCGGAACTGCCTATCTGTAATGCTTACGTTCGTCTTAACATCTAAATCCCACCGTAACCGTGCTACATCTATTTTTGTCTTGTACTCAGCCCAACGTTCAATAAGATAATTTATGCGAGCTGTGCGTACAAATTCAGGGTCTTCAGCCGTCATTTCTGCAACAAACTCAGTCACTTTCTTTTTACATGATGCAAAATATGCTTTTTCTATTTCGTCATACTCAATATCTTCAAGATTGTTTTTGTTTAACATGTTTTTAACCTCCTTGTGGTTAGTATTAGTTTATTTGAGGACATTCAAACACTTCACGAAGTAACTTGTTTTTTTTCTCAACAATCAGCAGTTTTTTAAACGCTCCTGTTCTTCTACAAACATCTACCATCAATTTAGCTTGGTTCTCTGCTACAATACGCCAGATAATAAGAACGGTGTCGGACTCTTGACGGATGAAGGAACTGTCTCGGATATTTTCGCCATCAGGGTCAACACCCTTCGCTATTTTTCCCGTGTGGGCTATGAGAAAGATACAGACCTTGTATTCTTGGGCAATACGTTTGAGGTTTCGTAGAATCGTTCCAATCTGTAAACTCATGTTTTGTGATACTGCCATATCAACGAGAAAATGGAGATGATCTATAAAAACAGCTTTCACCTTACCATCAGATTTAACTAATGCTTCATAGATACGTTCCTCTACCCAATCCATAGCACCAGCTTTCATAATTCTGGGCATATACGCATGTGGGGGGAGTTCTGGAAAAGACACCAAGAATTGTTTTGCTGTCAACTCATAAGAAAACCATAACACGCCTATATCTTGTTCATTTAAATTACATGTTATCGTCTGAGCCAGAAGAGTTTTTCCAGACTTCGTAGGTCCAGAGATAGTAACAACGTCACCAGGTTCAAAATGCGATATCCATTCATCAAGTTTGGGAAAACCTGTCAACATCTTGATTTCCGCCTCACCAGCCAACAATATCTCATTTTGTTTTTCTGAAAACTTTACTACCCTGTCCTCACCAACATAATCCAACATTAAAGCTTCCCTCTCAGGTGTAAATCTATTCAAGCCTATCTGTTGCTTTTGGTTTGTCATTATTTACCTCCTCCCAATCCTTCCATTGGTTAAACCAACTAGAACCGTGTTTTATGTACTTAGTTTCTATTCTGTTGTTTTTTATATAATCACAATAATTATTTAATGCTCGGGATATTTTTAAGTAGTCCTGCTCGTTGCAGATGTTCTTTTTAAAGTGTTTATATGCACTTGACTTACCTATTTTGTTTGGATATTTTTCCCAAAGCTCATTGAATTTGTGCTCAGCATCAAACAAGTTTTTTTGAAGTAGTAGGTTTTGCTTTGATTTTTTATCTGAGTAGGCAACAGAATCTGATGAAGTCTTTTTATTTTCATTATTTATTATTATTGTATTGGTAGGGTCTATGGACTGGTCTGTGGACTGATCTGTGGTATGATTGCTCTGGTATGTGTTGTAATTAACTATTGCATATATTGAAATTGGGAACTTTTTCTGTGGTATGATTTTTCCTTCTTTTTCAAGATATTTCAAGAACCCTTTAACCTTATCCCTTGACCATTTCCATCTCTTTGCTAGCTCTCTCTCACAACGAGAAAACTCTCCTCTTTTTACATACACCCAGTTGCCTCGCACTTGAAAGCCTGATTCTTTATGGTTGGCAAGAAGAATTAAATCAACCCATGCTTGTGCCTTTGTAAATTTCTCAGACAACCACAGGGGGTCATCCATTAACTTCCGCCATATACTTACCCACCCTTGCTTTTCCATACTTCTCCTTTTCCAAATAAATTGTGTTTTTTACACGCTGAAATAGTGATATATATTCTTGGATTTTTACTGCTGGATTTAGAACGAACTCTTGAAGATGTCTTTGTACCTCAAATGTGTCAGGGAATATGAACACGACTTTCCCATACAACATCTCCGTTTTAGTGAACGATATACCCTTATAGAGAAGGTAACTCACTTCCCATATAGAATGAATGTTGCGGGTCTTATCTTTGCTTCCTGAAATTTTTTGTTTGTTCATTGCCACCTCCTTTCCTCTAAGTACTTGCCAAAATGTCAACATTACAGGTATTATTATTTAAAAGGGAAACAGGAAAAGGAAAAGATGAAAAAGAATAAAGCGAAGAAGAAAAGAGGAGATGACGCTCTACGTGATGATTTCATATTAAGCTCCTTACCTCTTTCGGACATATGGGAAGATGTTTCAGGTTGTATTAATAAACTTGAGCTCAAATATGAAAACAATGGTAAGATTCTCAGCTTGCCGAATTCTCCGTTTAAGAAAGACCATCAAATTGATTTAGAGCAGTTAATTGGTAGCAAAATCTCGAGCAGCTCTATTCTGGAACAACAGGATAAAATAGACATCCGTGATGATGTTGGTTCGATAGTAGGGTTAAGATTTGAAAAAGCAAAACAATGGTTCCTTGATGTACAAAAAAGAGAAGATTGTTTTAGATCTCCTGAGGAAGCTGTTAGCTTTATTAAACGCTCAAATCTATACGCAGAATTTGCTCAATTTAGAACGTTCTGCACGAAAATACCAAAGGATGTGCAAACTCAGATTGAAGCGCTTTATAGGGAATTGCAAAGCATCCGCAACTCTAAAAACATTAAAGATAAACTTCAATATAATAAGACTTATGAGGAAATACAAAATTTACTGAAGAAACACTCCTTGTCTCATACCGAAAGCTTATTTCTTTTTTTGGAAAAATATCTACTTTATAACAGCCGTCTACGTGACCTCGGAATATGTTTTTTTAGACAAGACTGTCCTGCTTTACACAAAATAGGAAAAAACAGGGTTTCAAAAGAAGAGTTTGCTATATTAATGCCTATAGTTAACGTTTGTGTAAGCTCTACAATAAATGGAGTAGTTAAAAAAAAGCTTGCAAGATATAAATATTTTGGAGATGGAGACCAGAATAGAGATATAAGTCAAAACGGCGATGAATTACATGAAAAAAATATAATTATCAAAGATATAGAGGAATATCTTTCCAGCACAGGAAAGTTAAACTCAAAATATGTAACCTGCTTCTGTCATTTGTTATCTGAAACTGATATAGATATTGATTCCCTTATATCTTTTAAAGAATCCTTAGAAAACCCTGATACACTCTCTTCAATAATAAAGGAGATAAAAAAAAGTTATAAAGATCAAAAATCACAAGAAATTAAGAAAGATCTCGCACCTAAGAAGTTATCATCTACGTCTGGACAAGGTTCTATCCTCGACTGGTCAAAAGTATTCAATGTAAGCAAGAGCACTTTTTACCGTTGGTATAAACAATATTGTCCTTGGTCTATGCGGATAAATCCTACTAAATCTAAGCAAGGTGCTATCAGATTATCAGAGGAAGAAGCTAAAGAAATAATAAGGTTGGGTAAAGCAAAGGAGAAATGGAGGGATTACTTGGTGAAACAAGGATGCAAAACACGTAGTGCTTCAACAAAACTCAGCAGACTGCGTAAAAAAATAAAAACCTTTAAAGACGGCGATATAGACCCTTTAATTCCCCTTTATTTGAAGCAACCTACAGAAGAACTTTTTAAAGCGATTTTTACAGATAATCCTACCCCTGAAGAACTTTATAAAATAATTAACGACAGAGACCATGAAAAAGTAACCGTTACCCCTGCCTCCAGAAAGAAGAACAATCCTTCTTCCAGTAAATAAGTAGTAATCAAACAAAAATCATTTTCCCATTCATCATCTTTTCAAACATTCTGCACACAGAATATCTCTTTTTGAGTATTAAAAACACCTAAAACTACCTTTTAAGCCGCCAAACCCCCCTTTTTTCTGATATAAGATAAGTAGAGAGAAAAGCAGTCATATCAAGGGATTTACCCTTTACTAAAAGGAGGTGACAGATGTGTCAAAAAAGAAAAAAAGCAAGTTATGGTTAGCAGAGTTATTACTAACGGTTGTTCTATCAGTAATAGGTCTAAGTCGCAAGGAATGAACCAATCAAACCAAAAGGAGGTGTAAGATGATTAAGTTATACGCAAATGTTTCACGTAAAGTTCCTATACCGTCACAGGAATACAGCTCACAGAGTTTTTCAGCAGGTATGGAGATGGAGAAAGGCAATGACGCTACATCAGAAGAAATCAAAGCAACACTTCAAGAGATGTACGACATATTGGAAGAGTCGGTTAAAGAACAAATTTTAGCAAACGGTGTACCTATCCCCGAAGAAAAAACAGTCACACCTAAGGAGCTCGTAGCAAGCGAAAGTAATAATGGGAGCATAACCCCAAACCAGAAACGTTTTCTGGAGAAACTCTTGAAGGAACAACAGATTTTTGGTAAAGAGCGGATAGCATTACTGGCAATTAAAACCAAGAGCGAAGCTACCGAAGCAATAAAGAACCTTATAGAAAGAAATAAACAAGGAGGTGTAAGAAATGGAAAATAATCCGTTAGGGTATATGACAGCAAGTATGGTTCAAAGCTACGATTGCCCAAGAAAGTATTTTTACCAGTATGTAGAGGGTTGGCAACCTATAACTCCATCAGCTAACCTTGTTTTTGGGAGTATTATCCACGACTCTATCGCTGAGGAGTTCTTAAACGGTAAAACCACCAAAGAGTATTTTATTGAGAGATGGAGCAAGGTTGGAGACCTTAAATATTCCAGGTACGACACAAAAGATTCTCTTATGAAAACAGGTCTTCTCTTAATAGAAAAGTTAGAGCAAGCAGAACTCTTACAA
>LSQX01193030.1_pt1 | contig 14245 bp, 15 predicted proteins | sample 654561 | NCBI WGS metagenome assembly LSQX01 (sample SAMN04489861, study PRJNA283612) | anaerobic digester metagenome | isolation source: 4 biogas reactors fed with cattle manure at either 37C or 55C with and... | place: Denmark: Kongens Lyngby | collected 2014
ACCTTCGACATTGACGCCAACGGCATCCTCCACGTCGCCGCCAAAGACCTCGGCACCGGCCGTGAACAGAAGATCACGATCACCGCCAGCAGCGGCCTCTCCAAGGATGAAATTGAACGGATGCGCAACGAGGCCGAGGCTAATGCCGAGAGCGATAAGAAACAACGCGAAGCGGTCGAAGCCCGCAACGAGGCCGATAGCGCCGTCTATCGCACCGAAAAGATGCTTAAGGAAAACGGAGATAAAATCCCCGGTAACGACAAAGCTGAAATCGAAGCGGCCCTCAATGAAGTCAAAGAAGCCCTCAAAGGCTCCGATACCGAAGCGATCAAAGCAGCCGGTGAAAAACTGACCGCTGCCTGGAACAAAGTCTCCGAGCAACTCTACAAAGCTGCGCAGGAGCAACAGGCCGCCGCGGGAGCACAGGCTCAGGCAGACCCGGCAGGTGGTGCCCAATCAGGCCCAAAAACGAATGATGGCGACGTGATCGATGCTGAAATCGTTGACGATAACAAAAACTAGATTTTAGGCTTGGGCAGGGATGAGCCGCGAGTGTGGCTCTCCTACTCCCTGCACAGCTTCCTAACTAATTCCCTGTCTGCTTTCGAGAGGACGGGGGCACAACAAAAAAGAGAAATAAGAAATATGGCAACTAAAATTAAACCTCTCGGTGATCGCGTCCTGGTGGAGCAAGCCGAAGAAAAAGAAGTCAAGCGGGGTGGAATCATCATCCCTGATACCGCTAAGGAAAAACCGATGGAAGCCGTTGTGGTCGCCCTCGGAACTGGAAAAAAGGATGAAGATGGTAAGAAGATCGCCTTTGAAGTCAAGGTTGGCGACCGCATCCTGATCAGTAAGTATGGCGGAACTGAAATCAAAGTAGATGGCAAGGAATATAAGGTTCTGAGTTCCGAAGATATTTTAGCCATTGTTGAGTAATTTTAATTTAAGAAAAGGATAAAAAATAATTATGGCAGCAAAACAACTGTTATTTGATGAAAAAGCGCGTCAGGCTCTCCTGACCGGCGTTCAGACCCTCACCAAAGCGGTCAGCTCGACGCTCGGCCCCAAAGGTCGCAACGTAGTTATCGACAAAAAATTTGGCTCTCCCACGATTACCAAGGATGGCGTTGCCGTCGCCAAGGAAATCGAATTGAAGTGCCCCTATGAAAACATGGGCGCAGCCATGGTCCGCGAGGTCGCCAGCAAGACCAGTGATGCAGCCGGTGACGGTACCACCACCGCAACCGTTCTGGCCGAGGCGGTCTTCCGCGCCGGTATGAAGCATGTCACCAGCGGTGCAAACCCGATCAGCATCCAGCGCGGTATCCAAAAGACCGTCGATGCAGCCGTTGAGCATCTGGCCAAAATCACCAAAAAGGTCAAGGATAAGGAAGAAATCAAACAGGTGGCAACCGTCTCCGCCAACTGGGATTCCACCATTGGCGAAATCATCGCTGATGCCATGGATAAAGTCGGCAAGGATGGAACCATCACCGTTGAAGAAGCCAAGAGCATCGAAACCACCCTCGAAGTGGTCGAAGGTATGCAGTTCGATAAAGGCTACCTCTCTCCCTACTTTGTGACCGATGCAGAGACGATGGAAGTCAAGATGAGCGATCCCTACATCCTCATCTACGAAAAGAAGATCAGCAGCCTCAAAGATATCCTGCCGATTCTCGAAAAGGTCGCCAAAGTCGGCAAACAAATCCTCATCATCTCCGAAGAGGTGGAAGGTGAAGCCTTGGCAACCCTCGTCGTCAATAAGCTCCGTGGCGTTCTCAACGCCTGCGCAGTCAAAGCCCCTGGCTTCGGCGATCGCCGCAAAGCCATGCTCGAAGATATCGCCATCCTGACCGGCGGCAAGTGCATTACCGAGGACCTCGGCCTGAAGCTTGAAAACCTCGAGCTCACCGATCTCGGCCGCGCCAAGTCCATCGTCATTGATAAGGACAACACCACCATCGTGGAAGGCTACGGCAAGACCGCTGATATTCAGGGTCGCGTCAACCAGATTCGCCGCCAAATCGAGGAAACCACCTCCGATTACGACCGCGAAAAGCTCCAGGAGCGTCTGGCCAAGCTGGCCGGCGGTGTCGCCGTGATCAATGTCGGTGCCACCACCGAAAGTGAAATGAAGGAGAAGAAAGCCCGCGTGGAAGATGCTCTGCACGCCACCCGCGCTGCTGTGGAAGAAGGCATCGTCCCTGGTGGCGGAGTCGCCCTTCTGCGCTGCCTCCCGACCATCGAAGCCCTCAACCTTGAAGGCGACGAGCAAATCGGTGTCCAAATCGTCAAGCGCGCCATTGAGGAACCCCTCCGCGCCCTGGCCAGCAACGCCGGTGTCGATGGCTCTCTGATCGTCCAGGAAGTCCGCAAACGTAAAGCCAACGAAGGCTACAACGTCGCCACTGACGTCTATGAAGACCTCGTCAAAGCCGGTGTGGTGGACCCCAAGAAGGTCACACGTACAGCTCTGCAGAATGCCTGCTCCATTGCAGCTCTGCTCCTGACCACCGAGTGCGTCATCACCGAGCTTCCTGAGAAGAAAGACCCCCCGATGCCCAATCCTGATATGGGTGGCATGGGCGGCATGGGTGGCTACTAAACCCAGACTGCACTTCAGCGCATGACGGGCGCCGACAGCTAAACCGGCTCTTTCATGGCTGACTATTCAAAAGACCGGTATCCCCAAAGATACCGGTCTTTTAAACTCTCAGTCCCTACCCGGTCGTTTTACTTTGCAACACTTTATGTTGACAAATGGCCTTTCTTGGTGCAATCTCGCATTGTTCTAATGGTTAAAGCCTAGTGCAGTAGATGTGGCTTTGCTGAGATTATCAGCTTGAAAACAGGTATCCTTTAGGAAAAAAGTTATGAAAATTTCTACCAGAGGAAGATACGGTTTGCGGATATTACTCGACCTGGTGCTCTTTGATTCCGAAAAGCCCAGGCTCATCCGCGATATTGCTCAATCCCAAAAAATTTCAGAAAAGTATATCAGCCGCCTGATCATTGATTTGCGCCGAGCCGGAATGGTCCGCTCCATTCGGGGCGCCAAGGGCGGATTCAAAATCTCCAAAGATCCGGAAGAAATCACTCTGCTCGACGTCATCGAGGTAATGGAGGGCCCCCTCTCGGTCGTCTCCTGTGTGGCCACACCGGAAAAATGTGAAAAGTCTAACCTCTGCTGCGCACGCGATATCTGGACCACGATTAACGCCGACATCCGGGACTGTTTGCGCAAGTTCACCCTGCAGGATGTAGTCGATTGCCACAACCGGCAAAAAGCTCAAAGAGGGCTTGTCGATTACTGCATCTAAAGTTTTTACCAACAGTCATGCTCCAGACTCCCCCGCATACCAGGAGGCTCTTCCTGGCGTTGGAATTATCAGAAGACTTTAAAACCGCTCTTCTCGCCTCACCGGTTCCGATCCGAAACTCCAGGATGACCAGCCCCGACAAACTCCACCTGACCCTTCGCTTTCTCGGCAATATCCCCGATGGAGAAGAGGAAAAAATCATCTCCTTCTGCCGGCAGATTCCGCTGCAAGAACCCCTTCCGCTCTTACCCGCCGGCTTTGGCGGCTTCCCCACCCTGAAGAGAGCCAGCAGCTTCCACCTGAAGTTAAAACTCGTCCCACCCTTACTGAAACTCAAAAAGCTGCTGGATGAAAAGCTGGAGCTCACCCTGAAGATGCCCCGCGAAAAGAGCTACAGCCCGCACATCACGCTTTGCCGGATGAGACGCTCCCCCAGCGAGTCCGACTTGAAAGCGGTAGAAAGCTGGAGCGCCTCCCAAAAGCCACCGGAATCGCGGGCGGTGGCTCTGACCCTTTTCCACAGCCGGCAACTTGCAGGCGAGCCGCTCCGGCATATCCCTCTTTTTCAGACTCCGCTCCCCTGACTCTCTCCGCGAAAAACCTGCCGATGTGGAAGTTAAAAAGAGGCTTTAAAAAACTTCATAATCTGCTTTATTTCAACTGGTTACATAGATTAATAAAAAAGTAGATTTTTCTCGATCCTTCTCGTATTTTTATTGACAAAAACAGCAAAAGCTGATATATCTATATATCTTGATGCGTCAATATGTCATCAACCCAAGTCTTAGTTTATGAGCTGCAGATACCTTTTTTCATCTGAGTCTGTTGGAGAGGGCCACCCCGATAAAGTGAGCGATACTATCTCCGACGCCATCCTGGATGCCTGCCTCGAGCAGGACCCCATGAGCCGCGTCGCCTGCGAAACCTTTGTCAAAAGCAATATGGTCGTCGTGGGCGGTGAAATCACCACGCAGGCCAAATTCGATTACAACGACATCATTCGCGATTCCATCCGCCAGATTGGCTACACAAATGAGGATGATGTGTTCCATGCCGATAAAGTTTTCATTACCAATGCGGTGACCAGACAGAGCCCGGACATTGCCCAGGGCGTAGATGAACGAGCCGTCGAGGGCAAGGATACTGCAGAAATGGGTGCGGGCGACCAGGGCCTCATGTTCGGCTTTGCCTGCGATGAAACTCCCGAGCTTATGCCGGCCCCGATCATGTATGCTCACCTCCTGGGCAGAGAGCTCACCCGCCTGCGCAAAGCCGGCAAAGCACCCTGGCTCAGACCCGACGCCAAGTCACAGGTCACTGTGGAGTACGCCGATAAAAAGCCGATCCGTATCGTCAATGTCGTTATCTCCACTCAGCACTCTGCCGAGGTGGATAACAAGACCATACGCGACTTCATCCGCCAGGAGCTTATTCTAAAAACGCTCCCAGAGCATTTGATTGACGCAAAAACCCAGTTCCTGATTAACCCGACCGGTCGCTTCGTGGTGGGCGGCCCCCAGGGTGATTGCGGTGTGACGGGTCGCAAAATTATTGTCGATACCTATGGCGGTATGGGTCGCCATGGCGGCGGTGCCTTCAGCGGCAAGGACCCCAGCAAAGTGGACCGCAGCGCCGCCTATATGGGCCGCTACGTAGCCAAGAATATCGTTGCTGCCGGATTGGCCAGCCGTTGTGAAATTCAGTTCGCTTACGCTATCGGTTACCCCTACCCGGTCTCCGTGAGTGTCGATACCTTCGGCACCGGCCAGGCCAGCGATGAGGCAATCACCCGCCGCGTCTGTGAAGTCTTCGATTTCCGGCCTGCAGCCATCCTGAAGCACCTGAACCTGAGACGCCCCATCTACGGCAAAACGACCAACTATGGTCACTTCGGTAAAGTGGACGACCTCGAAAGCATTACCTGGGAAGCTGTCGATAAAATCGAAGAGCTCAAAAAAATCTAAATAGAAAACAAAGAAAATTTATGTCTGTAAACTGTCCAACTCTCTGTACCAGGAAAACATCCACCCAGCAGGATTACAAGGTAGCTGATATCTCTCTGGCTGAGTGGGGCCGCAATGAAATCAAGATGGCAGAAAACGAAATGCCGGGCTTGATGGCTCTGCGCGCCGAGTATGGAGATAGCAAACCTCTGACCGGTGCCCAAATCGCCGGCTGCCTGCATATGACCATCGAGACCGCCGTCCTGATCGAAACTCTCGTTCAACTGGGCGCGCAGGTTCGCTGGTCCAGTTGCAATATCTTTTCCACCCAGGACCAGGCCGCTGCCGCCATTGCCGCCCAAGGCATCCCTGTATTCGCCTGGAAAGGTGAGACGCTCGAAGAATACGACTGGTGCATCGAGCAGACCCTCCGTTGGCCCGATGGCTCCCAGCTCAATATGATTCTGGATGATGGCGGCGATTTAACCAATATCGTTCACGATAAATTTACCGATCTCTTGCCCGGTATCTGCGGACTCTCCGAAGAGACCACCACCGGGGTTCACCGCCTGGCCCAACGTGAAAAGCTCGGCACACTCAAGGTCACCGCTTTTAACGTCAACGACTCCTGCACCAAGAGCAAGTTCGATAACCTCTACGGCTGCCGTGAGTCTTTCCTGGACGGAATTAAGCGTGCGACTGATGTGATGATCGCCGGCAAGATCGTCGTCGTCGCCGGCTATGGCGATGTCGGCAAAGGCTGTGCCCAGAGCGCCCGCGGCATGGGTGCCCGTGTGCTCGTGACGGAGATCGACCCTATCAATGCGCTCCAGGCCGCCATGGAAGGCTTTGAGGTCGTCCTGATGGAAGAGGCCTGCAAGAGCGGCGATATCTTTGTAACCACTACCGGCAACGTCGACGTCATCACCCGTGAGCATATGGATCAGATGAAGAGCGACGCCATCGTCTGCAATATTGGCCACTTTGATTCTGAAATCGATATTAACTCGGTTTTCAGCGATCCCACCCTCAAGCGGGTTGAGATCAAACCGCAGGTCGATATGCTCGTCTGGCCCAACGGCAAGCGCCTCTTTGTACTGGCTGAAGGCCGTCTGGTCAATCTCGGCTGTGCCAGCGGCCATCCCAGCTTCGTGATGAGTGCCAGCTTTACCAATCAGGTTCTGGCCCAGATTGAGATGTGGCAGAACCGCAATACCGGCAAGTACGGCAAAAAAGTCTATATTCTCCCCAAAGTTCTTGATGAAAAGGTTGCACGCCTCCATCTGGAAAAACTCGGTGTGAAGCTGACTAAAATGAATCAGAAACAATCCGATTACCTTGGCGTCCCTATCGAAGGACCTTACAAGGCTGAGAATTACAGATACTAGAGGGAGTATTTACCCCAAAAATCAAAGAGAGCCGCACCCTCATGCGGTTCTTTTTTTACAAATTTTCCCCCTCTTCAGAGGTTCATCGTACCCACAAAAAAAACCTGGGATATCCCAGGTTTTCAATTCTATATATAAAAAGGAAAGTACTATTCCTCGCTCGGCTTCCAATTCCGCTTGGGCGGTCTGACAACCAGCCCCTTCTTGATGGCCTTAGCACTCACACGGATATAACGAACCTCACCATCCACCAGCGCACGAACACGCTGCAGATTGGGGTAAAAGCGACGCTTGGTGATTCCAGTCACATGCTGGCCAATACCACCTTTTTTCTTCGCTTTACCACTGCGCCATATAATGCTCCCTTTGATGGGGCGCTTTCCTGTTAATTGACAAATACGTGCCATACTTACTCTTCTCTCTCTGCTGCGCTTCTCTCTCTAAAATAGAGAGCAGACATTATTATATTACCCAAGCCACGAGTCAAGGCACTTATGCACTAAATTTTCCTTTCGCTCCGGATAAACCTTTTAGTACATCCTCCGCCAGCTCTGGCCTGTTCATGACTTCGAGGTGGATTCCGTCCACACCCTCGCTCATTAAATCTTGAATTTGATGGATGGCGTACTCGACGCCAGCGCGGTACATATCCTGGTCCGATTCACCGTATTTGTCAAGCATCATAAAAACATCCGGCGGCATTGATGCGCCGCAAAGGCTTAAAATACGCCGTATCTGCCGGCTGTTAAAAATCGGCATCACCCCAGGGACAATCGGCACCGTAATCCCCATCTTTCGCACCGTATCGCGGAAGTGGTAAAAAAGCCGGTTATCGTAAAAAAGCTGCGTCACCAAAAGGTCCACGCCACTATCGACCTTCAGCTTCAGGTTTTCCCAATCCTCATCAATATAGCGGCTGTCACGGTGCCCCTCCGGATATGCCGCTGCGGCGATGCCAAAGCTCCCCCTGCTTCGGATATACTCTATCAGCTCTGAGGCATACTTAAACTCACCCCGCAAAAAGTCAAACTCCGGCTGCTCCCGGGGCGGGTCCCCTCTGAGCGCCAGGACGTTCGAGACGCCGTTTTCTTTCAGCTCCGCCAAAATTCGGTCCATTTCTCCGCAAGTCTGCCCCACACAGGTCAGGTGCGCAACAGGCTCCAGTCCGTGCTCCTGTTTGATGCGCGACGCAATTTCGATGGTCCTGCCGCGCGAGCTGCCCCCGGCCCCATAGGTAACGCTGATATAGCTCGGGGAGTACTGCTTGAGACTGCCGATCAGGCGCATCACGTTTTCCAGTGGCACTTCCGGCTTGGGCGGGAATACTTCAAAGGAGAGGACAGGGACCGTGGATTTATAAATTTCTGAAAGCTTCATTTATTCTGGAGTTTTAAGAGCCGAGGATACAAAAACCGCACCCTCACCAGTACTTAAACTGATATGGAGGATGCGGTATTTTTGCGCTTTTGTCGAGCCACAAAAGCTTGTGTAACGCCCTAGGCGCGGTTCATCTTCTTGAGACCTTCAAAGCAACGGCGCACATCATCGATTGAGGCTTCGGGGTTGGCTCCCTTTTCGCTCTCCACGATGTAGTACTCGGTCACCTTGTTTTCTTCACAAAGCTTGAAAATCTCGTCCCACTTCACTTCACCTTCACCGATGGCAGAGTCGCTCTTGCCGCCGTGCTCCTTCAGGTGAATCGTCAGGGCGCGCTTGGGATACTCCTTCAACACCTGTACAGGGTCGGCACCGCCGGCCAGACAGTTGGAGGTATCCAACTGCATCACCACGTCATCCACCGTACCGCCAAAGAAGATATCCCAAGCCCTCTTGCCGTCAAACTTTTCAAAGTCATGGGCATGGGCATGGTAGCCGACATACATTCTCTTGTCGCCCACCTTCTCCTTGGCCACAATGGCAGACATTTTGTTGAACTCATCAGCCAGCGCCTTCCATTCATCAGCGTTGCGGGCCTGCATCCAGGGGCAAATCAGGTATCTGTTGCCCAGTATCTGGTTGAATTCAATCGTCTTCTTGAGCGCATCGCCGCGAAGCGTATCCAGCCCCGTATGGGTTCCATAGCATTTCAGCCCTTCGTCATCCATCATCTTGCGGAGCTCTTTGGCCGACTTGCCATAATAGCCGGCATATTCCACACCGGAGTAACCGATCTTCTTAATCGCCTTCAGAGTCCCGGGCAGGTCTTTGGCGCAAGCCTCACGTACCGAGTAAAGCTGTACACCCACCGGAATCTTCTTGCCGGCAACCTCTTGTGCAAAAGCCAGACGCGAGGTCAAAGCCATTGCCACAGCGCTGCTAATACCCAAGCGGAGGAAATCCCTGCGTGTGCAGCCTCCATGATTCAAAACATTGGAAAAACTCATATCTCTTATTCTCTTTTTATCAGGAAGTACCCTCAAACCCCCAAGAGGCTCCTTTGCCTTTGGTATCCGGAAAGAACTTCCTTACTTTTCACAACAAGCTATTTTATTTCACGGCACTTCATAAGTCGAGCCTCAGTTGACTTTTTTTTGGATTTCATTCATAAACCAGAAACCAGAGAAATAACCCTCTCCGCAGCAACTCCATTTCAAGCGAAGAGGTGAAAATATAAAAAACCTCTTTGCCACGCTTTACCTTGTAGACTTTCGCTCAGCACATAGTTTCATTCATGGCTTGCAATTTGTTCTTCAACAAAGCAGAATATCCGCGTGGCAAACAAGCAACCAAAAATAAATTTTATGAATAAAAAAATCTTCTCTCTGGCAGGCGCGATCGTTCTGGGCTTTATCTGCTCTGCAACGGCTGCGGATAAAATCAATACACTCATCATTTCCGGTGACGATGTGGGCGCTCATCCCTGGCGTCTCACCCAGGAGGAATACCGCAACATGCTGCTGGATACCGGCAAATTCGATGTCCGTATCTCCGAAGATATGAACATACTGGAATCCTCCAAAGCGCTGGCCAAATATGACCTCGTCTTTTTCGTGCGCTCCAATGTTTCGGGCGAGCCTCTTTCAGACCAGGCCAAAGCGAACCTGGAGTACTTTGTAGGTAACGGCAAAGGGCTTGTGATCAACCACATGGCCAGCGGTTCATTCCCAGAGTGGCTGGAGTTCAAAAAGATGTGCGGTATCTACTGGAGCCCCAAGGATGGCTCGGGCCATGCCCCCGGCACCTACGTCTTTGATGTCACCATTCGTGACCAGGAGCATCCTGTTACCCGCGGTATGGAGACCTTCCAGGCCGATGATGAACTCTACTCCGCCCTGGTGGTAACCCCAGGTGTCGATTTCAACATTCTGGTGACCGGTAAGAGTACTTTTAAGGGACGTGAAGGAGTGGATGAGCCGCTGGCCGTCACGCTCGATTACGGCAAGGGAAGAGTCTTCCACCAGTTCTTTGGACACGATAAGAAGGCACTGGAGCAGAAAGGCGTGATCAAGCTGGTCCAGCGCGGCAGCGAGTGGGCAGCGACGGGAGAGGTCAAGTAAGGCTACTCCAGAGCAACCTTGTAACAAAAGGCGCGCTTCCTCTAAAGGGGGGGTGCGTCTTTTTTAGCTCTAGAAATGCTCCAGCAGCACCTTGAGCCCGATTCCGCAAAGGACAAAACCACCCAGGGCAGTCATCCACTTGCCCGAGTATTTGCCCAGATAACGCCCAAAGCGCATCCCTGCATAGGAGAGCGCCCCTGTGACCAGCCCAATCAGTACGCTTGGCATCCAAATATCGACCTTGAGCAAATTCAGACTGAAGCCAAGCGCAAAGGCATCCATACTGGTCGCCAGGCAAAGCAACACCAGTTGCCCCTTGCGCGAAGGGTCGCCGCTACAGGTATTGCCTTCACCCCAGATACCGGAGTGGATCATTTTAGCGCCTATCCAGAATAGCAGCAGGAAAACAACCCAGTGCTCAAAGAGATGCACGAAGACAGCCAACTTCCAGCCCAGAGCCCACCCCAGAAGCGGCATGAGGAACTGAAAGAAACCAAAATGGAAACTAATGCGAAAGGTCGGTGAAAAGCCTACGTTGTAAGGGCTCGCACCAACCACCAACGCGATGGCAAAGGCATCCATCGCCACCCCCAGCGCCAGCGCTATTGTCTCCGGCAAGCCCATCAGTTATACCGGATGCCCCTTCTTCCAAACAGGAACAAAACAGTGTCGGCTTCCACTCTCTACCTCAAAAAGCGGATCAGTTTTTCTATGCTTTCCAAATAAAGCTCTCTGGCAATACTGTTCCGCTCTAATCCTCCCGCTTGAAGAGGTCAAACAGATCCCCTTCAGTGGAAAGCAGCAGAGTGTCGCTATTGGTAATCGTCTTCTGGTAGGTCTCCAGTTTTTTGGTCAGCCTGTAGAGCTCGCGCGCCTCATCATCGGCATCATAAGCTTCGCTGTAAATGCGGGCGGCAATAGCATCGGCATCGCCCTCAATCTTCTGTTTCTCACGATAGGCGCGGCTCATGATCTCTTTGAGGTCGCGCTCTTTTTCTCCAGAAATGCGTTGCAGCTCTCCCTGCCCTTCCGAGCGAAGTTTTTCGGCGATTCTCTGGCGCTCGCTTGACATACGGAGCATCGTCTTGGCTTCGGTCTCCGGCTCCAGGTTGATCAGCTTTATCTGCACGTCAATAAGCTCGATTCCCCATCCGCTGGTCCGCTCCTTGGCTCGCGCCAGAATGCTCTGGGTGATTAACTCTCTGCCCAGGCGAAAATCCAGGAGCTTGCTGTCGCTGCCATAAGTATCATCTTCAACTTCAGCTTCGCGCTGCTCCGAGCGCACCACATCGATCAACCGGTGTTTGGCAACCTCAGTGCGGATAGCCCCATCGATACCGTCATCCAGGCGGGTCCGTGCCCCCTGTTCATCGCGGATTCTTTCGTAAAAGAGAACGGGGTCCGTGATTCTCCAGCGGGCATAGGCACCCACCACGATATAGCGTTTCTCGACATCCTGCATCTGGCTGGCACTGCTTTCCCATTCCAGAATTCGCTTTTCAAAGCGGTGAACCATATCGACAAAGGGAAGCTTGAAGTAAAGCCCGGGCTCCGTCTCGGCTTTGCCGGTTACTTTACCAAAGCGGGTCGTGAAAGCCTGCTCCCATTCATTGACGACGAAGGCACTCTGAACCAGAACCAGAGCTCCCAAAATAGCTGAAATCGCAAGTAACTTGATCTTCATATTATTTTTTCTTCCTTATTATAACGCTGCTTTTTTATCGTCTATTGTGCCAGGGCCTCCTTTGCGCCCGGGCCGGTCGAGTTTACCATCGGGATTAAATTGGGGACTGAAGGATCGACAATGATCTTACTGCCCGCCTGGGAGAGCACCTCTTCCATCGACTCCAGGTAGAGGCGGGTCCGCGTCATCGTTGGCGCCTGTTTATACTCCGCCAGCAGCGCATTGAACTTTTCCACATCTCCATAAGCACGGTTGGTTCTATTGGCCGCATAACCCTCCGCTTCGCTGATCATACCCTGCGCCTGGCCTCTGGCTTCGGGGATCACTTTATTGTACTCGCGCTGGGCCTGGTTAATCAGGCTTTCGCGCTCCTGTTGCGCCTGGTTCACCTCTTTAAAGGCAAACTGAACATTCTCCGGCGGCGCGACATCTTGCAGGATGATCTGGTCTACCGTGAGTCCCAAACCGTAATTCTTGCACAAAGCCTGCAGCTCCTGCTTGGCCAGCACTTCGATTTCCGAGCGGCCAACCGTGACCACTTCACTCATCGTCCGATCTCCCACCAGCTTGCGCATTACCGCGATATTGGCATCCCGGAAAGTCTCCATCGGGTCACGAGTCTGTAAAAGGCATTGGCGAATATCGCTCACATGGCTCTGCGCCACCCACTCGACCTCCACCAGATTCAAGTCACCGGTCAGCATGAGCGATTCATCCTTGATCGCCTGGCTGCTGACACCACGGGAGATGCTCTTGCTTACCAGAAGACTGGAGGAGAGCCTTGGCTCCTCAGCCCGTAAATCGCGAGCATTGTAAGTAGAGCCTCCTCTATGGCTTGTCGTGCTGGTGCGGAAACCAAACTCTTCCTTGAGCTGGCGCTTGACCGGAAATTTATAAACAGCCTGGATACCAAAAGGCCACTTGAAGTGCGCCCCGGGCCCCACCGTCGTCGTATGCTTCCCAAAAGTCAGCACAATCCCCTCTTCTTCAGGGCCTACTGTGTAGAAGCTGCTATAAAAGATCGTCACCGGTATCAGCAAAAGCACTCCGAGGATGATAAAACGCCGGAACACCATAAACTGCTGCCAGGGACCATTGACATCGAACATCGGGGGGCGACTCCCGGATTTAAAACTTTTGAAATGAATACTCATGCTTCTCTCTTGACGAAAACAATTACCAGAACACAGTCGAAATAAAACTGCTCTTGGGATGGTAAAGAAGAGACGGAAGGGAGTCAAAGTAAAATTTATTTTAAAAGTATTTGCATTTCATTTCTCTTCAAAGAATTCTCATAGGATGTGTATGGGCCAATCCCCTTTCATTACTTTGAGTTGGGCTGACTTTCAAGAAGCGCTCAAGCTGTTAAGCGCAACACTGAGCTCCAGAAGCTTCTCCTGTATCTATGGTGTTCCCAGAGGCGGATTGCCGCTCGCCGTCGCTCTTTCTCATCGTCTTGATATCCCTTTATCGCTTGAGCCTGCTGCCGATATGCTCTGGTGCGACGATATCATCGATGCTGGCACCACCTACCTTCAGGCCCGCCAGGCCTTCCCACAGGCAACCTTCTGCGCCTGGGTCGCCAAAAAGTTTCATTCCGAACTGATTTACGCCCTGGACCTCTCCCACAAAAGTGAATGGATTCTCTTTCCCTGGGAGAGCGCTGACCAAGTCTTGGTAGAGAAAAAGAAATACCTGGCCAAAAGCGGAAAAAAATTGATTTAAAACTCTCTCCCCACCCCTGCCGCCAGCAAAAAACCGGGGCGCAACGCCAGCGCCGGATTTGTCTTGAGAAAATCCGCTTTTTCAGGCATCTTCAAATCATGTCAGGGAATGATATTTCTCCTCAGCCAACACCTCCCAGCAATGAACGGGTGAATCTGCGCCGCCCAGATATTATGGAGGATGTGCAGAGCCAGGTTGAATCCCACTATCGCAGCCAGCTAATCCAGAAAATCCGTGCTGCCGGCTCGGTCATCCATGCGCCGGGGCTGACGATTCGCCTGGCCAAAGAGTTCGGCTTTTGCTACGGCGTGGAGCGGGCCATCAACCTGGCCTACGCCTCGCGCAAAGTCTACCCCGACCAGCCAATCTACATCCTGGGTGAAATCATCCACAACCCCGATGTGAATGACCACCTCCGCAAAATGGGTATCCAGTTCCTTTCGGGCAAAGAAAAAACAGCCGATATTGCCGACCTCAAATCGGGCGACATTGTGATTATCCCCGCTTTTGGGACTGAAATCGCCACAATGGAGATACTCAAGGCCAAAGGCTGCCGCTTCGTTGACACCACCTGTGGCGACGTGATGAGCGTCTGGAAACGCGTCCGTCAATATGCCAGTGAGAATTTTACCAGCCTCATCCATGGCAAAGCCTGGCATGAGGAGACGCTGGCCACCAGTTCGCG
>LSQX01186732.1_pt2 | contig 14244 bp, 15 predicted proteins | sample 654561 | NCBI WGS metagenome assembly LSQX01 (sample SAMN04489861, study PRJNA283612) | anaerobic digester metagenome | isolation source: 4 biogas reactors fed with cattle manure at either 37C or 55C with and... | place: Denmark: Kongens Lyngby | collected 2014
ATTATGAAGTATATGAGTATAAAAGAGGCCAGTGATAAATGGGGGATAAGTGATAGTCGAGTAAGGCTCCTATGTCGTCAGGGGAGGGTCGAGGGGGCTAGGAAGATAGGGAGAAGTTGGACTATCCCTGTCGATGCTACTAAACCGATAGACGCTAGAGAGAAGATTAAAAAAGAGTATCTAGGTCTGCAATACGATTTCACTTTGATCGATTCTTTGAAGGAAAAAATCGATAAACAGCGACCTTTACCGAAGGAGACGATTAAATCACTTAACGAAAAACTCTTGGTAGAGTGGACCTATAACTCAAATGCCATTGAAGGGAATACTTTGACAATCTCAGAAACAAAGGTTGTCCTTGAAGGTATTACCGTTGGTGGAAAGAGTATCAAAGAGCATTTAGAGATTATTAATCACCGTGATGCAATTTTATTCTTAGAAGACCTAGTTTCCAATAAAGAGGCTGTCTCAGAGTGGAATATAAGAAATATCCACTCCCTGATTCTTAAAGAGATTGATAACCAAAATAGGGGTAAATATAGATCGGAGAATGTCCTCATCAGCGGAGCCAACCATATACCCCCCAACCATTATGATTTACCTCACCTAATGCAAGAACTGATAGAGGAGTACAACACCAATTGGGGAGCTTACCATCCGGTAGTGAGGGGAACACTGTTACACGGGGAGTTTGTGAAGATCCACCCTTTCATAGATGGTAATGGGAGGACAGCCAGACTTCTATTAAATTTTGAGTTGATGAGGTGTGGCTACACCCCAATTGTCATTAAAAACAAAGATAAGGCCCAATATTATGAAGTGCTGGAGCTGGCCCACACAACAATGGATTACCACCCTTTCATAGAGCTGGTAGCAACACTGGTTGTTGAATCTGAGGAGCTTTGGCTAACAGTGTTAGAGAGATAGATTGAGGGTAAAGGAGTAGGTATGTTAAAGATGAAAGAGGGGAGTGTTGAGACCTCCTCTTTTATAGTCGACTATGTCGCTTTTGGGAGGGGGGAGATCCCCTTGGTAATTATCCCTGGCTTAGCCGACGGACTACAAACAGTTAAAGGGAAAGGGCGCCTCCTAGCCCTCTTTTACCGTCGCTTTGCCCAAGATTTTAGGGTCTACATCTTTAGTCGTAAGCGAATTTTAGAGGAGGGGTATACCACCCTTGAGATGGCTGAAGACTTGATGAAGGGTCTCAAAAAAATAGAGAAGGGCCCCTTTAAGGTACTGGGAATCTCTCAAGGGGGGATGATTGCTCAACACTTAGCCCTCCTCTATCCCCAAGAGGTAGAGAGGCTGGTGTTGGCTGTCTCCTCCTCAAGGGTCAATCCCATCTTAGTTGAATCAGTTGAGCGGTGGATGGGGATGGCTCAAAGAGATGAGTTCAAAGAGCTCCTCATCGACACCTTTGAGCACACCTATACCTCCAAGCGCCTGCGTCTCTACCGTCCCCTCTACCCCTTCTTAGGGAGGGCTGTTAAGGGGGAGAATAAGGGGCGCTTCTTAATCCAAGCTGAAGCATGTCTCACCCATGACGCCTATGAACAACTTGACAAAATAGGGTGCCCAACTCTCATAATCGGAGCAGAAGAAGATAAAGTTTTGGGGGTTGAAGCCTCTAAAGAGATGGCTGAAAGGATAGGAGGCAGTGAGTTAAAAATCTATCCGGGATATGGGCATGGCCTCTACGAAGAGGGGCGGGGCTTTAACCAAGAAGTTTTAGACTTCTTCCTAAGGGGGAGTGATGGGTAAGTTTAGAGATAAAGTGGTGGTTATTACGGGAGGAGCTCAAGGCATCGGCAAAGCTTTAACGCATAGCTTTGCCCAAGAGGGAGCTTTTGTCGCTTTTATCGATAAAGAGGGGGAGGCGGGAGAAGCCACCCGTAACTCTATCGCTGATGCGGGGGGCAAGGTCCTCTTCTTTGAGGGTGATATTGCTGAAGAAGGGGTGTTAAATGAGTTTGTAGAGGCGACAATCTCTAAATATGGGGGGGTAGATTACCTCATCAATAACGCTTGTCTCAACTTAGGGGGAGTTTTAACCCCCTGTAGCTTCGAGGAGTTTAACTATGTCCTCAAGGTGGGGGTGAGTGCCCCCTACCTCTTGAGTCAACTCCTCTTACCCCACTTTAGGGAGGGGGGAGCGATAGTTAATATCTGTTCAACGCGGGCCTCTATGTCGCAAGCCAACACCGAGAGTTACAGCGCGGCCAAAGGGGGCATCTCTGCCTTGACCCACGCTTTGGCAATTAGTTTAGCGGGGCGGGTCAGAGTCAATGCAATCTCTCCCGGCTGGATCGACACGACCGACTCTACCCATAACCAGAGCGATTCAGCGCAACATCCCACCCGACGAGTTGGAAAGCCCGACGATATTGTGCGGGCGGCCTTTTTCCTGTGCGACCCCAGAAATTCGTTTATCACGGGGGAGAACTTAGTGGTCGACGGGGGGATGAGTAAGCTGATGGTCTACCATGGGGATGAGGGGTGGACCTATTTACCGTAGACTCGTGGTGAAGGGGTCTTCACTACGAAGAACTCACAAACCTCATCGTGTTCGTTACGCACCTTCATGAAGGTGTCGTAGGGGATATGGACTACATTACCCCTGGAGTAGTGGTGGGGCTCTTGCTCCCCCAACTCAAGGGTTAGGGTCCCTCTGACAATAATCATGTGGACATAGGAGTTAGCCCGGTGGTCGTTCACCTTCTCCCCTTTGGGAAGGACTATGTGGTTAATATTGACCGGGTCATCGTCAATTAATTTCTCAATCATTTTCTCATCGGTGGTTGCATAATTGTAGATCTTCTCAATCATTTCTCTCTCCTGCTAGGTTTATACCATTGTTACTTTAACTCTTATGGGGTAAATATAACCAAAGAAGGGGGCAAAAGAAAGTGAGCGAGAAGGAAGGGAGAAAAGAGCTCGTCTGGAAAATAGTCAGAGCTCTCCCCTTGGTTATTGTTGTAATCCTCTTTACCGTCTTTGTTGTAAGAAATGGGGTAGCAGCCATCGACTCTTTGGTAGACAAGTTCTATGAGCGGATGTGGCTCACCACCTTTGCCTTTTTAGGCCTCTTTTTAATTAAGTCGGTCTCCTTTGGGCTCCCCTATACCATCCTCTATATTGGGATTGGTAAAATCTACCCCTTGGGATGGGCCCTCCTCCTCAATACCGTCGGCATTATAGTGAACATGCAAATCCCCTACTTCATTGGGCGCTATGCCAGTGGCGGGGTGACGCAAAAGATCTTGGGGCGCTTCCCCCAGTTCTCCAACTTCACCCCCTCTAAAGATCGTTCAGCTGTTTTAGTCGCTTTCTTAGTTAAACTGATTGGCTTACTCCCCCATGAAATCACTAACCTCTTTCTGGGGACCATTCCCCTCCCTTACTGGCCCTATCTGGTGGGGGGAGTCTTGGGATTAATGCCGGGAATGATTGCCACAACAGTGTTGGGGGGGAACCTTCACCGACCCGGTTCTCCCATATTTATTGGGATGGTGGCTGTAGTTGTACTTTTAATCGTAATTTCGGTACTATTGTATAAGAGGGGAGTTCTCTCCTCGAATGAAGAAGAGTAATGTTTTAGTAGAGGGAAGGGGGGTGTAATGGATTTTTTGCAAAAATTAGGAATCGGCATCTATTTTGTAATTTTCTTTGGCAAAATTTTGGAAGTGACAGTCTCAACCCTGCGTAGTGTTTTAATCAACCGCGGGGAGCGGGTCAAAGGGACGATTATCGCCTTCTTTGATATCCTCCTCTGGTTAGTTATTACAGGTACAGTCTTACAAGGATTCCAAGAAGATCCCCTCAGAATGGTAGTTTTTGCCCTCGCTTTCGCAATAGGGAACTACATGGGTTCTTGGCTTGAAGATAAACTCGCCTTTGGTTTGAGTTCAATCCAAGTCATTGTATCCGAATCAAAAGAGAGTAAAGCCTTAGCCGACCTCCTACGGGAGCAGAGCTTTGGGGTAACGGTAGTCAAAGGGAGTGGTCGCCACGGTGAGCGGGAACTTCTCCTCCTCCACCTTAAGCGGAAGCGCATAGCTGAGGCGGTGGCAATTATCAACGAAACTCTCCCCGATGCCCTAATCGTAATCAACGACTCGCGGGGAATTAAGGGTGGTTATATCGCACGAAAATAGGTAAGATAAGTTTACTGAGAAGCTGTGTGGTAGAGTAGAGTAATAGGGGGTTAAGCGATGAGAGATGGATTTATCCCGGTGGCAGTAGCTACACCTCCCCTGCGTGTAGCCGACCTCGCTTTCAACCAAGAGGCAATTATTAACTACATGAAAGTGGCTGAAGAGAGTGGACGTACCCTAGTCGTCTTTCCTGAACTCTCCCTAACCGGTTACACCTGTGGAGACCTCTTTCTCCAAGCAACCCTCATTCAGGGTGCCCTTAAAAGCTTAGCAGCAATTCTCGAAGCCTCTAAAAAACTCAACTTAATTGCCCTTGTGGGGCTGCCACTGGTATACAGTGGCTCCCTCTACAATTGTGCCGTCGCCCTTAAAGGGGGTGAAATCTTAGGGGTTGTCCCTAAGGGGAACCTCATAAACGGTCAAGAGTACAACGACGGGCGCTATTTCTCAGAACCCCCCCAAATAAACGGGACAATCACTCTGTTTGGGCAAGAGGTCCCCTTTGGAGCTAAGCTCCTCTTCCAATCGAAAAAGGTGGCTAATTTTACCTTTGCCATTGAGATTTGTAACGACCTGTGGATCCCCAATCCCCCCTCTATCTCCCACAGCCAAGCGGGAGCCCTTATTATAGCCAACCTCTCAGCCAGTAGTGCCCTGATAGGCAAAGAGGCCTATCGGCGCTCCTTAGTGGCGGGGCAGTCGGCCCGCCTCTATGCCGGCTACCTCTATGCTGCAGCCGGCAGTGGGGAGTCGACCAGTGAGATGGTCTTTTTGGGACACAACTTCATTACCGAAAATGGAGAGGTGTTAAAAGAGGAGCTCTTCCCCTTTGAGGGAATCGCCAATGGGGAGATCGATGTCGATTATCTAGCTTCAGAGCGGATTCGTAGTGGCAACTTCAGCACACTTCACGATGAGAGCTACCAAGTTATTAGATTTGACCACAACCTAACCGATGTTAAACTGGAGCGTACCTATGAGCGGCACCCCTTTATCCCCAATGGGGAGAGTGCCCCCTATGAGCAGGCTCTGATGATCCAATCGGTTGGGTTGTTGAAGCGCCTCCACCACATTGGGGGAGAGAAAGTGGTTATTGGACTCTCCGGGGGGCTCGACTCAACTCTGGCTTTAATAGTCGCCGTTGAGGCCTTCAAGAGAGGCTCCCTCCCCCTGAGTGGTGTCATAGGTGTCACCATGCCCTGCTTTGGGACAACCTCTGCCTCTTTGCGTCTAGCAGAGACACTGGCCCAACAGTTTGGTATCACTTTGCGTAAAATAGATATTACCAAGGCGGTGGAGCAACACTTTGAAGATATTGGCCACCCCCCCACACTCCACGATATAACCTATGAGAATAGCCAAGCGCGAGAGAGGACCCAAATCTTAATGGATATTGCCAACCAAGAGGGGGGGATTGTAATTGGAACGGGCGACCTCTCCGAACTTGCCCTTGGGTGGGCAACCTACAACGGCGATTTGATGAGTATGTATGCCGTTAACGCCTCGGTCCCCAAGACTCTGGTACGCCATCTGGTCACCTACTACGGTGAGCAAAGTGGTAACGAGGAGCTCAAACGTACCCTGACAGAGGTGGTGGAAGCCCCCATTAGTCCTGAACTCCTCCCGACAAAAGGGGGAGAGACTACCCAGAAGACCGAAGAGGTGGTGGGTCCTTACGAGTTACACGACTTCTTCCTCTACCACTCAATCAGGAGGGGGAGCACTCCCCGTAAGGTGGCTCGCCTCGCCAAAGAGACTTTCAAAGGAGATTATAGCGAACAAGAGGTGTTGCAGTGGCTCAAGCTATTTTATAAACGCTTCTTTGCCAACCAATTTAAGCGGTCTGTCCTCCCTGAGGGGCCTATGATTGGCTCCCTTTCCCTAAATCCCCGCAGTAGCTGGAAGATGCCCAGCGATGCCCGGGTAGAGGAGTGGCTGGCTGAGCTTGAGTAGAGGCTCGACTTTTAATACCTTACAGAAGGCTCAATATTTTGTATCCTTTTACTCAGTCCGGTTGTTATAGTTAGTGATACACTATCTATATAACAACTAAATAAGAGGAGAATAGGTTATTTTTGATGCGTAGGACTCTGTTTCTAATACTAATCCTTGTTTTTATCGTCTCAATCCCCATTGTCGCCCGCTCTCTGGCCGAGGTCGACTTAGGACTCTCCGGAATCTACCACACCCGTAATGTGGAGGGATTCCAACCATTTTTTACCGGGATGGGTAATGGTGAGAACTGGACAGTGGGTATCCACCTCAATGCCCGCTTCTCATTAATCAACCTCTCGTTTATGGCCATGGTCCCCAACTCAATGTCGGGAGGGGCTCAGGAGCTAAATTTACTCTCCTCTTTAAGTATTGATATCCCTTTGGTCACAGATTTATTATATTTCAGTCTAGGAGGTGGTTTAACGACAGACTTTGTCTTTTCGGATGAGGAGTCGGAGACGTTGATTTTAGGTCGACCAATGGGAGAGGTCACTTTTAAAAATGTGTTTTTGGATTCAGCAATCCACTTTAAGTATGGATTGGATCTTCTAATTGGATCGGCAAAGATTGGCCTGTTTTACCTAATTGATACGCGTTCATCGTTGGGTTTGTTAGGAGAAACAGGGGGATGGTCCAGGCTCTTTTCCTCGGCTGGAAACAATAAACTGGGTCTGAAATTAGAATTAGCGTTATTTTGAAACCATTTGGGTTCAAAGATGTTATAATAACCACAGGGTAGAATCCCTGAAAGGAGAACCTTATGAAAAAGTCAATTTTAGCACTCTTGATAGTGCTTTTGCTGGTTCCAACAGGATTATTTGCCGGCATATTCAACCTTAGTTTGGGAGTTACTGCTCAGTATAAAGAGCCGTTTGATTTTACTTCAGGCGATGATATCCCTTTTGAAGGTATGGCTGAACTGGAGAACTGGGCCTTTGGTGGAGACATCAGAATGAGGCTCTTCTTTGCAGAACTCGATATTGCTGCCCTCTACACAAAACTTGATGATGGTCACCTGATTTCTGGCTTAGTAACCGCCGGTGTCTCGCTCGACCTCCTTGGGTTCCTAAGGATTGGATTGGGGATGGGGCCACGCCTCGGGGTAGCTTTCTACGACGATGGCGAGACTGAAGTTTGGGGTCCCGGAGGAACAATTACTGCTGATACCGACTTTGGTGCAGCTTTCATGAACGCTCCCATGACCTATCGTTTAACGACCGACTTCAAGCTGGGTAAAATTTTAGTAGGACTCAACTACACAGTCGACTCGAATGGTTTCACTTTTGAGAACCTCGAAGTTGAAAAACTGGCTCCTAACTTCCAACAAGGAGCAGTTGGAGTCTCACTCCTCTACTCATTCTTCTAGAGTGGTAGTCACTCTAACTACCAGCCCCCGCTTAGAGCACGGGGGCTGAGTTTTGAAAAGGCGTAACTGGTGTTTAAACGGAGTTTTGTAACCCTCATCTTAATCCTCTTTATCCTCTCTGCTCTGATTAGCGGCCCCAACTTCTCTTTGGGGTTTGGCTCAATTAGCCAGTTACAACACAATTTTATTGATGGGACACTCAACGCTGCAGGCCTAGTCGATGTCCACAACTGGGCTACCGGAGCTGAAGCACGCCTTAAAATCTTCTTTGTAAATCTTGAAGGGTACTTTTTGATGCAACAGGGGGAGATTATTGGGGTCGATGAGCATGGGCAAGCAATCTTTGAGGACAATATAGCTCAACGCCTTCATGGGATGGCGGGTCTCGGCTTTTCTACCCAAGCAGCGGTGGGGACCACTGCCAGCTTTGCTGTAGGGACCCTGATGGGGCTCAACATGAGTCCCGGTTTTGGGATGAAGTTTTGGATGGGTAACGAAGACAACGTCTTTATCGCGGGGCGGGGAGACGATTTTTGGCGTGATGTCTCATTAGCCTATCGGGCCAGAATCGATATCAACTTCTCCCGCTTCTCTTTTGGAATCCACTACCAAGTCCCCTCTAACCGATTCTCAATCAACAACCTCTCTTGGGAAGCACTGGAGCCCGACTGGCATCAGGGGCGCCTTGGAGCCTCTTTCATAACTAGGGTATTTTAGAATCTGGTTGTCCAGTCATAAATGTGGTAGAATCAGTAATCATTTTTAGAGGTAACCCATGGGTAAATTTAGCTTTTTTGGCTCATTCTTAATCTCAATATTAATCATCATTGCCCTCTATTTTGTCCTCTACTTCTTCCTCCCTCAGGAGAGTGAACGGTTCTTTGGCTTCAGTTACCAATCAACTAAAGATCTTGAACAACTCAAAGATGTAGTCACCAGAATCCTCTCACAGGCCGGTGTCGCCCACATCTCAATTGAGGAGTACATGGAACGTCTTGATTCCCCTGAGCTGCACCGCCAACTGAAAGAGGGGGAAGATTTGGCCTCTCTTCTCGTTCAAAAGGGGGAGGGAATCGACTTCTCCAATCTTAGAAATCAAACGATAGAGAAGCTCCTCAGGGATGGCCTAGCCAACCGCGCCAGCTTCTCCACCAAGCAGAGGGAGTCGTTGATTAGATTTGGTTTGGATTATCTGTTAGAGAGTCATTGATGGAAATTACATTTTTAGGGACAGGGACAAGTCACGGGGTACCCCGTATTGGGTGCATGTGTGATGTGTGCCTCTCCGATGATCCCCGCAATAAACGGTACCGCTCAGCGGTTTTAATCAGAGAGGGGGAGACCTCTGTAGTTATCGACACCCCCCCTGAGTTTCGTCTCCAGGCACTGAGGAGTGGAATCTACGACTTAGATGCCGTCTTCTACACCCACAACCACGCTGATCATGTAAATGGGATAGACGACTTGAGGGTCTTCTCTGAGATGGGGCCCCTCAAAGTCTATGGCCCTCAACAGGTCTTAAAAGATATTAAGAGTCGCTTCTCTTACGCAGTGGGGGAGAATGGGTGGAATGGGGGACTGCCCCAACTAATCTTAAAGACCATTAAACCCGAGGGGATAACTGTAGGACCTCTCCACTTTACCCCCATCCCCATAATCCACGGCTGTCGTGAAGTGTTTGGCTACCGGATTAGAAACTTTGCCTACTTAACCGATTTAAAAGAGATCCCCGCCTCGAGCTATCCCCTCCTAGAGGGGGCGGAGGTGTTGGTGTTGGACGCCTTACGCTTTAGGCGGCACCCCACCCACCTCACTATCGATGAGGCGGTAGAAGTTGCCCAGAAGATTGGGGCTAAGGTGACCTATTTTACCCACTTAACCCACGAAAATGACCACGCTCAACTTGACGCCTACCTACCAAAAAATATCCATCCGGCTTATGATGGGTTAACGGTAACTATTTGAGGAGGCTCCAATGAGTCAAGAAAAACGAGAGACTCTCTATATCATCGACGGGTATGGCCTGATCTACCGCTCCTACTTTGCCTTCATCAACAACCCCTTAAGGGATATGGAGGGGAACAACGTTTCAGCCCTCTTTGGATTCTTCAACTCCCTCCTCATGGTGCAGCGTGAATACAACCCTGACTACCTTGTAGTTGCCATGGATACCGCTGCCCCCACCCACCGCCACCAACTCTACAAAGAGTACAAAGCCAACCGTGAAGCAGCACCCCAAGATCTCCACTCCCAAGTCCCTAAGATTGAGGCAATCTTAGAGGCCGCCAATATCCCCCGCATCGGGGTCGATGGGTGGGAGGCTGACGATGTAATTGCTTCGCTGGCCACCTGCGCCTCCAAGCAAGATATTGAGACCATCATGGTTACCGGTGATAAAGATCTCTTGCAGCTGGTGAAGAGTGACGTCTTTGCTTTACGTCCCCCTCGCAGAGGGGAGAAGAGTTACCGTAAAACGGGGGAAGAGGAGGTCTTTGAGGAGTTTGGGATCTACCCCTCCCAAATGATCGACTACCTCGCCCTGATCGGTGACTCTTCCGATAATATCCCCGGAGTAGCCGGGATTGGCCCTAAAGGGGCCCAAAAACTCCTTGAGAAGTATAAAGACCTCGATTCTATCTATACTAACCTCGATGAGCTTACCCCTAAACAAGCTGAGAGGCTGACAAACTCCAAAGAGCTGGCCTATTTAAGTAAAGATTTAGTCACCTTGCGCCACGATGTGGTCGATGTGACCAACTTTGACACTACCAAGTTTAGAGCCGACACTATTGAGTGGCAAAAATCGATTCCCCTCTTTGAAGAGGCTCAAGCCCGCTCCATTATTGCTGCCATCAACTCTCTGGGGGGAGAGACAGTAGAAGAAGAGAGTGGCTCGGCCCAAGAGGGGAGTTACCATCTGGTTGAGAGTATCGCCCACTTGGAGGAGCTCTTGGCAGAGATGGCCAAAGGGGGAGTGATCGCCTTTGACCTCGAGACAACAAGCTTAGAGGAGATGGAGGCGGAGGTGGTGGGCTTCTCCTTCACCAACCGCCCCTTTGAGGCGTGGTACTTCCCTCTGATTGCAGGGGGAGAGGAGGTCAACGACTCAGAGGCAGCCCGCGAGGTGTTACGAAAATACCTCATAGAGGGTCAATTAGCCCTTGTTGGGCAAAACCTGAAGTACGACTATAAGGTCCTCAGTCGCTGGGGTCTTAAAGGGGCCAACCTCCACTTCGACACCATGCTAGCTGCCTGGCTCTTAGATTCAGCCACCAGCCTCTACAACCTCGACTACCTGGCAGAGCGCTACCTCGATGGGTATAAGACTATCCCCTACAACTCGGTGGTCACCGAGAAAGAGGGGAACTTCAAAGATGTCCCCCTCGACGAAGCGCTAAATTATGGAGCTGAAGATGCCGATATCACATGGCGCCTCTATGAGCTCTTTGCGGAGCAACTAAAGAAGCGCCATCTCGAGAAGCTCTTTAGAGAACTTGAGATGCCCCTCGTTAAAGTCTTAGCCGAGATGGAGCTCAAAGGGATCCTCCTCGATGCCCAGAAGCTGGCTGATTTTGACAAAGAGGTGGTTAAGCGCTTAGAGGCGATTGAGAGTGAGATCTTTGGTGAAGTGGGCTTTGAGTTTAACCTCAACTCCCCCAAACAACTCCAAGAGGTGTTATTTGAGAAGCGAGGACTACCCGCTACCAAGAAGATAAAGAGTGGCTACTCAACGGCTACCGATGTGTTGGAGCAGTTAGCCCACCTCGACACTATTCCTGCCCTAATTTTACAGAACAGAGGCCTGGTTAAGCTTAAGAACACCTATATAGATACCCTCCCCACCATGATAAACCCTCAAACGGGGAGAGTGCACACCTCCTATACTCAGACGGGGACGGCTACCGGGCGCCTTTCGAGCCGTAACCCCAATCTTCAAAACATCCCGGTACGTAACGAAGATGGGCGCCGTATTCGCGAGGCCTTTGTCCCCAAGGAGGGCTCCTTACTCCTATCGGCCGACTACGCCCAAATCGAGTTGGTGGTCTTAGCCCACTTAGCCGATGACTCCTCCCTCAAAGAGGCTTTTTTGAGGGGTGAAGATATCCACACCCACACAGCCAGTCTAATCTTTAACCTCTTCCCCGAGTTCGTCACTGCAGAGCAGCGACGCATTGCCAAGACAATCAACTTTGGGGTGATGTATGGGATGAGTGCTTTTAGACTCTCCAATGAGCTCCAAATTACCCGTAAAGAGGCCCAAACCTTCATCGACGACTACTTTAACCGCTTTGCCAAAGTGAATGCTTTTATGGAGGGGGTGAAAGAGGAGGCGAGAAAAGTGGGGCGCGTAGCCACCCTCCTTGGAAGAGAGCGCTCTATCCCCGAAATCAACAGCCGTAATGCTACTGTGCGCTCGGGAGCTGAGAGGGTTGCCGTCAACAGTGTAATCCAAGGGACCGCTGCCGATATCATGAAGTTGGCTATGCTGAGGGTGTGTGAGGCGTTCAAGAAGGCTAAGTTTAAGAGTTCCCTCCTCCTACAGGTCCACGACGAATTAATCTTTGAGGTGGTTGAAGAGGAGATGCTTGAGGTACAAACCTTAGTTAAAAAGGAGATGGAGGAGGCCTACACCCTCTCAATCCCCATTAAGGTTAACTTAGAGGTGGGAACTTCGTGGGGGGCGATGCTTTGATTACCATTGGTGTCACCGGCAAATATTGTTCAGGTAAATCACACATAGTCTCTCTTTTAGATTTGCCCACCATCGATGTCGATAAGTTGGGATATGGGGCAATGGAAATTGCCAAAGAGGAGGTGATTGCCACCTTTGGTAAATCGATTGTAACTCCCGAGGGGGAGATTGACCGCCAGGGGTTGGGGAAGATTGTTTTTAACGATAGAGAAGAGTTAACCAAACTAGAGAGGCTCCTCCATCCCCACATGCAGCAAGAGGTAGCTAAGCAACTAAGGGAGTATCGAGAAAAGGGGGAGAAGGGCGTTGTAATTAACGCTGCCCTGTTACAGAGAATGAAGCTCGACCTTTTATGTGATTATGTGTGTTACATTTATGCCCCTCGATTGTTAAGATATAAGAGGGCAGTGGCACGCGATCAAGCTACCATCGCCTCTTTTTTAAAAATGGAGAAGTCGCAAAAAGATATCAATTGGAAGAATTTGACCCAAGGCATTCCTCTCTATATATTAAAGAACTATGGAAGGGAAAGCTTTATAAGTCGACAAGTTGAGCAGTTTTGCGTTAAGATAGGGTTGTGAATAAGAATAAAATTATAGGAAGCGATAGTTTATGAGGAAAAAAGGGATACTGGTAACGATTGGGATCGTCTTAGCGCTCCTTGTCTATATTGGGATAGGGGTAACCTATTTCTATCCACAGCTGGCAGAGCAAAAGAGGATTGAGAGTAAAGAGGAACCCCTACCCAAGGCTAAAGTAGAGGAAGAGGTGGCTCCACCTGTCAAAGTTGAAGTTGTCACTCCTGAGAAAGAGCCCCCCAAAGTAGTTACTCCGGTCGAAGTAAAAGTTGAAGAGCCCGTTGTTATAGCCGAAGAGGTGACTCCACCTGCCCCGGTTGAGGTTAAAGAACCCCCTGTGGTAGTTGAAGAGAAGCTCCCTGAGGTTGAAGTTATAATTCCTGCTCCAGTTGAAGTGGTTGCAGAAGAGCCGCTTGTTGAGGTCAAACCACGTGTGTTTGAGCGAATTCAACCCACCGTTGAGATCGAGTGGACCCCCTCCAGAGCTGTTCCTCCTTATGAGAGGGTAGAGACGGCCTTAGAGACTGTTCTACCCCACTTCACCCCCCGGGTGGTGGAAGCAGTAGCGGTAGAGGCCGAGGTTGAGGTAGTTGAGGTCAAGGTACCACGCGTCTATGAGCGTGTGCAGCCCACGGTCGACCTGATCCCTGTTGAGAAGCACCCAGAGCCAACCCTCTATCGAGCTGAGGTTTTGGAGCCCCTCTTTAAGGCTCCCCAGCCGGTAGAACTCTTTTGGGACCCCCCTCAAGTGGCCGAAGAGTCCCAATACTTAAGCCTTCCAACCTTCTTAGCTGAAGCTCACAAGGCGAGACAAGAGGCTGTTGACGCTATTTTCGATAAACTTATTTGGCCGTAAAACTTATTTAGGCATAAAGAGGGGCACTCAGCTGAGTGCCCCTAAATTTTAGCCTTAATGAGCTATATCTTCGGGTTCCCCACGGGTCACTTTCGACATCAAGAAGAAGGCGACTAACATACAGGCAGCAGCGAAGAGGAAGAGGGAACCATACCCAAAGAGGTCAATTAATCCTCCGGTGATGGGGGGTGCTATAATCGAGGCGAGCTGTGAGAAGAAGTAGTAGAGCCCGGTGTAGATTCCCATATTGGCGTAATCGGCCATTTGCCACAACATGGGGAACGAGTTGGTAATAACCGAAACCCAGAAGATTCCAAAGACAAACATCAGAGCCCAGAAAAGAATCATTGTAAGGGTTGATGAGACCCCTTCAGTGGTGAAGATGACTGAGTGGGCAAAGATCAGAACCAAGACAATTATTAAACCAACTAGGGAGGTTCTAATAGTCTTCTTACGCCCATGCCTGTGGGCTACCAGGCCACTGGGGATAGCAAAGATGGCGTAGGCGACGCCCACCATTCCGGCTGCCAGAGCAGCACTTCCCGGGGAGACTTTGAGAACCTCTACCGAATATTTGCCAACAAAGGGGAGGACCCCTT
>LSQX01221072.1_pt1 | contig 14244 bp, 14 predicted proteins | sample 654561 | NCBI WGS metagenome assembly LSQX01 (sample SAMN04489861, study PRJNA283612) | anaerobic digester metagenome | isolation source: 4 biogas reactors fed with cattle manure at either 37C or 55C with and... | place: Denmark: Kongens Lyngby | collected 2014
GGGCAGATCAAGGACCCCATTATGCCCATTGTGGGGATGACGGAGAACAAGCTGTCTGAGCTGTATGGCGAGGATTACACCCAGCACGCGGAATAAACCCCGTCGAAAAAAGGAGGCGCGACCCAGAACGCGCCTCCTTTTTGGTTGTTCAAACGCTTATTCCTGGCTGTCTATTGCGTACACGAACCCGCCGCCGCGGGTGGTCGATTTAAGCCACTGGGACAGGTTGACCTTGATGTTGTTGCCATTGTCGTAGATGTCCAGGACGGCGCGCTCCCCGCTGCCGGAAAGGCCCACCACCGTCACCCAATGCCAGGTTTCCAATTGATGGATGCCCCCGTTGTGCAGGTTGAGGAAGGCGACCGGGGAATCCGCCGCCAGGCCCTTTCTGATAAAGGCTTCCGCCGCGTGAACATCCGGGCGCTTGTCCGCGTCAGAGGGGATCTCCATCACCTGGCTTTTGAGGCTGCTGCCCAACTCCCGCAGCATCTGGTCCAGCCCTTTTTGCATATAATACGGGGAATTAAGCCCCATGATGCCCGGCGTCAAATAGCCCCAGCTGTGCTCCATCAGGTGAATAAAATCCTGCTGGTTACGGATGTCCATTAAGCGCGGAACGCGCCCGGACTGCTGGAAATAGTGCAGGATGTGCGCGCCGGTGCAGGGGCCGCAGCCGGCCTTGCGCTGCCAGAAGCCGCGGAACCAGTCCTGGTCACAGCCAAAGTGCACTCCGCCCGCGTCCTGAAACTGCAGGTATTCCGGTTTAAGCAGCATTGTTGTCATGCGTTTCTCCATACAAATACTAACATGTGTTTTACATGCATACCTTTATCCTACCCAGCAATCCAGGATACAAAAAGCCGGGCAGTTTCTTTGCCCGGCAGATCGGTTTGTTTGTTATCAGGCTGGCAGGGTGATACCCGCCTCCTCTGCCGCTTCCAGCAGCGCGTCCAGGGCACGGATGATCTGCTCCTCCTTGTGCTCGCTCACCACGCAAAAGCGCAGGCGCGCCTTGCCCTTGGGCACAGCTGGGAAGACAGCCGGCGGCACAAACACGCCCTTGTGGCGCAGCATGTTGGACAGCAGGAAGGCGTTTTCGTCCGAGCCCACCAAAATGGGGATGATGGCGGTGTGCCCGGCCAGGCAGGTGTTCAGCTTGCGCTTGTGCGCTTCCTTCACAAAGGTGTTGATGGCAGTCTCCAGCGACTGGATGATGCTGGGGTCCTGCCGCAGCAGCCGGATGGCCTCCAGGGTCCCGGCCGCCAGGGGCGGGCTGATGCCGACGGAGAACACAAAGCCGGGCAGGTTGTAGCGCAGGTATTCAATGATGCTCCTGGGCCCGGCCAGGTAGCCGCCGCAGGTGCCCAGGCCCTTGGACAGGGTGCCCATCTTGATGTCGATGTCATCAGGCTTTAAGTTGAAGTACTCATCCACGCCGCCGCCCGTTTTGCCGATGACGCAGGCGGAGTGCGCCTCGTCCACCAGCAGGAAGCAGCCGTATTTCTTCTTGAGCTCCACAAAGGCGGGCACGTTGGCGATGTCGCCGTCCATGCTGTAGGCGCCCTCAATGATGATGAGGCATTTCTTGTAGTTGTGGCGCTGGGCTTTGAGGATGCTCTCCAGCGCGACATGGTCGTTGTGCGGGAAGGGCTTGCTGGTGGCCTGGGACAGCTTGGTGCCCTGGTCGATGGAGTTGTGCGCCAGCGCGTCATAGAGGATTAAGTCATCCTTGCCGCAGAAATTGCCCACCAGGGTCACGTTGGTGGCGTGGCCGGAGACCAGAATCAGCGCGGCTTCGGCATTTTTCCAGTCAGCCAGCTCGCGCTCCAGCTCCTGGTACAGGGTTTTCTCGCCCGCCAGCAACCGGGAGCCGGAGGCCGAGGTGCCGTATTTGTCAATCGCGTCCTTGGCCGCCGCCTGCACCTCGGGCCGGCCGGACATGGCCACATAGTTGTAGGAGCCGAAGTTGAGCACCTCCTGCCCTTCCATCATGGACACGTCTGTCAGCGTGCTGTCATGGCGCACAAAGTAGGGGTTTTCCATCCCGCTGCCCAAAAGGGCCTGCTGGCGCTCGTAAAAGGCCTGGAACTCCTCGCTGTCCTCAAACCGGGTGACGGGTGTGACCGCGCCCCTGGGTTCCTCGGGCTTTTGCTCCTCGCCCGTTAGGTGCTTGTTGATGACCGCCGTCAGATCATTGACGGTGGTGCACTCACCGTATTCCTCGGTGGGGATCAAAATGTGGAACAGCTCCTCCACTTTCAGGGAGACGCTTAACACCTGCAGGGAATCCCCGCCCAGATCGTTGATAAAATGGGCATCATCCGCCACCTGGCTGGGCGCGATCTCCAGCGCGTCAGCATACAGCTTGCGCACCTGGTCCTTGATCTCGTCCTGGCCCACCACATCGGGGACTACTTCCTCCACCACAATGGGCTCTTTGTCCGACAGCGGCAGGGAGCCGGATTTCAAGTCCAAATCGCGGTAGGGGATCTTGCCGGCTTCCAGGTTGGTCTTCAGCGCCAGGCGCTTGACCTTGATGCCATTGGCCAATTCAAAGGGCACACGGGTGGCCAGCACGCGGGTAATCTGCTTGAGGACGGGCAGGCGCTTGTTGGCCTGCGCGATCTGGCGCATCAGCTGGGTTAGGAACTCATCATCCCGGTAGCGGTCACCCACGTTTAAAACCAGCGTGATGTCCTCATAATCCGGGCGCACATGACGGCGGCGCTTTAGGCGGTTGACGCGGCTTTCGCCCGTGTTTTTAAGGCCCAGGACGCAAAACTGTTCCACGCCTTCCAGGTTGGCGAAGGAATCTTCCAGTTCATCCGGATAGACGTTCTCGCCGGATTCGTTGATGATGACGTCCTTGCTGCGGCCTTCCACATACATGCGCATGCCTTTTTCAAGCCGCACGATGTCGCCGGTGCGGTACCAGCCCTGGGCGTCCAGATCCGGCGGGATGAGCACGCCGCCCTTTAGTTGGCCGGTGTGCACGCTGCGGCCGCGGATGAGCATCTCCCCCGTATTGCTGCGCTTGCCGTCGGACTCCACCTTGTACTCCACCGAGGACATGGGGCGGCCGACAGAGCCGGAGGTGCGGGTATGCAGGTTCATGCTGGTTTCACAGGAGGTGATGGCGGTTTCCGTCATCCCAAAGCCGGAGATGGTGTAATAGCCAAGCGCCGCGATGTTGCGCATATGCTCCCGCGGGGTGTGGCTGCCGCCCAAAATGACGCAGTTGATGTCCGGGCCCATCAGCTGGCTGTTGACGGACTTGAAAAGGACATTCTTGGCAAAATCCATGCCAAAGCGCGGCACGATGTTTTGCAGCCCCAAGCTGATGCCCTTCATGATCTTGAAGGCAGCGCGCTTGATGGGCTTTTCCTGCGCCACCTTTTTGTTGAGGCCGTTGGACAGGCTGTTGGCCAACACAGGCACCGCGCACAGGAAATTGACCTTAAACCGGCGCATGGTGCCCAGGATGGTCTCGGGCGAGCGGTCCTTTAAAAAGACGGTCTCATAGCCGATGAAGTTGCACCACATCACGCATACCATGAAGCCAAAAATGTGGTGGAAGGGCAGGAAGGCCAGGTTGCGCTGCATTTGATGGTTCACGATGCGCGGGTTGGCCTTGTGCAATAAGTCGGAGTTGAGCACCTGCTCACAAATGGCGACCTGGTCATATACAAAGATGCGGCTGGTGGCCGTGCTGCCGGAGGTACACAGGGCGACCTTGTCCCCCCAGACCGGGGCAAAATCTTCCGCTTCGGGGGCCTTGAACATCAAATTGGCGTCAATCTGCACAAACTCTGAGGGCAGGTTGCGCCTGCCCTGGAAGATGACGCCGCAGGCGCCCGCTTCGCGCAGCATGTGGACGGTCATGTCATCGCTCAAGGTGGCGTTGAGCAGCACAGGGTTGAAGCCCGCGTAGAGGACTGCCCAGAACATGGAGAACCACTCCTTGCAGGTGTCCACCTGGATGGCCAGGAACTTGCCCTGGTTGCGCCCGCCCAATTCTTTTAAGAGGTACTGCGCGTAATCCTTGGTCTTTTGGCGGTAGTCGCCAAAGGTGCAGGAGCGCTCCTCGTTGCCTTCCAGCCAGTGCGCGGCGATGCGCTCCGGGTTTTCGCAGGTGAGGTCGAAAATGGTTTGGAAGGTTCGGTTTTTTCGCAACGCTTCGCAGCGCGCGCTGATATCGGTCGTAAGCTTCAAGTTCAAGCCCTCCTTCATCGCTCTGGGCGATCAGACCTTGTAATAATCCCGCAGGAACTTTTGAAACAGCCTGCCAGGCAGGACATCATGCAATACAATCGCGGCGGTTTCCTTGAGCGTTGTCACCCGCAAGCGCGCGGGCAGGCGGCGTTTGCCCATCACCCGTGCCAGTTTTCGGCCAAAGGCCGCGGGGCTTCCCCCATTGGCCTCGTCCTGTAAAATCACGCCCCGGGCACGGTTAAAGGCTGCCTCATACAGGGGTGACACCGTCAAAGTACTTTCGCGGTACTTGCCGGAACCGCCCTTGTGATCCCCCGGCTCCACCAGCATCACCTGGATACCCTGAGCAGCTGTTTCCAGCATCAGGCATTCGCTGTAGCCTTCCAGCGCGTGCTTGGCCGCCACATAAGCGCTTTGAAAAGGCGTGGGCATCAGCCCGTTGACAGAGGACAGCATCACAATTTTGCCGCCCGGCTGCTTGCGCAAATAGGGCAGCGCGGCCTGGGTCAAGCGGATGGTCCCCATCAGGATGGTGTCCATCACAGCCTCGTACTCTAAAAGGCTGGTTTCCTCCGCCGGGCCGAAGACGAGGATGCCCGCAGCGCAAAGCAGCGCGTGCGGCGGGCCATAGAGGGCCTGCGCCTTCTGGCAAAACTCCCGCACGCTGGCGTCATCGCGCACATCCAGGGCCAGGTAATGGACAGACCCCTCCTGGCCCTCCCGATTCGCGAAGGAGCGCGCGCCGGCAACCACCGTCCAGCCGGATTGGGACAAAGCCTCACACGCCGCCTTGCCCAGGCCGCTTGACGCCCCGCTCATCCAGACTACCTTGCTTGCCATCCTGCCCTCCCGCGAATTTTCTTCAACAGTTTATCCCATTCTGTCTATGAATACAAGCAAGCCGCTTGTTCGCTGGTACACCATATTATACATCATCCGGACGGGTTCCGCGCTGCCTTGGTTGATTTTACGCAAAAATACATCAGAGAAACATAAAAAAGGAAGCCGCGGCGGGCTTCCTTTCCTCGTGCATTTTGGGCTTAGTCCGTCGCTTTATCCATATGGATGGTGGCCCACCGCATCTGTCCGCCCTTGTGCATCACCGGCACCAGGGTGACCGCGCCGATGTCGTGCGCGAAACTAATTTCACTTGAGAAGATCTGCGCCCTGGCGTTGTTCTCGTCCTGTTTCAAAAAGGGAACGCGGCTGTGGTAGACATGGTTGATGTACAAATCAAAGCCCACCACCTCATCATTGTAGGTGTTTTCCAAAAACTCCATATTGATAAATACAGTGAACGCGCCCGCGCCCTCATCCTTGAACACGCCGCTTACCTGCACACCAATGGGCAGCAGACTGGAAAAATTAAAGTCCTTTTCCTCGTCCTGTGAAAACCGGATGACCGGGATCTCCGGCTTGAGGTTCTGGGTGAGCACATAGCCGGTGAACAGGCCCGCGCGCACGATGGTCCACTCGTTGATTGCCCCCAGCATAACCACAGGCTGCCCGGCGTCCAGCAGCGTCAACACCATGGCGGAGCGCGCCGGCAGCTCCAATAATTTCAACTGGGTTTCCCCGCGGTCGGGCTACACGCTCAACACCTGGGTATCCGGCCTGACGCGCGCCATGTCCTCGCCCAGGTACAAATACTCGCTCATGACATAGCCCATCTGGTTGCCTGCCTTTACCTTAACCCACTCCGCCCGGGGATTTGAGTAATACGGCAGCACGGTGCCCGCCACCACCTGCATCATGGACCCGCAATCCACGCCCTCGCCATCTCTGATGTTGAGCCGGCCGCCGTTTGGGCTGATGACCACGGCATAGCCCAGGGGCAGGGGCTGGTTCTCCTCCGGCGTATACAGCAGGTGCGGCACTGGGGGGAGCGGCTTTAATTCGTCATGTTCAGCCAGTCCAGGCGTTATCATGACGCTTGCAAGCAGACACAGCGCCACAAAATTAATCATCAATTTCTTCATGTTGGGTCCTCCTTGTGTTCGGGTACACCCATCTAACGAATGAGGGGCCTTGTTTCTTTCATTTTTTGTGTGATTTTCGTATAATACCTGTGGATAATAAGAAGGGAGCGGAAGTTCATGCCATATTTAGGAGATTATGATTACCAACGGGGCGCCAGCGAGGTCGCTTCCAGTCCCTTAGCCTGGGTTTTCGCGCTGGTGCTGCTGATCGCGCACTGGCGCATCTTTGAAAAGGCAAACCAGCCCGGCTGGAAAAGCCTGATCCCATTTTACAACACCTATATCACTTTTCAAATTGCCTGGGGGCAGGGCTGGCTCATGCTGCTAACGCTGATCCCGATTGTGAACATCGTGGTGTACGGCATGCTGAGCATCAAATTGGCGCATTCCTTTGGCAAAAGCACCGCCTTTGGCTGGGGGCTGATTCTGCTGCCCGGCATCTTCCATATGATCCTGGGCTTTGGCAGCGCCCAATACGAAGGGCCTGATATATAAAAAAACCAGGCGGTGAAGCCTGGCTACAAGTGAATACCAAGGGCTTATTTCAAGAACCCCTCCACGATTTTGGCCTCGGCTTCTTCTTCCGTCAGGCCCAGGGTGCGCAGTTTTAAGATCTGCTCGCCCGCGATTTTGCCAATCGCGGCCTCGTGGATGAGCATGGCGTCCGGGTTGAGCGCGTCCAGCTGGGGCGCGGCCGTCACGATGGCCTCCTCCCCCAGGATGGCGTCACAGGCGGAGTGGCCGTGGCAGCGGGCCTTGCCCACGATGCGGCTGTAAAACTCCTGCCGGCTGCGCCCGCGGGCAACGGAACGGCTGACCAGGTCGCAGCCCGCGTCATCGCCTTCCAGCACCACGTCAAAACGGGTCTTGGCGATCTCCTCGCCCGTTGTCATCAAGCGCTCGCGCACAATCAGCTTGGCGCGCGCCTTGAGCGCGGCAGTGGTAATGCGGTCGGTCCAGTCTACGCCGGAGAGCTGCACGGTGTCCATGGTCATGCGGGCGTCCTCTTCCAGGTAGATGTCGCTCACCGGGTCAATGCGGCGGCGGCCGGTGCCGCTGCCCTCGCCGATGTGCTTTTCCTCATATAAGACATCCGCGCCCTTTGCGATGAAGAACCGGTGGACGCCGTTGTGCTTGGCCTCCAGATCGTCATCCGTGTGCACGCCGCAGCCGGCGACGATTTTGACCTTCGCGCCCTCGCCGATGTAAAAATCGTTGTAGGTGAGGTCGGCCACATCGCCCCTTGTGACGGTGGCGGGGATGAAGACAGTTTCATCCTGTGTGCCGGCAGCCACGTGGATCTCAATGCCCGGCTTGCCCTCGCGGTGCGGGATGATCTTGATGTTTTCGCTGGAGCGGCGCCCGGCGCAGCCCGTATCCTGGCGGATGTTGAAAGCGCCCTTGAACTCGCCCTCAAAGCCCGCGACGGTTTTGAGCAGTTTGGCGGAAATAGGGTTGAGCGGTACGGTATTCATGCGCTCTCCTTCCTGCCAACGGGGCAATGGCCTGCGATCTCACCGGCCAGCAGGCCCGGCATAACCTCCGCCGTAGGGCCCTGGTCGCGCAGGTGGCCAGCGGAAAGCACAATGATTTCATCCGCGATCTCCAGCAGCCGCTGCTGGTGGGAGATGATCATCATGGTCTTGCCCTGCTCCTTCAGGTTTTTGAATACCTCCACCAGGCCGTTGAAGCTCCACATATCAATGCCGGCTTCCGGCTCATCAAACAAGGACACCTGGGTGCCCCGCGCCAGGACGGAGGCGATCTCCACCCGCTTGATCTCACCGCCGGACAGGCTGGTGTCCACATCACGGTCAATATAGTCCAGGGTGCACAAGCCCACCTTGCCGGTCAGGTCGCACACCTCATCAAAGCTCAGCGCGCGGCCGGAGGCGGTTTCCAGCAAATCCTGCACCGTCATGCCCTTGAAGCGCACCGGGGTTTGAAAGCCAAAGCTGATACCCAGCCGGGCACGCTCGGTGATGTCCAGGTCGGTGATGTCCTCCCCGTCCAGATAAATCCTGCCTGATGTGGGCGTAACCAAGCCCGCGATGAGCTTGGCCAGGGTGGTTTTGCCGCCGCCGTTGGGGCCGGTGACCACGCTGAGTTTGCCGCCGGGAATCACCAGGCTTAAATCTTCAATGATGACCTCGCCCGTGGGCAAAGTCCAGTTTACATTCCGTAGTTCGAGCAAATGATCCTCCTTCTGCTTCCATAAAAGCGCCAACTACAGTTTGCATTATACCCCAACGTGCCCCGTCTGTGAACACTGGGCGGATTGGGCAAAGACGGCACAATCTGCACATTCTTGAGCGCAGGATCTGCACACTCCAGAAGAAGTCTGCATATTTTTTGGTTGTTTATATGCAGATTCTATTGACAATCTGCATATTTTTCGCCAGAATATATGCAGATGCGAGAGGAGGACAGTATGCGGTCATTTGATTTTTCCTTTCTGGAACATGGCATGCTGCCAGCGGAGCTGCTGAACCTTACAACGGAAATCTATGCGCTCAAAACCGCGAATGCGCAGCGCCTGAACAAGTATGAAACCGTCTTTTCAGAGCTGGAAGCCCTTGCCAGGGTGCAGTCCGTCAAAGGCTCCAACGCGATTGAGGGCATTATCACCAGCGATGAGCGCATCGCGCAGATTGTAAACCAGTCCAGCGCTCCGCTCAACCACGATGAAGCGGAAATCGCCGGTTACCGCGACGCGCTTGGTTTAATACATGACAACCATCAAAACCTGGACTTCAACCGCCGCGATATCCTTGATTTGCATCAGGTGATGCTTTCTTATGCCGGATCCGCCTTTGGCGGCACTTTCAAAACGGATGACAATGTCATCATGGAAATTGATGCAACAGGGCGGCGCAGGGTTCGTTTTCAGCCGACACCCGCCAGTGAGACAGCGGACGCCATGGAACAACTGGAGTTGGCTTATCTGGATGCCAGAGATAACCCGCGGGTCAACCAATTGCTGCTGATTCCCTGTGTCATTCTGGATTTTTTATGTATTCATCCCTTCAGGGATGGCAACGGGCGAATGTCAAGGCTGCTATCCCTGCTGCTGCTATATAAGAACGGGTTTGACGCCGGGAAATACATCTCCTTTGAGGAGCAAATCAACAACACGAAAAACCAATACTATGAGGCCCTGAAGCAATCTTCCGAAGGATGGCACAGCAAAGAAAACACCTATATTCCCTTTATTAAAAATTTTCTGTCCACGCTGTATTTGTGCTATAAGGAGCTGGATTACCGATTCGCGGTGGTTGGTGACAGAAAGTTTACCAAAACCGCGCGTGTGGAAGCGGTTGTGGAGAATAGCCTGGCGCCTATCTCCAAGGCGGAAATCTGCCGCATCCTGCCGGATATCAGTCCAAGTACGGTAGAAGCTGTGCTGGGCAGGATGGTGAAAGACCAGCGAATTACGCGCCTGGGTATGGGGCCTAGCACACGATACATCAGAAATAAATGAGACACGCCCCCGCATTGACCTGAAAGCCGCCCTCGGATACACTCATCCCCATCACACCCCGAAAGGAAGCCGCCTTGACCACCCGTACCCGCCACACCGGCAGCCTGATGCTGCTGATTGCTGCCATCATCTGGGGCAGCACCTTTGTCGCCCAAAGCATGGGGGCGGTGTATTTACAGCCCTTCACCTTCCAGGCGCTGCGCTCCTTGATGGGCGCATTTGCGCTGCTGCCGCTCATCCTGGTGATGAACAGGCGCAAAGCCAAACAGGGGCAGGCACGGGAAGCGGCGCACACAAAGGATGTGCTCATCGGCGGCACCCTCTGCGGCCTGGTCCTCTTTATCGCCATCAACCTGCAGCAGTTTGGCCTGGTGGAAACCAGCGCCGGCAAGGCCGGCTTTATCACGGCGCTGTACATCGTCATCGTGCCCATCTACGGGCTGTTTTTGGGGCACAGGGCGCGGCCCGCCTTGTGGCTGGCCGTGTTGATCGCGGCGGTGGGTCTGTATCTGCTGAGCGTCACGGAGCGCTTTACCATTGGCCGGGGCGACGTGCTGCTGATCATAGGCGCCTTCTTCTTTTCTGTCCAGATCCTGTTGGTGGATCACTATGGGGCGCGGGTTGACGGCGTCCAGTTGTGCGCGGTGCAGTTTTTGGTCTGCGGCTTCCTCTCCGGTGCCGCCATGTTTGTCTTTGAAACGCCTACCCTGGATAATGTCTGGAAAGCCATCGGTCCCTTGCTGTACGCGGGTGTCCTGTCCTCCGGCGTGGCCTTCACCCTGCAGATTCTGGCGCAGCGCACCACCCCGCCTGCGATTGCCTCGCTGCTCATGAGCCTGGAGGCCGTGTTCGCCGTTATTACCGGCATCATTGTTTTACGCGAGATGCCCACGCTGCGCGAGGTCATCGGCAGCTTGCTGATGTTTATCGCCATCCTCTTCGCCCAGGGCGCCACCCTGCCCAAGGAAGCCTTGCCCGCCGATACCGCGCCCTGACAGCGTCCGGGCGTTTTTTGTCCCATGAAAACAAACGTGTTTACGTGAATTTTACCGGCGCGTGGTATAATCAATCGTCAATATTCCCAACTACCAAGAGGAGTTCGCATGAAACTTGAAGTAAAAGACATCAAAAAAAGCTTCGGCGAGAAGGAGATTTTGCACGGTGTTTCCTTTGAAGTGGTCTCCGGCCGCGCGATGGGCTTTTTGGGCCGCAACGGCGCGGGCAAGTCCACTACCATCCGCTGTTTGATGGACGTCTTCCGCCAGGACAGCGGGCAGTTTTTGCTGGACGGCCAGCCCTTTCGCCCCTGGGAGATGCGCATCGGCTACCTGCCCGAGGAGCGCGGCATGTACCAGAAAAACGATGTGCTGGGCCAGCTGACCTATTTTGCCATGCTGCGCGGCGCGAACCGCGCGGATGCCGCCCGCACCGCCCATTACTGGATTGATTATTTCGGCCTGGGTGATTTTAAAAAGAAGAAGCTGGAAACCCTGTCCAAGGGCAACCAGCAGAAGATTCAGATTGCCCAGTCCTTCTTAAATGAGCCGGATATCCTGATTTTGGACGAGCCCTTCTCTGGCCTGGACCCGGTGAACGCGCAGGTGTTCAAGGACACCATCGCGCAGTTTGTGAAGGAGGGCAAGCTGGTCATCTTCTCCTCCCACCAGATGAGCTATGTGGAGGAAGTCTGTGACGACGTCACCCTCATCCACGAGGGCAACATCCTGTTAACAGGGGATTTAAAGCAGATCAAGCAGGCCGAAGGCCGCGACAAGCTGCTGATCACCCCAATGAACGGAGAATTAGGCGCGCTGCAGGACAAACTGACAGCTGCCTTCCCCACCCTGGTAATTACCCAGGACCGCGGCAGCCTGATTGTGGATACCCAGGGCAAGGCCATGCAGGCGGAGCTTTTGTCCTGGTTTGCGCAGGATGGCACCGCGCTGCGCCGCTTTGGGCTGTATGAGCCCAGCCTGGCAGACATCTTCATCCAAAAGGTAGGTGAGACGGCATGAAGCATTTCGCGACCGTATTCAATTACGAGCTGAAAACCCAACTAACCAAGAAAGCCGGCATCGTCACCATGATTGTGATGATCATCATCGCCCTGGTGGGCACCAGCGTGCCGCGCATCATCGCCCTGTTTGACAAGCCCGCTGAGCCGGGAACGCCTACTGAGATCACAGCGCCCGCGCCGGAAGTGGATTCCGCTATTGGCTATGTGGTGACGGATGAGGACGCCGCCCGCCTGCTGGCCCCGGCCATTGGCGAAAATCCCAAACTGTATGACAGCCGGGACGCGCTGGTGAAGGCCATTGAGGCGGAAGAGGTGGAGCTGGGCTTTGTCATTGACCAAAGCCTGAACTACGAAGCCATTTTCAAGGACCGCAGCATGTATGAGGAGCGGGATACCCACTTTGGGAATGCCCTGACGCACATTAAAAAGGAGCAGATGATCCTCTCCCACGGGCTGACGGTGGATGATTTCAACGCCATCGAAAACCAGAGCGCGCAGGGGCAGGTGACCATCCTGGGCAAGAACTCCGGCAACAACTACCTGCTGTCCTTCGTGCTGATGCTGGTGGTGTACATGGTGGTGCTGATGTACGGCAACACCGTCTCCTCCATCATCGCCAGGGAAAAAGACAGCCGCACAATGGAGATCTTGATCACCTCCACCCGCCCCTCCAGCCTGATTCTGGGCAAGGTGGCCGCCGCCGGCGTCGCCGCCGTGCTGCAGTTTGGCCTGGTGGTGCTGGCTGCCTACATCGGCTTCCAGATGAACAAAAGCACCTATCCGGAGATCGTGATCATGATGGTGTCCGGCTCGCTGAGTTCCAGCTACCTGCTGACCTATTTGTTCTTCTCCTTCTTTGGCTTTATCCTCTACCTCTTCCTATACGCGGCGCTTGGCTCCACCGTGAGCAAGATGGAGGACCTGGGCAGCGCGACCGCGCTGGTGCAGTTCCTGTTCATCTTCTCCTATGTGATGGCCTCCATCGCGGCGCAGACGCCCAACTCCACCCTGGCGGTTGTGGCCAGCGTCATCCCCTTCTCCGCCATCATGGTCATGCCCATGCGCGCGGGCCTGGTCAGCGTGCCCTGGAGCCAGCTGATCTTGGCCGGCGGGCTGATGCTGGTCGCGGTGGCCTTCTTCGCCTTCCTCAGCATCAAGATCTACCGCTGGGGCTCCCTCAACTACGGCAACAAGACCAAGCTGACCCGCATCGTGAAGGAAGCGCTGCGGCCGGATATCAGATAACACAAGACAAACCAAAAAAACAGCCTGGACACGAGCGCCGCGTCCAGGCTGTTTGCTTTGGGCTAGTTTACTTTTTCCGCTTGGGCGCGGTCAGCTGATAGCTGTCCAGAATCAGCTTTTGAATCAAGTCATCCGGCACATCCCGTTCCAAATAGACGGAGATCCAGTGGTCCTTGTTCATGTGGTAGGCGGGGATGACGCCCTCAAAGCTCCCCCGCAGGAAGGCGCCGTGGACCGGATCGCACTTGAGGTTGATGACGTCCTCCCCCGACAGGTTGATCAAGAGGGCAAACCATTTGCCGCCCGCATGACGGGCCGCCTTGGTGTCCGGGTCCAGCGCGAAGGGGACGTAGACCTCCGCCAACTCAAGCGTGGAACAAAAACTGAGAAAGATATCCCGCGTCATGGCGAGCGCCCCCATCCCAGTTTGCGCAGCACGCGTTCGCGCCGCTGTTTTCGTTTTTCCTTCAGGGCCAGGCGCTCGCCCAAATCACGCGCGCCCACGCCGTACACCAGGTAGAGGACCAGGCCGGACACGATCATCACAAAGACGGTGGAGGCCGCCCTGCGCCCGGAAGCGTTGACATTGAAGCCGTACAAGCCCTCCTCCTGCGTCATGGACTGCATCACCATGGCGTAGGTGGTGCCGTAGGAGGAGGCGAAAGTGGCCCCCATGTCATACTCCGTGAACAAGGCGTTGAAGTTGAGCGCGAAGACCGCCAGCACGCTGGGCAATATAATGGGCAGCTTGATCTTCATCATGGTGGTCAGCCCGCTTGCGCCCAGGTTGCGGGCGGCGTCCTCCAGCTCCTCATCAATGGCGTAATAGGCCGCCTTGATCATGCGCAGGGAGAAGGGCAGTTTGACCACCGTATAGGCGATGATAATCAGCAGCCTCACGTTTTCCATATAATACAGGTTGGTGTTGCCTACATACCACACATCATTGCTGTTGAAATAGGTGCGGTAGGAATAGCAGATGAGGATAGTGGGCAGCAGCCACGGGAAGAGCAGGGCGTACTCCAGCACCACGCCCTTCTTTTTGTTTTTGAAGATGTAGTTGACCGCCACCACCACAATCACGCAGGCCAGGGCCGCCGCGATCGCGGACAGAATAAAGCTGATGCGGATGCCGCCCAAGGTGTCCGCGTTTGAGAACAGGCCGGAGATGGCCCCCTCGCGCACCCGGTAGGTGCCCCGGCTTGTGAGGTAGGAATAATCCGCCTTGCCAAAGAAGTTCAGCAGCGTCCAGTTGCTGATGTCCAGCGTCTTCATGCGGATGGCGCCATAGGTCTGGAAGGAGAAGAGGA
>LSQX01096209.1_pt1 | contig 14243 bp, 11 predicted proteins | sample 654561 | NCBI WGS metagenome assembly LSQX01 (sample SAMN04489861, study PRJNA283612) | anaerobic digester metagenome | isolation source: 4 biogas reactors fed with cattle manure at either 37C or 55C with and... | place: Denmark: Kongens Lyngby | collected 2014
CTTACTCACTTCGAAAATGCTGAGTCGTTTGGACGTCGTATGTGTGAGAAACTGAGAGAGCTCATTCCTCGTCAGCAATTCGACATTGCCATACAAGCAGCTATTGGAGCAAAAATTATTGCCCGCGAAACTGTTAAAGCTGTTAGAAAAGATGTTACAGCACGCTGCTATGGTGGAGACGTTTCGAGAAAAAGAAAACTCTTGGATAAACAAAAACGTGGTAAAAAACGAATGCGACAAATTGGTAATGTAGAGGTGCCGCAATCGGCATTCTTGGCTGTACTCAAAATTGATTAGAAACAATATGAATAAATTTTGTGATAAATTGTAAACATATCACTTTTCTAAGCCTCTTTATCCTGTTTCAAACAGTTTCAGGACAAAATCTTGATATTGTTGTCAGAGACAAAGGTAGAGAAGCTTTGGTGGGTGCCACTGTTGTTTTAACAAATGTTGAGTCGTCTAAAGTTGACTACAAAACCACCAATCAAAATGGTATAGCAAAGTTTGAAAATATTGAATTAGCCCTCTATCAGCTCAAAATTAGTTTTATAGGCTTCGAAACACTTGAAAGAAGTATTAGTGTTAAACAGAATACCAAAAGACTCAATTTTACTTTAGAACCCAGTGTTCTTTCATTGGGCGAAGTGGCTGTTGTGGCACGCCGTCCGCTGATGCGTCAAGAAGATGACAAAACAATAGTTGACCCCGAACCCATTGCCGAAACAAGTAGTAGTACTCTGGAAGTCTTAGAAAATACGCCCGGCGTATATGTGGATCAAGATGGAGGGGTTTTTCTCAATGGAGCCACACCTGCCGCAATATACATCAACGGTAGAGCCCAAAAAATGAGCAATCAAGATATTAGCTCCCTACTGCGAAGCCTGCCACCGGGAAGCATTCAACATATAGAAATTCTGAGAACACCTTCAACAAAATATGATGCCAGTAGCTCGGGCGGTATTGTGAATATTGTGCTGAAAAAAGGTATTAAATTAGGTCGATTTGTGGCCATTAATGCTGGTGCAAACCAAGGTATATACGGAAATAGATTTGCCGGAATTAATATGAATTTTGGGGCTGATAAAACAGCAATGTATGTAAATACAAACTACAATTATAATGACGCATTGGAAGAGACAAATACAATGCGATTCTTTAGTGGAGACACCGCTTTGATACAGAGTGCTAAGAGCAGACGTTTTAGAAATCAGGGGTTTATAGGTTATGGCTTAAATCATAGCTTTAATGATAATTCTGACCTTAGTTATGATGGAAGAATAAATTTAAGCTTCCCAAAAACGACTTCGGAGAATAATAATCAAATCATTTTTAGTCCCATTGAAGTATTGGGCGAAAGCAATGATTTTGTAAACGGAAATTCCATTTTTTTGAATATTCAACAAGATTTAAGCTACAACCTGAAATTGGATAGTCTGGGCAGTATTTGGGAAAATAAATTTGGCTTTAATCATGTTCAAAATCGTGGTGAAGATATTTATAAAAACGACTTCACATATCCATTCTTGGCAGAAATAAATTCGGAAAGTGATAATTTGCAGAAGAGAAATTTTATTCAATTGCAGTCAGATTTAACTTTGGTTTTACCACACAAAATTAAACTTGAAACTGGATTGAAAAGCTCTTTACAATATTTCAATAGCAAAAGTGAATATAATTTTATTCAAAATGAGCAAAACATCTTCGATTCACTCAAATCCAATACATTTAATTATCAAGAACGTATAAATTCAATCTATTTGCAAGCTTCAAAAACTTTGTGGTTCGACTTGGTTTTAAAAATGGGAGTGAGAATGGAACATACATATATGGCTGGAAATCAGACTTTTCCAGCCGAAACAAATTATGTTGTTAATCGCCCCGATTGGTTTCCCTATCTGTTTTTAAGTAGAAAACTTTTCAAATTAGATAGGTTTGAAATTAGAGCTTTTATGATATATCGAAAAACTATCCAACGACCTGATTATCAAAACCTAAACCCATATTCCAGATACTTAGATAACTTTATGTACGAGCGTGGAAATCCATCTTTAAAACCTCAGTTTTCCGAAAATATTGAACTCAATATAAGTGTTGACGAAATGCCGCTTTTTGCAGTGGGACAAAACTACACTACCGATATTTTTTCCAGCGTAATGTACACCGATTCCAATAACAGAGCCATTGCTGTTAGAACCTACGATAATCTTGGAAAGAGTAAAGAAACCTATCTGCGAGGTATGCTGGGAATCCCGCCCGGAAGGCGATATTTCTTTGGCTTTGGTGCCCAATTCAACCTAAATGAATATCAAGGTTTTTATGATGGCTTGCCCTTTAATTACACCAATGGCACATGGCGATTTTTCACCTATCACTCACTAAAACTTACCAAAACAACCAAGTTGACAATGATGGGATTTATGATGACAAAAGGACAGTATAGCTTCTTGGAATTGGACGATTTTGGCATGTTGAATTTTGGACTATCCCAAAGTTTCCTCAACAATAGATTGGTAATAATTCTCAATGCCAGAGATGTTTTGGGAAGTATGGATGTAAATTTCAAAATGAATCATGGCAATGTGCCTTCCTACGGCAGTAGAATTATGGATACCAGAAGAATAGGCTTGAATATTCGTTACAATTTTGGAATAAAACTCCACGATGAGAAAAAGAAATTTATGAATTTCGAAGATGAGTTATCCAATTAATCCATCTCAAATTTAATTTGTTTTGTTTCTCAATGCCCAAACTAAAAGTTTTAAGAAGACTTGCTTTTATTTCAATAAATAAAATTGCCTTAAAATTTTCCATTTTTTAGAATGCTTTTAAATTATCATTTTGTTTTAAAACTTCATAAAGTGTGTAAATTTTTTTAAATTTGTCATCACAACTAATAAAAACACACTTAGAGATTTATGGAACAAAAGAGAGAGCAATTTTCTGGAGCATTGGGTATTATAGCTGCCACAGCAGGTTCGGCGGTTGGTTTGGGCAATATTTGGCGTTTTCCGTACGTAACTGGCGAAAATGGTGGAGGAGCATTTATTATTGTCTATTTGATTTTTGTTTTTGGAATTGGCGTACCAGTTATGTTATCGGAGATGATAATTGGACGAAAGGCACAAGCCAACGCCATTGGTAGTTTCAAAAAGTTGGCACCCAAATCAAGCTGGTGGATAATTGGTCTTATAGGCGTTTTAGCCTCCTTTATAATATTGGCATTTTATAGCACAGTTGCCGGCTGGACCTTGCACTACGTATATTCAGCTACTACACAAAATTTATTGGGTCAAGATTATGGAACCTATTTTATAAACTTCAAAGATAGCACCGCAATGCCTGCCTTTTGGCACATAGTTTTTATGGTTCTAACAGCTGCTATTGTAATTGCAGGAGTGCAAAAAGGTATCGAAAAATATACCAAGGTATTAATGCCGATTTTATTCCTTTTTATGATTATTCTTGCAGTGAGGGCTGTAACACTACCAGGAGCTTCAGAGGGTGTAAAATTCCTCTTTAAACCCGACTTTTCGAAGCTCGATGCTAATGCCATCCTTGCAGCTTTAGGACAAGCTTTTTTCTCCCTAAGTGTCGGAATGGGTACAATTATAACCTATAGTTCATATTTTAAGAAAAAAGAGAAATTAGGTGGAATAGCCGTTAGTGTAGCTGGGACAGATTTCTTTATCGCGATTTTGGCAGGCTTAATGATTTTTCCCGCTGTATTTGCCTTTGGAATGGCACCCGATAGCGGTCCGGGATTGGTTTTTATGACAATTCCTTCCATTTTTGAACAGATGCCATTGGGCAACTTTTTTGCCATAATTTTCTTCCTACTTATCGTTATTGCAGCATTAACATCATCAATTTCTTTATTAGAAGTGGTGGTGGCATATTTTGTAGAAGAATTCAAAATGAAAAGAGTATGGGCAACAGCCACATCTGCAATTGCCATCACTGTTTTAGGCATGTTTTGCACACTTTCGTGGAGTACCTTCAAAGCCATTAAAATTGACAATATTGCAGGAAACGAAAGCATGTTCTTTTTCGATATGATGGACTTCTTAGCTTCAAATATCCTTCTGCCATTAGGCGGAGTTTTGATAGTTATTTTCGTAGGCTGGAAGCTGGGTAAAGCCCGTAGCCTCAACGAACTTACCAATGAAGGATTGCATAAGAGTAAATTATACTCATTGGTGTTTTTCATAGTAAAATATATTGCCCCCATAGCAATTATGTTTGTGTTCCTTAAAGGAGTAAATGTTATTTAAGATATTGAAAATGAGTTTTTTAGATGTCTTAAAATCCTTACTTGATTCCTATAATGAATATGTAGGAGGCTATTTGATTTTAGTTCTTTTGGTACCTGTGGGAGTTTATGTAAGTGTACGATTAGGTTTTTTACAAATTCGAGGATTTAGGCACGCCCTTCGCATTGTGGCTGGAAAATATTCCGATCACACTGCCCACGGCGATGTTAGCCACTTCAAAGCACTAACCACAGCTCTTTCATCTACCATTGGAACGGGAAATATTGTGGGAGTTGCCTTGGCAATTTATTGGGGAGGTCCGGGAGCGGTTTTTTGGCTTTGGGTAACAGGTTTTTTTGGAATGATGCTTAAATTTTCTGAATGTACTTTAGCCCTAAAATATCGTAAAACCAATGCTGATGGCTCCGTTTCTGGTGGTCCCATGTATTATATTGAAATAGGTCTGAAAAAATATTTGGGAAAATTTGCCAAAATATTAGCTATGGTTTTTGCTGGAGCAACAATATTGGGCTCCATCGGAACGGGTAATTTAGCCCAATCCAACGGAATTTCAGATGCAATGTTGAGTAATTACAATATTCCAACATGGGTGAGCGGACTTGTAATAACAATTTTGGTGCTAATAATCATTGTGGGTGGCTTGAAAAGAATAGCAGAGGTTACAGAAAAACTAATTCCATTTATGGCAGTCTTTTATGTTTTAGCCACAGCGGTGGTTTTGTTCGCCTATGCCAGCGAAATACCTGCAGCCTTTTCACTGATTTTTAATAGTGCTTTTCATGGAACAGCTGTTACAGGCGGCTTTGTGGGTTCAACTTTTTTCATGACAATGATAATGGGGGTTAGGCGTGGACTGTTTTCCAACGAAGCAGGACAAGGCTCGGCAGCTATTGCCCACGCTGCCGCAAAGACAGAACACCCTGTTAGAGAAGGTTTGGTGGCAACAATTGAACCATTGGTCGATACAATTATTATATGTACAATGACAGCTTTAGTGGTAATTGTTACAGGAGAATGGTCGTCGGGCGTTCAGGGCGTGGGAATGACGCTCATGGCTTTCGAAAGCGGTTTTAATGCCATAGGAATTGTAGGTGTGGCAAAACATGTGGTTGCAATTGGTTTGCTAATGTTTGCATTTTCAACCATAATAGCATGGTCATATTACGGCTCAAGAGGGGTGCAATATCTTTTTGGAGATAAAATGATAAAACCCTACTACTACATCTATGGACTCTTTGTTTTCTTGGGCTCAATATGGGGGATAGACCTCGTTTGGTCATTTGTTGATGCAGTGATTACATTTATGACCATACCCAATTTAATTGCCATAATATTGCTGTTTCCAGTTTTGCAAAAGGAGGTGCGAAAATATTTTAAGCTTAAAAAGGAGATGAAATGGTAAGAAAAATTTCTTTAAATTAATAAAAGAGCTTAAAAAGCTTGATTTTAACAATATTTCAAAATATAAGAAGGCTAATAAGCATTCAAATTTCGGAGTTTTGAAAAAATATTACTATTTTTGGATAAAATATACTTGAAATGTTTACAGAAGAACAGATAAAATATGCACAAGAGCGAGGACTTGTCCTTGAGGAGCTAAAAGCTCAATTACAAAGGTTTGAAAAAGGTTTTCCTTATCTTAAATTATTGCGAGCAGCAACTATTGATGATGGAATAATTAAACTTAGCCAAACACAAATTAATAAACTTGTTGAACAATATGATGAGCTAACGGCAGATAGCAAAATTCTGAAATTTATTCCTGCCTCTGGAGCCGCCACAAGAATGTTTAAAGACCTATTTTACTTTAGAGATAATTATAAAAATAATAGTAACGACCCACAATTAGAATTTGGATATTATTTTGTAAAAAATATAAGGAAATTTGCCTTCTTTGATGAGTTGGAAAAACTAATTCAAGAACATACCAATAGAAAAATTGAAACGCTTTTGTTGGAGAAAGAATATGATACAATTTTAGATTATATCTTAGGCGAAGAGGGCTTAAATTATGCCAATCTACCTAAGGCTTTAATCCATTTTCATAAATATGACAATGAAAATCGTTTGGCTTTGCACGAACATTTCGTGGAAGGTGCAAAATATGCCCAAATGCAAGATGGGGTGGTGCATTTGCATTTTACAGTTTCGCCAGAGCATCACGACGATTTTCTGTTTGAAATTGAAGAAATTCAAGAGGAATATGAATCCAAATATGATGTAATGTATGTTGTGGATTTCTCGTTCCAAAAGCCAGAAACAGACACCATAGCCGTTAACTTGGATAATACTCCCTTTTTAGACTCGGAAAATCTACTTTTTAGACCAGCGGGACATGGTGCATTACTGTCTAACTTAAACGATTTAGACTCTGACCTGATTTATATAAAAAACATAGATAATATCACCACAGATAGACTAAAGTCTGACACAATACTCTATAAAAAAGCCCTTGCCTCATTTTTAATAAATACTCAAAATAGAATTTTTGAGTATTTAAAACAACTTTATAATGAAGGAATTAGCGATGCTGATATCAAGGAGATAGAGTTTTATCTATCTGAAAATTTGAAAATAGTATCTGTAAAAGCTGATAAAAATCAAAAAATAGATTTTTTAAGGTCGGTTCTAAATCGTCCCATACGTGTTTGCGGAATGGTGAAAAACGAGGGAGAGCCGGGTGGCGGTCCTTTTTGGGTTTTTGATGAAGATTTAAAAATCGAGAGCCTACAAATAGTGGAATCTTCCCAAATAGATTTGGAAAACATAGAGCAGAAGCAGATTGTGCACTCGGCAACACATTTCAATCCCGTTGACTTGGTTTGTGCCACCAAAAATTACAAAGGCGAAAAGTTCGATTTAACCCAATTTGTAAATGCAGAAACTGGCTTTATTTCCATAAAATCAAAAGATGGCAAAGAGCTAAAAGCCATGAAACTTCCCGGTTTGTGGAACGGTGCCATGGACAAATGGATAACATTTTTTGTAGAAGTCCCCCTCTCAACCTTTAGCCCCGTAAAAACCATCAACGACCTGCTAAGAGAGGAGCATAGGTAGGATGTTGTGGGGTAAAAACTCTTCTCTCAAAAAGTGTTTTCAATAAAAGCCTTTCAATTTAACAATAAAGGATCTAAAAGAGGAATAAAAAGCAATTTGTGAAAAGTCTTTTGTTAATTTGTTTAATTACTTGAGAGATAAATTATATATTTGCCCAAAATTAAAACTTTATGAGTAGTAAGATAAATGTAAATGTTAAGTCTGAATTTGGAGAATTAGAAGCAGTAATTATACACACTCCCGGCGTAGAAGTCGAAAAAATGACGCCACAAAATGCTCAAAGAGCTTTGTACAGCGATATTTTAAACTTAGATATACTAAAATGGGAACATGCACAAGTTAGTGGTGTCCTGAAAAAAGTAAGCAAGGCTTTCGAAGTTAAAGATCTTTTGAAGAAAGTTCTTGAAAATAAAAAAACAAAAGAGCTACTCATTAAAAATATATGCAAAAGTGAAGGTCTAGAGCATATAGAAGAGGAGTTGCTGGATACTCCAGCTACACAACTTGCCGACTATCTTATTGAAGGTAAGGAGATGTCGCCAGATAGCTTTACTAATTTTATTAGCGAAGAGAGATTTCAGCTTTATCCGCTCTACAACTTTTATTTTACAAGAGATGCCTCTTTGTCGGTTTACAACGAGGTTTTTATAGGGAAAATGGCAAATAAAATCCGTGAGCGTGAATCTTTAATCATGGAAGCAATTTTTAGTCATAGTGGCGTTTTTCAAGCTTCAACGCTGAACCCAGCTTGGTATGATACCAAAAATGAGATTAAAATTGAAGGAGGTGATGTTCTTGTTGCCCGCGAAGATATTTTGCTAATTGGCAGTAGCACAAGGACTTCTACTCAAGGAATTGATTTTATTTTGTCTAGATTAATGGCTCTAAAAGAGAAAGGAACGCAACATGTTCTTGTGCAAGAATTGCCCGAACATCCAGAGTCGTTTATACATTTAGATATGGTTTTCACGCTAATTGACAATGGTTATTGCGTGGTTTTCGACCCCATTATCCTCCAAAGAAATAAATATCGTACAATTCATATTGTAATTGATAATGGAAGAATAAAATCCATGAATTATGTTGACAATCTGGTTGTTGCACTAAAAAATTTAGGAATGGATTTAAAACCACTTTATTGTGGTGGACGTGGCGACGAATGGGTCAAAGAGCGTGAGCAGTGGCATAGTGGAGCAAACTTTTTTGCCTTTGCCCCCGGAAAAGTAATGGGATATGCCCGAAATCTTTATACACTTGAAGAACTCAATAATCATGGTTTCGAAATTGTTCCGGCATTTGATGTTATGAACAATAAAGTAAATATCAACGAATATAAAAAATGTGTTGTCTCCATCGAAGGTAGCGAAATGCCCCGTGGTGGTGGTGGTGCCAGATGTATGACAATGCCTGTGAGACGCAAAAGCTAATCATGAAAGTAAATATTGTCTTTCAATCGCCTGAAGTTGTTGAATTAGACAGTTCTTTGAGCAAACTCCTTGACAATGAAGTGATTGTGGTCAGTGGTTCTTTTCTTGAAAGACAAAATTCATACACAAAATATGAAAAAAAATGGTATTCAATTTTAGATTTTGTCTTTTCAAAGTTTGGTGAAAATTTCAATCCAGAAAGTCTGATTTTTAACAGTTGTGGCAAACCTTTTTTACAAAACTCTAAACTAAGGTTTAGCAATACAAATAGTAAAGAGACAGATTTTGTAGCTCTACAAAAGAATTTTGAAATAGGAGTAGATTTTGAGTTTTTGGAAGAAAAGTCAAGTTATTTGGAAATTGCTCAACGTTTTTTTCATGAAGATGAAATAGAATATCTTTCAAAAATTGAAAATAGCGAAGACTTGATGTCAGAATTTTATAGAGTTTGGACCATAAAAGAGGCATTGGTGAAGTGTTTAGGTCTGACAATGTTTCAAAATATGAAGCATATCAACATCTCTAAATCAGAGTGGGATTGTGCCGATTACGAGTTGGAAAATATTTATGTGGTAGTTATAAATCAAAACAAAGGCTTTTTGAGTATTGCCAGTGATAGTGAGATAAAGAAGATTATTATTTATAAGTAATTCTGAAACTCATATTCTATCATTCTTTTGAGAAAAATGATAGTACATATTTTAACCATCAGGATTAACGATTATAAATTCACAAAACAGATTGGTCTATTTTGCGAATACAATTAGTATAATTTATATCTTTACAAAAAAGGAAATATATGAAATCTAAAATTAAAATTGTTAGCGGTGATATCACTATCCGAAATGTTGATGCCATTGTAAATGCTGCCAATACTTCACTTTTGGGTGGTGGAGGCGTTGATGGTGCCATTCATCGTGCAGCAGGACCAGAGCTTTTAGAAGAGTGTAAAACCCTTAACGGCTGTGCCACGGGAGAAGCCAAGATTACAAAAGGATACAATTTAAAAGCCAAATATGTAATTCATACTCCCGGTCCAGTTTGGCGAGGTGGAGAAAATAATGAGGATATGCTTTTGGCAAATAGTTACAGAAATAGTCTAAATTTGGCAAAAGAAAATGGTGTAAAAAGCATAGCTTTTCCATCCATAAGTACTGGGGTTTATGGATTCCCAATGGAGAGAGCATCAAAAATTGCTTTAAATGAAATCCTTAACTTTTTGGAAACTAACAATAGTATAGAATTGGTTGAAATTGTATGTTTTGGGCAAAATGCCTTCAATATTTATACAAATCTCCTAAACAATTGATTTTAAGTGTTTTAAGTGGGTTTTATTTCACTTTTATATTGCCAAGAATAGAGTTGAAATAGTGTTGTCTTTGCTCCTTTTTGAAAATACCCTTTTCTACAGTTTTAATCTCCTCAATGGTATAAAAAGTGTTGGGCATAATGGCGTTGAGCTGATCCACAAACTCATTCAAATCTTTACGTTTTACAATGGAAAAAATAACTTTCAATGGTCCACGACTTCCTTCAGCATTTAGCAATGTGTAGCCATAATTGTTGCTTTGCATAAAATCTACTATGCTTTCGTATTGATCGTTGGGGAAAAGTCGCACAAGAACACTGCCAAGCGATATTTTTTCTTCCAAAACCATTCCAATATAATTTCCAATGGCATAGCCTAAACCATAGGCTATAAATGTAAGGAAGTTATCCAAGTGATTCAAAATTTGACTTACGGCTAAGAGCCAAATAATGGCTTCGAAAAATGCCAAAACAGGTGCAATGTTCTTCATTCCTTTCGAAAGAAATATAAGTCGCATTGTGCCAATAGTTTGGTCGGCTATACGTGCCAAACAAATCAAAAGTGGTAAGATAATCCATTGATATATCCATAAATTATCGCCAAAAAGTTCTGTAAATATCATAACTGTATTTTAATAAAATTCATATTCATAAACCGTCATTCCATTGAGCAAAAAGCCCTCTTCGTTAGCTGCTTCCGATTCTGGACTAAAAACAAATTGTTTAATGGAAGTTATTCTACCTTCGTCATAATCAAAGATTTTGAACTGCATAAGCTCATTTTCGCTGTTAAAAAAACTCTCTTTGAGAGGTCTGCTCAAGTCGTCAAAATCAATTTCACGTTTCACATAAGAGTCTGGACGTTCCTCAATAATAATATTATTTCTCAACTTAGAGTCATATTCAAATCTATGTCTCGAAACAATTTGCTTGTAATTATTCAAAACTGTACTTGATTCCAAAAGGTCATCAGAGTTGTAAGTGTTTGATATATAGTTTTTTACATTTTCTATATGGTCAATTCTAAGCTCATTAGTTAGGTTGTTATTTTCATCATATTCATATTGTAGTTCAATTTCCAAATTATCTTCTTCGCCATAAATTTGTTCATTTATAAGAAGTCCATCACTAAATTGATACATTTTTTTGGAACTTGGCTCTCCGTCGTCATCTACACACTCTTTGCTAACCAATAAGTCATTTTTGTAGGTAAATTTTGTTGTGTCATAAAAAGCATCTTCATCATCTTCTGTACCACCATAAAATGTTGTTCCCAACATAAGTTTCCCATCATCTTCGTATTCAAAAATATGTGTTTCTAAAACACTTTCGTCCTGATCCAAAATATAGGTTTTTGTAAGCCTATTTTCGTTGTCATATTCGTTTGTAACATAGGTCTCAATTTCGCCAAGTATGCTAAAATCTTTCTCTAAGATTAAATTTTTATTTTCGTCATACTCTCTATATGTGTTTAGATATCTTTTGTCTTCAATATCTTCAAAATGCAATCCAAGTATTTCCGAAGTGATATATGTTTTAATAGATTTAATTTTCTTTTCCATAATCTTCAAATTTGTTGCAAAAATAGAACAATTTTATGATTGAGTTTTAAAATTGCTCCCTAAAATGTTTTAATAATCCATAATCCTCTCTTTTTTCTTATCTTTGTTTCAGAAACTCAGACATGGAAGAAGAAAATAAGAATATCACTTCGATTTTAAATTTTATAAATCAAACTCAAAGCAATATTTTTCTCACCGGTAGGGCAGGAACGGGTAAAACCACTTTCTTGCGATCGTTGAGCAAGTCAACTTATAAAAATATTGTTGTTGTGGCTCCAACAGGAATTGCTGCCATAAATGCCAACGGCGTTACCATACACTCGTTTTTTCAATTGCCCTTTGGTACTTTTATACCCTCCAACGACGATTTTTATAATCTGGGAATGAAAATTACCAATAGATACACTTTGATTAAAGAGCTTCATATTAGGGCTAAAAAACGCCAATTAATTCGAAATATTGATTTGCTCGTTATTGATGAAGTGAGTATGTTGCGAGCTGATGTTTTAGATGCCATAGATAGTGTTTTGAGACATATTCGTCGCCGACCCAATTTGCCTTTTGGCGGTTTGCAAGTGCTCTTTATTGGCGATATGTACCAGCTTCCACCTGTGGTGAAAGATGAAGAGTGGCATGTGCTCAAAAATTATTATAATAGCATCTATTTCTTTGACTCTAAGGTTCTTACAGAACATAAACCTGTCTATTTTGAGTTTGAGAAAATTTATCGTCAAAACGACCCAGCATTTATATCCATGCTCAACAGAATTAGAGATGATGAAATTGAGCAAAAAGATATTGATTTATTAAACTACCTATACAGACCAAATTACGAAGCTCCCATTGATGAAAATATCATAACCATAACTACGCACAACCGAAAAGCTGATACAATAAATCAAAACTATCTTGATAAGCTCAATACTAAAGAATTTGTTTACAAGGCTATTGTAGATGGCAATTTCCCAGATAATATGTTCCCTGTGGATGAAAAGCTTTGTCTAAAAATTGGTGCACAGGTGATGTTTATAAAGAATGATTATTCGGGCGAGAACTTGTATTTTAATGGTAAAATTGGAATTGTAGAAAAGCTCACAGATGGCGAGATATTTGTAAAAACTGACGATTTTGATGAGCCTTTTAAAGTGGATAAATATCAGTGGGAAAATGTTAGGTACGAACTTGATGAGCAAAAACGTGAGCTAAATGAGGTAGTTATTGGCTCTTTTTCGCACTTTCCCATAAAGTTGGCTTGGGCAATAACTGTACATAAAAGTCAGGGATTGACTTTTGAAAAAGCTGTTTTAGACATTAGCGACTCCTTTGCCCACGGGCAGATATATGTTGCCATGTCGCGTTTGACAAGCTTGCAAGGCTTGGTTCTGAAATCCAGAATAGATTTTGACACTTTGCTTTTGGACAAAAAGATTTTGGAACACTCCAAAACTAAGCCCAGTCCTCAAGTTTTGGACGAAATGTTGCACAAAGATAGGTTCTTCTACATTGCAAATTTAGTTATTGAAAGTTTCAACCTCTATGAAATAAATCAGGAGATAAATCTTAAAACTGCAAATTTTAAAGATGTTGACAATGAGTTGTTTGGAGCCGATTTTTTCGAGTTTTTTACCGAGTTTACAAGACGATTTAGGGAGTTTTTGGATGTGGCAACAAGGTTTCAGAAACAGGTTTTCACTTATAGACAATATTTTAGTCAGGAAGCCTTAGATAAAATCATTGAAAGATGCTTGGCAGCAAGCGAATATTTTGTTCCAAAATTAGAAGATTTGTCGCAGTTTTTTAGACTGCAATTGATAGGTCTATTTAAAGAGAGTCCTGAATTGGAGTTGATTTTAGATGATGTTATGGAGTTAGAAACGGCTCTTTATGAGCAAACTAAATCCATATTAATAGCCGAAAGGGTTTGCGAAAATGTGAAAAACTCAGCTAATAATACCTATGCCGATTTGTATCAAAGAGAAGCCGATGTTCAGAGAGAGTTGGAGAGGGCTAAGTTTTTTGGCAAAAAGATTTCAAAGTCGAAAACTAAGAAGGTAAAGAAGCAGAAAGTTAGCACTGTTGAAAAGACATATTTGCTATACGAAGAGGGCAAGAGTATGGAAGAGATAGCCGAAAGTCGTGGTTTGAAAGTTGAAACAATTTCACGACATTTGGCGGAGCTAATCCGAAAAAAGATAATTGAAGTTGAAAAACTGGTTTCTCAGGAAGAGATAGATTTGGTTACTAAATCCCACGGAGGTGGGAAATATATTTCGGCATGGGACTTGTACAAAAAGCTTGATGGTGCCGTGTCTCAAGCCAAACTCAATTTGATTGTAGAACATATGAAACTCTCCATAAATGAAGATTGAGAATCATGCATGCCGACCAAGTTGTGCAGCTTGTTGCATTGCTCCCAGCATATCGTCAAGTATTCCGGGCATGGAAAACGGTAAAGCAGCAGGGGTGCGATGTGTAAACCTTAACGATGATTTGCTTTGTGAAATTTTCGATTCACCCCATAGACCAGAGGTTTGCAAAAACTTTCATTTTGACCCTTTGGTTTGTGGAAAATCAGCCCAAGAAGCTATGGATCCTGACTTGTACCTTTTAGTGCG
>LSQX01360116.1_pt3 | contig 14243 bp, 10 predicted proteins | sample 654561 | NCBI WGS metagenome assembly LSQX01 (sample SAMN04489861, study PRJNA283612) | anaerobic digester metagenome | isolation source: 4 biogas reactors fed with cattle manure at either 37C or 55C with and... | place: Denmark: Kongens Lyngby | collected 2014
CTCAACATCGTCTCCTGTATTTATGCCTGATACCCGCTCAAACGGAAGGACGGCATCCATTACGCTTACATGCATCAGGTTTTCGTCAAAGCCCATGACTTTGCCATCAAGGAATGTGGTTTTCCGTCCCATGAAATCAGCGACAAACCGATTCACAGGCTTTGCATACACTTCTTGCGGTGTCCCGATTTGCTCGATTCGGCCATGGTTCATTACTGCAATCCGATCTGAAAGGCTCATGGCTTCTTCCTGGTCATGGGTCACATACATACTGGTTATGTTTAAGGCCTGCTGGATCTTTCTGATCTCAATGCGCATCTGTGCTCTGAGCCTGGCATCGAGATTTGACAGGGGCTCATCCAAGAGAAGGACCTTAGGCTCGACAACGAGCGCCCTGGCTAAGGCGACTCTTTGCTGTTGTCCGCCTGATAGTGAACCGGGCTGCCTCTCTTCCAGGCCTTCCAGGCCTACTAGGCTTAGGGCATGACGGGCCTTGGCAACAATTGCATCCTTTTCCATCTTCCTCATGCGAAGCCCATATGCCACGTTTTCAAATACGGTAAGGTGAGGGAATAGAGCATAGCTCTGAAATACCATGGCAGTATCGCGTTTGTGCGGCGGAAAGTCGTTTATTACCTTGCCGTCTAATACGACCTTGCCTGAAGTAGGCATCTCAAACCCGCCTACCATCCGTAGGGTTGTTGTCTTTCCGCACCCGGAGGGGCCCAAGAGTGTCAGGAGTTCGCCTTGGATGAGCTTAAGCGAGACTCCGTCCACTGCAACAATGTGGTCTTTTGCGCCGCTTCTGTCGCGGAAGACCTTCACAACGTCTATTAGCTCTACGCTGTACCGATCCATGATTCTGCTCCTCCCGAAATTGTCGGTTCTTTGAGGCGTTTCTGTCCTCCGCGTTTCCAGGGTTGATACACGAGAAGGTTGATAATCCCTATTGCACTGAGGACCATGGCTATGATAACGACGCAGAAAGCAGCCGCCTGAGCCAGATCGGAATTCTCAACAGAGCCTAACACTGCAACAGTTATCAGTTTCCACTTGCCTGACACTACAAAGATAATCGCGCTGATGGCTGTGACGCATCTGACAAAGCTGAATACCAGTCCGGAGAAGAAGGCAGGTGAAATCAGCGGCAATGTGATGTTCCTGAAAGTAGTGCTGCTGTCTGCCCCAAGGTCACACGAAGCTTCCTCAATAGATGGATCTATCTGCTGAAGTGCAGCTATGCCCGATTGGATTCCTGTAGGCATATTCCTAAAGACAAATAAGATTATTATGATCGCTGCAGTCCCTGTAAGCATTATCGGCGGTTGGTTGAAAGCAAGGATATATCCTATTCCCACAACAGTCCCGGGGACTGCGAAAGTAAGCATGGAAGTGAGCTCCAAAGCCTGTCTTCCGAAGAACTCCTTCCTTACGACTATGAATGCAATTATCATGGCCAGAATTCCTGTTATGGGTGTAGACACAGTCGAGAGGAACAGGGTGTCTTTAATATGTTCGCCGCCGACAACGAAGACATGGCGGTAATTGGCCAATGTGAAATCGTAACTGACACCCCATAGGGTCATGAACGAACCTACCAGGACAGTCCCATAGAAAAGGAGTATAATACCGGTGAGAACCAAGCAAACAATGAGCGCTGCAGTCTTCACCCATGGTTCGCTCTTACTGATTTGCTGTCCTGAAGGCTTACCTGTAACAGTCACGTATGATTTCCTGCTTACCCAGTACTTCTGAACGAAGAATGCAACGAGTGAGGGCACCAGCAAGATGACTGCCAGTGCCGCTCCTCCCGGCAAGTCATAAAGGCCTGTTATACGTAAGTAGGCTTGCACCGCCAGGACCTGGTAATCTCCTGACAGGATTATCGGGTTCCCGAAGTCTGCCAGAGATTCAATGAAGATCAAAAGTAATGAAGATGCGATCCCCGGGATGGCGAGGGGCAGTGTAACAGTTCGGAATACCTGCCACCAGGACGCGCCGAGATCACAGGCAGCATCCTCTATTGAAGGATCAATCGCCTGCAGCACGCCGGATAGAACCAGGTATGCAGTGGGGAAGTAAGCCAAGGTTTCCACAAGCACAAGGCCGCCCAGCCCGTATATTTTAAGGTTAACCATTCCGCGCAGAATCTTTTTGGTAATAAGGCCGTTATTGCCGAACAGCATTATCGTTGCAAGGGACATGATAAAAGGCGGCGATATCATAGGAAACATCGCTACCGCTCTGAAAAAGCCGGTAAAAGGCAGGTTTACTCTGGTAGTGCAGTAGGCGAATATGAACCCTATGATCGTGCCGAGGACAGCAACAATGGCTCCCAAGCGAATGCTGTTTATGAGAGGGCGACGGTTATAGCTTTTTGCCAGTAATCCACTGTAAACTCCCAGGCCAATGCTTCCATCCCTTTGGATGAGGCTGGTCTTAAGGACTGAGTACAAAGGGTAGATGACGAAGAGGAAAAGGGATGCTGCAATCAATAAGATGACAAGCAATACCAAGGGTTCCTGCAAAACCGTCGACCTTTGTCTGTTGTATAAAGGACGTTTAAGTCCTGCCTCAAAGCCGGTCAATCACCCTCACCATCCCGCGCGCTTTACTTGTTCGTCAAGTCTCTCCACTTCTCCAAAAGACGTTCTTGGTTTTCTCCGGCCCATACATCGTCATAGTCAATGAGGTTCACTTCGTCCCTGGTTACCGCTCCTTCAGCAACCTTTGCATCGGGATTGAGAGGTATACGGAACCATTCCTGGAACAGATCCTGGCACTCTGTAGTCATGCACCAGTCAATAAAGGCTTTACCTTCTTCGGGTTCAGGCCCGCCTTTAACCAGTGCCATAGCGCCTATCTCGTAACCTGTCCCTTCAGACGGCATGGTCAATACCACAGGGTATCCTTTGGAAATACCCTTCGCCATTACATCGTGGGAGAACGCAATCCCAATGGCGACTTCTCCAAGGCCTGCCTGAGTGACGCATGCAGAACCTGACGTGTTGTAGTGGTGTACGTTCTTGTCAAGCTCAACCATGTATTTGAAGCCTTCTTCTTCACCCATTAGCTGGACAATAGTTGCGAGGATAGTGTAGGCAGTGCCGGAGGTGTACGGATATGCAAAAGAAATCTGTCCTTTGAATTCAGGCTTCAGGAGATCTTGCCAGGATGTAGGATACTCCAAGTTGTTCTTTTCAAACCATTCAGTATTACTTGCAAACCCTATAGCTCCGAAGTAGAAACCTACCCAATGCCAGTCTTTGTCTCTATGCTCAGGGAGGATAAACTCTGATCCCTTTGGCTGATACGGTTCAAGGAGCCCTTCTTTTGTTGCTGCTATGTATTCGGGACTCGGTCCGCCTAACCATACACTGAACTGCGGGTTCCTGGCCTCAGCCTTAAGCCTTGCGAGACACTCGCCTGCTGACATCCTAACCCAAACGACTTTAATGCCTGTGGCGTTCTCAAATGCTTCAATGTAGATCTTAGCCTCATTAGGATCGAGTGCTGTTAATATGTGCAGTGTCTTTGAGGGAGACGCGGACGCGCCTAGTACGGAACATGTGAGAATCACACAGACACAGATTAGAAACGCACGTACAAGCTGCCTATTCATGACTGCTCAAAACCCCCTTGTAGGTTATCTCGAGAATACTCTTTCTTTTTCTTTCCGAACAAGCAACACACCCGGTCTGATGATGCCTAAGTTCGTCAAGTCTTGAGTGAGTATGGGGCAGAAGTGTTTACTGCGTCATGATAGGTAGTATGCATATTTGTGTCGCGTGTTTAGAGGCCTTTCCCCCTTTCTTAATGGTTTTGTCAAGTCCGCGACTATACTATCTAATACGTCTTACTACGTTGAACTCGAAGATGTCAGTGCGGTAATAATCGTATGATCTGAAGATCGGCTTATTGCTTACATCGTAGTGAATCTGGTCGAGAAGAAGTATAGGTGTGGTAGGATCAATTCCCAGCTTCTCTGTGATTTCTTCAGGTTTTTTCACCGGTAGGACAGTAGATACTGCGTATAGGATGTCAATATCGCACTGATATTTTAGGAATTCCAGGAAAGAACCGTCCATGTTCCATTTGAGGATCTTGTTGCCTAAAGGCTCTTTAGCCATCTTGTGGACGGAATAGAACACCTTGTGTGAATCTGCTGTTCTGACTCGGGTTACGCAGATTATAGGTGCAGATTGCGCAATCTGCAGTTTTTCCGCAAGCTCGCTGTCAGCCACATCCTCGTACATTTCAGCGTTTATTGTTCCCGGAGTCCATCCGCGCTGCTTTATTGCCCATGTGATGCTTCTTAGCGTGCTGAGGTCGCTTCTTACATAAAACTGACTTCCTGCAACAAACGTACCAAGTCCGTGCCTAACTATTACTGCACCCTCCTGGCTTAAGACTCTTATTGCTTCTCTTACCGTGGATCTACTGACCCCAAACATTTTTGCAAGGTCCGGCTCAGAAGGGAGTTTTTCGCCGAATCTCAGTTCTTTTCTTTCTATCATCTCAAGTAGTCTGTCTTTTACTTGAACATACAAGGGTTTGTAGGTTAATGACATGCCCTCATCCATATTCATCCACTTATCGCCTTTCCTCTTGTCATTGACATAATGATGTCTGATGACTTCCATTCAATTATAGATTCTACCTGACTTACCCGATTCCTCCTTTACTGATTATTGTGTAGTTTTCTCTATGATTCCTGCAAAGGGTCGGTGAGTACGCGGGTTTATATACGAAAAATCTCAACAAAACGGAGGTAGTCTTAGAAGAAAACAATACGGCAGGGGAGGGAATCTGCTTACTCAGGCTAAGACATTATGAGGAAAAACCGATGTGTAAGGATATGTAAAGTATATAACTTGCCGGTTAGAGAGGGTGAAGGCGAAGAATGAAGACGCAGTATGATGTTGCTTTGATAGGACATTATACAAAAGATACTATTGTCTCTTCCTCCGGAACAAGGCTTGTGAACGGGGGCGCGTTCAATTATGGAGCTCACGTTGCAGCTCGAATGGGACTTAAAGTCGCAGCAGTCACTCGATTGGCAAAGGAAGATCGTGCGGTTGTAGATGAGCTGGAAGAGCTGGGTGTAGATCTATACGCAACTTACACTCCGCAATCTACTTGTTTGCGTTTGGTGTACCCCACTGCTAACGTAGATGAACGAGTGATTTACGTTACAAGCACAGCAGGTCCTTTTACACCGGAAGAAGTCAAAGACATCTCTGCCAAGGCAGTGCTGGTTGGGGCTTCAATGCGCGGGGAAGTCCCTGAAGAGGTGATTGACATCCTCCTGGCCAATAACGGACGAGTTGCCCTTGACGTCCAGGGGTATATCAGGATACTCCATGACGGCAAGCTGGTGCCGGCTGACTGGCCTGAAAAAGAACGAATACTTCAGAAGGTAGATGTCTTGAAGACAGACGCTGTTGAGGCGGAACTCCTTACCGGACATAAAGATATCTTTACCGCTGCTCGGATTCTGTCTGATATGGGTCCTGAGGAGATAGTTCTGACGCACAGAAACGGGCTGTTGGTGTATGCTGACGGCGATTTCTTTGAGGCAGGTTTCTATCCCAGGGAACTGGTGGGGCGAAGCGGGCGGGGGGATACTTGCATTTCATCATATGTGGCAGCCCGCCTCAATAGGCCACCTGAAGAAGCGACGATTTGGGCAGCGGCTGTAACCAGCTTGAAGATGGAAGCTGAAGGGCCTTTTAAGCGAGATATGAAAGAGGTTGAAGAACTGATTGATATGCGATATAGAGGCAATTGATGTGAACACTTGTCAGACATATGGATCTTTCGTGATTGATAAGGAAGGAATTTACAGGCCGGTGGGGAAATATTAATTTGCGTCTACTGTGGAAATAAGATGTTGTCAGGAGGGCTGCAAGATGAAACTTGCAATTGTCGTGAATGCAACCCCGAAGGCCACACCTCTTGCTGCTGACATTTCTCTGGAAGATGCTGTCCGGCTTGCCAAAGATGCAGGTTTTGACGGTGTTGAACTTGCTATTGCCGATCCCCTTGACCTTGATGTGCCTAATCTCACTAAGCTGTTAGAAACATATGATTTGAGAGTGCCTGCCTTAGGAACAGGGGCCGCTTACAAAGAAGGGCTTAGCATGGCCCATCCGGATATCCGGAGGAGAGAAGGGGCAATGAAGAGGCTGAAGGCCCATGTGGACCTCGCAGCAGTCCTCGAAGCTGACGTGATAGTCGGGCTGATCCGGGGCAAGATGTCAGACGGCCTTCCGTATGATGAAGCAATGAAGCATATTAAGTCAGGACTTGCTGAGATCTCGGCTTATGCCAAACCGAAGGACGTCAGAATACTGCTGGAGCCAATTAACCGGTATGAGATTGATTTGTTAAACTCTATAGGAGATGCATACGCTGTTGCAAAGGAATTCCACGATAATGTAGGCCTTCTCATAGACACTTTCCATATGAATATCGAAGAGCCCAACCTTACTGAATCCATTCGCAAAGCCCACGACCGCATCTTTCATGTGCATATAGCTGACAACATCCGATGGGCGCCTGGGTTCGGATGTCTCGACTTTCCGGCAATCGTCGGTGCGCTACGAGACATAGGATACAAAGGCTATTTATCTGCTGAAATCCTGCATGAGCCTGATTATGAAAAAGCGTTTAGAAAAACTGCCGAGCATATGTTGCCTCTTATTAAAGCAGGCAAGTAGCGTAAGATAAGGTTAATGGCGGAGGCTGCGGGCATGGCGTTCTGCCATGTCTGTATTGTTGTACAGGTGTTTGCAGTCTATTTAGAATAAACCCAATGGAATTCTTCCTCAAATCCCAGCACAACCAGGTATTGACACTGTGCAAAACAAGGTTACCTCAGTACTCTTGTCGAATTCCTCATCGAAGGCTTTAGCATGTCAAAAAGTCGCTCAATTCCTCTTTAAGGTGAATAGCAGTTGACCCAAAAGACACTGAAACTCTCCGTTGCACTTTTCATACTTGTAATCGGCGTGATCTTGACCGGCCTAAAACCCGGTTTGAAGGTTAGCTCCAGGCACTCTATTTCTGTGTACTCCTCTTACGTACCCAGAGAGCGCTCAGTGGATGATGATGGCCTGGTAAGCCCAAGCCAAGCTGCTCAGGTCGCAGAAAAAGGGCTTAGGTTCACGGAACGTACGGTAGGTGCAGGTGCAAATAACTCCAAGGAAGAACTGAGAAACCAACGACTGATTTTGGAACCCGAAGACAGAGGCGATACAGATGAGGCCGGACAAGAGGCGAACTTAGATCGGAAAGGTCCCAACGCGGAACGTGCGACTTACGTAATATATATAAACTGGGACGGGTTTGCTTACCGGTATTACGAATGGGCCAACGCCCCCGGCGCGCCGGGAACTCCGGCCCTAAACTACCTCGCGTCAAGGGGTGCCGTGTTCACGAATGCATACAACGGATTTCCAGGCACGACAGTCCCTATGCAAACCAGTATCGTCACAGGTGCTTGGCCGGCAGTCCACGGCAATATCCATGTTTATTACGATCTTGTGGAAAACGTGGTAAAGCAGATGAATCGGGAGAACCTGTCTGAGACCATCGGAGAGGTTGTAGCCGAAAGAGGCCTTTCGTCTGCTTCGGTCCAGCAGTTTGCGCTTAATGGCCGTGGTACCTGGCATGATAACCCCCGCCACCTATATGTGCAGCCTTCCGGCCCATGGCATACCAGGGTAGCTGAAGCTATACGAATCCTCAAGCAGGAAGAAGTTGCCGCAGGAAATGGGCAAAAGGTAATCGTTCCTGAGATCCCCAGGTTTTTGGCGATATATGCTGATGATCTGGATGCAACCGGTCACAATCTGGGAATCGGCTACGGTTTCTCTCTTGCCCTCAGCTACGAGGCATGGAAGGAGAATCTCATCAAGAAGCTGGCATACATGGATTCAGGGCTGGGACTGCTTATTGATGCCCTTAGAGAACTGGGTATCCTGGACCGGACTGCAATTATCCTTACAAGCGATCACGGGATGTCTCACTTTGAGGGTAAGACAAGCCTGCCTGATGTCTTGGAGACATTGAGTACACTGGGCTATACTGTCCAGGTTCTTTCTCAAGGAGAAAAAGCCTCTCCAAACACAGCTATAGTCCTCGTAGGAGGAAATCTTTCTTTGCAGTTCTATTTCAGGCGTGAGATCGCCTTGGACGAGTATAAAGGGATCATCAAAGCGCTCGAGGAGAAGCCCTATTTCGGGGGATATATGTCCATGGATGAGCTTGCTAAGGCAGGGGCTCATCCTGATTTCGGCTCTTTGTACATCTGGGCAAAACCCCCCTTCCACTTCAGCGACAGGGATCTCTTCTTACGGGTAGGGGGGAATCATAATTCAGGTGACCTATCGTCACGCCATGTCTTTATGCTTTTCTCGGGGGCGGGCATAAGACAGGGTATTATTGTTGAGGAGCCGGTAGCCATCATCGATGTGTCTCCTACCATATCCTACCTATTAGATGTAAGGCAGCCTGCTGATTCACAGGGCAGAATCCTTGAAGAGGCAATTGCCCGCCACCGCTGATCCCGCAACAGAGCAGGGGTTCGTTCATTCTGTCTTTCTATTCGCGTTCATAAGGAACACCGAGAGCTTGAGGGGCTTCGTTCTTGTACGATGCTGAACGTGCTGTCGTGATTATCAAGACTGCAATCGTAAAGATGTAAGGCATCATCTTGAGCACAATGGGAGAGATGGTTGCTCCTACCACCTGTATTCTGAATCCAAGTGCTTCAATCCCGCCGAACAGATAAGCTCCTATCATTGCTCGAAGGGGATTCCATACAGCGAATATGACAAGGGCAATAGCTATCCATCCGCGCCCTGCAGTCATTTGCTCGATCCAGCTGGGTGCGTATGCCAGGGAAAGATATGCGCCTGCGATGCCTGACAGCGCCCCACCGATGATCGTGTAGGTATATTGAACAAAGGAGACGTTAATTCCAAGAGAGTCAGCAGTTCGCGGGCTTTCGCCCACAGACCGCATGTGCAGGCCTGGCCTTGTCTTGTAGACGAAGTACCAGAGGAATGCTACAAGAACATAAGAGCCGTATACTAACAGGTTGTGGTTGAAAAACATCGGCCCTAGAACGGGTATCTTTGAAAGTCCAGGAATAGGAATGGATTTGAAGCTGACAGGCGCTGCTACACCGATTATCGGTTTGCCCAGGTAACCGCTGACACCGGTAGCGAACATGGACAAAGATAATCCGCTTACCACCTGGTTTACCTTAAGTGTCACCGAGAGGAAAGCATGTATAGCTGCGATAATGCCTCCTGCAATAGCAGCCCCGAGTATCCCGGCAGCAAGATTTCCGGTGGCCACTGTAGCAAGGAAACCACTGACTGCTCCGACCAGCATTGTCCCCTCTACGCTCAGGTTTAGGATGCCTGCACGTTCAGTAAGAATCTCTCCCAGTGCGGCATACAGTATCGGTGTACCGGCTTCAACTGCAGCGGCGAGCACTGCAGTGATAAATCCAAAAGTAGTCTGTGTCATATGTGATTACCTCCTGAATCATCTCCAGAGGTCGGATCATCTAAGTCAATTGCGAATCACTCTGATCCTGTACTGTGCAAGAGCTTCGACGCCTAGCACAAAGAACAGCAGAGAACCTTGGAGCATTGTAGCGATATCTGCCGGGATTCCATAGATTTGCACTGAGTATCCTGCGACGAGAAGGCCTCCAAAAAGAAGAGACACTATAATTATGCCTATAGGGTGAAGCTTCGCCAGGAAGGCGATGATAATCGCTGTGTAACCGTAGCCCGTCGAGACTTGAGCCTGAAGCCTATGGATAATCCCTGATACCTCGCACATTCCTGCGATGCCTGATATCGCCCCGCTAAGGAGCATGACGAGGATTATGTTTCGGGAAATGTTCATTCCCGAATAACGGGCTGCGGAAGGATTTTCCCCTATAACGCGTATTTCATAGCCCCATTTGGTCCTCGACAACAAAAGCCCTACTCCCAGGGCAGCAATGATGCCGAAAATGAGTCCCCAGTGGATCCTGGTGTTTCCAAAGGTTGGGAGCCATGCAGCCTTGGGAAACACAGGGCTGAGAGGGAACAGAAAAGCTGTCGGGTCTCTCCACGGCCCGTAGACAAAGTACTCTACCCAGAATATGGCGACATAGTTCAGCATCAGCGTGGTAAGGATTTCGTTTACACCCCAGATAGCTCTCGGAGCTGAGCCAAGGAAGGCCCAGATGCCGCCTGCTGCGGCAGCAGCTATCATCATTGCCGGGACCATTATATATTTGGGCAAGCCGGTAAACGTCAGTGCCACCCAAGATGCAGCCAAGGCCCCCATATAAATCTGACCTTCGCCCCCGATATTCCAGAGCTGCATCCTGAATGCCATGGACACGCCAACTGCAGAAAGGAGCAGGGGAGATGCCTTGACTAAAGTTTCAGTAATACCGTACCTGGTTCCAAACGTATCCTTGAACATTATTTTGTATACTGTAATTGGCGAATATCCTGTGAGTTTGAGAAAGATCGCTCCGAAGAGCAAAGCCAGAGCAATGGATATTACAGGTGTAACCGCATTCCACCAGGCAGGTGTCTCAAGCCGTTTCTCAATCCGAATCCTAAACGAACGTCCCGGTACAGTATCCTTCTTCTCACAAGTTGCAGTAGGTTCAGACATTATGTAAGCGCCTCCTCGTGTTGGACGTCCCGGACGCCTGCCATCAAGAGCCCGATACGCTCGATATCCCATTCATCGCGGTCAAGGGTTCCCATGATCTTTCCTTCATACATTATCGCTATCCTGTCGGATAAGCGCATCAGCTCTTCGAGATCCTCAGATATCAGAAGAATAGCTATCCCCTGGTTGCGCTGGTTAATGAGAATACTTCGAATGGCTTCAGCTGCCCCGATATCAAGGCCTCTCGTGGGATAGGCTGCTATCAGCAGCTTAGGGTCTGATGAGATTTCCCTTCCTAAGAGCAGCTTCTGGGCATTGCCTCCGGACAATAGCCGAGCCCTGCTATAAATCCCGGCACACTTCACCTGGAACTGTTCTACCAGTCCCTGAGTTTGGCGTCTGGCAGCATCGTAGTTGATAAACGGTCCTTTGCACATAATGCGTGTCCGATAGGACTTCAGAATGACGTTATCTACCAGGCTTAGATTAGGCGCCATGCCTGTTCCGTACCGGTCTTCAGGTACAAAACTTACTCCACTGTTTATGACCTCCAGTGGAGTTCTGTTCGTGATGTCTTGCCCGAGAAGAGATATTGTCCCTGAGGTGGTTTTTCTAAGACCGGTGATGACTTCGGTCAGTTCCCGTTGTCCGTTTCCGGCGACACCGGCTATGCCCAGGATTTCTCCTGCCTTGACTTCAAGGGAGACTCCGTCCAAGGCCACTGTGCCGCGATCTCCGTACGCAGTGACGTCAGAAAGTGTTAGGACAGGAGCGGTTTCAAGTGCGGTCTTACCGGGAAGAGTAGGAGAGTACTCTTTACCGACCATAAGACTGGCAAGCTGTCTTGAGGTTACATCCGTTTTATCGGCAGTCGCTGCTACACGGCCTGCGCGAAGTACTGTGACTCTGTCTGCAACTTGCATTACTTCTTCGAGTTTGTGAGTGATAAATATTATAGAGCGTCCGGTTTCTTTCATCCGTTCCAGTGTTGCGAAGAGTTCTCGAGTTTCCTGGGGGGTAAGGACTGCTGTGGGTTCATCTAGTATGAGGACGTCAGCGCGGCGGTACAGCATCTTTACAATCTCAACGCGCTGCTGCTCTCCTACGGACAGCTGCCAGATTTGCGCTTTGGGATCCAGTTGAAGGCCGTATTCTTTGGACAGGGCCAAGACTTCATCTTCAATAGCAGCCATATCCAGGAGGAATCTGGGAGTTGACATTCCCAGGGTTATATTTTCAGCTACAGAAAAATTTTCCACCAGACGAAAGTGTTGGTGGACCATGCCGATACCGGCTTCTATCGCGTGTCTTGGCGAACCTATTTGTATTCTTTTGCCTTTTACAAAAATCTCACCTTCATCCGGCTTGTAAAGCCCGGACAGGATGTTCATAAGAGTGCTTTTTCCGGCTCCGTTTTCCCCGAGAAGCGCATGGATTTCACCGCTGCGTACACAGAACGTTACATTCTCATTGGCAAGCACGCCTGGGAAGCGTTTGGTAATCCCGTGCATTTCAACGATATTTCCATCTTCTTGAGGCATTTGCCACCCTCCGTGTTGAAGAGGAAGGCCGACAGGCGTCGTCGGCCTTCCCGAGTCATGGCAGCTCATAAAGAAGTTGTTAGAAGGCTGTGTTGCAGTATCTTCTTAGTTGAGCGTACCTTCTACTCCTTCGACGAACCAGTCGAAGCTGAGAAGTTCAGCGTCGGTCATTACCTGTCCGGGTTGAACTCTCAAGACACCCTGATTGTCCTTGATCGGCCCTTCAAACACCTTGAACTCGCCTTGAGCTATTTCCGCCTTCTTCTTAATGACAAGCTCTTTGATATCTTCCGGAACCATCGGGCCGTACGGACCTATGTCGACTACTCCGTCCTCCAGGCCGCCCCAGTAGTCATATGGCGATTTCCACGTTCCGTTCATTACTGCTTCAACACACTCAACATAGAACGGGCCCCAGTTCCATACGGGGTTGGTGAGCACGGCGTCAGGAGCGAACTGCCTCATGTCGGTGTTATAGCCAATGCCGTATACACCTGCTTCTCCAGCAGCCTGCTGCGGTGCAGGGCTGTTCTGGTGCTGGGCAATGATGTCACAGCCTGCTTCAATCAAGCTCTTTGCAGCATCTTTCTCCCTGGCCGGGTCATACCAAGTGTTTGTCCAAACGACTTTTACTACAGCGTCCGGATTTACGCTTCGCACACCGAGAGCAAATGCGTTAATACCTCTTACTACCTCGGGAATAGGCATGGCTGCAACATATCCGACAAGGTTGGATTCAGTCATTTTTCCTGCAACCATACCTGTGAGATATCTTGCTTGATATATTCTTCCGAAGTATATGCCGACGTTTTCTGCGGTTTTGAATCCTGTGTTGTGCATGAAGATTACATCGGGGTAGCGTTCAGCAACTGCGTGGACGAAATCCATGTAGCCAAAACTGCAAGCGAAGATGACTTTACAACCTGCCTCTGCCAACTGGGTCAAGACTCTCTCAGCATCACTTGATTCAGGCACATTCTCTACATAAACAGTTTCTACGTCAGGTAGCTTCTCTACAAGGTAAAGCCTACCTCTGTTGTGTTCGTAAGCCCATCCCATATCTCCGACTGGACTGGAATAAATGAATCCGACCTTGAACTTGTCAGAGGCTGCCGATATCCCACTCATACCAATAGCAAACATGGACAACATGGCAAGTGCGCAAACCAAAACAGTCCATCTTCGGAACTTCACGATGGCTTCCTCCCTTTAAATTGTTTATATACGCGGAGTTCACTCAACTGTTTATTTGCCCTTATCTCAACCCCCTAAAATCCCTGTCTTTCCTCTTCATATCTACCCAATAGCATAGGCATGGCAATTGATTTATTCGATATATACTGAAATATTCCTTCCAAGATGTAGTATAAGTTTACAAAAAATGAGTCCCCTGTAAAGGTATGGACCCTAATGCATATTTAGCTACGCCAGGTGGCCACAAATCTACAATACTTTGGAAAAACGCCGGTTCAATATCGACCCTCGCTTGCGATTGTTCCGGGCAAACGCTCCTAAATGGTAGGTTTTCAGCCACCTTTCCTCGAAGAGGTGGCACAATTTCGACCACCCTTTTGGATTTTTTCGAGCAAACGCTCATAAATGGGAGATTTTGAACCACCCAAACCACCTCAGGTGGTAGAGAATCAACCACATTTCCAGGCTTCAAGCGGGTTTTGGGGCCTTTTTGGGGCTCAGGTGGCAGATTCTCTACCACTTTTTTTGAAAACGTGGCAGTTTTTCGCCCACCTTTTCAGAAAATGTGGGCGAGTTTCGACCACCAAACCCTGATTTGTAAGATTATGGCAGGCATGGTGGTCGATATCCTACCACCTTAACGCCTGATCATGGTAGAAAACCTTCCACCTTTGAGCCTCCAGGTGGGCGAGACTCTACCATTTTGGAGCCTACGCTCAAAACTGTGGTAGAAACTCTTCCACCAAACAGCCTTTCTGTGGCACATTTTCGACCACAGCACAAGCTTACTCCCGGGAAGCAGTGGAAGCC